>Ga0299907_10000208_pt1 | contig 25973 bp, 27 predicted proteins | sample RVTome_16_FD_198680 | JGI IMG/M metagenome (GOLD analysis project Ga0299907, IMG submission 198680) | Soil microbial communities from uranium-contaminated site in the Upper Colorado River Basin, Wyoming, United States - RVT152D67 (version 2) ...
GGAGATGACGTAGGCGGTACACGTCAACTCGGAGCCGACGTGCGCCGGGCGCAGGAAGCTGACCTTCATCTCCGCGTTGGCGGAGAACACCTTGCGCTCGCGCGCGAACGTGACCGACGCCGCGCCCATCGCCGAGTCCGCGAACGCGGCGACGAACCCGCCCTGCACGATGCCGACGGGGTTGGAGAAGCGCTCGTCGGCGAGCATCCGCCAAACGGAGCGGCCCGGCTCGCTCTTGTGGAGGCAGACCATGCCGAGGGTGAGGTCGCAGTTGGGTGGCACCTGGACGCGCCGGTCGGTGGGAGGCATACGGAGCCCGCAGTAGTAGCAGCAGCGGCGGGCTCAGGTCACGCGACCGGTTGCACGCAAAGGTCAGACGCAGCGGGGCAGGAAGGGCGAGACCGACGCGAGCGTGGGTCCTGACGCGTACACGTCGCATCGCGGTCGCGTTCCAATGCCGCCGGATGGTGCAGTGGTGGTGGTAGTGGGTGCCGGCGGCGGCGTCGCGTACGCGGCCTGCATCGTGTGCACGTCGTGGTCCTCGAGCGTGCGCCGGTTCGTGTCGTTGCCGTACCACACGCCTGCGCACATCGTCGGTGCGCTCGAGTGGTCGGCGGACGCCACCGTCGGGCACAGGGCCGGCTCGTCGAAGTGGACGGCGTGGCCGCCCGCGTGGCCGAACTCGTGGGTGAGCGCGGAGAGCAGGTCGACCTGCGTCGAGCCCCCGGTGCCCGTGCCCGAGTACCACGTTGCGGGCGTGCCGTCGCCGAACGCGGGCTCGGAGTCGAGGGTGATGGCGAAGCCGGTGACCGACCACTCGTCGCCGTTCGGGGCGGGCCGGTAGCAATACCACGTGACGGCCGCGGGGCCCGTCAGCTGCGCGTGGCGCAAGTAGTTGACGCGGGCGTTGTACGAGCACTGCTCGTACGTGCCCGAGCCCAGCGTGTCCATCTCTTTGAACTGCACGTAGCCGTTGGACAGCACGCCCGACCAGACGGCCGTTGCTTCGCGGGCGCGATCGCGGAACGCGGTGCCCTGGTTCCAGTAGTTCGTGTCGAAGTGCCAGCGGATCTCGCCGACGTCCCACCGCGACGTGTACGTGCCGTAGCGGTAGTAGTCCTGCCAGGTGTGCGCGTAGGCGGGCAGCACGCCGACGAGTGCCACCAACGACGCGGCCAGCGCGATGCAGCCGGCGACGAGACCGGCCCGCTCGCGTCTCCTGCGCGCCATGCGCGTCATGCGCGGTCGAACACCTCGTTGCAGGCGACCATCGTGCCCTGCATGACCAGCGCGCCGTTCGGGTTGAGCACGGGGCGGGCGTCACGCCACGACCACGTGCCGTCGGCGTTGCGCACCGCGGGGGCGAGCACGAGCCGGCGCCCGCCGAGCGTGCCGACGAGCGTCGCGTCCGCGTCGTGCTGCTCGGCGACCTCGTAGCGCACGAACCCGGCGACGAGCTCGGGGTAGCCGCTGCGCGCCTCGGCCGTCATCACCTCGGCGAGCACGTGCGGCGTCGGTGACGGCGACGGCGCTGAGGGCGCGCCCGCTACGGCCGGCGCGCCCGGCGCCTCCGCCGCGTCTCTCGCGGCGGCCATCGGCGCGTGCGGGTTGGCGGGCGGTGCGGGCGCGAAGGTCATGCCCTTCAGGCAGTCGAGGGGGACCTCGCTCGGCGCCGGGGGCGTCCACGCGGCGGCGTGCTCGGCCGGCGGTGTCCCGCCCTGCGACGCCCCGCCGACGGAGAGGACGACGGTCACCGCCGCGACGGTGCCCAGCACCACCACGCCGGCCGACTTTCGGATCACGTGAGCCCCCTCGACTCGACCTTGCCGAATGCTCCTGATCCCTCCGCTTCGGACTGTATGTCAGGGAACGTCCCGGTGGAAGGTTTCCGACGGTCGAACGGGTCAAGCAGGGTCGAGCGCGGCGCGGAAGAACTCGCGCACGTGGGCCAGGCGCTCGGCCAGCGCCTCGGCGGACAGGGGGTCGCGGCCGAGCAGCCCTTCGAGGAAAGGCACGTCGCTGAAGTACGAGAGCAGCGCGCCGTAGCCGGTGAGGATGAGCTGTTCGGGGTCGTGGCGCTGGAAGCGGCCAGCGTCCATCTCGCGCCGGAAGAAGCCGCACGCGCGGTCGACCAGCGGCCGCAGCGCCTCCCCCAGGTTGATGCCGAGGTGGGACCCGGCGCCGAGGAAGGCCTCGCGGCGGATGAGGCGGACGAACTCGGGCGAGTCGACGAAGAACTCGAAGGCGACCGTGAGGACGCGGTCGATTTGGACCCAGCCGTCCTTCGGGTCCTCCACTGCGCGCTCGACCCGCGCGAACCAATCGGCGATGTAGCCCTCGAAGACGGCGCGGTAGACGGCGTCCTTGGACGGGAAGTGGTGCAGGAGGCTCGATTTGCGGATGCCGACCTGATCGGCGATGTCCTTGAGCGACGTGCCCTCGTAGCCCCGCTGTGCGAAAAGTGCCAACGCCTCTCGCACGATCGCATCGCGGGTGGAGGGCGTCGAGGTCCCGGCCACCGCCATGATCCGCCACGTTACTGTGCCAACCTTCACCATTGCCTACCTACCGGTCGGTAGGGAGCGGCGGTATCGTGACCGTGTGCGCATCCTCGCTGCTGTCGTCGCCGGGCTGGCCGTCGCCCAGTTCGCCACCCTCCTCACCACCGTGTACCTGCACCGGGCGCTATCCCACCGGGCGCTGACCCTGCGGCCGGGCGCCGCCTGGGTGCTGCGGGCGCTGCTCTGGATCACGACGGGGATCCGGGCCCGGGAGTGGGTGGCCGTCCACCGCAAGCACCACGCGTTCTCCGACGCCGAAGGCGACCCACACTCGCCGTTGCTCGAAGGCTTCGCCATGGTGCAGTTCGGCAACGTCGCCCTGTACCGGCGGGCGCTGCGCGACGGCATGCTCGTCCAGCGCTACGCCCGAGACCTACCGCCCGACCGCTGGGACCGCGCCCTGTTCGATCACGCCCTGCCCGGCCTCGGCCTCGGGATCGCCCTGCTGTGCGTCGTGCTCGGCCCTGCGGCTGGCCTCCTGGCCGCGCTGGTCCACACCGCCGCCTACCTGCTGCTGAACGCGGCCATCAACGCCGTCGGCCACCTCTGGGGTCGGCGCCCGTTCGACAACCGCGCCCGCAACAACCAGTGGCTTGCGTGGCTGACCGCCGGCGAGGGCCTGCACAACAACCACCACGCGGCGCCGACGTCCGCCAAGCTCGCCCTCGCTCCGGGCGAGGTCGACCCCGCCTGGCCGTTCGTGCGGCTGCTCGTGCGGCGGGGCTGGGCGACCGTCCGCCTCGACGAGAAACGGGTGAAGGAAAGGCTGGCGTCGTAGCCCCCCGCTAGGTATGGTGCGCTGTATGGCGTAGGCACCCTACATAGGTGCCGACATCGTGCGCCTACATCGCATACCTACCGAACAGGGGGCGGCAGCGATGCCCAAAGTCACCGTCTACGTCTCGGACGACCAGCTCGACCAGCTCAAAGCCGTGCGCGGCTTCGGCCGGGGTGGCGTGTCCAAGATGTTCCAGGCGTTCCTCGAGAGCGCGACCTCGGGCTCCGCGCCCACCGGCCGCTACGACTACGCCCGCAAGCTCATGCCGCTGCACGCCGCCGTCGAGCGCCACCGCCGCCGGCTCGCCCGCAAGGTGCAGGCGGGGGGACCGCCCGCCGACGGCGGGCCCGTGTCCGCCGCGCTGGCGATCCTCCTCTACAAGCGGCTCGTCGCCGAGGACCCGTCCCGCGCCGACGCGTTCGACAAGGAGTTCGCCCGATTCGGCCTCGACGAGCTCGTGGCCTCCGAGACCGAGGGCGCCGACCTGCTGGCCGAGCCCGAGGAGGACGAGGAGGTGGGCGACGACGACGCCAGTGAGTGGTCGGAGCTGCTCTCCCCCCTCGCCGGCATCCGCATCGGCGAGACCGTGCAGGACGCGCTCAAGGGCATGCAAGCGCTGAAGGTGGGCTTCCGCGACCTCAAGCACGAAGAGCGCGAGCGGGCCCGCGAGGGGGAGCGCGAGCTGCGCCGCCGGGTGAGGCGGGCGGCGCGGGGCGGCGGCCTCCGGGTCGTCGTGTCGTCCAGCGACGACCCGCGCGACGTGCTCACCGCCACCGACTTCGACACGTTCACGTCGCGCCACGACGACTGGAAACCCGGCGGCAAGCTCACGCCGTCGCAGCTCGAGACGGTGCGCGAGCTCTTGATCGTGCGCGCCGGCGGCGACCCGAACGAGCCCGACGACGAGGACGCGGTCGACGCGGCCACCGCTGTGGCCGAAGCCGCCGGCGCCGACGCTGCCAAGGGGAAAGGGAAGAGCGAGGGCGGGGAGGAGGCGGCCGAATGAACATCCCGCTGGCGCGGCCGCTGGGGTTCGTCGAGCTCGACGGTGTCTGGCTCGACGACCGCGCCGCCTGTACCTGGGCGTTGTCCGGCGTGTCGTTCGTGGCAGAGCCCGGCATCACCGTCGCCCTGTGCGGCGTGCCCGGCCAGGCCGCACCCGACGCGGTGCTCGACCTTGTGGGCGGCTGGCGGCTGCCGACCAAGGGCCACTTGACCCTCGACGGCATCGACCTGTGCGACCTCGACCGCGCCCACCACCTGCGGGCGCTCGGCCAGGAGGTCGTCGTCGGCTCCGGCGAGCGCCGGCTGACCGTGGCCGGGCGCACCACGCTCGTGGCCAACCCGACGCCGGCCACGCTGCGGGCGGCCCACCTCGTGGTCACGTTCGACGCGGGCGGGCGGCTGGTCTCCGTGTCCGAGCCGGCCGGCGAAGCTCGGCCACAGGTAAGCACCGTGCCCGAACCGGCCAGGGAGCCAGCCGTCGCCTGAGCCCTCCCAGGCGACGGCCGGCTTCTGTCCCGTGGAACGTGGTCTCAGGTGCCACGTTCCACGGGACAAAACGAGCCGGGTGACCCGATAGCGTCCGGGGCGCGATGGACATCCTCAGCGCCACGTTCGTGGAGAGCGTCGACTTCCGGCAGGCGGAGGGCGGGGCGACGCGCATCGACCTGACCGGCGTCCTGTTCTCGCTCGCCGCCCCATCGCCGCCGCCGGTCACGATCGCCCCGCACCTCGTGGTGCTCGTGCGCTGCCGCGAGGGCGAGAGCGGGTTCGCCGCCCTGGAGGTCGTGTTCAAGGACGGCACCGGCGAGCAGGTGGCGCGCAGCGTGATGCCGTTCCAGGTCGAGCCGGGCAAGTTCGGCTACCGGCTCGTACGGGGCGAGCTCACGTACGAGGACTACGGCACGATCGAGGCGCACTGCCAGCTCGACGACGGCCCGATGACGGTGGTGCCGCTCACGTTGCTGCCGCCGATCGGCCAGCCAGGGCAGGCGGGGTAGACGGCATGCCGTTCGCCTCGGGACTGTCCGAGCACCCTGACGCGGCCACCGCCGTCGGCGAGGTGACCGGGCGCGTGCTGGAGGTGCTCGGGCCCGCGCCCGACCTTGCGGTGCTGTTCGTCACCGGCGCGCACCTCGACCGCTTCGCTCACATCGTCGACGCGGCCCGCACCCTGCTCGCCCCCGGCACGCTGCTCGGCGCTGCGGCCGCGTCCGTGGTCGGCACCGAGCGCGAGGTCGAGGAGGTGCCCGGCATCGCGCTGTGGGCGGGCAACGTCGGGCGGGTCGTGCCGCTGCGGCTGGGTGCCGAACGGGTGGCCGAGGACGAGATCGGCATCACCGGGTGGCCCGACGAAGACGGCCCAGACGGGTTCGAGCCCAGCGCGCTGTTGCTCGTGGCCGACCCGTACTCGTTCTCGGCCGAGGCGCTGTTCGCGTTCGTCGAAGAGCGCCACCCGGGGCTGCCGGTGGTGGGCGGCATGGCGTCCGCCGCGATGGCGCCCGGCGGCAACCGCCTCGTGCTCGACGAGTACGTCACGCCGGCCGGCGCGGTTGGCGTGCTGCTCGGCGACGGCGTCGAGGTCGACACGGTGGTGAGCCAGGGGTGCCGGCCGGTGGGAGCACCGTGGTCGGTCACCGAGGTCGAGGGGAACGTGGTGCGGGCGCTGGCCGGCCAGCCGCCGCTGCAGCGGTTGGTGCAGATCGCCGAGCAGGAGCTCGACGCCGAGGAGGTCGCCGCCATCAACAGCGGCCGGCTGCACATCGGCCGCGTCATCGACGAGCGCAAGCCCGAGTTCGGCCCCGGCGACTTCCTCGTGCGCAACGTGATCGGCGGCGACCGCTCGACCGGCGCGATCGCCATCACCGACGTGGTGGACGTCGGCACCACGCTGCAGTTCCACCTGCGGGACGCAGCCGCCGCCGACGTCGAGCTGCACGCGCTGCTGGCCGGGCGACACGCCGACTCGGCGTTGCTGTTCACGTGCAACGGCCGCGGCACGTTCACGTTCGGCACGCCCGACCACGACGCCGCGACGCTGGCCGAGGAGCTCGGGCCGATCCCCGTCGCGGGGTTCTTCGCCGCCGGCGAGTTCGGCCCCGTCGGCGGGCGCAACTTCGTGCACGGCTTCACGGCCGCGGTCGCGTTGCTGCGGGATAGGGTCGCAACACCATGACGCTCACCGCCGGCGAGCTGCGCGAGCTCGCACAGCAGCTCAGGGTCGACTCGGTGCGCGCCGCGGCCGCGGCCAACAGCGGCCACCCCACGTCGTCGATGTCAGCAGCCGAGCTCATAGCCGTGCTCGCCGCGAACCACCTTCGCTACGACTGGGGCCGCGCCGACCATCCCGGCAACGACCACCTCATCTTCTCGAAGGGCCACGCCTCGCCCCTCGTGTACGCGCTCTTCAAGGCGTGCGGCGCGATCGGCGACGACGAACTGCTCACGTTCCGCAAGTTCGGCAGCCGCCTCGAAGGCCACCCCACGCCGGTGCTGCCGTGGGTGGACGTGGCCACCGGCTCGCTCGGCCAGGGCCTGCCGATCGGCGCCGGCGTGGCGATGGCCGGCCGCTACCTCGACCGCCTCCCCTACCGCGTGTGGGTCTTGTGCGGCGACAGCGAGATGGCCGAGGGCTCGATGTGGGAGGCGTTCGAGGCGGCCGGCGTGCGCGGCCTCGACAACCTGTGCGCCATCGTCGACGTCAACCGGCTCGGCCAGCGCGGCGAGACGATGCACGGCTGGGACCTCGACGCGTACCGGGCGAGGGCCGAGGCGTTCGGCTGGCACGTGGTCGTGGTCGACGACGGCCACGACGTCGAGCAGGTCGACGCCGCGTACGCCGACGCGAGGGCCACCACCGGCAAGCCGACGTGCATCGTCGCCCGCACCAAGAAGGGCAAGGGCGTGACGGCGGTCGAGGACTTGCCCGACAAGCACGGCAAGCCGCTCGACGACGCCGACGCTGCGATAGCGGAGCTGGGCGGCATGCGCGACATCCGCATCACCACGGCCAAGCCGGACGGCGCCCAGCCGCACCGCTTCGAGACGACGGGCAGCCTCACGCTGCCTGCGTACGAGCTCGGCGACAAGGTCGCGACGCGCAAGGCGTACGGCGACGCGCTCGCCGCGCTCGCGAAGGCGCGCGGCGACATCGTCGCGCTCGACGGCGAGGTGTCGAACTCGACGTACTCCGAGACCGTCGAGAAGGTCGACCCCGAGCGGTTCTTCGAGCTGTACATCGCCGAGCAGCAGATGGTCGCCACCGCGGTGGGCATGCAGGTGCGCGGGTGGAAACCGTTCGCGTCGACGTTCGCCGCGTTCTTGTCGCGCGCCTACGACTTCGTGCGCATGGCCCAGATCAGCCGGGCGACGATGTCATTGTGCGGGTCGCACGCCGGCGTGTCGATCGGCGAGGACGGGCCGTCGCAGATGGCGCTCGAGGACCTCGCCGAGTTCCGCGCCGTACACGGGTCGACCGTCGTCTACCCGTGCGACGCCAACCAGACCGCGCAGCTGCTCGCGCAGCTCGCCGACCGGCCCGGCATCTCGTACCTGCGCGCGACGCGAGGCAACACGCCAGTGATCTACGCGCCGGGCGAGCGCTTCGAGATCGGCGGCTCGCGTGTCGTCCGGTCGTCGGGCGGCGACGACGCGGTCACGATCGTGGGTGCCGGCATCACGCTGCACGAGGCGCTGGCGGCGGCGGACACGCTCGCGGCCGACGGCATAGCGGCCCGCGTGATCGACCTTTACTCGGTCAAGCCGATCGACGCGCCAACGCTGCGGGAGGCCGCGCTGGCAACGGTCGGGCGCGTCGTCACCGTCGAGGACCACTGGCCCGAGGGCGGCCTCGGCGACGCCGTGCTCGACGCGCTGGCGGACAGCGCCATCGGCGTCCCGCTGCGCTTGGTCAAGCTGGCGCCCCGCCACCTACCCGGCTCCGGCACGCCGGCCGAGCTGCTGGCCGACGCCGGCATCGACGCCGCGTCGATCGTCGAGGCCTCGCGGCAGTTGCTCAAGAACGGCGGGTAGGGTCCCGCGCGTGACCCGCACGCGCCTCCACGACCTGTACGACGCCCACGGCCAGTCCCCCTGGATCGACAACCTCACCCGCAACGCGCTGCAGGACGGAGCACTCCAGCGGCACGTCGAACGCGGCATCCGAGGAGTCACGTCGAACCCGACGATCTTCCAGAAGGCGATCTCGGGCAGCGACGCCTACGACGACCAGTTCGCCGAGCTCATCAAGGAGTGTTCGGTCGAGGACGCGTACTGGCGTGTCGTGCTCGACGACATCAAGGCTGCGCTCGCGGTGCTGCGCCCCGTGTACGACGCGAGCGGCGGCACCGACGGGTTCGTGTCCCTCGAGCTGTCGCCTTCTTTGGCGCGTGACACCGCGCAATCCATCGCCGACGCCCGGCGGTTCCACGAGACGATCGCGCTGCCGAACCTGTTCGTGAAGATCCCCGCGACGGTCGAAGGCATCCCCGCCATCCGCGATATGTACGCGGAGGGCCGCAACATCAACATCACGCTGATCTTCAGCATCGAGCGCTACGCCGACGTCGTCGACGCGTACTTGTCCGGGCTCGAAGCGCTCGGCGGCGACCTGTCGACCGTCGCCGGCGTGGCGTCGTTCTTCGTCAGCCGCGTCGACACCGAGGTCGACCGCCGCCTCGAGGCCATCGGCACCGACGAGGCGCTCGCGCTGCGGGGCAAGGCCGCCGTCGCACAGGCGAAGCTGGCGTACCAGCTGTTCCTCGAACGCTTCTCGGGGCCGCGGTGGGAGGCGCTCGCGGCGCGTGGAGCGCGCGTGCAGCGGCCGCTATGGGCGTCGACGTCCACGAAGAACGCGGCGTACCCCGACCTGCTCTACGTCGACACGCTCATCGGTCCCGACACGGTGAACACCATGCCGGACGCGACCATCGACGCGTTCGATGACCACGGCACCCTCCGCCGCACGGTCGACGAAGGGGTGGACGACGCGCGCGCCACGCTCGACCGGCTGGCCGGGCTCGGCATCGACATGGAGGACGTGGCCGATCGCTTGGAGGAGGAGGGCGTCGCCGCGTTCGTGAAGTCCTACGACGAGCTGATCCAGGCGCTACAGGACAAGGCCAACACCCTGTCGTGACACAACCCGTCACGGCAGGAGGCAAGCAATGACCCAGGCAGCGACGCTGTGGAGCCGCCTGCACGAGCGCGACACCACGTTGTGGCCCGACGGCAATGTCGCAGCCACGCGGCTCGGCTGGGTCGACAGCCCGCAGCAGTACGCGAAGGAGGCAGCCGACATCGAGGCGTGGGCCGCGTCCATCGACTGCTCCCGGGTCGTGCTACTGGGCATGGGCGGCTCGTCGCTCGGGCCCGAGGTGCTGCGCGCCGCCGCGTCGTCCGACCGGCTCGTGGTGCTCGACACCACCGACCCGCGCACGATCGCGTCCGTCGAGCTCGACGACGCGTTCGTACTCGTGTCGTCGAAGTCGGGCGGCACGCTCGAGGTGCAGGCGTTGCTCGCGCACGCGTGGGGGCGCCTCGGCGGCGACGGGTCGCGCTTCGCCGCCATCACCGACCCGGGCACGTCCCTCGCCAAGCTCGCGCAGGAGCGCGGCTTCGCGCGTGTCTTCGAGAACGACCCCGACATCGGCGGCCGCTACTCCGTGCTGTCGTACTTCGGCTTGGTGCCCGCCGCCCTCCTCGGCCACGACGTGACGGCGCTGTGCGAGCGGGCATCGTCCGCCGACACGGAGGAAGCGGTCGAGCTCGGCCTGGCGATGGGCGAAGCCGCACGCGAGGGGCGGGACAAGGTAACGGTCCGCACCGCGCCGGCGATCGCCGCGTTCGGGCTGTGGGTCGAGCAGCTCATCGCCGAGTCCACCGGCAAGCGCGGCACCGGATGCGTGCCCGTACCCACCACCGACGTGGAGGAAGGACCCGACCGCTTCGACGTCGCGGTACACGTGGGCGAGGCGGCCGACCTCGGCGCCGAGCTCTACCGGTGGGAGGTCGCCACCGCGATCGCCGGCCACGTGCTCGGCATCGACCCCTTCGACGAGCCCAACGTCACCGAGTCGAAGGAGAACACGGCGCAGGTGTTGGACCGGTTGCCGTTGCCCGATCTCTCCGGCTCGGGCGGGCTGGCCGATCCCAGTGGCGTGATCGAGTGGCTGCGCGCCCAGGTATCGGCGGGCGACTACGTGTCGCTGCAGGCGTTCCTCCCCTACGACGAGGCGGGCGCGCTCGACTCGCTGCGGCGGCGGGTGCGGGACGCGCTCGGCGGCGTGCCCGTCACCGCCGGGTTCGGGCCGCGGTTCCTGCACTCGACGGGACAGCTGCACAAAGGCGGCCCCGACTCGCTGGTCGCGGTGCAGCTCGTACCCCGTCGCCCTACTGCGAGGCTCGACGTGCCGGGCAAGGGCTACGACTTCGGCACGTTGATCCTCGCGCAGGCCATCGGCGACTACGAGAGCCTGCGCGCGCGCGGCCGCCGCGCATTGCAGGTCGGCGTCGACCACCTCGGCGAGGTTGGGTGACGGCGATGACGGTGATGCAGCTCGGCATGGTCGGCCTCGGGCGCATGGGCGGCAACATGACCGAGCGCTTGCTGCTCGCGGGCCATGAGATCGTCGCCTTCGACCACAACGCCGACGCCGTCGACGCGGCGATGAGCGAGGGCGCGGTGGGCGCGTCGAGCCTGGCCGACCTGGTCGCACAGCTCGCGCCGCCGCGCGCCGTGTGGGTGATGGTGCCCGCCGGGCCGCCGACGCGCACCACGATCGCCGAGCTCGAAGGGTTGCTGGAGGCGGGCGACACGATCGTCGACGGCGGCAACAGCCGCTACACCGAAGCGGTGCTGCACTCGGAGCGATTGCTGGCCAAAGGCGTGCACTTCGTCGATGCCGGTGTGTCGGGCGGCGTATGGGGGCTGAAGGTCGGCTACTGCTTGATGGTGGGCGGCGCACCCGAAGCCGTGCAGCGGCTCGAGCCGATCTTCGAGGCGCTCGCCCCCGTCGACGGCTATGCACACGTCGGGCCGTCCGGGGCGGGGCACTTCACGAAGATGATCCACAACGGCATCGAGTACGGCATGTTGCAGGCGTACGCCGAAGGCTTTGCGCTGCTGGAGGCGGCCGAGGAGTTCTCGCTCGACATGCACCAGGTGGCGGCGTTGTGGAACCACGGGTCGGTCGTGCGGAGCTGGCTGCTCGAGCTCGCCGAGCTCGCGTTGTCGGACGACGCCGCGTTGGGCACGATCAAGCCGTACGTCGAGGACTCGGGCGAGGGCCGTTGGACCGTCGAGGAGGGCATCCGGCGGGCGGTGCCCACGCCGGTGATCGCGGCGTCGCTGTTCGCGCGGTTCGCGACCCGCGACAGCGAGCACTTCGCGGCGCGCATCGTCGCCGCACTGCGCAACCAGTTCGGCGGCCACCGGTACTTCACGGAGGCGCCCGCCGCGGAGGTCGCCAAGCAAGCCGCGGGCGAAGCCGAGCGCGGCGCCGGACCCGAGACAGCCGCCAGCGGGCGTGACTGACGCGGGCCCACCCCCCGACCCCGTTTTGGGCGCGCACAAGCCCGTATACGGGCTTGAGCGCGCCCAAAACGAAAATCCCTTGCTCGAAGGTTTGGAGGGCGAGCGGAGGGCGCCGCCCGTCGCGCTGGTGGTGTTCGGCGCGTCGGGCGACCTCACCGCCCGCAAGCTCATGCCCGCCATCGACCGGCTGGCCTGCCGCCGCTTGCTGCCCGCGGCCTTCGCGGTGGTCGGCGTGGCCCGCACCGAGTGGAGCGACGACGACTTCCGCTCCCGCATGCGCGAGGCGGTCAAGGACGCCGGCCCGGAGTGGGAGGCGATCACCTCGCGCTTCCGCTACGTCGCGGGCGACTACGCCGAGCCGGCCACGTTCGAGCAGCTGCAGTCCGTGCTCGACGATCTCGACCGGACCGTCGGCACCGCCGGCAACCGCGTCTACTACCTCGCCACCGTGCCGACCGTGTTCGGTCCTGTCACCCGCGCTCTGGGCGACCACGGCATGGTGCAGCCCGCGTCACGCGAGTCGTTCGTGCGCGTAGTGGTGGAGAAGCCGTTCGGCCACGACCTCGCGTCCGCCCACGCTCTCGACGCCGAGCTGCACGAGGTGCTGGCCGAGGACCAGATCTACCGCATCGACCACTACCTCGGGAAGGAGACCGTCCAGAACGTCCTCGCGCTGCGGTTCGCCAACGCCATCTTCGAGCCCGTGTGGAACCGGCGCTACGTCGACAACGTGCAGATCACCGTGGCCGAGTCCGTCGGCGTCGGCCACCGCGCCGGGTTCTACGAACAAGCCGGTGCGCTGCGCGACATCGTGCAGAACCATCTGCTGCAAGTGCTCGCCATCACGGCGATGGAGCCGCCCGCCGTCATCGACAGCCAAGGCATCCGCGACGAGAAGGTGAAGGCGCTGCGCGCCGTCGACGTACTCGGACGCGAGGAGGTGCTCGACGAGGTCGTCCGCGCGCAGTACGACGGGGGCTGGGTCGAGGGCGAAGAGGTCAAGGGCTACCGTGAGGAGGATGGCGTCGCGCTCGGCTCGCCCACCGAGACCTACGTCGCCATGCGCGTGTTCGTCGACAACTGGCGGTGGGCGGGCGTGCCGTTCTACCTGCGCACCGGCAAACGGCTGCCCAAGCGCATGACCGAGGTGGCGATGGAGTTCCGCGACGTCCCCCACCTGCCGTTCGCGCGCGACCTGTCGCGCGGGCTGCGGCGCAACGCGCTCGTGCTGCGCATCCAACCCGACGAGGGCATCACGTTGCGGTTCGGCGCGAAGGTGCCGGGGCAGGCGTTCCGCGTGCGCACGGTGTCGATGGACTTCTCCTACGGTGCCGCGTTCGTCGAGGAACCGCCCGCGGCGTACGAGCGGTTGCTGCTCGACGTGATGGTGGGCGACCCCACGTTGTTCATCCGCACGGACGAGGTCGCGGAGGCATGGCGCATCGTCGAGCCCATCCTCGACAGCTGGGCGGACGACGGCGTGCCGCTTGCCAGGTATGCCGCCGGTACATGGGGCCCGACGGCAGCGGACCACTTGCTCGAGCGCGAAGGCCGGCATTGGCGCAGCCCCTGACCCTGCCGGTCACGCTGTCGTCGTGGTCGGGCGCGCAGGTGCGCGTGGCCGAGGTGCTGGCCGAGCTCGAAGCGTTGCGCCGCCCCGAGCTGATGCCAGCGACGCGTACGAGCGTGCTCACGTTGGTGGTCGTCGCGTCGTCGCGTGACGCGCTGGGTGAGGCGATGGCCGGTGTCTACGAGCTGGGCGGCCGGCATCCCGCTCGCGTGCTGTGCCTGCTGCCCGACCGTTCCGGTGACGGTGCCTCGTCCGGCCTCGACGCCGAGGTGCGCCTGCTGGGCGGCGAGGCCGAAGGGCAGGCGGTGTGGTTCGAGGACGTCGAGCTGGTCGTGCGCGGGGAGGCAGCCAGCCACCTCGACTCGTTGATCGAGCCGTTCACGCTCGCCGACCTTCCCGTCGTCGTGTGGTTCGTGGGCGAGCTGCCGCGCGTCGACGATCCGCTGTTGCGCGCCGCCGACGTCGTGATGGTCGACGCGCGTACGTTCGGCGACACCGAGTGCTTCGACGTGCTCACCGAGCTGGCGCGCCGCGTCGCAATCGTCGACTTGTCGTGGCACCGGTTGCAGCCGTGGCGCGAGCTGCTCGCCGCGCTGTTCGAGAGCCCGCACACGCGCCCGTACCTGCCGGGCATCACCTCAGCACGCGTCGTCGGCCGAACGGGCCCGCGCCACCTGCTGGCGGGATGGATCGCGGACCGTCTCGACCTGCCGTTCAGCGAGGTGCACGTGGAGCCGGCGACGCACGTGAGCATCTCGCTCGCCGGGACGTTACCGGCGACTGGGCAGCACGGAACCTTCGAGGTGCTCCGGTTGAGCGACGAGCGCGTCGTACACACGAGGACCGCGGTGGACGGCGGGCCGTCGTCGGAGATGGTGGTGCCCCTGCCGCCGCCTACCGCCGGGTGGGGTGTGGCCGCGGCGCTCTCGCACCTCGACCGCGATCCCGTGTACGAGCGCGCGCTGCGATCGGCCATCGCGGTCGCCGCCCGTCATTAGTGTGACGGGATGAAGGGTGAGCTGGTCGTCGTCGACGACGTGCCCGGCGAGTTCGCGGAGCGAGTGATCGAGGCCTTCCACGCCCGCGCCAACGAGGACTTCTCCGTCGCGCTCTCCGGTGGCGGCACGGCCCGCCGCTGCTACGAACGGCTCGCCGAGGTCGGCGCCGAGCAGATCGACTGGTGGCACGTCGACGTGTACTGGGGCGATGAACGCTGTGTCCGGCCAGACTCGCCCGACTCCAACGAGCGCCTGGGGCGCGAGGCGTTGCTCGAACGGGTGGGCGCCGCGCACGCCGTCCACCCCATGCGCTGCGACGAGGGGCCAGAGCCGTACCAGCTGCTCGTCGGCGAGCTCGGCCGGTTCGACCTCGTGCACCTCGGGTTGGGCACTGACGGGCACACCGCGTCGCTGTTCCCCGGCTCGCCCGCGCTCTCGGCCGACCCGGGGTTGTTGGTCTCCTTCAACGAAGACCCGGCCGGCGTGCACCCGCACCGGCGCATGACGTTGACGTACGCGGGCATAGCGCGGGCCCGCCTCGTGGTGTTCACCGTGTCGGGCGAGGACAAGCGCGATGCGATGCAGGCGGTGTACGAGGGCCGGGACGTGCCCGCCACCCGGGTCGAGGCCGACCGCGTGCTCTGGCTCGTCGACCCGTCCGCCGCCCCGCGCTGACCGTTTTGTCCCGTGGAACGTGGCACGAGGTGCCACGTTCCACGGGACAAAACGAGCTGGGACAGTGGGTTGCGTTCTGCAACTCACCCATCTAGGTTGCGGCGATGCCCATGAGCCCGGCTGGGTGCTCGATCGCCGACACGCTGGAGGTGATCGGCGACCGCTGGTCGATCCTCATCCTGCGTGACGCGTTCCGGGGCGTGCGGCGCTTCGACGAGCTGCAGCGCGACCTCGGCATCGCCCGCAACGTCCTCACCGACCGCCTGCAGAAGCTCGTCGACCACCGCGTGCTGATGCGCCGGCCGTACCAGACGCGGCCGACGCGTTACGAGTACCGGCTCACGCCGAAAGGCAGGGACCTGTCCCCCGCGCTCGTCGCCCTCATGCGCTGGGGCGACACGTGGCTGGCGGGAGACGCAGGCCCGCCGCTCGTGCTCACCCACCGCGAGTGCGGCGCGCCGCTCGACCAGGCGTTCGTGTGCTGGTCGTGCGACACCACGGTCACGCCGACGGAGATCGGGAGCCGCCCCGGCCCCGGTGCGAAGGGTTTTGGCCGCGCTAATGCCGGTATCTCGGCATGAGCGCGGCCAAAACGATGGAGGTGCTCGCCGCGTCGCTCGACGAGCTCCTGCGCGAAGCCCGCGCCGTCAAGCAGCGCGCCACCGGCACGCGGGTCACGTGGTCGCCCAAAGTCTTCATCCCGCTGACGCACTTGTGCCTAGACCGATGCGGCTACTGCACGTTCGCGCAGCCGCCGGCCCGCGTGCAGGCGCCCTACCTCTCCCCCGACGACGTGCTCGCCATAGCGCGCCGCGGTGAGAGGGCTGGCTGCCACGAGGCGCTGTTCACGCTCGGCGAACGGCCCGAGGAGCGCTACCCCGTCGCGCGACAGTGGCTCGCGCAGCACGGTTGCGCCAATACGGTCGACTACCTCGTCGCCATGTGCCGCCTCGTGCAGGAGGAGACGGGCCTGCTCCCCCACGCCAACGCCGGCGCGCTGCACCCCGACGAGCTCGCCCGCCTGCGGGAGGTGTCGGCCAGCCAAGGGATGATGATCGAGTCGCTCAACCCGCACCTCGACGCGCACCGCGGCTCGCCCGACAAGACGCCGGCCCGCCGCCTGGCCACGCTCGAAGCGGCGGGCGAACTGCGCATCCCGTTCACCACCGGCATCCTGTGCGGCATCGGCGAGTCGCGCCACGACCGCGTCGGCGCGCTCGTCGCGATCGCTGCATCGCACCGCCGGCACGGGCACGTGCAAGAGGTGATCGTGCAGAACTTCCTTCCGAAGCCGGGCACCGCCATGCACGCGGCACCGCCGTGCCCCAGCGACGAGTTCGCCTGGTCGATCGCCGCGGCGCGCCTGCTGCTGCCGGCCGACGTGCACGTGCAGGCGCCGCCCAACCTGTCGGACGACTTCGGCGCGCTGCTCGACGCGGGCATCGACGACTGGGGTGGCGTCTCGCCCGTCACCGCCGACCACGTCAACCCCGAACGACCGTGGCCCGCGGTCGAGCGCCTCCGCGCCGAGACCGAGGCGCGCGGCTTCACGCTCGCACCCCGCCTTGCGATCTACCCGTCGTTCGCGCTCGACCCGGGCACGTGGCTCGACGCGGCGCTGCGCTTCAGTGTGCTCGACCGCTCGGACGCGGAGGGGCTCGCACGCGAGCCGGGCGACCCGTGGTACTCGGGCGCCGACGTCGAGCCGCCCTGCCTGCTGCCGGTACCGGTGCCGATGGCCATGACGCAGTCCTCCGCTGCAACAGCGGCAACGAGCGCGGTCGCCGAGGTGCTCGCCGGCGTCGCGCTCGGCCACGAGGTCGGCGTCGACGAGATCGTCACGCTGTTCTCGGCGCGCGGCCCCGAAGTTGCCGCCGTCGCGGAAGTGGCGGACGACCTGCGGCGCGCCACCGTGGGCGACGACGTCACGTTCGTCGTCAACCGCAACATCAACTACACGAACGTGTGCACGTTCAAGTGCCGGTTCTGCGCGTTCTCGAAGGGCCCGCTGTCGCTCAACCTGCGGGGCAAGCCCTACCTGCTCGACCTCGACGAGATCGCGCGCCGGGTCGTCGAAGCCGAGGAGAAGGGTGCCACCGAGGTTTGCCTGCAAGGCGGCATCCACCCCGACTTCGACGGCGACTACTACCTCCACGTGGCCGAGGCAGTGCACGCGGCTGCGCCCTGCGTCCACATCCACGGCTTCACCGCGCTCGAAGTGACCGAGGGCGCGCGCCGCAACGGAGAGCCGCTGGCCGACTACCTGCGCCGGCTGATGGCCGCGGGCTTGAAGACGCTGCCGGGCACGGCGGCCGAGATCCTCGACGACGAGGTACGCCGCGACCTCTGCCCCGACAAGATCACCACTGACGAGTGGCTCGACGCGCACCGCACCGCGCACTCCGTCGGGCTGCGCTCGAACATCACGATCATGTTCGGTGCGATCGAGCGACCCGTGCACTGGGCCCGCCATCTCGTGCGCACGCGCGAGCTGCAGAGGGAGACCGGCGGCTTCACCGAGTTCGTGCCGCTGCCGTTCGTGCACATGGCCGCGCCCATGTACCTGCAGCGCAAGAGCCGCCGCGGACCGACGTTCCGCGAGGCGCTGCTCATGCACGCGGTGGCGCGCATCGCGTACCGCGGGTGGGTCGACAACATCCAGGTGTCGTGGGTGAAGATGGGCGCGGAGGGCGCGCGGCAGGCGCTGCTCGCAGGCGTCAACGACCTCGGCGGCACGTTGATGGACGAGAACATCTCGCGCGCCGCTGGCGCGAGCCACGGCCAGGAGATGGACGCGGCCGGCTTCGCCGCGCTGGTGGACGGGCTGCCGGGGCCGCGGCGGCTCGTGCAGCGCACGACGCTCTACGACCGTTTTGGCCGCGCTCATGCCGGTGTACCGGCATGAGCGCGGCCAAGAGCACGACGGGGCGCTGACGGCCGATGTTCCCGCCCGGCTCGACGATCCGGCGCGTCGACGGCGAGTCGGTGCTGCTGCTCGGCGGGCCACGTGCCCTGCTCATGCAGCTCGCGCACCCCGCAGTGGCGAAGGCGGTGGACGAGCACAGCGACTTCGAGCGCGACCCGTTCGCCCGGCTGCGGCGGACGCTGGACATGACGAGCGCGCTCGTGTTCGGCTCGGACGGCGAGGCGGCGCGATCGGTCGCGTCGATCCGCGCCGTTCACGGGCGTGTCGTCGGCGACGGCTACCGCGCCGATGACCCCGAACTGCTGTTGTGGGTGCACGCCACGTTGGTGGACACCGCGCTGCACGTGCACCGCGTGTTCCTGCGGCGCCTCTCGCGGCGCGAGGCCGAGGAGTTCTACGAGCAGTCCACCGCGGTCGCGGTCGCGCTCGGCTTGCCCCGCGAGTGCCAGCCGCGCGACCTCGCCGCGTTCCGCGCGTACGTCGACCACATGGTCGCCACGCTGGAGGTGACCGCGACCGCGCGCCGCCTGTCGCGCGCCGTCCTCGAACCCCGCGTCCCCTTGGTGACCACGCCCGTGTTCGCCGCCGTGCGCCAGGTGACGATCGGCTTGCTGCCGGCGCGCCTGCGCAGCGCGTACCGCCTGTCGTGGGACCCGGCGCGCGGCGCCGCGCTCGCCGCCTTGGCACTCACGTCCCGAGCGGTGTTGCCACGCCTGCCGCGACCGCTGCGCACGCTGGGGGCGGCCCCGTAGCGCTCGTCAGGTACCGCGGACGCGCCAGCGCCCGTCGTCGTCGCTGACCACGCGGGCGGGGACGGCGGCCAGCTCCCACGTGATGGGGCCGGCGGGCTCCCACTCGGCGACGTCGACGAGGAACTCGCGCCCCGCCTCGTCGGCCTCCCGGACGCCGAGCACGAGGCGGCCGTCGGGCTCGCTGATGCCGCGCCCCCAAACGTCGACGAGCCACGCCACCGGCAGCTCGGCGTTCACGACCAGCGGAGCGTCAGCCGCTTCGATACGGGCGGTGATCGCGGGGCTCGCGTCCGGTTGCGACGGCGACACCGTCACCACCGGGACGTCACGACCCAGCTGCGCACCGAAGCGCCGTAGTGCAGGCATCGCGCGCGCCGACAGCGCGGCACCGAGGCGCAAGCCGTGCTCGCAACGGAACGCCTCGTTGCTCCAGCGCTCGACGCACGACGCCATCGACGTCAGCACGAGACGGTCGACGAGCGGGCCTGGCAACGCGAACAGCGCTGCCGCCTCGAACCCGGCCCGGATCGCGCTCTCGGCCCGGGACAATCCCGCCGGCCCACGCCAGTCGCTGCGCGACAGCAACGTCTTCGGCGCCCGGTCGCTCGGAAGACCGATCGGGCCTTCGCTCGGCCGTCTCCCCAACGTCACCAGCCGGACGTTGCCGCTGGCGCGCCGCCACGCGTCCACCAGCGCGATGCAGCGGGCGGCGTCGCCTCCGAACGCGGCCAGCGCCTCCTCGGCCTCGACGTCCTCGTGGTCGGCGGCTCGGAGGCGGCCGGCCGACCACTGGAGGCGATGCTGGGTGCCATTGCAGTCGACGAGACCCGACGCCGGCGCGAGGCCGAGCCACCACGGCGGCTTCATGTCGTCCATGCCGTGACGACGTTCGCTCCGCTCACAAACTCACCTGCTCATCCAGCCGGGTTGCTTCGTGCGTGACGCGCAGCGACAACGTGCGGACCGTGTCGCGCAGGCCGGGCCGCAGGTCGAAGACGAGCGCGCCGGTGTTGCCGCCGCCATCGAGCGCGGGTTGGCCGAGGTGCAGCTGGCCGCTGTCGTCGAACGCGCTCGCCGTCCAGCGCTTGCGGGCGACGTAGGTCGGCGCGGTCAACTCGACGCGCAACAGGTCCGTCGACCACGCCAGCTCCGTCAGCGTCACCGCGCCGCGGTCGACGTGGCCGAGCTCGTAGGTGATCGCCTTGGCGGCGGCCGGGCGATCCTCGCCGGTGAGCGGGCGCGGCCGCGCTTCGAGGAACGACAGCCATCCCTTGTCGACCTCGCCCCTGGCGCCGGCGGCTGGCGGGGGCGCGTACCCGGCGGCCGCGAGCGTCGCTGCGAGGTCCTCGAGGCGGCGGCTCGACTTGAGCGAGCCGACGGCGCGCAGGGCGCGCACTTGCGGCGTGAGGTTGGCGATCACGCGCTCGCCGATGTGCGTCGCGGGTGTCACGTCGACGACGACGTCGAGCTGCTGCTCGATCATCGCCTCGAGCCAGCCGTCTCCGCGCTGGCGCACCGGTCTGTCCTCGGGTTGCAGCGCCGGCGGGTCGCGCCACAGGAACGAGCGGCCCTCGACGATGCCGCGCACGGTGAGTGCGACTTCGAGCTCGTCGGCGATGTGGCGTGCGAGCGGCCGGGCGACGGCACCCACGTCCGACAGCGCGTTGACGACACCGTCGAACCGGCGGAGGACCTCGTCGACGTCGCCGCGCGTGCCCGACGCGTGGGCCGCGCGCGCATCGGCGAGGGCCTCCTCGAGCAACAGCCACAGGTGAGCCTCACCGCGGCGGTCGGTGGCGGCGGGGGTGGGCATCGACGTCGTCAGAACTCCCAGTACTCCTGCGGCAGCTTGCCCTCGATGGCCCGGATGTTGCCCCGGATGCACGGCTGGCACTGGTAGACGGTGCCGCGCTCTTCGACGGCGAACGACCAGCCGAGCGGGAGGCCGCCCTCGGGCGCCTCGGCCGTGATGCCGCAGCGGCTGCAGGCCCGCGTGACGGTCGCCTGTGCCGGTGCGGGCGCGGCGTCGGGCGCCGCGGCCGGTGCGCCGTCGTCGGGGTCGGTCTCAGGGGCCTCGGCCACCGTGGCAGCGTAGAGCGCATGGCCTCGCAGCCCGCACGTGCCGGCGTCTACCGACGGGTGCCCCCCGAGCTCGTCGCACTGGTCGACGAGTTCCTGGCCGGCCTCGGGGAGCTCGCCGGCGCCGGCTTCGACGCCGGCGCCGGCCGCAACCGCGACCTGGCCGCCGAGCTGCTCGCGTCCGTGGCCGGCCTGGTCACCGACGGCACCGACCGCCTCGACCTCAAGATCGCGTCCGCCGCGCTGTCGGAGATGCGCGCCGCGTTCCGCGTGTTCGCGCCGTACCGGGACACGCCGAAGGTCACGATGTTCGGCTCGGCCCGCATCCTCCCGGACGACCCGCTGTACGTGCAGGCCCGGTCCTTGGCCGCGGCGCTGGCCGAGCGTGGGTGGATGGTGATCACGGGCGCCGGCCCCGGGATCATGGCCGCGGGCATGGAGGGCGCGGGCACGGACATGTCCTTCGGCATCAACATCCGCCTGCCGTTCGAGCAAGGTGCGAACGCGTTCATCGCGGATGACCCGAAGCTCGTGGAGATGAAGTACTTCTTCACCCGCAAGCTGATGCTGATGAAGGAGTCGGACGGGTTCGTGATCCTGCCTGGCGGGTTCGGCACGCTCGACGAGGCGTTCGAGCTGCTGACGTTGATCCAGACGGGCAAGGCCGAGCCGTCGCCGATCGTGTTGCTCAACAGGCCCGGCGGCACGTACTGGCACGTGTGGGACGCGTTCATCCGCGACGAGGTCGCGTCCCGAGGATTGATCTCCGAGGACGACTGCGTCCTGTACCGCATCACCGACGACGTGGCAGAGTCGGTGCACGAGGTCACGCGCTTCTATCGGAACTACCACTCGCGTCGGTTCGTCGGCGACCTGTTGGTGATGCGCTTGCGCTCTGCGCCGACCGACGGCGAGCTGGCGATGTTGAACACGTCGTTCTCCGACATCGTCGTGCGCGGCGGGATCGAGCGCACCGAGCCGTTGACGCCCGAGGTGAACGGCAACGACCACCTCGACCTGCCCCGCATCGCGTTCCACTTCGACCGCATCCATCACGGGCGGCTGCGCACGATGATCGACGCGCTCAACCACCTGCCGTCCGCGCCGGCCGAGGTCGACGCCCGCCCGCCGCTGCGGGAAGAGGCCGCCGGTGGCCGCCCCATGGAGACCGACGTGCGCGCCCGTGCCGCCGAGGAGGGCGAAGCCGAGCCGTAGCACTTGCCCTCCGCTCGCCGAGGCGCGGGTGCACGATGGTGCGCATGGACAGCACGGATCCCATCACGCTCGTGGCGCTGACACCGCTTGACGACGCGCTCCGCCGTCGCCTCGTGGACGAGCACGGCGAGCCGTCGCTCGTAATCGACGGCGCCGGCAGCGGCGGGCATCTAAAGGCACTCCGCCAGCTCGAGACCAACGAACCGGTCGGCACATTGGTTGTCGTAGCGGATGGCGCTGCGCCCGCTGGCGCCGTATCGGAGATCGGTCGCTTCGGTGCGCGCTACCGCGACGTGGTGTACGTGACGCCCTAGGGTTCCGGCCATGGCCGGCGACCACGTGAAGACGCCAAAGGAAGTCGTGCAGCGGTTCCTCGACGCCGCCTGGACATCCGAGGGCTGGAACATGGACGTGATCGAGGAGTGCTTCGACGAGCGCTACTGGTCGCACACGTGGCAAGGCGACCTCGCCCACACCGGCGCGCGGCAAGGACGGTTCTTCGCTGCGCTCGAACAACTCGAGGAACTCGAGAGCGCGGTCGTCGCCGAAGGCGATCTCGTGGTCCACCGAAGCCGCCGGCGGGTGCGGCACGTGGGCGAGATCTTCGGCGTCGCGCCGACGGGACGCGAGGTCGTCGTCGACCACGTCGAGATGTGGCGCGTGGCCGACGGCAAGATCGCCGAGCACTGGGGCGACCTCGGTGCCGGCGGGGCAGCTCTACCGCGCCCTCACCGTCCCCGACGGCTGATCCCTTCGTTTTGGGCGCGACTTCGGCCGCATATGGCATACCAGCGCGCCCAAAACGAAAGGGTAGGTCAGCTGTAGCGGGTCACGTACCCGCGCCGGCGGAACATGCGCAGCATGGCGACCACCCAGCCGACGCCGGCAGCGGTGAGGGCGACGGACGTGACGCCGGCGAGGGCGAGGGACGACCAGTCGAGGCCGGACCCGTCGAGCACGGAGCGACCGGCGGCGAAGGCGTGCGTGGTGGGCAAGGCAACGGCGATGGGACGGAACACGGCGGGCAGCGCCTCGACCGGGTAGAAGACGCCCGACAACGGCAACGCCACGAACAGGATCCCCCACGCCAACGCCTCGGCACCCGCGCCGAAGCGCAGCACGAGCCCGATCACGAACAACGCGATCACCCACCCTGTCAGCAGCAGCACCGCGGCGATCGGAACGAGGCTCACTCCCAACGTTGTGATGTCGAAGGCGAACGCGATCACGGCTACGAGGGCGACCAAACCAACGCCCATCACGAGCTTCGCCATGCCGAGCAGCACGACGCCGGCGACGTACTCCCACTCCCGCATCGGCGTGACCATCAGGTTGAGCAGGTTGCGGGTCCACGCCTCTTCGAGGAAGCCCGTCGACAGCGAGATCTGCGACTGGTACACGACGTGCCACAGCACGATGCCAGCAAGCAGGTAGCCGAACCCTCGCTGCCCGGCGGGGCCGCCCGCCGACGACGCGAAGAACGTGGCGATCGACCCGAACAGCAGCACGTCGACGAGCGGCCAGATGGTCACGTCGAACAACCGGTGGGGGCTACGCCGCAACACGTACCAGTGACGGCGCGCGATCGCCTTGATGCACAACCACGACGAATGGCGCCGCGCCGCCAGCGCCGACGCACCAGCCGTGCCAGGAGCGGAAGCAGCGGTCACCGGTGCTCCTCGGCCAGGTGCAGGAACACGCCTTCGAGGTCAGCGCGGTCGAACTGCGACGCCACGTCGCCAGGGCGGCCGTCGGCGACGACCCGCCCCTTCGACACGAACACCACCCGCTCGCACACGCGCTCGACCTCCACCATGTTGTGCGACGTCACGAGCAGCGCGATCCCCTCGTCGCGGCACAGCTCCAGCAACCCCGACCGCACCCGCCCGGCGACGTCCGGGTCGAGCGCGTTCGTGGGCTCGTCGAGCACGAGCAGGCGTGGCCGGTGCAGCGTCGCCTTCACGATGCCGACGAGCGTGCGCTGACCCGACGAGAGCTCGGTGCCCAACCGGTCCGCCAACCCCAGGATGCGGAAGCGCTCCAACCCGGCCTCGATGAGCGCGTCGGGGTCGGCTATGCCGTAGATCTGGCCGTACATGCGCAGGAACTCGCGCACTCGCAGCCGCTCGGTGAGCGGAAGGTACCCGGCCGCGAACCCGACGTCGGCCATGGCGCGGCTGCGCCCCTCAGGCAGGTGGTGCCCCACGACCGTCACCGTGCCGGCGTCGGGCGTGATCACGCCGAGCAGCATCAGGAGCGTCGTGGTCTTGCCCGCGCCGTTCGGCCCCAGCAAGCCGACTCGTTCGCCGGGCCGCATCACGAGGTCGATGCCGTCGACGGCCTGCACGCCCTTGAAGCGCTTGCGCAACCCGTGCGCAGCGAGCACGGGGTCAGGCACCTGGGACATGCCCGCGATGTTCACACGTCCCCGGGCCGCCCACCGGCAAATATCGCGGCACCGCGAGCGCGACCGCCGTTCCGTGCAACACCAGGGTCGAGCACCGACCCTGAGACGCGCAAGTTCGCGATCCTTCGCGGTCAGTCGCCCTCCGGGCCCGTCTCGCCGCCGCTCAGCAGGCCGACCGCACGCTCCACCGCGGATCGGGCGCGCGTGAGCCGCCGCTCGAGCGCAGGTCGTGCCGTCTCGCCCCGATCGACCGCTTCGCGCAGCGCCTCGATGGCGCCGTCGGCGAGCTCCTCGGCGATCGCCGCGAGACGCTCACGGATGTCGTCGACGTCAGCCACGAGCTCCCCCTTGCAACACTTCGTCCACGATCTCGAGCGGGTGGCGCACGGCCAGCCCCGCGTTCGCCAACCACATGGAGCACCCGGGGTTCGCGCTCGCCACCAAGGGCGCGCCGGCCCGTCGCACGGCGGCCACCTTCCGCTCGCGAACCGCGCCGGCCAAGTCCGGGTGCTGCGCGGCGTACGCGCCACCGGCACCGCAGCACAGCCCTTCGTCGTCCAGCTCGACGATGTCGACGTAGGGCGCCAGCACCACCCGGACCGCAAGGTGGGCGCGTTGCACGTGGCGCAGGTGGCACGGGTCTTGCACGGCGACGACCGGCCGCGCCGCAGCGGGTGGTGCAGGCGGCAACCGGTCGGCGCGGTCGGCGAGGAACTCGTGCACGTCCTTGACGCGCGGCGAGTGCTCCTTCAAAGCGGCCCCACAGCCCGCCGCGTCCACGAGGATCGGCACGTCGTCTCCGGGCATCGACGCGATCGCGCGCGCGGCCAACCGGTGCGCATCCTCGGCCAGCCCTGCATGCACGTGGAGCGCGCCGCAGCAGTCGCCGCCCGGACCGGGCAACGCCACGCCGAACCCGCACGCGGCGAGCACCCGCACTACTGCCGCGTGCGTCGGGCGCATCCACGCGTCCATCACGCATCCGGTGAAGAGGTAGACGTCGGATCCCGTCGCGGCCAACGCCGCCCGCCGCACGGGCACGCCGCAGGGCGGCAGCATCGACGACACCCGCCGCGGCAACAGCCGCAGCCGTTGCGCGACGCCCAACGCGGAGGACCCGGCCAGCAACACCCGGTGGTGTTCGAGCACGCGGTAGCCGAGCCGCTTCCACCACGGCTGGTAGGACGGGACCGACGACGCCAGCGCCTCGCGCGCGGCCTCCATCAGCCGCCCGAACGGCACGCCCGACGGGCACGCGGTCTCGCAGCCGCGGCACTGCACGCACTCGTCCATCAAGCGAGCGAACGTGGGGTCGCCGAGCGGCGCGTCCTGCCACTGCACGGCGCGCATGGCGGCGATGCGGCCGCGCGGCGAGCGCGTCTCCTCGCCCGTCACGCGGAACGTCGGGCAGTGCGGCAAGCACAGGCCGCACGCCACGCACGCGGCGAGCTCGTCCTCGTCGACGCGCAGCACGCC
>Ga0299907_10000209_pt1 | contig 25964 bp, 23 predicted proteins | sample RVTome_16_FD_198680 | JGI IMG/M metagenome (GOLD analysis project Ga0299907, IMG submission 198680) | Soil microbial communities from uranium-contaminated site in the Upper Colorado River Basin, Wyoming, United States - RVT152D67 (version 2) ...
GGCCCTTACCCGCTCCCGAACCTCGGCATTGGTGAGACCGCCCTCGGGGGAAGCCAGCTCGAGATTCGTCATCGAGTCGAGCTTACGGTGGTCCCTTGACTCCCGCCCCTGCCCCCAGTGAGTCTCGCTCCAACCCGAGGACAGAGCGGGCCGAGGCGAGATCGTGCTCGTCGAAGCCCTCAGAGAACCGGTCGTAGACCTGGCGAAGCTCATCGGCCCCATCGGGAACCTCGCCGAGTTGACGCCGCAACCCGACGATGCGGGTCAGAGCTTGCAGTTCGAGGAGGTCGAGTCCCATTTGCGCCGAGTCGTTCCTCGCCACTTCGAAATCCGCCATGGCTTCTCTCTCCGCCGAGCGCGGAAGCCGCAGAAGGAGGTCGCCACGCGTGACCCGGAATTCCGGCGGCACCCGACCGAACGGCCCGAGCACGGCAATCGCCTCGTCTATCAACTCGATGCCCCGCTCCACCGAGCCCGCATGTCCGTGAACCATGCCCCGGAGAAGGAGGATGTACGGCCAGAAGACAGGTGGCGTGGTCAGGCCCTGATAGAGCTCGATCCCGGCTTCGGTCAACCGCAGGCCTTCCTCGGGCTGTCCCATCATCGTGAGAGAGACACCTTCGAGCACGGTCGCCAGAGTGGCCCAGACCTCGTAGCCGTTCTCCCCGGCAACAAGGGCCAGATCGCCGGCGAGACTGCGGCTGGCCGCGAACTCGCCGCGGTTCAACTCGAGAAACCCGTTGTGGTAGACCGCGTAGGCCACGCTGTATGGATGCTGTGCCGCTTCGGCAACGGTGAGTGCGTCTCGCACCCTCGCCCGCGCCTCGTCGAGACGGCCCACTTGCCATAGGAGGAGGCCGGAAGCCACCCGGGCGGACACGCCCGAGTGGGGGCCCAGGCGGAACCGGCTCGCACCCTGGACCGACGGGTCGAACGAGTCGATGACGAAGTCGAGATGGCCCAGGCCGTGCTCCATGTCGCCGAGGAAGGCCATGGAGGCCCCGGTCACGAAGTGACCCTCGATCTCCATGGCCTCATCCCCTTCTTCGGCGGCCAGGCTCAGGATGTGCTCTCCGAGCTCTCGTGACTTCGCCCAATTGGCCAGGTTCATGTAGTAGGTGGCCAGCGAGCGGAGAACCGGATACTGCCGGTCTGCATCACCCGAGGCTTGTGCCATCTCGAGTGCCTCCTGATAAGCCATCTCCACCTCGGGGTCGTAACCGCGGACGGCCATCAGGGCCCGGGCCAGGCTCGTGCGCAGGGTCAACTCCTCAGACCTTCGCTCACCAGCCTGATTCGAGGCGGCCACCACCTCGAGCGCCTCCGCCGCCAGCTCGATGGCTGCGTGATACCAGCCCTTAGCGTCGTGGAGCGCCCACAGACTGCCGATCAGGGTGAACAGCTGCTCGACATCCCCTTGCTCCACCCAGTAGCGCCAAGCGGTGCGCAGATTGCCGATCTCCAGCCCCAACTCATCCAGGACGGCCTGACGCTCTTCACCCTCCAGCCGGTCACTCAACTCCAATGCGTAGTCCCGGAAGTGCTCGGCGTGAGCCCGACGGACGTGCTCTTGTCGTTGAGGGTCCTTAGCAAGCTGTTCTGCAGCGAACTCCTTCACCATGAGGAGCATCGAGAACCGGCGACCGGTCTTGGTGTCCTCACTACGCAGGAGGCTCTTGTCGACGAGCGAGGCGAGCCCGTCGAACAGGTCCGGGGCATGGCCCGTGGTCTGGGCGACCATTTCGATGGAGTCGAGCTTCGTGGAGGAGAACACGGACAACATCTCGAACAGCTGCCTCGATGGCTCGTCGAGCAGCTCATGAGACCACCCGATGGCGCCCCAGAGAGTGCGTTGACGATCGGGGAGATCTCGGCCTCCCGAACCGAGGACGTCGAGACGACCCTCGAGGCGAGTGAGGAGGGTTTGGGGATCGAACAAGGTGAGCCTGGCCGCGGCGAGCTCGATAGCCAGGGGTAGGCCGTCCAAGCGGAGACAGATCCTCGCCACCGACTCGGCGTTGTCCTCGTCGAGCACGAAGTCGGGTCGAACCGACCGTGCCCTGTCCACGAAGAGCTGTACGGCTTCCGAATCCCCGATGACCTCCAATCCCCCCCGCGGGTCGGGCAACGCCAGCGGTGGCACCGGATAGACGTGCTCGGGCCGCACCCGAAGTGTCTCCCGGCTGGTGACCAACACCTTCAGGCCGGGACAATGCTGCAACAGCTCGGCGAGGCCCGTGGCAGCCTCGGTCACCTGCTCGAAGTTGTCGAGGAGGAGGAGCATCTCCCGGTCCCGGAGGCGGGTCTGCAGTAGCTCCAACGGGCTTCCACTTCCCGACGCGGGGAGGTCGAGTGCCCTCGCCACTGCCTCGAAGGCTGAACTGGGATCACGCTCGGGGGCGAGGTCGACGAATACGGCGCCGTCACGGAATTCATCCAGAGTCTCCGCGGCCACCTGAAGGCCGAGACGGGTCTTCCCTGAACCACCAGGCCCGAAGATGGTCACCAGCCTCGTGCCGGGAGCCAGCAACAGTGACCGGATCGCGGTGATCTCGGGGCGTCTGCCGAGGAACTCGGTGGTCTGTGGGGGGAGGTTGTTTGGGCTCGACTCCAAGGTCTGTGGTGGAGGGAAGTCCTCGGTCAACCCGGTGTGGACCAATTGATACAGGTGCTCCGGAAGGGTCAAGTCCTTGAGCCGATGGGTGCCCAGGTCCCGCAGCGTCGCCCCATCGGGGAGCTGCTCACCGGCGGCAGTCGCCACGACACCGGATATCAGGGTCTGGCCGCCGTGCCCGGCGGCCATGATCCGTGCGGCCCGGTTCATCGTGGGCCCGAAGTAGTCACCAGCCTGAGCTTCGGCGTCTCCGGCGTGGATGCCGATCCGGACCCGCAACGGCGCACCGAGATCGGCAGCTGCCAATGCGAGTTGCCCTCTCATCGCCGCCTCGACGGCGTCGGCCGGAGCGTCGAAGACGGCGACCAATCCATCTCCGGTGGTCTTGACCACCTCCCCGCCGACACCTCTCACCGCCTCGGTGAGGATCTCGTAATGACGACTGAGCGCCTGGCTCATCGCATCGGGTGTCTCCTCCCAGAGCCGGGTGCTGGCCTCGATGTCGGTGAACATGAAGGCGTGCATCGAGCGAATATACGACGTCGTGGGGCCTCGCTCCCCCTCAGTCGATCGCCTCGATGATCACCCGAGCCAGCTCGGCGGGCTTGGTGAACTGTGGCCAGTGCCCCGTCGGGAGGTCGACGTATGTCACCTCTCGGATCTCGGTGAGCTCACGGACGGGCTCCATGCCCTCGGCAACCCACTCCTTCAGCATCTCGGCGCTGAACTCGGGGCACACCATCGTCACCGGCACCGAGTAGCGGCGTTCGTCGGACAGTCGTTGCGGGTCACTCGCCATCCGGGCCGGTGAGGGGACCGCTCGAGCGGCGAAACGAGCCCGCCCGGCATCATCGAGGTCCGTGAGGTCCGCTTCGTCGAACTCGGACCATTCCAGGAGCGGGATCTCACCGTCCTCCGACGGGAACTCGGAGCGAGACCCATCGGGGTCGGGGAATCCTCCGACGTAGATGGCGTGGACGACTCGAACGGGTCGGGCGTCGACCGCGGCATGAGCCAGCCCGGCCCCCATGGAATGCCCGACGATCGCCACCGGCTCATCCGCGGCGTCGATGACGGCGACGATCGCGTCGACACAGTCCTGGCGACTCACCCGGGAACGGTCCGCATCCTTCGCCTCCATGCCGGGCAGGGTGATGGGAACTGGCCGGTGCCCGGCTTCCTCGAGTAGCGGGGTCACTTCATCCCAGGAGCTGGCGTCGAGCCAGAGACCGGGAACGAGAATGATGTCCATGTGAATTCCTTTCCAAGTGGGCGCAATGGTCTCGTTTACCCACGAACGGCGGAAACCCATCATCGCCCTTGCGGAGTCTGGAACCCTGGGTTCGCCGCGTAGCATCCGGAGATGACCATCCCTGATCGTCTCCTCATCGACGGGCGCCTAGTCCCCGGTGAGGGACCCGAGTTCGATGTGATCGATCCTGCCAAGGGCGAGATCCACGCGACGCTACGAGCAGCCAGTGGCGGCCAGCTCAGTCAGGCGATCAGTGGAGCGCACCGGGCACAACGTAGCTGGCGGGATCTCAGCCAGCCGGAGCGGAGCAGGGCACTCCACGGAGTGGCTGACCGAATCAGGGCCGAAGGGGAGCGGATCGCCACTGCCCTCACCCATGAGACCGGCCGGCCACTGACGCGCAACCGGCTCTACGTGGACATGGTTGTCGACCTTTTTCGCATGTACGCCGAGGTCTCACGAGCGCTCGGCGGGCGGACCGCACCATCGAACGAGCCCGGCCAGCTCTCCTTGGTGCTGAGGGCCCCCTATGGGGTGGTTGGTTGTCTCATTCCGTGGAACTACCCGCTTCTGCTCCTCGCCTTCAAGGTGGCACCGGCGTTGGCATCGGGGAACACGGTGGTCATCAAGCCGGCATCGGAGACACCTCTGTCCCTCGCGGTGCTCGCCGAGGTCTTCGCCACCACACTTCCACCCGGCGTGGTGAACACGGTCCTCGGCAGCGGGCGGGAGATCGGTGAAGGGCTGGTGACCGCCGAGGACGTGGACATGATCGCATTCACCGGTTCGACCGAGGTGGGCCGGCGTCTCGGCATCCTCTGCGCCGAGGCCACCAAACCGTCGCACCTGGAGCTAGGAGGAAAAGACCCGGCCATCGTCTTCGACGACGCCGACCCGTCCGTTGCGGCCGAGGCCGTGGCCTGGGCCTCGTTCCTCAACGCCGGTCAGGTTTGCACATCCACCGAGCGGGTCTACGTCCACGAGTCCATCTACGACAGGTTCCTCGACGAGGTGGTGACGGTGACCGAATCGATCCGTGTTGGCGATCCGTTCGACGAGCTCACCCAGGTGGGGCCTATGCGGAGCGAAGGTAGGCGTCGCAAAGTGATCGGAGAGATCGAGGCAGCCGTCTCCGCCGGGGCGCGTGTCCTGGCGGGTGGCGCCCCCATAGAGGGGCAAGGCTTCTTCATGGAGCCGACGGTGCTCGCCGACGTAGACCATGAGATGGGGGTCATGCGCGACGAGACATTCGGGCCAGTGCTCCCCGTCATGCCGTTCACCGACGACGACGAGGCGTTCTCACTGGCCGCGGACACGTCATATGGGCTGGGTGCGAGCGTCTACACCGAGACACCGGCTCGCGTGGAACGCGCCTATCGAGAGCTGAATGTCGGGACCGTCTGGGTCAACGACCCGGTGGTCGACAACCTGGCCGCTCCGTTCGGCGGGAACCGGGCGAGCGGAGATGCCCGTGAGCTCGGGGTCGAGGCGCTGGACAGCTTCACTACGGCGCGCCACGTCCACTGGAACCTCGCGCTCGAGCCCAAACCCTGGTGGTTCCGTCCCGACTGACCTCTCGGAGCTCGTCGGCTCTAGACAGTGTGCGCCGCCGGTGACCTGAGGTTGGTGAGGAAGAAGTAGATGGCGTATATCAGGGATAGGCCCATGAGCGGTGCACCTATCCGGATGAGGACGTCGACGTCGGCGACCAGACCGGTGAGAAACACCACGACCCCACCGTTCACCAGCCAGAGCAAGACGGATGGGGGTGGTTTCGCCGCAGAACGGCTGACCAATGCGAAGAGGGCGTTGGTCATGACCCCGAGGAACATGGCGTGATCGAAGGCGAGTAGCACGTTGACCGGCCCGGTGCCGGTCTCCGGGTCCAACTCGCCGGACATGAACAGTTGGACCACGTATACCAACAGTGCCACCCCGACGATGAGGAACACCGCCGCGGCACGGGCGAAGTCCTCTCCGACTTCCCCCCAGGCCGACGGACGGACATCGCTCCACATGTGAACGGTGAAGGTCACGATTGCCGCCACCTCCAACAGCGTGGCCACCTGAATCAAAGCATCGACATCGAGGATGAATGCGAGGTTGGCGGCGACGCCGCCTATGAAGAGCGCCCACATCACGAGACGCCCCGGTCTGCTGGCAGGGCCGTCGAGAACCCAGTGCACGATCGCCGCGCCGGCCAGCACGAGATAGCCGATCAGCATCGCCGGCGGATGGGCGCCGGCCAGAGACGACGCCACATCGTTGCTCAGACCCGGGATCGACCCGTTTGCGATGAAGAGCCCGAGCAGGACACCGAGCACGCCGCCAATTGTCAGCGAGACCATGGCGAGCAGCACGCCGAGCTGGCCGGTCGACTTGTCGGAGTTCGAGTACCGCCCGCCCACCCAAACGAGCATCCACACGATCGCCACCAACTCCAGGGTGCCCGCAATCGGTCGGAAGACGCCTGTGGTCGTGGCGAAGGCGACCACGTAGAGAGCGGTTGCCGCCACTGCGAACAGGGCCACGTTGCGAGAGGTTCCCCCTCCACCGAACATTCGGATGGCTGCCCCGAACACCGCGAGGGTTATCCACCCCAGCGTCCCTGCGTGCACATGGGTCAGCAACATGTTGTGCGACGGCTCCCAGATCCCCATCCCGTTGAGGATCCCGATGACGATGGTCACCAGGAATATCGCCAACGCCGCGGTGAACAGCAGACGGGCGCTCCGATCGGTCTCGTTCACTTCTCCTCCTCGATGGCTCCGAACCAAACGGGCGCAAGGTACCGCCAAACGTGGCCCGACGACGCCGGATCCGCACACGAATTGATGACCTTCTCCTCTAGCGGCCGGCCCATACATGACAGAGGATTGCGATGGAATCGAGGATTGGAGGCATCAGATGACCGATTCCGAGAGAGACGAGTTCCAGATGCCGGACGACAGGCCACCGGAATTCGCCAACGCCATCATGCGGTGGGCCGTCACGACGCCTGGGATAGAGCGATTGGTTGGTCAGGGAGTGGCCCTGCTCACCTTCGCAGGACGCCGGACCGGGACCGTCTACAAGATCCCGGTCAGCTACCACCAGGATGGCGACGAAGTGACAATCGTGACCAAGCGCATTCGGCGGTGGTGGCACAACTTCGAGACGCCACAAGAGGTCGTTCTGCGCCTCGCCGGACGTGACTACTTCGGCAAGGCAGAAGTGGAGACCGACACGGCAGCCGTAGGCGACTTCATGATGGGATACCTGGAGAAGCGCCCGATCGACGCCAAGGCATACGGCCTGGCGAAGGACGAGATCACCAAGAAGGCGATCGAGCGAATCGTCCCCGGAATCGTCGTGATCCGGGCCGTGGTCACACCCGACGGTTAGGTCGTCACACCACCGGGTTCATCAACCCGGTATCGACACGATGCAGATATCGGTCGGTGAGATAGTTGAGAAAGCGACGCGCCTGTGTGAAGTTCGCAGCCATATCGCTGAGCACACCGTGCAGTCCCGTCGGGAGGAGCGGATCGCTTGCGGCCATGTCGTACCAGGACCGGCCGACCCTCTCCAGGAAGTAGACGTAGTCGAGGTCTCCGACGTCTTCGGTCCCGATCCCGGAGAGCCGCGCCAACCGCACTCGATGCATCGGGCTCATGGGATGTCGTGCAGTGTGATCCGGGAACACACCGGTCAGGAACAGTGAGACCTCGCCGAGACGCTGATAGCCACCCGACCGCCTGGCCACCGGGAGGCTCTCCACCATCTCGGCCAGTGCTATCGGGTCGAGCTCGCTGTAGCGGCGCTTGCGGTAGCCGCGCTCGGTGCGCACCCATGTCGATCCACTGGCCACCTTGGTGAAAGAGTTGAGGAACTCGGCTATCTGATAGCGCCGGGTGGTGTCATCGATGAACTCCCTGATGCTGGCAGCATCGAAGACCGGCAATCGCTCCCCCGCCCCGGTCCACTCCGGCACATAGGTCGCAGATGACAGGTCGCGCATGGTGCGATGGACCAGGACGGCGAACGCGAGGTGCGGGCTTAGACCCGCGATCATCCCGGTGCGAGGTTGCTCGTAGATCGACTCGTAGAGGGCCGGGTCGGCGAGGAGGATATCGATCGTCTCGGGCTCGCGGGCGAGGACCGCCCGCAACTCCTCCGCCGCTGCCGGTGCCTGCTCGAGGGCGGCAAGCATCTCGAGATCGTGCCCGCTGAGCCGTTCCACGAAGCCAAGGTGGTAGTTGGACATCTGTCGCCTCCCTCGATGCTAGGAGACAGAGACGGCACATCGGGGAACCCGCCACGGAGAAGTGCCGACACCGCTACCTTGCCCCCGATGGCGAGCGAGAACCCGGAGGTCGCGAGCACGACCGCCAATGTGCTTGGGGTCTTGGGGATGGTCGGCTACGCCGCCACCGGACTTCTCTACCTGGCAGGTGGTCTCGTCGTCCCTGGCCCCTGGATCGTCGTCCTCTGGGCGATATGGATCGCCGGGCTGTACGGCTTGGTGGGCGTTTTCCGCAGTCGACGGTCATGGACACCGCTCGTGGCGGTAGCGGCAGCGGTGTTCTGGTGGCTTTTCGTCACGGTCGGGGAGAGCCTGTTCGGCTGGACTGCCTGAGCGACTCAGAATTCGCAGCCGACGGGGCATGGCCACCAAGCAACGTGAGCCACGCCGGCCCCGACTTCCGCGATCGGGCCGAAGACTGCGGCGATGTGGGTCTACCGTCCGTGTCGTGGACGTCGTGGTCGTTGGATCCATCAATCAAGACACAACCGTGCTCACCAGGTCGCTGCCATCGCCCGGGGAAACGGTCCTCGGCAGGGGCCATTACACCGGTGGCGGCGGGAAGGGTGCCAACCAGGCGGTCGCTGCCGCCCGGCTCGGCTCCAAAGTCGCCATGATCGGGCGTGTCGGTGACGACCAGCACGGGATCGCACTTCGAGCGAGTCTCACCAAGGAGGGAGTCGACGTCGCCGCAGTCGGTGTCGACCCTCGCCTGCCCACCGGGATCGCGCTGATCACGATCGACGAAGCGGCGGAGAACACCATCGTTGTCAGCCCAGGGGCTAACCACGGATTGACTCCAGACCACCTCGACGCACGGCTCCTGGTTGACGGCGCAGTGGTTCTGACCCAATTGGAGATCCCGATGGAGACCGTGCTGGCCGCTGCCGGGATGTGCGTGGGCATGCTCGTGCTGAATCCCGCACCGGCGCAAGCTCTACCGGATGAGCTCGTGGATCGCGTCGACCTCCTCGTCCCGAACCGAACGGAGTTGGCGGCACTATCCGGTCGAGAGGAGCCTGAGAGCTTCGAACAAGCGGTGAGTGCCGTGAGGAGTCTCGACCGGAGCCGGCCGACAGTGGTCACCCTGGGAGCAGACGGTGCCCTCATCGTCGATGGGGTCGAAGAGCACCACATCAGCCCTCCGTATGTCGACCCGGTCGACCCCACCGGTGCCGGCGACGCCTTCTGTGGCGCTCTCGCAGACTCGTCGAGCCGGGGAATGGAGCTCGTCGAAGCAGTGCGCCGGGCTGTGGTCGCCGGTGCACTGGCCACTACTCGGGCTGGCGCTCAGAGCGCCATGCCATCCGCCGAGGAAGTGGAGATGGCCCTGGACATCTAGCGAGGCGGGCGCTGGTTACGATCGCCGCATCGCCACCCCCATCGTCATCGACACCGACCCGGGCCAGGACGACGCCGTGGCTTTGCTCGCTGCCCTCGCCTCACCCGACGAACTAGACGTGCTCGCCATAACGGTCGTAGCGGGCAACGTCGCGCTGGCAAAGACCCTGGCCAACACACTGGCGCTCGTCGAGTTGGCGAAGCGAGGCGACGTCCCGGTCTATGCGGGAGCGGTGCGACCCATGGTCAACGATCTGGTGACCGCCGAGTACGTGCATGGTCCCACTGGGCTCGGCGGGGCAAACTTGCCTCCGCCACGCTTGGAAGCCGCACCCGGTCACGCCGTCGATGCCCTGGTGGAACTCCTGCTGTCCCATTCCGAACCGGTCACGATCTGCACTCTCGGCCCGCTCACCAACATCGCTCTCGCTCTCGTCAAGGAGCCGTCAGTCGCCGGTGGCGTGGAACGGCTCGTGATGATGGGAGGAGGCTCCTCGGCAGGCGGCAACCGAACGCCTGCGGCCGAGTTCAACATCTTCGTCGACCCCCATGCTGCCCATGTGGTGCTCACCAGCGGCATCCCCATCGTGATGATGCCTCTGGACGTCACCCATCAGGCCATCACAACCCCGGATCGGCTACAGCGATTCGCCGACCTCGGCACGTCGGCCGGGGCGGCCGTGGCCGGCATGCTCGGCTTCTTCGAGCGATATGACCGGGAGCGCTACGGGACCGAGGGAGGTCCGCTCCACGACCCCACCGTCATCGCCTACCTGCTCGAGCCGGACATGTTCGTTGGCAAAGAGGTCTTCGTCGAGATCGAGACCGCACCGGGGCCTACCCAGGGGATGACGGTCATCGACTGGTGGGGGGTCACCGGAAGAGACCCGAACACCCTCGCTATGCAGCAAATCGACGCCGATCGCTACTACGAGCTGTTGATCGAGCGCGTCGGGCGAATCTGAACGCGGTCACCCGACGACGACGAAGATCTCCCACTTGCCCGGGATGCCCCTCAGCTCGTGTCTGCCGCGAGAAACCATGTCGAACCCGGAGCCCATCACCAGGTCTCGAACCGTCTGGGATACGAGGACTTCTCCGGCTCCTGCGAGCGACATCACCCGGGAACCGAGATGGACGCCGAGACCGATGAAATCGTCGCCATCTACCTCCACCTCACCCGTGTGTAGCCCGGCCCTGATGTCCAGCCCCCCACTCTGCGACGAGGCACACATCGCTAGAGCGCATCGAATCGCGAGTGTCGGCGCATCGAAGACGGCGAAGAGCCCATCTCCAGAAGTGTCGACCGCCCGGCCACCCCAACGATCGAGGAGGAGACGAGCCTCTCCCCGATGGCTCTCGAGTAGTCGACGCCATTGCCTGTCCCCTACCTCGGAAACCCGCTTCGTCGATCCAACGACATCCGTGAACAAGACAGTGATCACTCGCGATGAGGCAGTGGAACCCAGACGTGTGCCGTGGAGGAACTCCTCGATCTCGTCCATGAGCGCATCGACATCGCCGAGATATCCCGTGATCTGATCACCGGGCACCCCGGCGTAGCGGCCGTTGGGAAGCGCAGCAGCCAGCCATTGCATCGCCTCTGACGGGATCAGCTCGGCATCGGAGCGGTGAACGAGGAGGGCTGGGGTCTCGATGTTCGGAAGGAGGGAACGAACGTCGGTCGATAGGGTGCGCCGGAGGAGGTCGGCCGCTATCGACGGCGTCGCCGACATTCTCTCCAACTTGCGAAACCAGGCGAGGATCCGCTCGTCCCCCGACAGTGATGGCGCCAACAAGGAGAGCATCACACCCTGGCCCCAACTCCCCAGCTCCAGCGACTGGACGAGCGTCTCCATGGCCGCAGGGTCGACACCCCAAGGGTGGGACGCGTCGGGGGATCCGGTGGCCAGCAGCTCGCCGAGGACGAGAGCCTGCACACGGTCGGGATGCTCGGCCGCGAACATGAGCGATATGGCAGCGGCATCGGACCAGCCGACGAGGACGGCTCGCTCCATCTCTGTGGCGTCCATGACCGCCAAGACGTCTGGGACCATCTCTTCCATGGATCCGATCGGAGAGCGATCGGAGAGACCGGTGCCTCTCTTGTCGAAGAGCACGACCCGTCCCATGCCGGCGAGACGCTCGATGAAATGGCGAACCTCCGGCAACTCCCAGATGACCTCGAGATGGGAGACCCAGCCGATCATCAGCACTATGTCGAGGGACCCGTCCCCCACCACCTGGTAGGCGATGTCGACGTTTCCGGACCGTATGAATCGCGTTTCGGGAATCAGTTGGGCCAAGTCGCCGGGAGAGTACTGATGGGGTCGCTGGCGGCGAATCGGATGTCTGTTAGCCAGAGGGGCATCCCTAGCCTCATCTGAGTAGGGAGCCTCTCCAATTGCTTGGTTCCCTCTCCTTCGGGGTAAGCACCCCACACCTCACTGCATGCACAGAAGGGATCTCTCATGAACAACCTGTCATCGCGCACGCGCGCGCCCAAAACGGACAGAGCCTCAACAGAATGAGTCTCCTCCTCACCATATGCCTCACGCTCCCCGGTGCGTGCGAGACGACATACCTCGATCAAATCGAGGCTATCGCCGCGCCCGAGAGCGCAAGGACCGTAGAGCGATGGCGACCGCTCGTCGCCACCCAATTCCCTGCCTCGGAGGTCGACACCGCCCTTTGCATCATCGAGCACGAGTCGAGTGGGAACCCACGGGCTGACAATCCCCGATCGTCTGCACGCGGTCTGTTCCAGGTACTCGGATCGCTGTGGGCGCCCCACTACGGCGTCAGTCGAAGCGAACTCTTCGACCCTGTGACCAACACGCGAATCGCCGCCGACATCTGGGAGAACCAGGGCTGGCGAGCCTGGTCCCCATATCAACGAGGCTCCTGCCGATCGGGCTAGGGCAGCCAGAGCGCCCGATCTGACCACGTGAGTCTCTCCGGCAGACGGGTCCTGACGCTCACGGAGCTACGTGTCACCGAGGCCATCACCTAGGGTCTGACCAGGATGAGGTCTTCAACGATCGGGCTGGTACTGGTGGCCCTCGTCGCCCTTCCGCCTGGTGGGACGTTCGCGGACGACGATGGAAGCGTTCACGAGGGCTCGATCGAGGCCGTGGCGGCCGCCGACATCACCAAAGGGTGCAATCCGCCTGACAACAGCCTCTATTGCCCGGACGAAGCAGTCACTCGAGGCCAGATGGCGACCTTTCTCTCCCGCGCCCTCGACCTGTTGGCGACCGACAATGATCACTTCACCGACGACGAGGGCCACATGTTCGAAGAGATGATCAATCGTCTCGCCGAGTCCGGGATCACCCTCGGGTGCAACCCGCCGGAGAACGATCGGTTCTGCCCGGATCGGGAGATGACTCGCGGGGAGATGGCCGCAATGCTGGTCAGGGGGTTCGGGTACTCGCTGGAACATGGCGACCAGTTCGTCGACGACGAGCACAGCAAGTTCGAGAATGCCATCGATCGTCTCGCCGCTGCCCGGGTCACATTCGGATGCAACCCACCTGCCAACGACCGCTTCTGCCCGGACACGACGGTCACCCGTGCAGAGATGGCGACCTTTCTGACCCGAGCGCTGGAGTTGGAACCCATCGACCCTCCGGAACGGGTCCTCCCCGTGGTCGAAGTGGAGTCAAGACGATCCTGGGGAGCATTGGCGCCCCGACCCCAACTCATGAAGCAGCACACGCTGGAGCGGATGACCATCCATCATGCCGGCACCCAGTCCGGGACCACCGGGCCGAGCCAATTCAGGGGCTGGCAGACGTGGCACATGTCCGGTCAGGGTTGGGGAGACCTCGCCTACCACCTGATCATTGGGATCGACGGGACGGTCTACGCAGGCAGGGACCTCGCGTATGAAGGAGACTCCGGCACCCCATACGACACCAGCGGCCACCTCTTGCTCGTTGTCGAGGGCAACTTCGATCACGAGAGGCCCACCGAAGCTCAGGTGAAGTCGTTGACACGGGTACTGGCCTGGGCCAGCGAGGAGTATGGGATCCCGACCTCGACCATCACAGGTCATCGAGATCACGCCGCCACGACCTGCCCGGGGACCCATCTGCACTCTCTCATCGAAACGGGTGAGCTGGCAGACGGCGTGGACGCGGTGATCGCCAGCGGTGGAGTCGACTTGATCTGGCGTTGACCGGGCCCAGCGCCTAAGCAGTCCTTGCCGGGCGCCTCGTCGTCGTCTCGGCCCCGACCTCGGCGCCGGCAACGGGCAAGCGGAGCTCGAAGATGCTCCGACCTTCCTGGTGGCGGTAGGTGAGATCGCCACCCATGAGTCGGCTGAGATGTCGGGACACGCTGAGCCCGATCCCGAGCGCGGCAGGTTTGGTCTCCACGTCGTGGAATCTGTGATAGGGCTCGAATATCCGGTCCCACTCACTCGTCGGGAGCCCCGGCCCGTGGTCGATCACCTGAACCAGGGCATCTCCGCCTTCGGTCTGGAAGCGAATCTCGATGGGCTCACGACCGTAGCGGCACGCGTTGGAGATCAGATTGCGCATTATCTGTCGAACCCGGGCTGGGTCACCCATAGCCACCGGAACATCGATCAGATCAGCCCCGATCTCTATCCGTGCCGCTTCGTCCTCACGAGTCATGGTCACGACAGCGGACACCAGGTCCGGCAGCGTCACCGGCTCGGCCGTCACCGTGACCATGTCGAGCTCGGACCGCGCTGCGACGAGTAGGTCGTCGATTATGGCCGCCAGATCGGCGGACTCATTGGCGATGTTCTCGATCATCCTCGCCCGATCGTCGTCGGACAGCTCGCGAGTCGGGTCGCGGAGAAGCGCGGTGAATCCGACCACCCCTGTCAACGGGGTGCGCAGCTCATGGCCCACCGATGCCAAGAACTGGTCCTTCGCCACACCCAACTCCATCAGACGATCGACCTCTCGACGGGCCGCCGTCTGCTCGCGGAGCGCTGACACGAGGAACGAGACCGCGAGGCTCAAGACGATTCCTGCGGTGAGGACGACGAGGGCGCCCCATCGGTCCGGTGTAGTTGGCTCACCGTCCAAGCCTGCCACGGCGAGCTGCCATTCCTCACCGAATACCGGGAACGACCCGGTCCACCACGTATCGGGCGTCTCCAGTTGTGTCTGGCCATCGAAGAGCTCCCACGTCACGGACCCGGCCAGAGCGGGCGAGAGTTGGGAGTCGAGGAACTCGCTGACGTCGACGAGGGCGAAGGCGACCCCGATCACGTTCGGCGTTCCGACCCGGGTCACCGGCCGGAACACGACTAGAGAATCGGCGTCCGGTTCTCCGGGAAGCTGCATGAACGAGGTCGAGGCCACAGAGCGAGTTGCCAGCGAATGCTCGATGGCGGCAGCCAGAGCGGGATCTGATGCCATGTCGAACCCGTAGGGCCCGTCGAACGGTGTGTCGGGGTGTGACCACTGCAGGGGCACGTGGTGATCCCGGGGCCCGGGAGCCACCCGTTCCCCTCCGGGGGAAAACTCGAACACGGTGTAGTCAGGAATGACTTCACGGACCGACTCCTCGAATGCCGCGATCTCTTCGGCTTCGATGATCGGGGCATATGCGATTCCGGCAACACCCGGATCCACTCCGAGGTTGATGATGAATCGGGCGAACTCGAGACGGGAGATTCCTCACTCGAGTGATAGAGACCTGCCACCGACACCAGTTGGTCTCCGACCCTCTCGACGGATTGGGCGATGGATTCGCTGAGCAGTTCACCGGCATCCTCGAGATTGGCGCTGGCGGAGGCAACGGATCTGTTCCAGATGACGTAAGACAGCAGCGCACTGATCGCGATGCCGCTGAGGGCGACCCAAACCGCGAGACGCGGCCCATCACGGCGGCGGGCCCCTTTGGGCCCCGAAGTCAGGCCCGTTCTGGTGGTCCCCGGGGGTGCACCTGACACCTCACTGGTATCGGCAACGCGGACCAGCGGCTTGACAGGACCGGGCGAGCAGAGGAGTGCGGAGACGAGCCCGTAGGATCCGAGTGATGACGAGCCCTCTCACCCCGAGGCCGGCCGGGAAGCTGATTCGGGTTGGGGTTTGGACCGCACACCTCGCCCTGCCCGTGCTCGTGTTGTGGCTCCTGCTCGCCCAACCACACCTCGACGTCGTCTGGGAGCACCGTCCGAGCCACTTCTGGCTGGTGCTTTCAGTGGCGGCAATCAACGTGGCGCTCTCGTTCCAGGTCCTTCGAGCGGCCCGTCTCCGCGAGGACGCCCGCCTGCTCGTCGTCGGGTATGCGTTCATGCTCGCCGCCGGTTTCCTTCTGCTCCACGCCCTGGCGACGCCGGGAGTCATCGTCGGCCAGCCCAATAGCGGGTTCGAGATCGCAACACCGGTTGGCCTCGCCCTCGCCTCGGTGTTCTTCGCCCTGGCCTCAGTCGAGTTCCCGGCCGAGACCTCACGGCGCCTGGTGAACCGTGACAGTGTGGTGCGATGGTCTCTCGTGACTCTCATGGCACTGTGGGGAGCCGTCTCGCTGGCCGAGCTGCCGCCCCTGGCGAGAGCCCTCCCCGAGCAGGCAGTAGGTCCCATTCGCTGGATGGCGGTGGTGGCCATTGGCGCCTATGCGCTCGCATGCGTCCGCTTCTTCCTGGTCCACCGCCGCAAGCCATCGGTGATGCTGATAGCCCTGATCACCGCTGCAGCTCTCTTGGCCGAAGCCATGGCGACGATCGTCTGGGCGCGCAATTGGCACCTCTCCTGGTGGCTCTGGCATCTCCTCATGGCCGCTGCGTTTGGATTCGTCGCTTACTCCGCCTATTCCCAGTACAAGCGGGAGGGTGCGGCATCCGGCATCTTCGACGGCATCGTCACGAGGGAGACCGCTGCGGATATCCGCCAGGAGTACGGCGGGGCCTTGGAGACCCTCACCGACACACTGCAGCGCTCCTCGCAGGCGGGTATGACCGACCAGGATCTCGACCTGATCATCACCGGGCTGGGCGCTCGCTTTTCGTTGAGCGAGGGTCAGACCGAGGTGTTGGCGCGGGCGGCCCGGTCGCTGGCCACCGAAAGGGACCAGGCACGTCGTCTCGGGGCACTCGCCCTCATTCCGACAGAGACTTGGGTGGAGCGAAACGAGGACGATCTCCTGGCCGGTGTCGCGGCCATAGTTTCGAGCCGATTCTCCCCCGACGTCATGCGGATCGGGGTGAACACCGTCGAAGGCACCGTCTTCCCCGACCGGCTGAGGACGGGCCCGTGGCCGGCCGACGGCGACCGATACACCCGGGACATATCCGTGGGTGGGCAGGTTGCCGGTGTCATCGAGTTCGCCCGCCCTCACGCGGCGTTCCGACCTCAAGATCACACGATCATGGACACCCTCGTGGCAGAGATCGGGATCGCGGTCGAGAACGTCCGACTCTATGGCCAGCTGGACACGTTGTTTCGCACCTACCTGTCGCCCGACGTCGCCGACTCGTTGAGGGCCGATCCGTCGCAAGCAGAACTAGGAGGCTCGATCGCCGAACTGACAGCGATGTTCGCCGACCTCCGCGGATTCACGACTTTCTCCGAGACCAGCGATCCCGAGGCGGTCATGAGTCTGCTGAACAGTTATTTCGCTGTGGCCGTGCCTCTCATCCTCGAGCATGGTGGCACCATCGTCCAGTTCGTCGGCGACGCACTCCTGGCCGTCTTCGACGCGCCGACTCCTCGTCGCGGGCATCAACTGAGAGCGGCGCGCGCCGCCTTGGCGATGCAGCAGGCGATCGCCGAGATCGCCGGTGAGGGTGATGGCGCTCCCACATTTCGGATCGGGATCAACACCGGGCCTGCACTGGTCGGCAACATCGGTGCGGCGGAGTTTCGCAGTTTCAACGTTGTGGGCGATGCGGTCAACATCGCCTCCCGGCTGGAGACCTTCGCCGACCCGGGGACCGTTCTCATAGGGGAGAGCACCTATCGGGCGATCGCCGATGAGGTGGTGGTGACACCCATGGGGCCGCTGGACCTGAAAGGCAAGGGCGATCCCGTCGTCGCCTATCGACTCGACGCGATCACTGGGATCTGATCGAGTGGTGCGGACGGCCAGGAAGGCCGCCCGCACCACACTCCCCCAGGCGGGAAGTTGGGAGCTGGCCCGCCCGGTTCCTCTCATTCGCTGGGCCGGTGTGTCGGGGCGATGCCCGGACACGCGCCTTGTTCAGACCCCGTGCCGCAGTACTCACTCCGTAATCGATGGGAAGCGCCTGAGGGGTACGGCCTCGTTTTCGGCCCGACCATTCGCCAGGATGTCACCGGCGGGCTTGCCCTCCACCGCACGGCTGAGCCACTCCGCTTTACAGAAGGCGAGCGAAACCTCCGATAAGTACGAGTGGCCGTGAGAGCAGGTGAAGTCCGACCACGTTCGACGTGGTGGCTCGTGGTCAGCGGTGTCATATGGGCGCTGGCCATGACATCGCTGCTCGCCGCCGTCGTTCACCAGCAATCGGCCACCAAGCCAATCGGCGAGTGGGAGGTCTTTCTCGACGATGCCGAAACCGCGGCAGTCATCCTTCGGGATGCGGAAAGCGAGGACGTAGGCGTTCGCCACGCCAGGAATTCCCTCGGTATAGAGGCCTTCTCGATCGTGGACTCCTCCGGCATCGTCATGTCGTCGACATCGCGCACACTCGCCGACCGCCCCTTGGCAAATCCCCTGCTCGCCTCGGGAGTGAGCAACGGCCGATTCACCGGGCTCGCCGAAGCAACTGCCGAGCCGATCGAGATCGACGGGGTCGTGGAGTGGCCCGAGGGCACAGTGCTGTACCAGGTGCTCGCCCCGATCGAAGACGGCGATGAGTTCGTGTTGCTCCACTACGACGTCTCCGAGCTCCTGGCGCGCCGTGCCCAGCCGGGGGTCATCGATCCTCTGACCACCCAGCTCCTCGCTCTCGGTGGTGTCTTCGTGGTCCTCGGGGCCCTTGTCTTCATAGGGCATTCGAGGGCGGCACGCCGCCACCGCGAGTTGGCAACCGAGTCCGAGCTCCTCCGTAAGCACTCGCTGGAACTGGAAGACGCCAATGCGGAGTTGGCGGCGGCCCGACGCAAGGCAGAGCAAGCTCTGGCTCTCGCGGAGGAGAAGATGCGCATCAGGTCCGAGTTCGTCCTGATGATCAATCACGAGCTGCGGACACCCCTCACCAGCGTGGTGACCGGCGCCGAGCTCATGCGTGACGGTGACATCGGGCCGGATGAGCGTCGGGACTTGATCGACTCGATGGTCACGAACGGGAAGCGATTGAGCGAGATCATCGATCAGATCCTGGCCGTGGCTCGCATCGAGAACCTGGGCCTCACCTACGAGTTGGAGAGCGTGCCTCTGGAAACCGTATGCGCCGCAATCGATTCAGAGATCTCCGGCGAGACTTCGGACCCGGTCGAGGTGGCGGTGCGGACCGACGTCCGGACCCTGGCCCTCATCGTGTCCTCCCTCGCCGACAATGCTCGCACCCACGGCGCGGAGACCGTCACCGTCGAATGCAACCTGGTGTCGCGGCTCCAGCCGATGGTCGCGCTCGGTGAGCAGCCGAAGGAGGCCCTGTTCATCACCGTCGCCGACGACGGGCCGGGCATCGACCCCGAGTTCCTCCCCCGGGCATTCGAGAAGTTCGAGAAGAACAGCTTCAGCTCCGGCACGGGACTGGGGCTCTATCTGGTACGTCTCATGGTCGAAGCTCTCGATGGGTCGATCTCGGTCCACACCTCCCCGTCCGGCACCACCTTCGAGTTGGCGCTCCCTGCGTTCGTTCGAGATCGGACCATGGAAGCGGTATGAGAAGGACCTGGCTCCTGGCTCTCGGCGTCGCAATTCTCGCCGGTTGCGCCTCCCAAGGCGGCGAACCGACTTCGTACCATTTGATGGAGTTCGCCATCGACGGCCCGGATCGTCTCGATGACGGGGCCGAGACCCTCACGGTGGAAAACGGAGGCGAGTTCCCACACACCCTCGTCGTCACCGACGAGACGGGGACGGTCGTGGCGGCGACCTCGTTGATCCCGGCAGGTGAGAGCACCAACCTGGCCCTCGATCTGGATCCGGGGACTTATTCGGTCACGTGCCGGATCGTTGCCCAGACCCCCGATGGCGACATCGTCGACCACTTCGAGGCAGGGATGCACACCACCCTCCATATCGGAGACTGACCTCCGATGGGGGAGAAAACAGCTCTCTCCCTCCAGAGGGCGATGGTTGAATCCGCCCGTGTTCGAACCCATTCGCACCCCCCGGCTCTCGATCAGGCAGGCACGACGAGACGACGCCGATGCCCTGTATCAGCGTCGCAACGACCCGTTGGTCGCCCGATATCAGGATTGGGCCACGCCCTACCCCATGGCCAAAGTGGAGGAGGTCCTCGCCGAGATCGCTGACATGGACGGGCCACAGCCCGATCGATGGTGGATGGCCACTGTCGAGGACGCCCAGACGGGCGAGATAGTCGGCGACCTGGCGGTCCATCTGACATCGGGAGGCCGCACTGCCGAGATCGGCTACACCTTCGACAGTCGACGGTGGGGCAAAGGGCTCGCCGTCGAAGCCGTCGACGGGCTCGTGGACTGGCTGTTCTCCCGCGAGCAGACCACCAGGGTCACCGGGCTCCTCCACCCCGACAACCGGGCTTCGGCCATGGTCCTCGAGCGCACCGGGTTTCTCTTCGAAGGGCACACCCGTCTCTCCTTCTGGCTCGGCGACGAGGTCTCCGACGACTGGATCTACGGGATGACGAGGGAAGACCACGAAACCTGGAGGAACCGTCCCCGCAACCCGCCGTCGACTGTGGAGTTGGTGCCAATCGACCAATCGAACGAGCGCGATGTCTTCCGATTGAGAACCCACAAGACCCAGGAGGACTTCGTCGCCCCCATGAGCGCTTCGTTTGCTGACGCCCTCTTTCCGGAGATCGTCGACGGGGCCCCGGTGGTTCCCTGGATGCGAGGTGTGGTCGCCGACGACGAGTACGTCGGCTTCGTGATGCTCGCCCTGATCACCGAACATCACACCGAGCCTTATCTGTGGCGACTCCTCATCGACCGGCTCCATCAGCGTCGCGGCATCGGCGCCCGGGTAATCGAGTTGATCTCCGACGAGTGCCGGAGCATGGGAGCGACGACGCTGCTCACGAGCTGGGAAGTGGGACGGGGGACTCCGGCTCCCTTCTACGCCGGTCTTGGATTCGTCCCGACAGGCCGTATCGTCGACGAGGAGACCGAGGCCAGGAAACAGCTTGTCTGATCACCAACCGCCCTTGATGGCTGTCAGCGTCGACGTTGCTGTCTTCTCCCGCGTTGGAGGGGTGCCCCATGTCGTCCTGATTCGGAGGGGCAACGAGCCTTTCCAAGGGGCGTGGGCACTGCCAGGGGGCTTCGTCGAGGTCGACGAAGACCTGCCCTCGGCCGCGGTTCGCGAGCTCGAGGAGGAGACGGGCATCGAGTTGGACCCGACGATGCTGACTCAGGTCGGTGCGTACGGCTCGCCAGGTCGCGACCCCAGGTTGAGGGTGGTCGACGTCTTGTTCTGGGTCTCGGTTCCGGAGCCTCCGGAGCCGGTCGGGGGCAGCGACGCCGCCCATAGTCAGCTGATACCCGTCGACACGGCGTTGAGGAGCGACTTCGAGCTCGCCTTCGACCATCCGTTGGTGCTGAGAGACGCCGTGACGGCGGCCGGGTTGTGACCCAGCCCTCCCTCACGGTCTCCGAGCTGCTCATTCGGGCCCAGAGCGCGATCGTCGGCGAGTTCCCCACGCCTCTCTGGGTCAGGGGCGAGGTCACCGGCTACCGCCGTACCAGCGGGGGTGCCGGGTTCTTCCGGTTGGCTGACCACGATGTCGCCGAGGCCGCAGTCGAAGTGGCAGCACGGGGACGGGTCATGGCCGAGATCGACCGGGCCCTCGGGGATTCCGGAGTCGGGAGGCTCCGAGATGGGGTCGAAATCAGGGTGAGAGCCACGGTCGGGGTAGAGAAGCGCAACTCCGTGATTCGTCTCAACCTCCTCGAGATCGACCCTGAGTTCACGGCGGGACGTCTGGCCATCGACCGCGCCGATGTCCTACGCCGGATGAAGGCGGATGGGTCATTGGAGGCGAACGCCCTCCTGCCGACGCCACTCGTGCCCCTTCGTATAGGGCTGGTGACCAGCCGGGGCTCCGCGGCCCACGCCGACTTCATCGACCAACTGCGACGCTCCGGCTATCGGTTCGCAGTCAAGACCGCTCACACCACGGTGCAGGGCGGGTCGGCGCCGGATCGAATCGCCGATGCCATCTCGCGTTTCGCGCCTGAGACGGTGGACATCCTTGCCTTGGTCCGCGGCGGGGGGTCTCAGCTCGACCTGACCGCCTTCGACAGCGAAGTCGTCGCCAGGGCAATCGCCTCGGCCCTGGTCCCCGTCCTCACCGGCCTCGGACATGACACCGACCGGACCGTGGCCGACGAGGCGGCCGCCTTTGCGGAGAAGACACCGAGCGCTGCCGGCGAGTGGGTCGTTGGCCGTGTGGGCGACTTCGCCCGACGGTTGGCGACTGCCCGTCAAGTCATCGTCAGGGAGAGCCAGATCGCCCTGGATCGTCACCGCGAGATGCTCCGTCGCGCCGCCTCCGACGTAACCGGCGGCGCTGTTGCACTGGACCGGCAGAGCGACACCTTGGCGAGCCTCGGTGAAGGCATCTCCTCATCGGCCCGACGGGTGATCGCAGACCAGGGGCGATTGCTGGCGTCGCTCGGTGACTGGTTCTCGGCCGTGGGCATAGAGAAGACCCTGCAGAGGGGTTTCGCCATGGTGACCGGCCCGGAAGGTGGCCGGGTGGTGCGGTCGACGAGCCAGGTGCACCCCGGAGACCGACTCTCGATACGGTTCGCCGACGGTACGGTCCATGTCGTGGCGGAAGGCGAATGAGCACCGAAGAGCTCACATACAGTCAGGCTCTCGAGGAGTTGCGATCGATACATGCGCGTCTCTCTGCCCCCGACGTCGACGTGGACAAGCTTCTCGAAGACGTCACGCGAGCGTCAGTCCTCCTCGACTTCTGCCAGCGGCGGATCACCGCAGTTGGCGAGCAGCTCGAAGAGGTCCTTCAAGACTTCGACTCCTGACCGGCCGACTCAGCCTGATGTCGACCCGGTTTCGGTGAGACTGGAACTGTCCTCGCCCGGTCTCGAGAACAAGTCGAGGAGACGGGTGTTGATCACCTTGAACTCGTCGGTGCCCAGCACCCCTTCGTTGTGGAGCTCGTTGGCTTCCACCAGCAGGCCCATCCACTGCTGCGTCACCTCACGTGAGGGATTGGCCGCCGCGTCGACCGCGACTTCCACCGCCTCCAGGCGACGTGTGAGACGGGCCACCTTGATCTCCACCGTGGAGAGCTCTTCGTCGACTTCGACGATTTGGGTCCCCACGGCGTGAATTCGCTCCAAGTTCTGCAATAGGGAGCTGGTCACCTCGAGTCGGGCCCGTTTCTTGGTACCCGGGCGCGCAATGGGCACCCAGATCGCCACGTTGGCCAATCCCGCGAAGAGGAGCAGTGCCAGCCCCGTCCACAAGCCGAAGTCGAGACCGAGGGTTGCCATGGTGGAGCAGGCACCGAGGGCGTCGCCAGGCAACAAATCGACAGACGCGGTCGAGCAATCGAGCATGAGCACCGCAAGGGCGACGACCAGCAGCGAGGCCGTGGTGAGGAGGACGCGCGAGAACATGGTTCGGTATGCCAATCGGCTGCTTCGTGCTCAACCTTGACCAGCGATCCGCTCTAGACGCAGCTCGGTGCATCCTCATAGAGTCCGCCGGCATGTCGCACGGCCAACATCACCGCCGAGATCGGGTCCCATGAACGTCGGCGCCTACCTCGCCCGGATCGGGCTGACCGAGCCGATCGACCCCGATCTGGAGGGCCTAGAGCGTCTGCAGCGGGCCCACCTGAGCACCGTCCCCTTCGAGAATCTCGACGTCTACGCAAGACGGGGAGTGGGCACCGACGACTCCGTCACAGTGGACAAAGTCGTGGGACGAAGACGGGGTGGGTGGTGCTTCGAGCTGAACGGTGCGTTCGCCACTCTGCTGGCAGCGCTCGGATATGACGTGAAGAGGTACGCCGCCACGGTGCTCTCACCCCCCATCTCCCCCATCCCCACCCACCTGACACTGCAGGTGACGCTGGATCGGCCGTATCTGGTCGACGTCGGATTCGGGGACTCCTTCATCCGACCGCTCCCCCTCGATGACCCCGGACCCCACGATGGAGGCAGCGGTCGGTTCCACTTCCAGTTCGAGCATGGGATCACCACGCTCCTCTCTCTCGATGAGGACGGGATGAGCACACCCCAGTTCCGATTCGCCAGCATCAGTCGCCAACCGTCCGACTTCGAGGAGGCCTCCACGCACCTGCAGACGGCTCCCGGGCTCCGCTGGACGCAGTCACGTTTCGCCACACGTCTGATCGACGGCGGGCCAGACCGGGTGACCCTCCTCGAGGACGAGATCAAGTTCCGCAGGGACGGTGTCTGGCTCGGACAACCCGTGTCGGCCGAGGAGTGGCCCGGCCTGCTCGCCGAATGGTTCGACCTCGCCCCCTAGAACCGTCATCTGGACGGATCAGCAAGACCGGCCCACGCCAACCAGGCGGCTAGCTCTCCTCCCGGGAACCGCCCTCTCGAGCTTTGCGCCTCCCTTGCTCGTATCTGGAGAGGGCCGATCGGATGTCGATCGCCTTCTCCGCGGCAAGAGTGGACGGATCGTCCTCGACGAGGGTGAAGTTCTCTCCTGGGATGCGCACCCTGAGGTCGGTCACAGTGCCGACCGGCCTCTCGGTGGAGCGCGTGTCGGGGTGGGCCTCGGGGCGCCGCAGGCTTCCGTTTCCGTTCATGGGGGACGTTGGAGCGGGTCGCTCCGTCATCCCCGGACGGTTGACCAGCGGAGCGAAGACCCTCTCCAGGAAGACCTCCGCCTCCCGTCTGGCACTGTCGGACATGGCAACGATGCCGGTGCCCTGGCCCACGGGCCGCTCGAACCTGGTGAGGTCGACGGTGTCGTCCTGACCATCCGCCATCGCGGACGATTCGGAGCCTGATTCGACCGTCGGCTCTAGTGCGACCGACTGGCGTGCGGGCAGTCGATGATCGGCCGGCGGTGGGACTGATGCCTTGGGTAGTCGGGCGGCGAGACGTCCAGGAATGACGACTCGAGCCGTGGTGCCCGGGACCCCGGGGACCAGTTGCACCCGAATGTCATGACGTCTGGCCAGACGTGCCACTAGGGCAATGCCCATCTTTGGCTCGGGGCCCGACCCGGCCGTCGGATCGGCCAGGACCCAGTTCAGCTCGGCGATGAGATCGTCGGGCAGGCCAACGCCTCGATCCGAGACAGACAAAAGGTAGTCGTCTTGTTGGAAGAGTCCGGTGAGGCGCACCTTCTCATCTGGCTCGGAGAACGCGATCGCGTTGTCCGCGAGCTCGGAGATCAGCTGTGCGAGACCGCTCACCGCCTCCATCGAAATGTCGGCTGGCTCGAGAGCAGCCACCTCGACACGAGCTCCGCCGACGTTGGCCAGTGCGATCTCGACGAGCTCGGCGACGTCCATTCGGGCGAACCCTACCGGTGGCCCCCTGCCGGAACCAAGGACCCCGGGCGCCGTCGCGTCTGACAAAAACCGCCACCGAGACACCAGGAACGCGGTGCTTCCAGCGATAAGGTGCGGAGATGTCCCAGGGTCATCGAGCCACCGATCGCGACCCTGGTTTCTCCGACCGCCACAGGCTCCTCGTCGTCTACCTCGCGGCTCTCATCCCTATGGTCGCGGTCTCCGGCTCACTCGGCGGCCGCCCGATCATCGAGATCGCCATGACATCGTTGGCGCTCCTCGCGCTCACCCTCGCCGCCGGTCTCCTCAGACCCCCGTGGGCGGCCGCATTGGCAGTCAGTCTTGGGATTGCATTCGGGAGCACTGCGGTCGTCTGGCAAGCACCCGGGACTCCGTTGTCCTGGCTTCCGCCACTGATCGCGCTGGCCATCGTGTCGACGTATCGCCGCTTGCTGCCGCTCGTTGGCGCCTGCACAGTGTTGTCCGCGCTCGGTCTGGCGACCATGACCACACAACGCGGCTTGGTGTGGAGTCTCGGAGTCGTCGCAATGGCTCTCGCCCTGATCCTGGCCTGGCGCATGTCTCCGGTTCCGACCCAGGTCGCCGAGTCATCGGATCGCTTCCACATCAGCTTCGAAGAGGCCCCGATCGGGATGGCGGTGCTCAGGCCTTCCGGCGAGCTGGTCGAGGTCAACAAGGCCATGAGCAGGCTCGTTGGCTACGACCGGGACCATTTGACAGGTTCGAACATCTCGGGGCTGGTCCATGTCGACGACCACCCGGAGTTGGGTGAGGCTTGGGAGCAGATGGGCAACGGGGCCCAGCACCGCGCCACGGAGTGGATGCGCTGGTTGACTGCGAGCGGGCGGCCGGTCTGGGC
>Ga0299907_10000210_pt1 | contig 25963 bp, 25 predicted proteins | sample RVTome_16_FD_198680 | JGI IMG/M metagenome (GOLD analysis project Ga0299907, IMG submission 198680) | Soil microbial communities from uranium-contaminated site in the Upper Colorado River Basin, Wyoming, United States - RVT152D67 (version 2) ...
CCCTGACAGACGTCTCTAGGCGTTCGCCTTCACAAGCCCGAGCTCACGGAGCGTTCCCCACGGGATGACGTGGCAGTACGGCTCGTGCCCGTTCTTGTCGTAGTAGCGCTGGTGATACTCCTCCGCCGCGTAGAACGGACCGGCGGGCTCGATCTCGGTCGCGATCGGCCGGCTGAACCGCTCCTGCGCCTTGCCGCGTGAGGCCTCAGCAGCCTTCTGCTGCTCGTCTGAGTGCGTGAAGATCGCGCTGCGGTACTGGTCGCCGACGTCCGGCCCCTGCCGGTTCACCTGCGTCGGGTCGTGCATCGCCCAGAACACCTCGAGCAGCTGGTCGTAACTCACGAGCGCCGGATCAAACTCGACCTTCAGGACCTCGGCGTGGCCGGTCCTGGCCGAGCAGACGTCGCGGTACGTGGGGTTCTCGGTGTGGCCGCCCGCGTACCCGACTTCGGTGACCAGGACGCCCGGGACGCGCTCGAAGACGTACTCGACACCCCAGAAACAACCGGCGCCGAACGTCGCGGTCTCGGTGCGCATGCGAAACATCCCTCCTTCGGATGGGTTCACCCTCATGAACCCCGACTCGCCTCGAAACGTTCCCGCGATCGCCTGCAGGCTAGCCCTCGAAGGAGCGGGCCGCGTCGAGGATCCGATCGACCTCCGCCGTGCCGTGTTCGGTGCAGAGGCTCCAGAGCTCGTACCCGCTTGGGGGCAGGTGGACGCCGCGTTCGAGCAGGTGGTGGAAGAACCTCCCGTACAGCGCGTGGTCGGCGGTCTTCGCCCCGGCGAAGTCGGTCACCGGCTCCTCGGAGAAGAACACGCTGAACATCGACGCCACGCGGTTGATCGCCGTGGGGATCCCCCGATCGGCGAACGCCTGCGCCAGCTCTTCGACGAGGATCTCAGCGGTCCTCTCGAGCGCCGGATAGGGGTCGACCTCCGCGGCGAGGTCGAGCGCGGCGACGCCCGCGGCCACGGCGACCGGATTCCCGCTGAGCGTCCCCGCCTGATACACGGGCCCGACCGGGGCGAGCAGCTCCATGACGTCACGCCGACCGCCGAACGCGGCGCACGGGAAGCCGCCGCCGATCACCTTCCCCAACACCGTGAGATCCGGGGCGACGCCGAAGAGACCCTGGGCTCCGCCGTACGCCACGCGGAATCCGGTGATGACCTCGTCGAAGACGAGCAGTGCGCCGTGCAGGGAGCACAGCTCTCGGATCCCCTCGAGGAAGCCGACCCCGGGGGGAACGACGCCCATGTTCGCCGCGACCGGCTCGATGATGACGGCCGCGATCTCGTCGCCTCGCTCGGCGAACAGCGCTCGAACCTGGTCGAGGTCGTTGAACGGCGCGGAAAGGGTGTCGGCCGCGGCCCCCTCGGTGACGCCGGGAGAGCCGGGGATCCCGAGCGTCGCCACGCCCGAGCCGGCTCCCTTCGCCAGGAGGGCGTCGGAGTGTCCGTGATAACAGCCGTCGAACTTCACCACCAGGTCGCGCGAGGTGAAGCCGCGAGCGAGGCGCACCGCGCTCATCGCCGCTTCGGTTCCCGACGAGACCAAGCGAACCATCTCCACGGTGGACATGGCCGTTGTGATGCGTTCGGCGAGCTCGACCTCGAGCTCGGTGGGGACTCCGAAGGTGGTCCCGCGCTCGGCCGCATCGATCGCGGCCTTGACGATCTCGGGGCGTGCATGCCCGAACAGCAGCGCGCCCCACGACTGGACGAGATCGACGTATCGGTTTCCATCGGCGTCGACGAGGTACGCGCCCTCGCCGCGGACGGCGAACCGCGGAATTCCCCCGACCGCGCCGAACGCGCGAACCGGTGAGTCGACCCCGCCGGGGATCACTCGCCGAGCGCGCTCGAACAACTCCTCCGAGCGGCTCACGTCGAACTCATTTGCCGTACGGAGGCACGGGAGCCGCTCGTTCGCTTCGGCGATGTAGGCGCTCCGACCGCGCGATCCGGCCACGCGGTCGATCTCCTCGACGAGGTCTTCCTCGAGGCTGATATGCACCCGCATAGGCACACACGATAGCCACACACGGCCGGGCCAAACGGATCATGGGTGGCTCTGAACCTGGGACCGAGCGGCCTTATCGATCCGCGAGCCAGTCGGCCGCGTCCTTCGCGTGGTACGTGAGGACGAGGTCGGCGCCGGCCCGGCGAATCGACGTCAGGACCTCGAGCACGGTCTTGCGTTCGTCGAGCCAGCCGTTTGCGGACGCGGCCTTCACCATCGCGAACTCGCCGCTGACGTTGTACGCGGCCAACGGGAACCGCGTCTCGTCCTTGGCGCGGCGGATCACGTCGAGATAGGGCAGCGCCGGCTTGACCATCACCACGTCGGCGCCCTGGTCGATGTCGGCCGCGATCTCCCGGATCGCCTCGTCGGCGTTCGGAGGGTCCATCTGGTACCCGGTGCGGTCGCCGAATCGCGGAGCGCACTCGGCGGCCTCGCGGAAGGGCCCATAGAAAGAGGAGGCGAACTTCGCCGCGTACGCGATGATCCCGACGCGGTCGAAGCCATTCAGGTCGAGCGCATCGCGTATCTCGGCGACCTGGCCGTCCATCATCCCGCTCGGCCCGACCAGGTGCGCTCCTGCCTCGGCCTGGGCGAGCGCGATACGCCGGTAGCGTTCGAGCGTCGCATCGTTGTCGACGTTCCCGTCATCGTCGAGCACACCGCAGTGCCCGTGATCGGTGTACTCGTCGAGACACAGGTCCGCGATGACCACGTGCCCGTCGCCGAGCTCGGCGCGGAGCGTTCGTAGCGCCTTCTGCGCGATCCCTTCGGGATTCCACGCCTCGGTCCCCTCGGGATCCTTGCCCTCGGGGACGCCGAACAGCATGAACGCGAGCACGCCGCGCGAGGCGATCTCTACCGCTTCCTTCCGAAGCGACTCGAGCGTGTGCTGGAACTGACCCGGCATCGAAGCGATCGGCACCGGATCCGCGACGCCTTCCTTCACGAACAGCGGCGCGATCAGATGTGACGGCGAGAGGTCGGTCTCGCGGACGAGCGCGCGTAGGGCGGGAGTACGACGCATCCGGCGCGGCCGTTGACGAGGGAACCCGCTCACGTTGCCGAGTCTACCCGCGGGTTCGCGACGCAAGAGCCCGTTCGACTGCCGCCACGAGTCCTTCGACCGTGTGCGGCTTTGCGACGGCGTGAACGGTCAACCCGTGATCGCGCGCCGCCTTAGCGGTTACGGGACCGATGCAGACGACCTTCGGGGCACCTTTCACGGCTCCCAACGCCCGCACGAATCCGCGAACCGTGGACGCGCTCGTGAAGGTGACGGCGTCGACCTCGCCGTGTCGCAGCGCGTCGCGCGCGTCCTTTGGCAGCGAACGAGGGAACCGCGTTCGGTATGCGTTCACCCGTACGGGATGCCAGCCCTTCGACGCGAGCGCATCCTCGAGACCCTCGGGCGCGACGTCGGCCCGCGCGCACAACACACGCCCGTCACCTCGCGGAAACGCGCGCGCGAGCGCAGATGTCGTGAACGTCTTCGGCACGAGGTCCGGGTCGCGACGGGTCCATCGCCGGAACGCTTCGGCCGTCCCGTCGCCGATCGCCGCGACTCGAGCGCGAACGTCACGAGGCGTCAAGTGTTCGCGAAACACGTCGACCGTGCGCGGGCTCGTGATCGTCACCCAATCGAACCGGCCATCAGCCAAATCGCGCAAAGCGCGCCCGAGGGCGGCCGTTCGGACGGACACGATCTCGATCGCCGGAGCGAGGATCACCGTGGCGCCCCGCCGTTTCAACCGGCGAACGAGCTCGGCCGTTTGCTCCTGCGGGCGAGTCACGATGATCGTCCGACCGGCGAGCGGCTCCGCCAACCGGCGCGTCGTCACGGCCGGACGTGAGACAGGATCTCGTCCGCCCCGCTTGCGACGAGATCGAGCCGAACGAGCTCCGCCACCTCTTCGGGCGTTGTCGCCTCGGCCTCGGCGCGCCCGTATCGCCCGCCGTCGGGTGTCAGCACGATTGCGACCATCCACATCCCATCGTCCCTGCGTTCGGCGAACGCGCCGAGCGGCAGCGCGCACCCGCCGCCCAGCGCGCCCATCAGCGTTCGTTCCGCAGTGAGCGCATCACGGCTCGGCGCGTGATCGAGCGGCGAGACGGCCGAGATCGTCGCCTCGTCACCGGTGCGAGCTTGAACCGCGAGGCAGCCCTGGCCGGGCGCAGGCACCATCTCCGAGATCGACATCGGCTGCGCGTGCTCCGGGACGACGCGCAGCCGCAGCAGGCCGGCAGCCGCCAGGATGAGCGCGTCGACCTCACCCTCGGCCAGCTTTCGCAGCCGCGTGTCGACGTTGCCGCGAACATCCTTCACCAGCACGTCCGGACGCCACCGGAAGACCTGCGCCTGTCTCCGAACGCTCGACGTTCCGACCCTCGAACCTGCGGCGAGCTCGCCGTCACGGGTGACCAGAACGTCCAGCGGCGACAAACGCTCCGGTACTGCGGCGATCGCGAGGTCGTCGTCGTGGCGCGCGGGCAGATCCTTCGCGGAGTGCACCGCGAGATCGATCTCGCCGTCGCGGAGCGCGCGCTCGATCTCCGTGACGAACAGGCCCTTCACACCTGCAGGATCCGAGTACGGGTCTCCACCGCGATCGCCCAACGTGGTCATCGGGACGAGCTCGGAGTCGACGTCGTGCGCAGCGAGCGCGGTCGCGATCTCCTCGGCCTGCGCAAGCGCGAGCTTCGAGCGCCGCGTCCCGATCCGGAGTGTCACTTGACGCGTTCGATGCCGAACAGCTCGGCGAGGAGCTTCGCGTGCGCGTCCTGCGTGCCGGGCTCGGAGAGCTCCTTCAGACGAACGATCGGCTCGTGCAGCAGCTTGGCGACGATCCCCCGCGCCATCGTCTCGACGGCCTCACGCTCGTCCGGCGTCAATGAGTCGAGATCCGAGCGGAATCGTTCGAGCTCCGACACCACGATCACGTCACCCCGACGCCGGAGCGCGTGGATGAGCGGCGCGAGCCGCTCGGCGCGACGTCGCAGCGTGAACCTGCGGAGCTCATCCCTCACGATCGAGCGCGCGCGCTCGATCTCGAGCGACGCCTCGCCGGTTCGAACCGAGAGGGCTTCGCGAAGGCCGGCAACGTCGACGAGTGCGACGTGCTCGAGGGTTGCGGCCTCCGGTTCGACATCGCGCGGCACCGCAAGGTCGATGACGTAGAGCGGGCGCCGGCGTTCGCCGATCGCGGAAGCCGAGATGACGGTGCCGGCCGCGCCGGTTGCCGAGACGACGACGTCGGCGTGAGCGATCGCGCTCGGAAGCTCATCGAGGGACCCGTGGTCCGAGCCCGTCCGCTCCGCGAGCCGAGCCGCTCGATCCGTCGATCGGTTGAGGATCCGCACGTTCGCGGCACCGCGCTCGCGGAGGTGCTTCGCCGCGAGGGCAGCCATGTGTCCAGCGCCGACGACCAGTGCGTTTCGTCCCGCGATGCTGCTGAGCGCTGCTTCCGCGAGGTCCGCACCGGCCGCAACGAACGCGTCCGGAGCCGCGCCCACCCCGGTCTCGGTCCGGACGCGCCGCCCCGTACGGCTCGCCGAGTGGAAGAGCGCGGTCAGCGTTCGACCCGCCGCTCCTTCCTTCTGCGCACGTTTCAGCGCATCGCGGACCTGCGACAGGATCTGCGGTTCGCCGAGGACCATCGAGTCGAGCCCGCTCGCCACCGTGAATGCGTGCTCGACGGCATCGAGCTCGTACTGCGAGTAGAGCGGCTCGTCGATGTCACCGGGCGCGACGTGGCGCGACTCGCACACCAGTCGCTTCACCGCCTGGAAACCGGGGTGGTATCCGGGGACCGCGGCGTAGATCTCGACTCGATTGCAGGTCGACAGGATCACAGCTTCCTCGATCGCGGGGTCGTCGGCGACTCGCCGATACGCCTTCGTGAAGTCGTCGTCGCCGAACGTGAGGCGTTCGAGCAGGTCGACCGACGCGGCGCGGTACGAGACGCCGAGCGCGAGAAGGGGCATGTCGAGCTCGATTCTACGCAGCGCGTCGCCTACGACCGCGGCGCGATACCATCCGGCGGCCCTCGTTCGGAAACGGTTGGGAGGCAGGCGAGTGGAGCGACGGAGACCGCGCGAGCTCGGCGTCGTCATCGGCACGATGCCGACCGGAGCGCTCAATGCGATCACGGACGTCGACGGTGTAAGGGTCGGCCACGGCACCGTCCTCCGTGATCCGAACCCGGACGGTCGCGGCGCCGTTCGGACCGGCGTCACGGCGATCTTCCCTCACGAAGGGCTGCCGTGGACCGAGCGCGTCTACGCGGGCACGCACATCCTGAACGGCTACGGGGAGGTTATCGGCATCAACCAGATCGCCGAATGGGGACTGCTGCACTCGCCGATCGTGCTGACGAGCTCGCTGGCCATCGGCCGCGCATATGACGCCACGGTCCGATGGCGCACCGAGCGGCATCGCACAACGACCAGTGCCGGCGGCGACATGCCGGTCGTGACCGAGTGCGACGACTCGTTCCTGAACGACGTGACGACGTTTCCGCTCTCCGATGCCGACGTGTATGCGGCGCTCGACGGTGCGAGCGGAGGCGACGTCGCCGTCGGGTGCGTCGGCGCCGGGACCGGCATGCAGTGCATGGACTTCAAGGGTGGGATCGGGACGGCGTCGCGTGTCGTTCCGGCCGGGTTCGTGGTCGCGGCGCTCGTGCTGACGAACTTCGGCGACCGGGAGTTCCTTCGGATCGACGGTGTTCCCGTCGGTCGCGAGATCAGCGACGTAATGCCCGAAGGGCACGATGAGGGCTCGTGCATCGTCGTGCTCGCGACCGATGCTCCGCTTCTTCCGCATCAATGCCGGCGCCTTGCGGCCCGCGGTGGGCTCGGCTTGGCGCGGTGCGGGTCGACGGCCCACAGCGGCTCGGGCGAACTGATGATCGCGTTCTCGACGTCGAACCGGCTTCCGCTCGAGACACGCGACGGGATGTTCGAGGCGCGGACGCTCCTCGACGGCGCCGCCTCGAACGCGCCGGGCGCATCGATCAACGACCTGTTCGTGGCGGCGGTCGAGGCCGTGGAGGAGGCGGTCGTCGACGCGTTGTTCACGGCGACGACCACGGTCGGACGCGACGGCCACGTGCTGCACGCCTTGCCGATCGACCGAACACTCGAGATCCTCGAGAGGTACGGGCGTCCGCCCCAGACCTAGCCCTCGAACCGCAACGGGTCGAACGGCGCCGGATCGAAGGGCGGCTTCTCCCCCAGCACGATCGCCGCGGTGAGCTCGGCGCTCGCGCCACCAAGGATCACGCCTTCCGAACCGTGACCCGTCGAGACGACGAGCCCGTCCATCACCCGTCCGATCAGCGGACGTTCGTCCGGCGACACCGGGCGCACGCCCGACCACGTCGCGATGACCGGCGCCTCCGCGAGCGCGGGGATCACCCGAACCGCCTCGTTCGCCACCATCCGCGCGACCCCGAGGTCGTACGAGTCGGCGGCGAGCGACGGTTCACGCGACGTCCCCGCGAGGATCGAACCGTCGGGAGCAGGCTGGATCATCGGGGACACGTCATGCGATCCGACGCCCTCGCCGAACTCCCGCAGCGACACGACGAGATCCGGATCAGATCGGCTGCCGTGACCGTCGAGCAGTCGCCTCGCGCCGCTCTGGATCCATCGACGGACCAGCTGCCTGCCCGGCGCGGAGTGCACGAGCCAGCCTCGCGCTCCGGCAACGCGCAGCGTCACGCCGAGCGGTCGCGCGATCGCAGCGGACCACGGCCCCGCCGCCAACACGACGACATCAGCCTCGATGACGCCGTCGTCGGTTACGACGCCGGCCACGCGCCCCGACCGTTCGATCAGGCGACGCGCCCCGAGATGATGTCGGACAATCGCGCCGCTCTTCGCCGCGAGCGCCGCGAACGCGCCAGTGAGCGCCGCGGGATCGATGCGATGTCCCTCGTCGAGCAGGTACGCCTGGACGACATCGGGCGCGAGCTCGGGTTCGATCAGGCGAACGTCGGCCGGTTCTACGCGCTCGGCGGTGACACCAACCGCCGCAGCAGCCTCGGCCCATCCCCGGAGGTCGTCGACCTCGTCCTCGTCGAGCGTGACCGCCAGCGTGCCGATCGCCTTTCGGTCGATGAAGAAAGGAACGGGCGACTCGGAAGCGATCTCCAGACATCGATCGAGTGTGCGTCGAGCGAGCGGCGCCAGCACCGGATCCTTCGACGTGTCGAGGTAGCCGAGGTTCCGGCCGGACGCCCCCGCCGCGATCTCGTCCCTTTCGAACAACGTGACGGAGGCGCCGCGCCGAGCGAGCTCGTACGCGCACGACGTGCCGATGATCCCCCCGCCAACGACTACCACGTCCGGCATGCGCCGAGGGTACCGACAGCGCGTTCATGCGGAGTGACCGCGCCACGCTGTTCCGTAGAATGACCCCGGAGACGTGGCTGAGTGGCCGAAAGCAGCCGCCTGCTAAGCGGTTAGGGGGATAACACTCCCTCGGAGGTTCGAATCCTCCCGTCTCCGCAGACTCCCGTCTCCGCAGAGACGGAAGATCCCGCGAGAGCTCGCACAGCAGAGAGAAACGGCCCCGCCGTCGCGTTCCGGAGCCGTTTCTCTAAGGGCTTCAGCGTCGTACCGATTGGATCCGCTAATCGAACAGGCTCACGCCTCCGGGCCCGACGAGCAGGCCCGCGATGATGAGGACGATGCCAAGCACAACCCCACCGCGCAGGAGCGTCACGATGCCCGCGATGACGAGGACGGCAGCGATGATCCAAAGGATCAGATCGGTCGTTCCCTCTCTCCCGCCGCCCTGAGCGAGCAGCGCCAAGACCGTTGCCATACACACCTCCTCTTTCGAGCCGGTACATACCCAGGAGGCGTCTTCCAAACAGCAGCTGCCCGGAGATTCACAGCCATGCTGGGTTCAAAGCATCTGCCCGCGCGGCGGGCTCCGGCCTCTAGTGGACAACCTTTGCCATCGCGTTAGAGCATCCCGGGATGCCCCGGATCCTCGCGGCCGCGCCGGACGGCCTTCGCTCATTCGATGCACGTGGCCAGGAGGTGGCGGCTACCCAGCATGCGGGTCGGCCGGTGACGGCAGTCGTCCGGGACGGCGACGATCGCCCAGAGCTGTGGGCGATCGTGGACGATTCCGAGATCTGGTACGCCCCCGACGATCAATGGAGTCACGTCGCGTCGCTCGAGGGCGTCGAGGGAACGTGTCTTGCTATGACCGATGCGATCCATGTCGGCACGTCGGAGGCGCGCCTGTTCCGGCTCACCGACGGGACGCTCAACCTGGTCGAGGCGTTCGACGCGGCCGAGGGACGCGACACCTGGTACACGCCGTGGGGCGGACCTCCCGCGACGCGATCCCTCTCGGAGTGGGGAGAGGACGTCTACGTCAACGTTCACGTCGGCGGCGTGCTGCACACGGGTGATGGCGGAGTGAGCTGGAATCCAACCATCGACATCGACGCCGACGTCCACCAGGTCGCGACGGCGGAAGGTCTCGTCCTCGCGGCCGGCGCACGTGGGCTCTCGATGAGCACCGACAAAGGTGCAACGTGGTCGTTGCGAAGCGATGGACTCGAGGCCCGCTACTGCAGAGCAGTAGTGGTTTGCGGGGATCACGTACTCGTCTCGGCATCGAACGGGCCGAGGGGCGGACGCGCCGCCGTCTATCGAGGCGGTCTCGAGGACGGCGCGTTCGAGCGGTGCCGCTCGGGGCTCCCCGAGTGGTTCGACGACAACATCGACACGTATTGCCTCGATGCGCTGAACGATGGTTCGTTTGCGGCGTTCGGTACCGACGACGGGAGCGTGTACGCGTCGGACGACGGCGGAACCACGTGGCGCGAACTGGTTACGGAGCTTCCACCCGTGCGGAACCTACTCGTCGTACCCGACTGACGTTTCCGGGGGCGCGCTTCAGGACGACGAAGCTTCGCCGGGACACTCGTGAGCAGGCCCGATCGGGTTCTCTAGCTCGGAAAACTACGTACTCGGGACCACGAGGATCGGCCGGAACGATCGGCACACGCATCCCGAGTAGAGGCAGTGTCGGTCGAAGTCGCCGTGAACGAACTCCGAGTGAGCGCACTCGCCGCACACCACAGGCCGTTGCTTCGGTTCCTCGAGGAAGAGTCCCCACATGCGCGCACTGTAGGCCGCGCGCGGGGTCTTCCTCATCGGTCAAATGGCTAACCCGTGGCGCCGAACGGGTGATAAACGACCTAGCTCGGCTGTGCCTGGCCGATATTGACCATCCAGGAGATCCCGAACTTGTCGACCAATTGGCCGAACTCGTCGCCCCACATCTGCTTTTCCAACGGCATGGTCACGGTCCCGCCCATGGCGAGCTTGTCCCAGTACCCGCGCAGCTCGTCGGCGTCCTCGCCGCTGAGGCTGATCGAGATGTTGTTTGCCCGTCTGACGATCCATGCCGGGTGGCGCGTCCGACGCCATGAGCGTGAAGCCGCGGTCGGTTTCGAGCTGTACGGGAGGGGCGCTTGAGTGTCCCGGTATGCTGATTTGTTCGAAAGCGCCCGTAGCTCAACGGATAGAGCGTGTGGCTACGGACCACAAGGTTGGGGGTTCGATTCCCTCCGGGCGCGCTTACGGCTTGTCGTGTTCCGGGTGATGCTGGACAGAACGGCGTCACCTGATCCTTTACGGAGTTCCGGCTGATCCTTGACACCGACTCCGGCTGATCGTTGACGGTGGCTCCGGCTGATGCTTGACACCGTTCACCGCGTCCGTCTCCTTGTCTCGGCCCCACGGTCGAGGCAGGGAGGTGGGCCGTGCTGGTGGAGCTTTCGGTCATGGAGCAGCGGTACCAAGCCGTTCTGGCCGTGGTGCAGGACGGCTGGAAGGTCACCGAGGTTGCCGCACGCCTGGGCGTCTCACGCCAAAGCGTGCACGCGTGGATCGCACGCTATGAGGCGGGCGGGCTCGCCGCGCTCGCCGACCGGGCGCATCGCCCAACCGCCTGTCCCCACCAGATCGATCCCGAGACCGAGGCCCAGATCTGCGAGCTGCGTCGGGAGCACCCGGGATGGGGACCGCGGCGGATCCGCCACCAGCTCGCGAAGCTCGGCGTGGATCCGGTGCCCGGCCGCTCGAGCATCTACCGGTGCCTCAAGCGACACGCCCTGATCGAGCTTCGCCGACGTCGCAAACGTCGAGACGAGTTCCGCCGGTTCGAGCGCGAGCGACCCATGCAGCTGTGGCAGATGGACGTGATGGGCGGCGTCGAGCTGGATGACGGCACGGAGCTGAAGGTCGTCACCGGCATCGACGACCACAGCCGGTTCTGCGTGGCGGCCGGCCTGGTCACACGAGCGATCTCCAAGGCCGTGTGCGAGGTGTTATCGACGGCACTGGCTCGCCACGGAATCCCCGACGAGATCCTGACCGACAACGGCAAGGTGTTCACCGACCGCTTCGGGCCTCAGCCCGTAGAGGTGCTGTTCGACCGAATCTGCCGGGAGAACGGCATCAGCCACCGACATACCGCGGTCCGCTCCCCGACCACGACGGGCAAGATCGAACGATTCCACCAGAGCCTGCGTAAGGAGTTCCTGTACGGCCGGACGTTCGCCTCGCTCGAGGCCGCCCAGACCGAGCTCGACCGGTGGGTCAACGACTACAACACCGAACGGCCTCATCAGGCGCTGGAGATGGCGACGCCGGCCCAACGCTTCGGTCTACGACCACTCGCCAACGACAACCGGTCCGTTGCCGTCGACGTCGGGGAGGACCACGCCGGTCAGTGGGTACTTCGCCGGGTCGCTTCCAACGGCGTCGTCTCCGTCGATAACCAGATGTTCTCCGTTGGCAACGCCTTCAAGGGCGTGCTCGTGGACGTGTTCGTCGATCCGAGCACCATCCAGGTGTGGAGCAAGAACCACCTCATCAAGACGGTCGCCAGGACGAGGTCGGGACCGGTTCGCAAGGTCCGAGCCGATGCGTTCCACGTCAAGCATCAGCCGGATACAAAGCGTCAAGCATCAGGTGGAACTTGACAGGGCGCGCTTACGGCTTGAAAAGCGCATTCCGCCGATTCACGCTAGCGAGCGGTCCATCCTCCGTCGACGAGCACGGTCGTGCCGGTGATCACCGACACGGCTTGTGAGGCGAGGAACACAACGGTTCCCGCCAGGTCTATCGGCTCACCGATGCGGTGCAACGCAGCCATCCGTTCGACGACCTCCGCCTCGAACGCCGGATTGCTCAACGCGTTTCCAGATCGAACCTCGGAAACGCGTTCATTGCTCAACCCCCTCAAGAGATGAGCGCCGAACGTAACGATGCGTATGCGAACCTGCGGTCAACGCGGCCTCGAAACGCGCTCGTATGCTCCTCGGCGTGGCCGGTCTCCTCGAGCGTCTCGGCATGCGGGGGCGCGCTTCGGCGTTCGTCGACCGGATCGGCATCCTGCGGCCGCTTCGGGTTCGCGACTTCGCGCTGCTGTGGACCGGCCTGACGATCTCTTTCATCGGCGACGGGATCTACATCATCGCCATCGCCTGGCAGACGTACGATCTGTCGAACTCACCTTCCTCGCTGGCCGCCGTGGGAATCGCGTGGAGCCTGCCGCAGGTCGTGCTGGTGCTCGCGAGTGGCGTGTTATCAGACCGGCTCGACCGTCGGCACCTCATGATCGCCGGCGACGTCATCCGCGGCATCGCGATCGGAACGATCGGTTACCTCTCGATCGTCGACGCTCTGACGCTCCCGATCCTGATCCCGCTCGTCGTCGTGTACGGCGCCGGGCAGGCGATCTTCGCACCGGCGTTCAGCTCGATCGTGCCGACGATCGTCCCGGACGACTTGCTACTACAGGCGAACTCGCTCGGCCAGTTCGTCCGCCCCATTTCGTGGACGCTGATCGGACCGCTCGTGGGCGGCACTCTGGTGGCGAGCATCGGACCGGGCTGGGCGTTCGTCGCCGACTCCGGCACGTTCGTGTTCTCGGCCGTGATGATCTTCGCCATGCGTACGCGTCACGTGCCGAGATCCGACGAGGAGCGGACGTCGCCGTGGGCGGATCTGGTCGAGGGCCTGCGCTACGTGCGAGGCCGGACGTGGCTCTGGGTGTCGATGGTCGCCGCGACCGTGAGCTTGCTCGCAACGTGGGGACCGTGGGAGGTGCTCGTGCCGTTCGTCGTACGAAACGACCTGAACGGCTCGGCCGCGGCGCTCGGACTGGTCTACGGCGCCGGGGGCGTGGGAGCCGTCACCGCGGCGATCGTGTTGGGACAGCGCGGCCGGATCCCCCGCCGAGCCGTCACGGTCCTGTACGTGGCGTGGACGGTCGGGATGGTCGCGACGGCGGGGTTCGGGATCGCGACCAGCGTGTGGCAGGCCATGCTCGTCGCGCTCGTCGCTGAGACGTCGATCACGATCCTGATCGTGATCTGGTACACGCTCCTGCAGCGGCTCGTGCCGTCACACCTTCTGGGGCGCGTTTCGAGTCTGGACTGGATGATCTCGATTGCCGGAGTGCCATTGTCGTTCGCGATCGTCGGTCCCGCCGCCGACGCTTTCGGCGTCGACGCGACGCTGATCGCGGCCGGCGTGCTCGGTGGCGCGCTCACGTTGGCGTTCATGTTCTATCCGGGTGCGCGCGCTCCCGAACGCGATGGCTCTCTCGAGGAGGTTCGCATCGAGCCGGAGGGTGCTCCCGTCACGACGTGACCGGGGGACCGGGGGGTAGCACCGCGAGCGGAGCGAGGTTGTGCGAACCCCCGGACAGGAGTGGTGCAATGGAACCCTCACGTCGTGAGGAGGGCTGGATGGAATACGTGCACCTCGGCCGGCTCGGTCTCAAGGTCAGTCCGCTTTGTCTCGGAACAATGAACTTCGGACCCGAGACGTCGGAGCAGGACAGCTTCGCGATCATGGACCGCGCGATCGACCTCGGCATCAATTTCTTCGACACGGCGAACGTCTACGGCCGTTCGAAAGGCGTCGGCGCGACCGAGACGATCGTGGGCAAGTGGTTCGCCCAAGGAGGAGGACGACGCGAGAAGGTGGTCGTCGCCACGAAGGTCTACGGCGAGATGGGCAAGTGGCCGAACGACTCTCGGCTGTCGGCGCGACACATCCGCGACGCGTGCGAGGGGAGCCTTCGCCGCCTGCAGACCGATCACATCGACATCTACCAGATGCACCACGTATACCGCCCGGCGACGTGGGACGAGATCTGGCAGGCGTTCGAGACGCTCGTGCAGCAGGGCAAGGTGCTGTATGTGGGTTCGAGCAACTTCGCCGGGTGGCACATCGCGCGCGCGAACGAGGCCGCGAAGGCACGCCACTTCCTCGGCCTCGTTTCCGAGCAGTGTCTGTACAACCTGGTCGACCGCGACAGCGAGCTCGAGGTGCTGCCCGCGTGCGAGGCGTACGGCATGGGCGTGATCCCGTGGAGCCCGCTCGGCGGGGGGCTGCTGGGCGGCGTGCTCGAGAAGCTCGAGGGGGGCCGGCGGTCGGGGGGGAGCGTTCGGGAGGAGCTGGACAAGCACCGCGATCGGATCGAGGCGTACGAGAAGTTCTGCGCTGATCTCGGCGAGCGTCCAGCCGACGTCGCGCTGGCGTGGCTCCTGGCGAACCCCGTCGTCACGGCGCCGATCATCGGACCGAGGACGATGGAGCAGCTCGACGGCTCCATGCGTTCGCTCGCGCTTCGACTCGACGACAAGACGATGCGGCGACTCGACCAGATCTTCCCCGGTCCCGGAGGACCGGCGCCCGAGGCGTACGCGTGGTAGTGACGTTGTAGGGAGGGTTACGGAACCGCCGCGCGCTTGAGCGCGTCCGAACGCGCCTCGTGCGTGAGTTGCAGCAGCGCGTCCGACACCCGCGGTACGTGCTGATCCGGCCGTTCGATCGCCTTCATCGGCTCTGGCAGCCGTTCGAGATCCGAGTGGAACAGGCCGCGTGCGGTCTCCAGCGTTCGGTGTGGACCGGTTCGGCGTCCCTCCGTCATCACCGGGACGAGCAGTGGTTCGCTCTCGGCGGGGAGCGCCTCGTCGCGTAACCCGATCGTGTCGCCGTCGGGACCGCGGAAGACCTGCTTCCGGCCGGGCGCCGTGGCTTTCTGCGACGAGAGCTTCATCATGGGCCGCGCGTCGTACTCGACAAGCTTGTAGGCGGAATCGAGCGATGGCGCATCGGCCGAGACACCGACGCGAGTGCCGACACCGAACGCGTCGATCGGAGCGCCGCTCCGCACCAACCGATCCACCTCGATCTCGTCGAGCCCACCGCTGACGAAGATGCGGACCGCGGGGAGCCCGGCGTCGTCGAGGATCTCGCGCGCGGCTCGACTGAGCTGGCCCAGGTCTCCGCTGTCGATCCGGATCCCGAGATGGTCCGACAGATTCAGCTCCTTGATCACGGCGATCGCGGCTCGAACGCCGTTCAGGGTGTCGTACGTGTCGACGAGGAACGTCGTGCGCTCGGGGAAATCGAGCGCGAAGGTTCGGAACGCCTCGGCTTCCGTCGGGAACGACTCGACATAGGAATGCGCCATCGTGCCGGCGACCTTCAGCCCGAACTGGCGCGCCGCCTCGACGTTGCTGGTGGACGAGAAACCGACGATCGAGCTCACCCGGGCGACCGTCATCGCCGCCTCGAGGCCCTGCGTCCGCCGGAGCGCGAAGTCGACGACGTCGCGCCCGTCCGCTGCGATCACGCATCGCGCGGCCTTCGACGCGATCGTCGTGTGGAACGTGATCTGATTCAAAAGGAATGGCTCGACGAGCTGAGCGACGGCGATCGGAGCGGTGATCTCGAGGAGCGGCTCGCCGGCGTGGACGATCCGTCCCTCCGGAACCGCCCACACCTCGCCCTGGAACCGAAGTCCGGCGAACGCGTCGACCACGTCACGCGGGAAATTCAGGGCGTCCTCCAGGTAGTCGAGATCGCGCTCAGGGAAGTCGAACGTCTCCAGGAACTCCAGGCACGGCTCGAGCCCCGCCGACACGAGGAACCCCCGCGTGGGCGGCAGCGTGCGGACGAACAGGCTGAACGTTGCCTCCTGTCGCATCCCGCGACGCAGGTAGCTCGCGGCCATGTTGAGCTCGTACAGGTCCGTTAGCAGCGCGCTCGGCGGCATGTCGTAAGGCTACTGAGGGTGCGCGGTCCGTGGACGCGCCGAGTGCGTCACGGGTAGCGTGCCGCTGCCGTGACCGACGCGCCCGACTTCCGAATCGAGCAGAGCGAGCTCCAGGCCGAGGGTGACGAGTTCGACGAGTTCGGCTGGCAGGATCTGCCGTACCACACCGACTGGCGCGGTTCGTTCCACAAGCTGCCGTGGGCGACCGACGAGGACGCGATCCGTCGAGCAAGAGCGCAGGTGGCCATCGTCGGCGCGCCGCTCGACGACGGGACATCCGCTCGGGCCGGGGCTCGGTTCGGACCGCGGGCGATCCGCGAGGCGCCATACCACTGGGGGACGACCGAGGCGTGGTCGATCCAGCTCGAGGTCGAGCCGTTCCGCGAGCTCGTCGTCGTCGACGCGGGCGACGCTCCGGTCGTTCCGTCTCGACTCGAGCGGGCGCACCGCGTCATCCACGAGAAGGTGCTTCGAATTGCTCGCGCCGGCGCGATCCCGATCGTGCTCGGTGGAGACCATTCGATCACCTATCCCTCCGCGGCCGCGGTGGCCCGTCACGTGCATCCGCGCACGGTCGGCATCGTGCACTTCGACGCGCACGCCGACACCGGCAACGAGGTGTGGGGTTCGCTGCTGTCGCACGGCACCCCGATGCGTCGCCTGCTCGAGGAGGGGTGGGTCGCAGGTCGAAACTTCGTGCAGGTCGGCCTTCGCGGCCACTGGCCCGAGCGCGAGACGTTCGAGTGGATGCGCGAGCAGGGATTCCGGTGGCACACGATGGTGGAGATCGAGGAGCGCGGGGCCGAAGCGGTGATCGCCGACGCGATCGATGAAGCGCTCGATGGCCCCGACTGCGTGTACCTGTCGGTCGACATCGACGTCGTCGATCCGGGCATGGCGCCGGGAACGGGAACGCCCGAGCCCGGTGGCATCCTGGCGCGCGAGATGCTCCGCGCGGTGCGTCAGATCGTCGGCCGGGTCGACCTCGTCGGGATGGACGTCGTCGAGGTTTCGCCGCCGTACGACCAGAGCGAGATCACCGCGATGCTTGCGCACCGTGTGGTGCTCGAGGCGATCGGCGCGCTGGCGCTCAAGGCTCGTTCGTGAAGGTCGATCGGCGCCGGTTCGAGGAGCTCGTCGCGGAGGCGGTCGATTCGATGCCACCGTGGGTGCTCGAGCGTCTCGAGAACGTCGAGATCATGATCGAGGACCGGCCTCCGCCAGGTGAGCCGGGCCTGCTCGGCCGATACCACGGGATCCCCCTTACCGAACGGCAGTACTACGCCGGCGTGCTCCCGGACACGATCACGCTGTATCGGCGGACGATCTCGAGCATGGCACGTGACGAGGACGAGCTTCGCCGCGTGATCGTCCACACGGTCGAGCACGAGATCGCGCACTTCTTCGGTATCTCGGACGAGCGGCTACGCGATCTCGACGCGTACTGATGGGCGACGAGCCCGCGACAGCGCGACACGACCGAGCGATGATGGAGCTCGCGCTCGAGGACGCGAGGCTCGCGCTGGGATGGGGCGACGTGCCGATCGGCGCGGTCGTCGCGCGGGGCGATGAGATCCTCGGCCGCGCGGGGAACGCTCGAGAGCGCTACAACGATCCGACGGCGCACGCCGAGATCCTTGCGATTCGAGCGGCGGCCGCCTCGTTGCGATCGTGGCGACTCACGGGCTGCACGATCTACGTGACGCTCGAGCCGTGCGCGATGTGCGCTGGTGCGCTCGTGCTGGCGAGGCTCGACCGGCTGGTGTTCGGCGCGATGGACCCGAAAGCGGGCTTCGCCGGATCGCTCGGCGATCTCACGCGCGATCCTCGACTGAACCATCGGCTCGAAGTTGCAACCGGCTTGCTGGAGCCCGAGGCTGCCGGGCTGCTCCAGGAGTTCTTCCAGCAGCGGCGCTAGCTCTCCCGGGCGCGCGTGGCGTCGCTCTCCCGGCGTTCGTCCATGACGCCCTTGATCCGAGCGGCCACACCTGGCATCTCGTCCTCCATCGCCCGGAAGTCGCGTTCGTGCATGACGATCACACGAAGATCGGACGTCGCGGTCACGGTCGCCGTCCTGCGCTGCTCGACGAGGAGCGCCATCTCGCCGAAGAACTCGCCCTCCCCGAGGTCGGCGACGTGCTCGCCGTCGACGAGGACCTCGGCCGTGCCCGACTCGATCACCATGAACTCGTGGGGGAACGACCCCTGATCGATGAGATCGCGTCCTTCCTTTACGTCCACCTCGTCTGCCCACCGGGCCAGGCGCTCGAGGTTTCGGCGCGAGAGGTCCCTGAACAGTGGTATGCGCTTCAGCCGCTCGGCGTCCATCGGCGGAATCCTGCCACAGGGGCCCGGGAGGCTGCTTGCTAGACTCGCCCCGGAGGCGTGCCGGAGTGGACGAACGGGACCGCCTCGAAAGCGGTTAGGGGCCTAAACCGCCCCTCGCGTGTTCGAATCACGCCGCCTCCGCAGTCCGACATGTCGAAACGCCGGGTACCGGTCCCAATTGAACGCTGCGCGGCCGGACCGTGAACGAAGAGACACGACCCGTGGACGAATGGCTCGCTGGCCGCTAGCGTGCGGCGATCGCGACGGAAAGGTGACGGATCCTCCAATGCACCCAGATCCCGCGGACGTTCGCGCCCACGCCCTGTTCGGCTCACTTGATGGCAAGGAGATCGAGAGACTTACCGGCTGGCTCGAGATCCGGACGGCCCAGCCCGGAGAACGACTCGTCCCGGAGGGCGCGTCGGGCTACACGTTCTTCGTGATCGACCAGGGCACCGCCCGCGTCGAGCGGAACGGCAAATCGCTCCGCGACCTCGGCCGCGGCGACTTCTTCGGTGAAGTCGCCATGCTCGGCGAGGGGAGACGAACCGCGGACGTCATCGCTACCTCACCCGTGACACTCTTCGTGCTCTTCGGAACAGAGTTCCGAGAGTTGGAGACGACCATGCCCGCCGTCGCAAAGCGGATCCACGAAGCGATGACGAGCCGTCACGAACTCGAGACCTAGCCCGCCCCGCGGAGCTGTGATCACCGGCCTCGATGTGCCGTGGCGATGCGTCTTGACGAATCGGCGTATAACGGTCTGGTAGCTCGATAGGCAACCAGAGGAGGGGGGAGCTATGCAGTCCAGAACGACGGCCCGTGAAGTGATCGCGTCCTTCGACCGCTACGAAGACGCGCAGCGAGCGGTGGACGCGCTCGCCGACCGTGATTTCGACCTGGCAGGGCTCGCTATCGAAGGCAGAGGTCTGCGCGTCATCGAGCGCGTGACCGGCCCGATGAACTACGGGCGCGCCGCCCTGCAAGGCGCCGCGTCGGGCGCGATGATCGGGCTCTTCTTCGGGTTGATCTTCTGGCTTCTCGACTGGTTCGCGCCGGCGGAGTCGGTAATCGTGCTCGGCCTGTACGGGGTCCTTATCGGCACCTTCTGGGGAACGATCCTCGGGTTGCTGGGTCAATGGATGACCCGAGGGGCTCGTGACTTCGACTCCGTGAGCGCGATGGCGGCCGACACCTACGACGTGACCGCGCCTCCCGAGAGGGCGGCCGAGGCGCGTCGCGTGCTCTCCGAGCTCGGCTTGGCGGCGACGACGCCCTAAGCGCGCCGGACCCAACAACGTCGGCCGATCGCGTCCGTCCAGCACGAGCGCGTACTGGGCGGTGAACCAGCGAACCGCGTCAGCCCGACGTCGAAAGGGACTCCGTACACTTTGCCCGGTGGCCTGCCCGAGCGGACGAAGGGGCACGCCTGGAGAGCGTGTAGGCGGGCAACCGCCTCGCGGGTTCGAATCCCGCGGCCACCGCTTCGTGGCGTCAGAGGTCCTTCGAGTACCTCTTGAACGACCGCGTGACACTCATCCCGACGTGTTCGTACACGCCGCGCGCACCGGTTCGAGACTCAGTTGACAGACCTGCTGTCCGGAGCCCACGCCGGTAGAACTCGCGGAACGCCGTCTGCAGCAGGGCTCCGCCGAGTCCACGACCCCTGTGCGAACGCTTGACGGCCAGCTGCTGAACCCAACCCTCGTCGCCGTAGACGAGGCACAGCGCGACGCCGACCAGCTCACCGGCATCCTCGATGAGGAACGTCAACGACGGGTCGAAGTCCTCACGATGCAGAAACGACGCGACCCAGTCGTCCAACGCGAACCCGGGATCCCGGTCCGGCCAGTCCGAGAACGCCGTATCGATCAGCTCGTACGTCGCACGGGCATCGCGCTCCTCGTCGAACGTTCGAAGGGTGATCCCGTCGGGGAGTCGTGGCTCCTCCGGCTCCGCCCCGAGGTCTTTCTGGAACACCCACGTCTCCCACCGCACGCGGTAGCCGTTCGAGGAGAGAAGATCCGCCGCCGGCAGGTTTGCGTCGGGAACCGTCTGACCGACCTTGTCGGACCCGAGCTCGCGCGCCCTCGACTCGGTCCAACCGAGGATCGCTGCGCCGATCCCTTGCCCACGGTGATCGGGATGAACGTGCACCCACGCACGTCCGGAGAAGACCTCCGCGTACGCGACGATCCGCCCGGCATCCGTCACCACAACGGCGTCGCTCAACAGGTCGAAGCTCGGCCTCTCCCAGTCGCTCCGCACGTCCTCGACGGTGACGTCGACGACGCCGTGCGTCGCCTCTTCCGTGGCGGCGATCACGGAAACGGCGGCGTCGAGATCGCTCCGCATCGGCGGACGCGACGCAAGACCTCCCGGAAGCTCGGGCTTCACGCCGTTCGCCATCCCGGGCATCGCTGCGCGCCGATCGGCCCGGGGATCTCGTCGAGACGCTCGAGCTGATGTCGCACGTCGTCGAACGTTCGCCATTCGAGGAACGGGACACCGTCCGCCTTCGCGATGTCGACGAGCGCGTCCTTCGCGAACACCACGTCCGAATAGATGGCGCCGAACCGATCCGAACCGCCCTCGCCGACGTACGCGACCGGTCCCAGCGCCCGCGCGTCGAGCACTGCGGCCATCTTGCAGGTTCCACATCCGATGCACTCGGGGTGACCGTTCTCGAAATGCACGCGCGGCCCGCCATCTTCGGACCAGGAGTTCGTGATTATCGGGAGATGCTCGAGCGCGGAGGTCCGGAGCAATGGCTCGATGTAGAAGCCGAAGCCGTCGGAGACGATCGTGACCGGAACCCCGAAGTCCTCTAACCACCTGACGAACGGAGCGAACGTCGGGTCCACGGGGCAGTGACGGAGCGCGAACGCCAGTAGGGCATCCGTGGGTTCCGCGAGCATGGCAGCCTGTGCCAGGATGACCTCGTGCGAGCCGATCTCGCCCCTTTCCCAAGCGTGGTCCCACTCCGGCCACGACGGATCGCCGAACTCGATCAACAGGTGCTCGGCCACGTCGTGCAGGCACGCCGTGCCGTCGAAGTCCACGAGAACGGAGCCGATCGGCAGCACGGGCGAAGGGTAGCCGACGTCCCAACGACCTCGAGGAGGGGATCAGGATGAGTCGACGTGTCGCGGTCTGTATAGCTGTGTTCCTACTGGTACTCGCAACGCCGCTTCCGGCGACCGCACAGGTGACCGTGGCCCTAGGGGGCGAGGGGAAGGTCACGGATCAGGAGGTCGTCCGCCATGATGGCGGCACCGACGACGGCATCGAGGAGTGCAACGACGATACGACCGGTCTCTTCGCCGAGGCCCAGGCCACCGGCGAGGACTCCGATCCGAACGACGGCGGAGGCGAGCGTCAGGGAAACGAGCCGTTCTCCGTGATCGATCCGACGAACCCGAAGCAGATCGTCGCGGGCTGGAACGACTACTGCCTGACCGACTTCGCCGCCGGTTGGGAGGGGTTCGCCTTCTCCTCGAACGGCGGCGACACGTGGACGGACTCGCTCGTGCCCGGCTATCCCCAGGACACGTCCCAGGAGGGCCAGGAATCCCCTTTGTTCGGCCAGCAGCGGTTCGCGGGTGACCCGATCGCGGCGTTCGACAACGAGGGAAACCTGTTCGTCGGCGGCATCGCGTTCAACCGCGTCGACGCGATCAACGGCGACGTGTTCGTCTCGACGTACCTGACGAACCCGTCGGGCGCGCTCCCATGGGACTACGAGCGAACCAGAGTCGTCGGCGTCGGGACCCCGTCACGGAACTTCTTCGGGATCTTCCAGGACAAGCCGATGCTCGAGGTCGACCGCACCGACAACGAGGAGACCGAAGGGAACGTCTACGTGTGCTGGTCACGGTTCACTGGCTTCGGCCAGAACAAGATCTTCTTCAGTCGCTCGACCGACAGCGGGGACACGTTCTCGCGGCCGATCTCGATCTCGCGAACGAGCGAGATTATGTCGGTTCAGGGATGTGACATCACCGTCGAGGCCGACGGCGATGTGTACGTCACCTTCAGAACCTTTGCAGGAGGCGTTCAGCCGACCGGTCTCGCGTTCGCACGCTCCGACGACGGTGGCGTGAGCTTCAGTAGGGCCCGTCTGATCCGTGAGATCACGCCCTACAACCCGTTCGACGGGACCCGCGACTGCGGCGACGGTCCGTTCGAATGTCCCAGCGAGTTCGTATTCGCGAGGATCCCGCTCGAGCCACGGGTGACGTCAGACCCGACGGGCGATCTCCCGGGCGTCTACCTCGTCTACAACGAGGTCGATCCCGACAGCATCGTGCCGTCAACATCGACGTACACGTCGGCGGGCAGCCCGGCGAGCGGTGAGGTCGGTCAGTCGCTCGTGTACGTGATCAGGACGACGAACGATGGCCAGACCTGGACGGACCCGCTCGCCGTCGACGACGTCTCGACCGGACACCAGTTCTTCCCGGACATAGATGCGTTCCGTGGCGTCCTCGGCGTCACGTGGCAGGACTCGCGGACGGACGCCTGCTACAGCGTTCAGCGCTCCATGGGGAACACCGCCGACGCCACGGCCTGCCCCGACGACAACGTCGTCAACGCCTTCGCGGCGTTCTCCGACACCGGGACATCCTTCGACCCGTCGATCAAGCTCTCCACCGCGGGACACCAGCCTCAGTACGAGATGTTCGGCAACCGGGACATCCCCTTCCAGGGCGACTACAACTGGATCTCGATCGCCGACGGGGACGATGTGTCGCTGGTGGCGTACGCCACGTGGACGGACAATCGCGACGTCGTGACAGGGGAGGACCTTCGCGAAGAGGAGCAAGACGGGTTCGACGTCCTTCAGTGTCGTGAGGAGGAAGACGACGTCGTCGGACCGGACCTGTGCCCGAACGCCGGCGGGCTCGATCAGAACATCTACGGTCGCGGCCTGACGATCGCTTCCTGATACGTGGCTCGGACCGCGTGAAGGCGCGGGATCATGCCCTCGGCGAGCGGATCGCCGAGGGCATGGTCGAGGCCTGGCGCGATCGCGTTCGTCACCTGGACGGTCACGTCATCGACGAGGCCGACGGCATCGTCGTGTGCCTTTCGAACCTCCCTGCCCGAGATCAGCAGGCCGCGCTCGTTCGTGGCGAGCCGCGCGACGCGGTGCGCGCGCTCGCCGATGCCGAGGCGATCTTCCGGGCGAACGGACAGTCGTTCGGGATCCTCGTCCAACGCCGACGGCACGAGTCCGTCGATCGAGCACTCCGCAAATCCGGCCTCATCGTCGTCACGACCGAGCCCGCGATGGCGATCCGCGTTGCGGACCTTTCACCTGCCGTCGTGCCTGCGGGGGTGCAGATTCTTCCCGTGACCGACGCCGAGCTCCTCGTCCGGCTCGTCGACGTGGAGGTGCCTTCGTTCGGAAGCGAACCAGGCGTGGCGAAGCGCCTCCTCGGTCCTGGGCAGCTCGAGTTGCCGGCCGTTCGGTTCTATGCCGCGCTCCTCGACGGCCGGCCGGTCGCGCAGGCATATACGCACACCGTGAACGGCGCCTCCAGCGTGTGGGGTGTCGCCACCGTTCCGGAGCTTCGCGGGCGTGGCATCGGAACGGCGATCACGGCCTTCGCGATCCGCGACGCGCCGAACGCCGATCTCGCATGGCTCATGGCCACGCAGGAGGGGAGATCGTTGTACGAACGGATGGGCTTCCGGCAGGTTTCCGAGTGGGACGTCTGGACGCGGTGAACGCGCTGAGAAGCCGTCGGAGGCACTCGTATACTCGGTCGTGGTGGCCGTGCTAGGCGGGGAGCCAGCGGTGCCCTGAACTCGCAATCCGCTTCAGCGAGGCTGAATCCCCGTCCGAGGCCCGGCGGGTCCGAGGCAGCTCCCGGTACGGAGCGTCGATGGTCGGGTCCCGCGCGACGCCAACCTGTGAACCCGGTCAGGTCCGGAAGGAAGCAGCCGTAAGCGGGCGCTGGCGGGTGCCGCGGGAGTGCCTGGCCGGAGCTACCGGCCGGTGACGCGCTCGAGTCCGACGTGGTCGAAGACGGGTGCACGGTCACCACTTCCCTCAGGCCTTAGGCTTCCCGCGGCTCGCGGAGGTGCGCGTGACTGAGGAGTACCAGTCCCTCTACAGGAAGTACCGACCGCAGGGCCCCGGCGAGGTCCTCGGCCAGGAGCACGTCGTCCGCGCGCTAATGGGCGCGGTGCGCGAGGGCCGTCTCGCGCACGCGTTCCTGTTTTGTGGCCCGCGCGGGACCGGCAAGACGTCGACCGCGCGGATCCTGGCCAAGATGGTCAACTGCGAGAAGGGTCCGACCCCCGAGCCGTGCGGCGTGTGCGAGCAGTGCGTTCGGATCCGCGAGGGACAACACCTCGACGTCGTCGAGATCGACGCGGCGAGCCACGGCGGCGTCGACGACGCGCGAGATCTCCGCGAGAAGGCGCCCACCGCGCCGGTGCAGGGGCGAGAGAAGGTGTACATCGTCGACGAGGCGCAGCGCCTGTCGCGCGAGGCGTTCGACGCGCTGCTGAAGGTGTTCGAGGAGCCGCCGCCGGGCGTTCGATTCGTCCTGGCGACCACCGAACCGCACAAGATGCCGCCGACGATCGTCGGCCGGTGCCAGCGGTTCGACTTCCGTCGGGGCTCGATGGACCTCATCGGCGAGCACCTGATGCGCGTCGCCAAGGAAGAGGGCGTCACGCTGACCGAGCAGGCCGCGCAGGCGATGGCGCGGCAGTCGGAGGGATCGTTCCGCGACGCGCTGTCGCTGCTCGATCAGGCGTCGGTGCTCGGCGCGGGATCGATCGACGAACAGACCGTGTCGTCGCTCATCGGTTCGGGCCGCAGCGACGTGCAGTACGCGCTCGCGGACGCGGTCGCGGTCGGCGACGCGAAGGGCGTGTTCGAGCTGGTCAGCGCGCTCGTGCTCGAGGGCCAGGACCTCCGGCACGTGACGAACGAGGTGCTGGGGCACTTCCGGAACCTGCTGCTCGTGAAGACCGCGCCCGGCCAGCCGGAGCTGCTCGACGTGACCGACGACGAGTCCGAACGGCTGACCGCGCAGGCCGCCAAGTACTCCGCGCCAGAGCTCGCGCGGGTGATCTCGCTGTTGCTCGCCGCACAGACAGACATGCGGTGGACCACGTCGCCGCGCCTGTCGCTCGAGCTCGCGCTGATCCGCTCGACGATCCCAGAGGCCGACGAACGCCCCGAGGCACTCGTCTCCCGCCTCGAACGCCTCGAACGTCTGTCAGGTATCGGGGGTGGCAGCGGTGGTGGCGGGGCGGCGGCTCGCGGTGGTGGCGCGGGCGTGGCCGCTTCAGGCTCGGATTCGGCGCTTCGGGCGCCGTCGAGCGACGCTTCAGCGTCCGCAAGCGCCTCATACTCGCCTTCCGCCACCACGCCCGCGCCAACCGAAGCGCCGCCGAAAGGCTCACAACGTCCAAGCAGCCGTCCCGACGAAACGGCGAACGCTGCTACGGGCGCAGGGGTGCCTGTGGAGAGC
>Ga0299907_10000211_pt1 | contig 25940 bp, 25 predicted proteins | sample RVTome_16_FD_198680 | JGI IMG/M metagenome (GOLD analysis project Ga0299907, IMG submission 198680) | Soil microbial communities from uranium-contaminated site in the Upper Colorado River Basin, Wyoming, United States - RVT152D67 (version 2) ...
TGTCTCCGAGCCATCGGCGTCATCTGGCAAGGAGAAGCGCACAGTCGCAGCCGGGGAGCTGCGGCGAGCACTTCGACGCAGCCAGGGACATCGAGGGCCGGAGAGACGCCGTCATCATTTGGGGGCGGGCCACTAGGAGCCAGGACCGCACTCGGGGGCACCGGTGAGCACCGGGTGGCCATGGAGGATCTTCGAGATCGTGGACACGGCCTGTAAGGCTAAGTGCACTAAGGCGAAAACCGTGGTCAGAGGATCTGACTGAGGAACAGCTTGGTCCGGTCCTCCTGGGGACTGGTGAAGAAGTGCTCCGGCGTGCCCACCTCGACGATCTGACCGTCGGACATGAACACCACCCGGTTGGCCACGGCGCGGGCGAAACCCATCTCGTGGGTCACCACGATCATGGTCATCCCGCCCTCGGCCAGCTCGACCATGACGTCGAGCACCTCTTTGATCATCTCCGGGTCGAGAGCCGAGGTGACCTCGTCGAAGAGCATCACCTTGGGACGCATCGCCAGTGACCGGGCGATGGCAACCCGCTGCTGCTGACCACCGGAGAGCTGACCAGGGTACTTCCGTGCCTGCTCGGGGATCTTGACCCGCTCCAGCAGCTCCATAGCCAGATCGTCCGCCTCCTTCTTGGGCAGGTGTCGAACCTGGCGGGGGGCAAGCGTGATGTTGTCCATGACCGTCAGATGTGGGAAGAGGTTGAATTGCTGGAACACCATCCCGGTCTCGCGTCGCACTACCTGGATGTTGCGGATGTCATCGGAGAGCTCGATACCGTCGACGATGATCGTCCCCCGATCGTGCTTCTCGAGACGGTTGATACAGCGGATAAGGGTGGACTTGCCCGAACCCGATGGACCAATGACCACCACGACTTCCTGGAGCCCGACCCTCATGTTGATGTCCTTCAGCGCCTGGAAGTCGCCGAAGTACTTGTCGACGCTGTCCAGTTCGATGATCACCTCCCCCTTGGCCCGGGTGGCGTCGGTGTAGACGGTTGCGGGGACGGTGTCGCTGCTCATCTCTCTCCAATTCCAAGTCTACGTTCCAGCCGCTGGCTCTCTCGTGACATAGCGAAGGCAAAGGCCCAGTAGCCGACCGCCACAAAGACCAGTGTCTCGGCGTGGGCGATCACCCGGAAATCAGGCTGGGCGTGGACGATCCCTCGGACCGAGAGGAACTCGGTGACGTTGATGATGAAGAGTAGGGACGAGTCCTTGAATAGGGAGATGAACTGGCCCACCATTGCCGGGATCACCGCTCGCAGGGCCTGGGGCAGCACGATCTTTCTCATGATGGTCGTAGGTGCCATGCCCAATGCCTGGCCCGCCTCGGCCTGACCAGGCGGCAGGGATTGGAGCCCGCCCCGGACGATCTCGGCTAAATAGGCGGCTGTGAACAGGGTCCCCGCAGCAATGGAACGGGAGATGGAGGACAGGTTGGTACCCGCCGGGAGCATGAACCCCAGGATGAACTGTCCCATGAACAGCAGTGTGATGAGCGGGACCCCCCGAATCAGCTCTATGTACGTCGTAGCCAGATAGCGGAGCGCTGGCAGGTTGGAGCGACGAGCCAGGGCCAGCAGGAGGCCGACAGGGAAGGCCAGGGCGCTGACGATCGCCGACCACCACAGCGTCAGATGCATCCCCGACCACTGGTCCCATCCGATACCCGGAAACGCGATCACCTGGTACACCCCGAATACCACGGCGGCCGCGGCCAATGAGGCGACCAAGCTCACCACCGGGCGCATAACGGCTTGCAGGCGTTCGACTGGCACCACCAGCCAGACGGCGAAAGCTACGGCAAGCGCTACTGGCAACCAGGCCATACCGTCGGTGCCTGACACCACCTGAAAACCGGCCAGGAGCAGCAGCGCAGTAGCTAGCCAGCTCAGCATTCGGAGCGACCGTGGAAGCCGCCAACTCTGCCACCCCACATAACCAAGAACGACTGCCGCTCCCGCAACGAGCCAGGGCCCTGTTGACCCGGCCATCACCAGGAGCACCAGCACAAAGGCGATCAACGACCAGAAGCGCCGCAAGGTCCCGGCCAGGGTTGGCGGCACATAGACCAGGCCCGCCTCCTCGGCCTTGTCGCGGGCGGTTCCGGATCCGGTACCCGCTCCGGCCCCAAAGGCGAGGGCGAGAAGCATCATCTGGGCCACTAGACGCCATGTCTGGTCGCGGGGGTACCTGCCCATAATGAAGTTGGTGAGATTGCGGGACACTGCCGCCCACTGGCCGTTGATGAAGATGAAGACGAAAGCCCGATAGCCCACATAGATGAGAACGGGGATCAGAACGACGGTGACGGCACCAGACCAGACATTTCGGAAGAGCCGTTCCTTGATCCAGCCAAGGGCCGAGCCCTCCGGGAGGACTGGAGCCCGCTCCGCCGAGGCGGTCATCGAGTCACCAACTGGAGTCGTCGGTTCACCACGTTGAGGATGAGCGAGATGGACAGCGAGAAGGCGAGGTAGACCGCCATCATCACGACGATGGACTGCACGGCCGGTCGGCCGTTGCCTATCGATGTCTGGGTCAGCGCAGCAAGCTCCGCGTAGGCGACGGCCAGACCGAGAGAGGTGTTCTTGACCAGGTTGAGAAACTGGTTAATCACCGGGGGTACCGCTATCCGCAGGGCCTGGGGGAGGATCACAAACCGGTAGCGCTGGAACCCTCTGAGGGCGAGGGCGCTGGAGGCCTCGGTCTGGCCTTTGGGCACCGCCTGGATCGATCCCCGGATGATCTCAGCGATGTGGCTGGCGGTGTAGAGCCCCAATGCCCCGGTCAGCGCCATGAACCCCCAGTTCATGGCGAAGCCAGTTTCGATGCGACGCCGGTTCTCGCTGAGTGACGGCCATTCGATGGAGAACGGGCCCCCCAACACGAGATAGCCGACGACGGCGAAGAGGAGCAGCGCCCCCACGAACCAGAGCACCCGATGATCCGGAGCGCCGGTGCTGATGTTGACACGGGTCCGCCACACCCACAGACCCACTGCCACCGCCAGCCCTACGGCCAGAACGACCAGGTATGCACCCACGTTGCCCTGCGATACCAGACCCGGAATCCCCCACTGATCGTTGCTGAGAAGGAGCAGGTTGTTGGACGAACCAGGGAGGGTGATCTCGATCCCCTCCTGAAGTATCGGCAAAGGTCCGAAGGTGAAAACGGCGGCTCCGAAGAAGATGATCACTACCAAGGGCGGGATGTTGCGGAAGAACTCGACGAAGACGGTGGCGAGACGGGCTGCCAGCCAGTTGGTGGACAGGCGTGCGATGCCAACCACCAGACCGACGACGGAGGCCATGAGGATCCCCAAGAAGCCGACCAGGAGAGTGTTCTTGACCCCTACCAAGACCATCTGCCAAACCGGCGATCGGGCGTTGAAAGTGGTGAAATATGGAATCGTGAACTGGGTGGGTTGGGTTAGGAAGCCGAAGTCGGTGCGTATCCCCGACCGGTTCAGGTTGGTGATGAGATTGGTAAGGAACCACCGAGCCGCCAGGGCCACCGCCACCAGGGCCACGATCTGACCGACCACGCGCAGGACACGGACATCCCGCCAGAAGGGCGGCCGACGATGAGTCTTGGAGGTGGCGGTGGTCACAGATCATTCGGGTTGTCGGGGCGGACCAGAGAGGTCCGCCCCTTGCTCATCCGCTGATTAGTAAGGCGGGGCGTACATGAGCCCGCCGTTCGTGAACACGTCGTTGAGGCTTCCTTCCAGGGGGATACCGAGAGGTTCGACGTGCCTCTCGTATATCTCCTGGTAGTTGCCCACTGACTCGATGATCGTCACGTTTACGTCGGTGGCGAGACCGAAACCCGGGTCGTAGCCGCCGTCCCCAATGAAGTTGAGGACGCGGGAGTCGTCTCCGCTGTAGGAACCGATGTTGGATGAGTCGAGCCCAAGCTCCCATGCCAGGACGAGGGACATGACCGACCACCGCACTGCATCAGCCCATTCGCTGTCACCGTCGCGGACAGCCGGGCCGAGCGGTTCCTTGGACATGACCTCTTCCATGATGAACTGCTCTTCCCCACCTGCTTCCTCGATGGAGAACTTGAAGGAGGCCAGCTGGCTCCGGTCTGAGGTCCACACCTCACATTGACCGGCCTCGTAGCCCGCCTGCAGCTCGGATGAGTCCGCAAAGGACACCGGGTTGAACGCGATGCCTCGATCACCAAACACGGCGTTGAGGTTGAGCTCGGTGGTGGTGCCTGGCAGCACGCAGACGTTTGCGTCCTGGAGATCCTCGAACTCGGTGAACCCGGTTGAGGCCGGAACCATTATTCCCTGGCCGTCGTAAAAGGTGGTAAAGACGAAGGTCAGGCCTTCCTGTCCATCCCGGGTTGCAGTCCAGGTCGTATTGCGGCTCAGCACGTCGATCTCACCGGCCTGAAGAGCCGTGAGTCGGGTTTCGGTACTGTGCGGGGAGAAAGTTACGGCGTCCGCATCCCCGAGGACACCAGCGGCGATGGCGCGGCAGATATCGACATCGAACCCTGTGAAGTCACCCGCCTCGTCGATGATGCCGAACCCGGGCAGCACATCGTTGACCCCGCAGTTGAGCGTCCCGCGTTCCTGAACGGCTGCCAAAGTGCCTCCAGCAGCTCCGTTACCGTCGTCCTCACCGCCGGCGGCCGTGGTGTCGGTGGCGTCGCCGGTTGTGCAGGCGGCGAGCACCAGCAACAGGGCGGTGAGCGCCGCCAATAGTCTTGTTGATTTCATTGTTCCTCCGTCTATCGAGTTGGCATGTGACGATACGCGCCACGCAAGACATCGACCCTACTCAGGCAAGGGGGACGCGTGTCGGGGGCCTACTTCTCCAGGACCATGCGGAGAAAACGACGCGCCCGCTCTGTCCGGGGTTGGGTGAGCACCTGTGCGGGTGGGCCCTCCTCGACCACCACCCCCTCGTCCATGAAGACCACCCGGTCGGCCACCTCCTCGGCAAAGGTCATCTCGTGGGTCACCACCAGCATGGTCATCCCGTCGGAAGCCAGGTCACGCATCACGTTGAGCACCTCCCCGACCAGCTCCGGGTCCAACGACGAGGTGGGCTCGTCGAAAAGCATCATGTCGGGGTTCATGCACAAGGCGCGGGCGATGGCGACACGTTGCTGCTGACCCCCGGACAGCCTGATCGGGTACTCGTGCACTTTCTCCAGCACCCCCACCCGGTCCAGCATCTCCCGTGCCACCTGCTCTGCTTCCTCCTTGGTGCGCCCCAAAACTTTGGTCTGAGCGATGGTCAGGTTGTTGAGCACCGTCAAGTGAGGAAAGAGGTTGAACTGCTGGAAGACCATCCCGATCTTTGTGCGGAGCGCATCGACATCGGCGTCCTCGTCGGTTATGTCCTCGCCTTCGATGAGGATCGTGCCCGAGGTGGGCTCCTCCAGCCGGTTGACACAACGGAGCAGGGTCGACTTCCCCGAGCCCGAGGGCCCGATCACACAGACCACCTCGCGCTCATCGACCTGGAAGTCGATCCCCTTCAACACCTCGAGGGGCCCGAAGTACTTGTGCAGGTCACGGATCTCGATGACGGCGGTCATCTCGCCCTCGCCGTCCGTCGCTCCAGCCGCCTCACCAGATATGTGAGCGGCAAGGTGATGATGAGATAGACGACGGCCGCCACTGTGAGCGGCGTGGCGTTTTGGGTGGTGGTCATGAATGATCGAGCGAAGTTGGTCAGCTCCCTGGTCATCGGGGTGGTCCCCAGCACGAACAGGAGGGAGGTGTCCTTGATGAGGAGGACGAACTCGTTGGTGAGCGGAGGGATGATGATGCGGAAGGCCTGGGGCAAGACGATCGATCCCATGGCCCGTGGACCCGACATCCCCAGCGAGCGCGCCGCCTCGGCCTGACCCCGGGGGACCGCCTGAATCCCGGCCCTGATCGTCTCCGCCATGTAGGCGGCGGCGACCACCCCCAGTGCCACCGAGCCGGTGCCGAGTGTTCCGCCGGGAAGACGGAGGCCACCGAAGGCGATGGGAAGGCCGAAACCGAAGAAAAGGATGGTTATCAACGCCGGCAGGCCCCGGAAGAGCTCGATGTAGCCGATGGCGAACCATCTATAGGGCCCGATCTCGGAGAGCTTCATCAACGCCAGTACCAGGGCGAGGACGAGACCGATGGTGAAGGACCCGGCGGTGTAGATGAGGGTGTTGCGGGCGGCGAGGCTCAGCACCTCGGGGAGCATCCTCCTAACGACATCGGGCTGAAAGAAGCTGCGTTGAATCCTCTCCCAATCGGCGGATGCGATCGCCCCGACGAGGATCGTCGCGGCGACGATGTACAGCAGCCCTCGGATCAGTTGCCGTCGACGCCTCGGGGTGATGGCCATGGAGAAGGGGCGACCCTAGCGGTTCGCCCCTTCTCGCCGCCTTGTGGTTCGGCCTAGCTGAACCAGTCGTTCCAGATGTCGTCGTAGGTGCCGTCGGCCCTCAGCCCAGCCAGGGCGTCGTTTACGGCTTGGAGCACGTCGTCGGCGCCCTCCTCCTTGACCGCGAAGCCGTACTCCTCGGCCGTCGCGTAGGTCTCCACGATGGAGACACCCTCGTTGTTGAGGGCGTACTCGGCGTTGGGGACGATGTCCTGGAGGACGCCCTGCACGTTGCCCGCCTCCAGGGCGAGGAACAAGGCTCCCGGGTCCTCGAACGACACGATCTCCACACCCTCCGGGGCGTTCTCGTTGGCATAGATCTCACCAGTGGTCCCGGTCTGCACCGCCAGCGAGCTGCCCCCGAAGTCGGCCAGGGACGTCAAACCCGACGCATCGCTGGTGAGCAATGACTGGTCGGCGGTGAAGTAGGGATCGGTGAAGTCGATGTTCTCCTCACGCTCCTCGGTGATGGTGATCGACGCCGCGGCGATGTCACAGTCACCCGCCTCCATCGCCAGACCCGAGGTGATCGGGTCGAACCCGGTGTTGTTGACGGCGAGACCCAGACCGAGCTCGGCGGCGATGGCCCGCATCAGCTCGATGTCGAAGCCGGTGTACCCGCCCTCGGCCTCGGGGTCTTCGAACTCCATCGGCGGGTAGGGAGCATCGGTGCACACGGTGAGAGTGCCCGGGGTGACCAGGCCCAGGTCACCGGCAGTGGCGCCGTCGTCACCGTCGCCACAGGCGGCCAGGACCAGCGCCAGCACCGCCAGCATGGCGGTGGTCGGCATCAGTTTCTTCATATTTTCCTCCGAATCGAAAGCCAGGTCGCCCTGGATGGAAGAAGCGTAAAGGAACGCGATCCGACCTGGCGAGTCGGCGCTCCGTGTTGCCTATCGTCCTCTACCGGTATTCTCACCGGATCAAGGAGGCATCGTGCAGAGAAGACTGAGCCTGATCCTGGCAGCCATGTCATTGGTCCTCGCCGCATGTGGCGATGGAGATGTCGGAGCAGAAACCACAGCGGCGGCCGAGGGCTGTGCCGTCGAGGACCTCAACCTGGTCAATCCGGGACAGCTCACCGTGGCCACCGGTGAGCCGGTGTTCCCACCGTGGATGGGTGTCGGTGACGACAACTTCGACGTCCCCGAGTCGGGAACCGGCTTCGAAGGCGCTCTAGTCTACGAGTTAGCCAACCGGCTTGGTTTCAGCGACGACCAGGTCACCTTCGTGCGCACCGGGTTCGACGAGGCGATCGCCCCCGGACCGAAGGATTGGGACTTCAACATCCAGCAGTACTCGATCACCGCAGAGCGCGACGAGGTTGTCGACTTCTCCGACCCGTACTACACCACCCGACAGGCTCTGGTCACATACCCCGACTCGCCGTTCGCCGACGCCCGGACCGTGGAGGACCTGAAGGACGCGGTGCTCGGCGCTGCAATCGGCACCACCAGCCTCGACTTCATCGAGGATGTCATTCAGCCCGACACCGAGGCCAGCGTCTACGACGAGAACGTGGACGTAGAGGCGGCGATGAACGCCGGCCAGATCGACGGCTTGGTCGTCGATCTGCCCACGGCATATTTCATCACCGCGGTGCAGGTCGAAGGGTCGATCATTGCCGGCCAGTTCGAGGCGGAGGCCGCCGACCCCGATGACTACGGGCTGCTCTTTGCGGAGGGGAGCCCCTTGGTGGAATGTGTCAACCAGGTTGTCGCCGAGATGCGGGAGGACGGCACCCTCCAGACGCTCGAGGACGAGTGGCTGACCCAGGAGGGTGGTGTTCCCACGATCACCGGGTAGCCGGTCGCCGGCCCGGGCACGCGGAACCATGGCCTGGTCCCCTTGAGGACCGGTACATGAGCCTTCCTCCCGGCCAGCTGCGCAGCCCCGGACTGTGGTCTTCGTTGCGTCGCCCCCGCCAACGTGAGGAAGGAGCACGGGCGGCTCTGGTCGCCGCGGCGTCCACGGTGGCGGTTTTCGGGCTGCTGGCGTGGTGGGTGCTCACCTCCGAAGCATGGCCCGAGGTTCAGGAGCAGTTCTTCAACCCGGACCACTTCGCCGCCGCCTGGCCCGAGGTCCTCGGCGGGTTTTGGCTGAACATCCAGATGTTCATGGTCGCTGAGGTGCTCATCCTGGTGTTCGCCCTGGTCTTCGCCATGATCCGCGCCCTGCGGGGACCGGCCTTCTTTCCGCTGCGGGCCCTGGTGATCGGCTACATCGACCTGATCCGCGGGCTGCCGATCATCCTCCTCATCCTCCTCCTCGGTTTCGGAGTGCCCGCCCTGCAGCTTCCTGGGGTCCCCAACAGCAGGCTCTTCTGGGGCCTCGGCGCCCTGGTGATCAGCTACAGCGCCTACACCGCCGAGGTGTACCGGGCCGGGATCGAGTCGGTCCATGAGAGCCAGCGGATGTCGGGCCGCTCTCTCGGTCTGACTCAGGTCCAATCACTGCGCTATGTGACCGTTCCCCAGGCGATCCGCAACGTGATCCCCGCGTTGCTCAACGGGTTCGTGAGCCTGCAAAAGGACGTGGCCCTGGTGTTCGTGCTCGGAGTGCGCGAGGCGGTGCGAGAGGCCCAGATCTACACGGCGGGCACGTTCAACTACACCTCCTATGTGGCCGCGGCCGTCCTCTTCCTCGTCGCCAGCATCCCGGTGGCCCGGTTCGCCGACTGGTACACCGAGCGGGACCGACGCCGGAAGCAGAGCATGGGTGCGGCATGACCGCCAAGATCGAGGTGCGGGAGCTGGTCAAGTCCTATGAGGGCAAGGCGGTGCTCCGCGGCGTCGACCTCGCCGTGGAATCGCACGAGGTCGTGTGCCTCATCGGCTCTTCGGGCTCGGGCAAATCCACCCTGCTCAAGTGTGTCAACCTGCTGGTCCCCATCGATTCGGGGCAGATCCTGTTCGACGGGATCTCCATCACCGATCCGAGGGTGAACCCAAACAAGGTTCGGGAGAAGATGGGGATCGTCTTCCAGGCCTTCAACCTGTTTCCCCACATGACCGTGCTCCGCAACATCACGCTGGGGCCGATAAAGGTCCATCAGGTGCCCCCCGCCGAGGCCCGGGAGCAGGCGTATGGGCTGCTCGAGCGGTTCGGGCTGGCGGATAAAGCCGAGGAGTACCCGGATCGCCTCTCCGGAGGACAGCAGCAGCGGGTCGCGGTGATCCGTGCCCTGGCCGGGCGTCCTGAGCTGATGCTCTTCGACGAGGTCACCTCGGCTCTCGATCCCGAGCTGGTCGCCGAGGTGCTCAACGTGATCCGCGGCCTCAAGGAGGAGGGAATGACGATGCTCATCGCCACCCACGAGATGGGCTTCGCCCGCGACGTCGCTGACCAGGTCTACTTCCTCGACGACGGGGTGTTCCTCGAGTCGGGGTCACCCGAGCGGATCTTCAACCGTCCCTCTGAGCCACGGACCCGGCAGTTCCTGCAGCGGATCGTCGAGGCCGGGAGGCTGTGAACCCGGTGGCCGATCCCGGCGAGCTGGCCACTCTGTTCCGGCTGGACCCTGAGACCCACGTCTACGGTCTCGCCGATCTGGAGGAGCCCTACTGGTCGGCGAGCAACTGGTACCGCAATGGCGACGCTGCCGTTGGTTTGATCTCGACCGGGAACGATTGGGTCACCGGGTACGCCATGTCCGGCGTCGACCCGAAGGGGAGCCTGCGACTCTTCGGGGAGGTCCACAGCCAGCTGCCACCCGCCACCTGGGTTACAGGACCCATCGGACTGTCTGAATACATCGGATCGAGGAGGGCGATCACTCCGAAGGGACTCCATTGGCGAATGATCCTCGACGGCCCGGACCGGCTCGATCCAGATCGGGGGGTGGTGCCCTTGAGCGGATCCGATGTGGATGCCGTCCGAGACCTGCATTCATCGGATCCGGGACAGACCTTTTGGCATCCGAGGATGCTCGACCGCAATCCTTACGTCGGAATCTGGGAGGGCGACCGGCTCGTGGCCTCGGCGGGGACCCACGTCGCCAGTGGGACCTACGGAGTGGCCGCGATCGGAGCGGTGATCACCAGACCGTCGCACCGGGGTCAGGGTCTGGCCACTGCGGTGCTCTCGACGCTGTGCCGTCTCCTTCGGGGTCGCTACGCAACCATCGGGCTCAACGTGGAGGTGGCCAACTCCCCTGCCGTAGCCCTATACGACGGTCTCGGGTTCCGCCGGGCCTTCCAGTACGAGGAAGTCGAGCTCCTCTAGAAGATCGACACAGAAGCGTGCCGTCGGTTCAGCGTCCGATCGCGACCAGGACCCGCTCCACGACCGAGTCCGGGTCCATCCCCAAGGACTCCATGATGTCGGACGGCGACCCGTGGGGGAGGAACCGGTCGGGAACGCCGATTCGGGTCACTTCCTTCGCCATCCCCGCCGCGGCCAGGGCCTCCATGACCGCCGAGCCGAACCCCCCGGACACCACCCCGTCTTCGAGGGTCACCACGTGGTCCACCGGCGCCGCCCACTCCACGATCCTGGGGTCGAGCGGCTTGACCCAGCGGGCGTTGACCACGGTTGCCTGTACTCCACGCGAGGACAGGTCAAGGGCCGCCTTCTCGGCCACCTCCACCATCCGCCCCAAAGCAATCAAGAGGACATCCCCACCTTCGGAGACGAGCTCTGCCTCCCCCACCTCGAGCGGCTCCACGGGAAGTGCAGGCACCGAGGTCGCCCCTCCCTTGGGATAGCGGAGGGCTATGGGACCGTCGTGGTCGACCGCGGTCTCGATCATGGCGCACAGCTCGCTGGCATCCGAGGGAGCACCGATCACCAGGTTGGGGATCATGCGCAGATAGGAGAGATCGAACACTCCGTGGTGGGACGGACCGTCGGGACCGGTGATCCCGGCCCGGTCGACGAGGAAGACCACCGGCAGATCGTGGAGGGCGACATCTGAGACGATCTGATCGAAGGCGCGCTGTAAGAACGCCGAGTAGATCGCCACCACGGGCCGCTTGCCGGCCATCGCCATCCCGGCCGCCAGGGTCACCGCGTGCTGCTCAGCGATCCCCGTGTCGAAGACCCGGTCGGGGAAACGCACCGCCATCTCCTTGAGACCGGCCGAGGACACCATGGCCGCGGCCACCCCCACCATGTCGGGTCGCCGGGCCGCCGCCTCGGCCAGGGCCCGGCCGGCCACCTCGGTCAGCTTGAGCTCGGTCTTCAGCGACTTCCCGGTTGCAATGTCGAACGACCCCACGCCGTGGAGCTTCTCCTCTTCGTCCTCGATGGCGGGCTGGTAGCCGCTGCCCTTCTCGGTGACGACATGGACCACCACCGGCTCCTCGAGGCTCTTCGCCTGCTCCAGGGTCTCTTCGAGCAGGGCGATGTCGTGCCCGTCGATCTGCCCCGAGTACTTGAGCCCGATGGCATCGAAGACCGTGGCGGGCTCGAGGATCTGCTTCACCGCGTCCTTGACCCGACCTGCCAGCTCGTCGGCGGTCTCCCCCACCAGCGGTATGCCCCTGAGCATGCGGCCGATGGCCCGCTTCGCCTTCTCGTAGCGGGGATCGATGCGGTAATGGGCCAGGTTGGCCAAAGCCGCCAGCCCGCCCACGGTGGGGGCATACGACCTCCCGTTGTCGTTGAGCACGATGAGCAGCCGCTTGGGACGGGCCACCGCGATGTGGTTGAGGGCCTCGTAGGCCATGCCCCCGGTGAGTGCGCCGTCGCCCACTATGGCCACCGTCCATCCGTCGTAGCCGGCGAGGGCGTGGCCAAGGGCGTAGCTCAGCGACGTGGAGGCGTGACTGTTCTCCATGTGGTCATGGATCGACTCCTCCCGACTGGGATAACCCGAGAGACCACCTGTGTGGCGAAGACGATCGAACTTCGGCGCCCTGCCGGTGAGGATCTTGTGCACATAGGCCTGATGGCCAACGTCCCAGATGAGCCGATCCCGCGGGGAGTCGAACACCCGGTGCAGGGCAACGGTCAGCTCGACGACGCCCAGGTTCGGGGAGAGATGCCCACCGGTCTTCGAGACCTTGTCGAGGATGAAGACGCGGATCTCCTCGCAGAGCACTTCGAGCTCCTCGTGGGTCAGCGAGCGGAGATCTGATGGTTCGGCGATCGATTCCAGCATTGGTCCAACCGGTGGTTAGAGACAAATGTTAATGCTCATTCGGCGGTTCTCCGGAGTCCGCCAGCGGTATGCGGAAGGTGAAGGTCGAGCCGACCCCGAGCTCACTTCTCACGGCCACGGAGCCGTCGTGGCTCTCGGCGACGTGCTTGACGATGGCCAACCCAAGCCCGGTCCCCCCGGTGGCCCGGGAGCGCGCCGAGTCGACCCGGTAGAAGCGCTCGAAGACCCGGCCCAGGTCCCGGCTCGGTATTCCCTCCCCGTTGTCGGAGACGGTGAGCACCGCGTCGTCTCCGTCCTCCTTCACCGCGACCGCGATGGTCCCGCCGTGGTCGGTGTAACGGACGGCGTTGTCGAGGAGATTGCGCACCGCGGTGGACAGGTCGCGGTGATTGGCCGCCACCAGGGCCGGGGCACTGAACAGCTCGACGGCGATTTCCTTGTCAGCCGTTTTCGGCCTGATCCGCTCCACCTCGTCCTGTACCACCAGGTCGAGATGGACCGGGGCCACCTCCGGAGTCTCCCGCTCGAGACGGGAGAGATCGAGCAAGTCGCTCACCATTCGGTCGAGCTGGCGGGCCGACGCCTCGATCCGACGGGCGAATGATGCCGCCGTGTCGTCGCCGCGCTCGACGGCGATCTGCAGGGCCTCCGCCGACGCGATGATCGTGGCAACCGGGGTCTTCAGCTCGTGTGACGCGTTGGCGACGAAGTCGCGTCTGATCGTCTCGGCGCGCTCCCGTTCGGTGATGTCCAGCACCACGAGGAGTACTCGCTCGTCCTCGCTGAACGGCGTCGCCACGGCGCGCAGACGCCGCGGCGGCTTGCCATGATCGACCACCCGCACCTCCGGCTCACGGCTGTCCCTCGCCTCACGGACTGCGGTCTGGAACTGGAAGGGTGATAGCCCCTGGAGGTGGTCGGGAACCGCCCCGAGAAGTGAGTATGCCGTCGGGTTGGCATAGACGACCCGATCGTCACCGTCGACGAGGATGGTTCCTTGAGGCAAGGCTCCGAGCACCACCTCCAGGGTCTCCGACGCCTCCTCGGACTCCGCCAGCCTGGCACCCAGGGTGTCGGTGAGATCCGATATGGCCAACCCCAGCCGATCCAACTCCGGCACCGATGATCTTCGCGGGGCCACCTCGACTGCACCTCGGGCGGCGGCGAGGGATTGATGGGTCAGCTCCGATAGCGGGCGAGACATGCGACGGGCGAGCAGGGCCACGACGCCCGCACCCACCACCCCGGTCACGACTGCGATGATCAGAAAGGAGACACCCAGCGGCGTCAGGTCGGCCTCGATGGTGCGAGTTGGCAGGGACATCCTGGTTATGACCCCGTCTACGGGGGGAAGCGCCAGATAGATCTGCTCGAAGCCGCTGGACAGGCTGACCCGGCGGCTCACTCCAACCTCCCCCCTCCTCGCGGCGAGCACCTCGGGACGAGTTCCGTGATTCTCCATCGTCGCTGGATCGGCGTGGGAGTCGGCGAGGACCTCGCCTTCCAGATCGATGAGCGTGGTCCGCAGACCGGTGGCCTGGAACACCGACTCGGCCCAGACCTGAGGGTCTGAGTCGGCCGAGGGGAGATCGTCGGCAGCGAGTCGGGCCGCGGTCTCCAGGCGGCGCTCCACTCCCTCTTCGATGACCTGGCGCATCGCCCGCTCCACGAACAGGCCAACCAAGCCGATGAGGACGAGGTAGGCCAGTGCGTAATAGACGAGAAATCGGGTGACCAGCGTGGTGCCGGTCCTCGAACGGTCACTCATCCACGAACTTATAGCCCAGTCCTCTCATCGTGATTATGTGCTCGGGGTTCGAGGAGTCCTCTTCCAGCTTCTGGCGGAGACGCTTGATGTGGACGTCGAGGGTCTTGGTGTCACCGAAGTAGGAGGGACCCCAGACCTCGTCGATGAGGGTGTGCCGAGCCGAGAGCCTGTTCTTCCGTCGCATCAAGGACTCGAGGAGCTCGAACTCCTTGGGCCGCAAGTCCACCTCCTCTCCGTTGCGACGCACCACGTGGGCGTCGACATCGAGCTCGATGCGCCCTCCCCTCAGCACCTCGTTCGCTCCGGCAAGGGCCCCCGTCTTGGAGACCCGGCGCAGATGCGCCCTCACCCTGGCGATCAATTCGCGCATGGAGAAGGGCTTGGTCATGTAGTCGTCGGCACCCAGCTCGAGACCGGAGACCTTGTCCGCCTCGGAGCCCTTGGCGGTGAGCACGATGATGGGCACGTCCGAGGTCACCCTGATCTGACGGCACACGTCGAGGCCCGACATCTCGGGAAGCATGAGATCGAGGACGATGAGGTCGGGACGGGAAGAGCGGGCCGCCTCGAGCCCCCTCAGCCCCGTGCCGGCGGTGACGACCTCGAAGCCCTCCGACTCCAGGGCATAGCGGATCGAGTCGGCGAGACCCTCCTCATCCTCGACGACGAGGACGAGCTGCGGCCTGGGGTCAACCGGTGTCTGCATCGCCGGGCGGGGCGACCAGGTGGTCGAAGCCGCTCCTGACCCCTGTGACCATATAGGCGGTCTGCTCGGCGAAGTCGACCGATTGGTCGCCTACCCGCTCCAGGGCCCGGGACACCAGGATCATCTTGGCCGCCCACTCCAAGAGCTCCGGGTTGTCGGCAACCGCCATCATCTCCTTGTACATGTTGGCGTTGAGCCGGTCGACCGGCTCGTCCATGGCCGGGAGGAGCCGGGCCTGGTCGAGGTCGTGGCGCACCCACGCCTCGATGGAAGTGCGGATCATCGGGCGGACCAGGTCGCCCATCTCCCGCACCTGCTCGCAGATGCGCTCCACCCGGGGCAGGTCCTTGTTGAACTGGGTGATCTTGGCGATGTTGACGCACTGATCGCCCATGCGCTCGAATGTGGTGCTGAGCTGGATGAGCACCGCCATCTTGCGGAGATCGGATCCCATGGGCTGGAACCTGGCCATCAGGCTGGTCCAACGCTCGTGGACCTCGAGATAGGCGGCGTCGATCTCGTCGTCGAGCTCGACGACCTGCTGCGCCAGATCGAGATCGCCCTCGATCACCGCCTCGACGGCCATCTCCACCATTTGCTCCGCTTGGTCGACCATGCCGAGGACCTTGTTCTCCAGGTCCTCCAGCTCCTGGTGGAAGTGGGCCATCGAGTCGTGGGGAGCAGTCATCCGAATCGCCCCGTGATGTAGTCCTCGGTGGCCTTCTCGTTCGGAGAGGTGAAGATGGCGTCGGTCGAGTTGAACTCGACCAGATAGCCGGTCCGCTGGCCGGTGTCGTCGAGTGTCACGTTGAAGAAGGCGGTGCGGTCGCTGACCCGCGCCGCCTGCTGCATGTTGTGGGTGACGATGATGATCGAATACTCGTCCTTGAGGTCGAACATCAGCTCCTCTATGCGCAGGGTAGCGATGGGGTCGAGCGCCGAGCAGGGCTCGTCCATCAGCACCACGTCGGGGCTGGTGGCGATGGCCCTGGCGATGCAGAGACGCTGCTGCTGGCCACCCGAGAGCGCCAGACCCGACTCGCCCAGCTTGTCCTTCACCTCGTCCCACAGGGCGGCCTTGCGCAGGCTCTCCTCGACCAGGTCGTCCAGATCCCCCCTGTACCTCGCGATCCGGGGGCCGAAGGCGATGTTGTCGTAGATCGACTTCGGGAACGGGTTGGGCTTCTGGAAGACCATCCCGATGTGACGTCTCACCTCCACCGGGTCGACCTCCTCCCCGTACAGGTCGACGCCGTGGTACTCCACCCGCCCCTCGACCCTTGCCGTCGGTATCAGGTCGTTCATCCTGTTGAAGCAGCGGATGATCGTCGACTTGCCACAACCCGAGGGCCCGATCAGGGCCGTGATCTCGTTCTGCCTGATTGACATGTTCACGTCGGACACCGCCTTGAAGTCGCCGTAGTAGACGCCGAGATCGGTGACCTCGATAACGGTGGAGCGACCGACTTTCTCCTCCTGCATGGCAGCCCTGCTCACCCCGATGACGGGGCGCCTCCGTTCCAACAGCATCTCGTCGCTCTGGTGCTCAATATCGCGTCTCACCGCTCATACGACCTTCTCGTATCGATCACGAAGATAGATGGCAGTGAAGTTGATCAGGAACAAGACGATCAGCATCACGACGATGAGGGCGGCAGTCAAAGAGCGAAATCCCTCTTGGGGGAGCCGCGCCCAGGAGAAGACCAGGACCGGCATTGCGCTGAAACGCCCCTGCATGATGTCCAAGAAGGTGGCGTCGGCGCCGATCTGGAAGAAGGTGGTGATCCCACCCACCAGGAGTAGGGGGGCAGCCTCCCCGAAGGCGCGGGCTACGGAGAGAATTGTGCCGGTGAGGATGCCCGGAGCGGCCACCGGGAGCACATGATGGCGGATGGTCTGGAACCGAGTGGCGCCCACCCCGACCGCCGCCTCCCGTATGGAGCCGGGGACGGCGCGCAGCGCCTCCGCGGTGGTGATGATCACGATCGGGAGAACCAGCACCGCAAGGGTCAGCCCCCCCGAGATCAGGCTCCTCCCCTCCACCTGGGGGCCGGTGATCGAGCCCATGAGCTTGACGAAGATGGCCAATCCGAGCAGGCCGTAGACGATGGAGGGCACTCCGGCCAGGTTGCGGATCACCGCGTTGACCGAGCGGGAGAAAGGCCCGTCCACCGCATACTCCTCGAGGTAGATCGCCGAGGCGACCCCGGTGGGTATGGCGATCACCACCACGAAGACCATGAGCAGCATCGAGCCGTAGAAGGCCTGCCATATCCCCGCCACGTCGGGATTGGCGCTGAGCTGGCTGCGGAGGAAGTCGGCCACGGTGCGCTGCCGCCACACCGGGAGACTGTCCACCGTCACGTCGTAGAGGAGCACTGCCAGCACCAGCAGCGAGAGCAGCAGCGCCACCAGCAGGCCCCAGGCAAACACGACGCCACGAATGTCACGCCGCCTCCCGGTGAGCTTCCTTCTCACTACCTGCGAGACGTCGACGAATGAGGTAGCCATTTCCTCTCCTCAGTACCTCTGTCTCACCCGGCGTACGAAACGCTCGGACATCACGTTGAGCACCAGGGTGATGAGGAACAGGAGCAGTCCCACGAAGAACAGGCTCTGGAAGGCGAAGTCCTCCCCACGCACCCGATCGGACCCGATGGCGAGCGCCGCCATGGCCGCGGTCATGGTCTGTCCGGGCTGGAGCACATCCAAGCTGAACAAGGACCCGCCGGTGGCGCCCGAGGCGATGGCCACCACCATGGTCTCCCCCACCGCCCGGGAGAACCCGATGATCAACGCGGCCACGATCCCCGAGATCGCTGCCGGGAACACCACCCGGGTCGAGGTAAGCATGCGTGAGGCCCCGAGCCCGTAGGAAGCCTCCCGCAAAGCCAGGGGCACGGCACGCATCGAATCCTCCGCTATCGAGGCGACCAGCGGGACGGTGAGTATCCCCACCCCGATCCCGGCGGCAAGCATGTTGAAACCGGCCACCTCGTTGCCGAAGATCGGCTTCAGCACCTGGGGCGTGACGAAGGTGAGAGCGAAGTAACCGAGCACCACCGAGGGGATCCCGGCGAGGATCTCCAACGCCGGCTTCACCACCCTCCGCGCCCTGGAGGGGGCGTACTCGGAGAGCCACATGGCGGCACCAAGGCCCAGGGGAGTGGCCACCAGCATGGCGATGCCGGCTACGAGCAGCGTGCCCACGAGGATGGTCCTGATGTCGAAGGCCCCCCTCCTGGGGAACCACCCGATGTCCCAGAGCGAGCTGAGGTCGACGTTGCTGATGAAGGTCCACGCCTCCCCGACGAGGGAGAGGACGATTGCGGCGGTGATCACCAGCGAGCTGACCGCGGCCCCGAGGAAAAAGAAGCGCCACCAGCGCTCGCGCCGCTGGCGACGAGGGTCGCCGCTCAGCGATATCTGCTTCGTCGTGCTGTCGGTTGCCATCTGTCCCTATGGAAGCCGATGCGGTGGGCCGGTGCCCCCGTGGGGAGCACCGGCTGAACCCGCTCCTCAGTCCACTTTGCCGACGTTGCGGGCCTCCCAGTTGGCCCGCCACTCCTCGATCTCCTCCTGCGTGAGATCGACGTATCCGGCATTGCCCACCTCGGCCAGTCCGGCGTCGCTCAGGTAGTAGTCGACGAACGCCACCAGTTCCGACTTGGACTCCAGCTTGTTGGCGTCCACATAGATGAAGAGCGGGCGTGAAATCGGGTACTCCCCGGAGGCGATGGTCTCGGGTGTTGGCTCGACGCAGCTCCCGTCGCCGCCGTCGACCCCGAGGGCCTTGACAACGTCCTGGTTCTCCACGAAAAAGGCATACCCCACCCAGCCCAGCGAGGTGTCGTTGCCCGAGATCCCCTCAATGATCACGTTGTCGTTGGGGGAGGCGACGTAGTCGGGCCGGGGGTCGGCGTCGGCGTCCTCTCCCCTGACCTCCTCAGCGATCGGCTCCAGGACGATCTCCACGAAGCTGTCGAATGTCCCCGACTCCTCTCCCGGGGCGGTGATGACCAGTGGCGCGTCCGGGTAGGGCGCATTGGGAGCGCCGATCTCGGCTGCCAGCTCGTTGGCATCGGACCAGCGATCGAACCCGGTCGACTCCGGGCCGAGCAGCGCGTAGAGGTCGGAGAAGGTGAGACAGGTGATCGCGTCGTTGTTCTGCGAAGTGAGCACGGAGAGACCGTCGATGGCCACCTTGATCTCGATCGGCTCGACACCGTTGGCCTGACAGGTCTCCAGTTCGCTCTCGTTGATCGCCCGTGAGGCGTCGGAGATGTCCGTTTCGCCATTGCAGAAGAGGACGAATCCGTCCGACGTGCCCGGGCCGTCGACGCTGATGGCGACCCCGGGGTTGGCGGCGCCGAAGGCCTCGGCGACCCGGGCGGTGATCGGCTCCACCGTGGACGATCCGGAGATGACTATCTGCCCTCCGCTTTGGTCCCCGCCGTCGGTACCTGAAGACCCTTCCGAAGCCGAGCAGGCCCCCAACACCAGGGCGAGCGCTGCGAACACGGTGACGATCCGAATCGATCGAGATTTCATGACGGTTACTCCTTCTCGAGTTCTAGGTCACCGAAGGTAGGAATCGGGTTTGACCGCCCGGCCACCCCCCGGTTAACGGGAGGTGAACCTTCTAGAGGTGGGCGCCGGCCCGCGCCTGTGCCAGGTCCTGCAGGGCGACATGGGCGTCGATGCCGGTACTCGGCGCAACCCGACGCCAGGTGCCGTCGGCCGCGAGATGCCATGCCAGGTTGTCGTCGGAGAGGACCACGTCAATGATCTCGTCCAGGCGAAACTGGAGGTCGGGGTCGTCCACCGGGGCCAATGCCTCGACCCGGCGGTCGAGATTGCGCGGCATCATGTCCGCCGAGCCGATGAGGTACTGCCGCCTCCGGCCTCGGGTACCGAAGCGGTAGATGCGGGAGTGCTCCAAGTACCGTCCAACAACGGAGCGCACCGAGATGTTCTCCGAGAGCCCTTCCACCCCCGGGCGCAGACAGCAGATCCCACGGATGATGAGATCGATCCGAGCTCCCCGCCGCGAGGCGTCGTAGAGGGCGGCGATCACCTCGGCGTCGACCAGCGAGTTCATCTTCATGGTGATGTGCCCGTCCCGTCGCTCTGCCTCCTGCTCGATGAGCTCGAGGATGCGTGGTCGGATCCCGGTGGGGGAGACCACGAGACGACGGAAGGCGGTCTGCCGGCTGTATCCGGTGAGATAGTTGAACAAGTCCGACAGGTCGGAGCCGATCTCGGGGTCGGCCGAGAACACTCCGAGGTCCTCATAGGTCCGGGCGGTGGTCTCGTTGTAGTTGCCCGTCCCGACATGGGCGTAACGCACGACCTGGGAACCCTCCTTGCGCATAACCAGCGCGATCTTGGTGTGGGTCTTCAACCCGACCACGCCGTACATCACGTGCACTCCGGCGTCCTCCAGGCGCTGCGCCCATTGGATGTTTCGCTCCTCGTCGAAGCGCGCCTTCAGCTCGACCAGAGCTACGACCTGCTTTCCCTCCTGGGCGGCCTCGATCAGGGCGCTCATCGTCGGGCTGGTCTGGGTGCTCCGGTACAGCGTCATCTTGATGGCGAGGACATCGGGGTCTCGGGCGGCCCTGGTGATGAAAGACTCCACCGTCGTGGAGAAGGCGTCGTATGGATGGTGTACGAGGAGGTCGCCCTGACGGACCACCTCGAAGGGGTCGACCGTCTCGGTGGGCCCGGCGGACAGTCGGGACGGTGTCATCCCGGAGAACGGCTCGAACTTGAGCTCGGGGCGGTTCAGCTCGTGCAGGCTCCACAGCCCGGAGAGGTCGAGTGGCCCCTCCACCCGGTAGACGTCCTCCTCGGTGGCCCTCATCTCCCTCATGAGCAGGTCGAGAAGCTCGTCGGGGATGTCGGGGTGCACCTCGAGACGGACCATGCTGCCGAACCGTCGCTGGGTCAGCTCCGACTCGATGGCCATCAACAGGTCGCCACCCTCGTCCTCCTCTATCTCCAGATCGGCATTCCTGGTGACCCGGAACACATCGTGTCCCAGCACCTCCATCCCGGGGAACAGTGCATCGAGATGGAAGGCGATGACCTGCTCGAGCGGTACGAAGCGCTCGCCGTCGGGAAGCACCACGAACCTGGGCAGGATCGGGGGGATCTTGACCCGGGCGAACTTGGTGAGCCCGGTCTCCGGGTTGCGCACGAAGATGGCGAGGTTGAGGGAGAGGTTGGAGATGTAGGGAAAGGGGTGGGAGGGGTCCACGGCGAGCGGCGTCACCACGGGGAAGACCAGGTCGCGGAACTGAGCGTCGAGGAAGTCTTGGTCTTCGTCGTCGAGGGTGGGGTAGTCGCTGAAGACGATGCCCTCCCCGGCCAGGGCAGGAGCGATCTCGGCGAGGAACCGTTTGGACACCTCCTCGTACTGCGTCTCCACCTCCTTCTTGATCGCGGCTAGCTGCTGACCCGGGGTCATGGCGTCGGGAGTGGTCGACCGGAGCCCATGTGCCAGCTGCTCCTTGAGTCCCGCCACCCGGACCTGGAAGAACTCGTCCATGTTCTCGGCCCAGATGGCGAGGAACTTGGCCTTCTCCAGAAGCGGGAAGTCGTCCCGCGCCGTCAGGGCGAGGACCCGGCGATTGAAGTCGAGCCAGGACAGCTCCCGGTTGATGAAATGCTCGGGTCCGTAGGTGGGTGGGTCGTCGCTCATGTCACGAGAGACTTATCGGCCGATCACTCCCGGTAGCCGAGGCCTCCGAGGAGAAATTCTCGCAGCGCCCGGAGCACCTGTGCGGTATCGGGGCCGTCGAGCTCTATCAGAGAGCGCGCCCCCGACATGACGGTGTCCTGGATGAACCGGCCTGCGAGCCGGGGAGGGATGTCCCGGAACACGCCCTCGCTGACACCCCGGGCATACAAACGGGTCATCTCGGAGGAGAGATCGCGATGAGCAACGGCTATCCGCTGCTGGGCCCCGGGCCCGAGACGACCGAGCTCACGATGCAATATCACCCCGAACACGCGATCGGTGTCCACGAACTCGACGGTGCGCGTCACCAACTCGGCCAACCGCTGTGCAGTGGGACGATCCTCGGGGACCGAGGCGAGAATGTCTGTAATCACCTGAGGAAGACGGTCCTCGACCAGGGCGGCTATGACGTCGTCGCGATCGGTGAAGTACTCGTAGAAGGTGGTTCGCCCAACCCCGGCCAGCAGGGCGATCTCCCCGAGTGGCACGTCTGCGGTTCCCGCCTCCTCGATGATGTGGTGCGCAGCCCCGAGCAGCGCCCGGCGGGTGATCGCCTTGTGCTCGTCGATGGTGGCGGCGCGGATCCTGGGCATGAGCACCCCAGGCTATCGTCTCAGCCGGCACACCGAACCGGCTGAGGAGGAGATCCATGCGGAGACCGTTGACCGGGGCGGTGCTCACCGGGAGGGAGATCGACACCGTCGTCGTCGAGGACGATATGTAGGGTCGCCGAGCCCGTTTTGTCATTGTGATCGCCACCCCACCAAACTGCTCGGGGTGACCTACGGGCCAGCCCATCTCATCGCCGAGCTGGTGGCGGATTGGAGGAATGCGGCTGCATGCTCGGGATACCCGAACAGCCTCTTCTTCCCCGCCTCCGATGCCGCGAAGTCCCAGGTGGAGCGGGCAAAGGAAGTTTGTCGGACCTGCGAGGTCACCGAAAATTGCCTGGAGTACGCCTTCGAGACCAACCAGCGGGCCGGGATTTGGGGCGGCACCACCGAGGAGGAGCGCAAGTCGCTCCGTCGCAAGTGGCTGGCCCGCCGGCGTCGCACCGCCTGACCGGATATTGCCAACCTCGGGTGCGGCGACTCATATTTGAGTCATAATCACTCCCGAACGGAGTCGTCATGAGCAAGCAGTCCGAATATGTGATGAGGACCGTCGAGGAGAGGGGCATTCGATTCGTTCGACTCTGGTTCACCGACGTACAGGGATTCCTGAAGTCGGTGTCGATCAGTCCCGCGGAGCTCGAGGTGGCCTTCGACGAGGGGATGACCTTCGACGGCTCCTCGATCGACGGCTATGCGCGGATCCAGGAGGCCGACATGCTGGCCAAGCCGGACCCGTCCACTTTCGCCGTGCTCCCCTCGCCATCCGAGCAACAAGTCGCCCGGATGTTCTGCGACATCTACACCCCGGACGGCGAGCCTTTCGGGGGCGATCCCCGCATCGTGCTCAAGCGGAACCTGGAGACCGCCGCCGAGATGGGTTACACCTTCTACGCCGCGCCCGAGCTTGAGTTCTTCTATTTCGCCGACGCCGGGCCCGAGCCGAAGGTGCTCGACCGCGGCGGGTATTTCGACCTCACACCCCTCGACGTGGCCCAGGAGTACCGGCGGAAGACGATCAACGCCTTGGAGCAGCTCGGCATCCCCATCGAGCACTCCCATCACGAGGTGGCGCCCAGCCAGCACGAGATCATCGCCCGATACACCGATGCCCTCACCATGGCCGACAACATCATGACCTCGCGGCTGACGGTCAAGGAGGTGGCACTGCAACACGGCATCTACGCCACTTTCATGCCCAAGCCGCTCGAGGATTACGACGGCTCCGGGATGCACCTCCATCTGTCCCTCTTCGAGGAGGACACCAACGCCTTCCACGAGCCCGGCACCCAGGGTGAGCTGTCCAAGGTCGGCCAGGCATTCATCGCCGGCCTGCTCCGTCATGCGGCCGAGATCACCGCGGTCACCAACCAATGGGTCAACTCGTACAAGCGTCTCGTCGCCGGCTTCGATGCCCCCATCTACATCTCCTGGGCCCGCAACAACCAGTCGGCCCTGGTCAGGGTGCCTTCGGTGAAGAAGGGCAAGCCTTCCTCGGTGCGGGTCGAGTACCGGGCGCCCGACGCTGCGTGTAATCCCTATCTGGCGCTGTCGGTGCTGCTCGCCGCCGGGCTAGAGGGGATCAGGGAGGGCTACGACTTACCTCCCGAGATCGCAGCCGATGTGAAGCGGCTCACCCCCGCGGAGCGTGCCGCGGCCGGGGCGAAGCGGCTTCCCGAGACCCTGTCCGAGGCACTCGACCTCATGGAGGCCTCCGACCTGGTAGCCGCCGCCCTCGGCGAGCACGTCTTCGACTGGTTCCTCCGCAACAAGCGGGCCGAATGGGAGCGCTACCAGCATCACGTGTCCGGCTTCGAGCTGGACACCTATCTCCCCGTGCTGTGATCGTCGCCTACTACCCCGCGGCCTGCTCCGAGAGCCTGGCTGACGGGCTGGCCCTTGCCGGGGACGGGTTGCTGCCCATGAGCGAGCTCGACACTCAGAGCCCGGCGCTCGTCGACGCCGACCTGGTCATCATCGAGCTCGGGGACCAGCCGATGCGGCGGCTGCGCGAGGTGACCCGGATCGCCGACGAGGTGGGCCTCCCTGCCCTGGTCGTGGCCACGTCCGATCAGGTGGTGCTCATGGAGGGCGTCGCCGGGATCTCCGACTTCATGCTGTTGCCGATCCATCCCGCCGAGCTTCGGCTCCGCATCGGCCGGCTGGTCCAACCGGTGGCCGGCCAGGACGTGTTGCGGTTCAAGGATCTCGAGCTCAACCCGCTCACCTACCAGGCGACCTTGGCGGGCAGGCCAGTCGACCTCACCTACATGGAGTACGAGCTGCTCCGATTCCTGGTGGGGAACCCGGTCCGGGTGTGGTCGCGGGAGCAGCTTCTCTCCCGGGTCTGGGGGTACGACTACTACGGGGGAGCCCGCACCGTCGACGTCCACGTCCGCCGTCTTCGGGCCAAGCTGGGCGAGGAGCGCTCCTCTTGGATCACCACCGTCCGCTCGGTGGGCTACCGCTTCGGGTAGCGCCGGTTGTGCGATTCATCCCGCTCAGCGGGAATTACGGCCCAATGATGTCTCTGCCGGTCATTCGGGCTGCGCGGCGAGGGCGGCTTCGGCCTCCCGCACCAGGTCACGGACGATCTCGCCGGCAGGTTTGATATCGGAGATCTCCCCGACCGAGGTGCCCGCCCACATTGGAGCGCTCTCGACGTCACCGGCGAAGGTAGGCGGCACCATCCCTGGCGCATACTTGGGCCAGGCGTGCTCATCTTCGCCCCACGGAGCGCGGAAGGTGCCGATGTCGGTCCCCTCACCAGGTCGATCGCCGGGGGCAGGCCGTCCCGCTGCCTCCCACTCCTCCACTATTCGGTTGCGGATCACCCGGTGCGGAGCGTCGGGCCAGCCGATGTCGAACAGGTCGTCGACCCTGATGGTGTCGTCGGCGCCGCTCGCCACCACCCGCTCCTTGTAGGACTGATGAATCCACGCCTCCTCGCTGGCGACGAAGCGCGTCCCCATCGACACCCCCTGGGCGCCCAGCCGGATGGCCTTGGCGATGCCCGCCCCGTCTCCGATCCCGCCCGAGGCGAGCACTGGCAGCGGTGCGATCGCCGCCACAGTGGCTGGGAGGATCTCCCAAATCGGGGTGACACTGCTCACGTGTCCCCCTGCCTCACTGCCTTGGGCAATCACCGCGTCGACCCCTGCCGCACCGACCGACTCGGCTTCCTCGACCGAACCAACCTGGATGAAGACCTGCACCCCGTTTGCGTGGGCTTCGGCGACGTAGGGCGAGGGATCGCCCCAGAAGAAGACGATGATCGGGACCCGCTCCTCGATGAGGAGCTTGACCCTCGCCTCCAGCCTGGGTCCGATCTCGGGGTCTCCCTGATTATTGAGCAGCACATTGGCTCCGAATGGCCGATCGGTCAGACTACGAACGAGGTCGATTCGCTCCCGAACCACCTCGTCTGTCGGGCCGCTCGACCCCATCACCCCGCACCCCCCGGCGCTGGACACCGCCGCCGCCAACTCCGCAGGGGCGCCAATCCCGAAGCCCACCGAGAAGATCGGGTAGTCGATGCCGATCAAGTCACAAAGCCCGGTGTGGAGACTCATGCCGTGATTATGTCAATCGACCACATCGA
>Ga0299907_10000212_pt1 | contig 25893 bp, 27 predicted proteins | sample RVTome_16_FD_198680 | JGI IMG/M metagenome (GOLD analysis project Ga0299907, IMG submission 198680) | Soil microbial communities from uranium-contaminated site in the Upper Colorado River Basin, Wyoming, United States - RVT152D67 (version 2) ...
GTGGCCTTTTTCTTCACCGACTGGCTGCGCGACGTGCTGGAACTCCCGTTCCGCCAGGCTGCCCCCGACTCCGAGTTCCAGGTTTTCGGCCCAACAGAGGAGTGGGGCGTCCTCATGCGGATCGCCTTCTTCGGAGGGATCGTTCTGGGCAGCCCGGTGGTCCTTTATCAGATCTGGGCGTTCATCAACCCGGCTCTCACCTCGCGCGAGCGCCGCTGGGCGGTGCCGATCACCAGCACCATGGTGGTGCTCTTCGTGGGGGGGGTCGTCTTCGGGTACTGGACGCTGCCCCGGGGCCTCGAGTTCCTGCTGGGCATCTTCCCCGACGTCCGCAACGACTTGCGCCTGGCCGAGTATTACTCGTTTGCCATCCGCTTCCTCTTGGCATTCGGGGTCTCGTTCCTCTACCCGGTCTTCATGTTCGCCGCCGCCGCCGCCAACCTGATCTCCTCGGCCCAGATGGCCAAAGGCCGGCGCTGGGCCGTCCTCATCGTGGTTATCGCCGCCGCCCTCATTACCCCGACCGGCGACGCCTTCACCTTGGCCATGCTGGCCGGGCCGCTTTACCTGATGTACGAGATCACCTACTGGCTGGTCCGCCTGGTCCTACGCAAATGAGCGTCGCCGAGTTCTTCGACGCCCTGGCCTTCCCGCCGGACCCTTTTCAGCGGGAGGCGGCCGAGTCGATCGCCAGCGGTCGCTCGGTTGTTGTCACGGCGCCGACCGGTGCCGGGAAGACCCTGGTCGCCGAGGTCGCCGTCCATCTTGCCCTCGAAAAGGGCCGCCGGGCTTTCTACACCACGCCGATCAAGGCGCTGTCCAACCAGAAGTTCAACGAGTTGAGTTCCTGGTATGGCTCCGACCGGGTAGGCCTGCTCACGGGTGACAACGTCGTCAATGGGGATGCCGACGTCGTGGTGATGACCACCGAGGTGCTGCGCAACATGATCTACTCGGACACTTCGACCCTGGGCCGGGTCGAAGTCGTGATCCTCGATGAGGTCCACTATCTCCAGGATCGTTTCCGGGGGGCGGTGTGGGAGGAGGTCATCATCCATGCTCCCCGCCACCTCCAGATGGTCGCCCTCTCGGCCACCATCGCCAACGCCGCCGAGTTCGCCGATTGGGTGGCCGCCCGTCGTGGCCCCACCGACCTCGTCATCACCACCGAACGTCCGGTGCCGCTCGAGGCCGAGTACATGATCAAGGACCGTCACAGCCATGAGATCTCGCTCCTGCCGACGTTCGTGACGCGGGACGGCCGGACGCGACCAAACCCTCGCATCGACCGAATGCTGAGTCTGGAGCGGGGTCGGTCGCACCGGTACACGGCGCCTCGCCGCACCGAGGTGGTGCTGGACCTGGCCGAACGGGGAATGTTGCCGGCGATCTACTTCATCTTCTCTCGCGCTGGGTGCGATGCCGCCGCCCTCGCTGTGTTCGAATACGGAATCCGCCTCACCAACTCGGAAGAACGAGACGAGATCCGCCGAGTCGCCGAGGCCCGCACCGATCATCTCAGCGACGCCGACCTCGCCGTTCTCGGCTACGACCGCTGGATGGCCGCCCTGGAGGTGGGCGTCGCCGCCCATCATGCCGGAATGGTCCCTGCCTTCAAGGAAACCGTCGAGGATCTCTTCGCCGCCGGTCTCCTCGGGGTGGTGTTTGCCACGGAGACTCTTGCCCTCGGGATCAACATGCCGGCCCGGACTGTCGTCCTGGAGAGCCTGTCCAAGTTCGACGGCGAGTCCCACGAGATGCTCCAAGCGGGGGACTACACCCAACTCACCGGGCGGGCGGGTCGGAGGGGCATCGACGATGTCGGATACGGGGTCGTCCTTCACTCCAAGTACGTTCCCTTCCGCAACGTCACCGAGATCGCCGCCGCCGGCAGTCATCCCCTCACATCGAGCTTCCGTCCCACCTACAACATGGCTGCCAATCTGGTGGCCAACTACGACGAGCAGCGAGCGATCGAATTGCTTCAGGCTTCTTTCGCCCAATTCCAGCAGGTGGCCAACTCGGGGGCCGCCGAAGAGCGACTGGTGGCCCTGGAGCAGCGTTTGGCCGAGGAGGAACACCAGGCGGAGTGCGAGCGAGGCTCGGTGGCCGAGTACCTCGATCTCGCCGAGTCCGAACCTGGGCGGCGTGAGCGTGGCCAACTGGCCGGCTCACTCCGTCCGGGTGATGTGATCGACGTCCCCGCCGGATCTCGTGAGGGTCGCTACGCCGTCCTGAAGCGCCTGGCTCATAACGAGGGCAGCCGTCTGCTCGTACTGGGCACCTCGGGGCGGGTCTCCACCATCGGCGCCCGAGACGTCGTCGAGGGAACGCAGCGCTCGGGACGAATCGAGCTCCCCACGCCCTTCCGTCCTCGTGACCGGGCGTTCCGCCAGACCGCCCTCCGGGCGCTCCGGAAAGTCTCCCATCCGGAGCGACGTCGCACCACGACGCCAACCGCCGTCGGCCGTCATCCGGTGGCAGAGTGCCCCGACCTCGAAAAGCACATCGACTGGCTCCGCAAGGCAAGACGCACGCGGCGGCGCATCGACCAGGTACGCCAGTCCCTCCGCAGTCATGGGGTGGGTCTCGTCGCTCAGTTCGACGCCATCCGAGCCATCCTCGAGGAGTGGCGGTACCTGGAAGGTTGGCAGCTCACCCCACGCGGCAGCCGTCTTCGCTTTATCTACAACGAACTCGACCTCCTCCTCACGGAAGCGACCGAACGGGGCCTGCTGTGGACGCTCGACGCATGTGAGCTCGCCGCCTTCGCCTCGACCTTCGTGTACGAACCGCGGCGGGAAGAGAGCGGCACCCCTGTCTGGCCAACGGCCGGGCTGGCGACCGGGTGGGAGAGTCTCGAAGTGTTGTGGGAGGAGTTGAGCGGCCTCGAGCAGACCCACCGGCTCCCGCCCACCCGCCGCCCCGACCACGGGGTTGTCCGGGCCGTCTACCAGTGGGCGTCGGGCGTTGAGTTCGAGGAGCTGGATGATCGGTCGATGGCGCCCGGCGACTTTGTGCGGGTGTCACGCCAACTCGTCGACCTGGTCCGCCAGATCCGCCAGGCCGCCCCCGAGATCGCCGATGTGGCCGCGGAGGCGCTCCGGCGGATCGACCGCGGCGTGGTGGCGGCCCAGGGAGTCGGTTGATGTCGTGGGTCGTGGCAGTGAATCCCGCCGCCGGACGGCGGCCGATCGACATCGAACGGGTGCGCCGCGCCTTGGCGACGGCCGGGGTCGAGGCGGTCGTCGAAGTCGCCCGTGATGTGGCGGCGATGCGCCGTCTGGTGAGCGAAGCAGCGGGGGAGGAGCGGCTGGCGGTGGTGGGCGGCGACGGTACGGTCAATCTGGCTGTCAACGCCCTCTACGACACTGGTCGGGACGCGTTCCCGATCCTGGGGGTGCTCCCGGCCGGCACCGGCTGCGATTTGTTGAGGACATTTGGCATTCCCCAGGATCTGGAGGGGGCCGTCCACCACTTGCGGGGCGACTCTATTTACACCATCGACGTCGGCGAACTCGAAGGGAAGTGGGGTGTGCGCCGCTTCGTCAACGTCGCCCAGTCCGGAGTGGGGGCGGCCGCCGTGACCACGGCCGGGAAGATGCCCCGGCGGCTCGGCTCGGCCCGTTACCTCTCCGCCTTCGGCATCCGGCTGCCCCGGTTCCCCATCGGCGAGATCGAACTCACCATGGATCGCCGCTCGCATCGCGGTCGCGCTTGCGCCGTCATCATCGCTAACGCCCAGTTCTTCGGCGGAGGCTGGAACATCGCCCCCAAGGCGATGCTCGTGGACGGCGACTTCGACCTCCAGGTGCTCGATGTGGCCAAGACGGCCGCCCCTGCCATGGTGCCCAGGCTGATGCGGGGACTGCATCTGACAGACCCCCGCGTGAGGCGTTTCAGCGCCCCCAAGTTTCGCCTCGAGACCCAACATGCATGGCCAGTCGAGGTCGATGGCGACGCCATCGGGAATACACCGGTCGAGGGCCGTGTTCTCGCAGCCGCGATCAACCTGAAGATCTGAGAGAACGTAAGCCCGGATCGGTGGTCCGAGACCTATACTCGCCGCCGCCTGGACTGACTGGGGAATAGTTTGACTATGACAATCGAAAACGAGACCGAAGCAGAATTTGAGGAGCCCGTCGAAGAGGAGGAACCCGTCGAAGAGGAGGACTTCGACGAGGAAGCTCTCGAGCTCGACGACGAAGTCGAAGTCGAGGAGGACCTCGACGAGCTCGACGACGACCTGGACGTCGTCTCCGACGACGACGCGTTGGCGCCCGGCTTCGAAGAGGAGGACGACACCGACGAGGCCGAATCGAACGAGGAGGGCGACGACGACGAGGAGACCGCTGAGGCTCTCGACGAGTTGGAGGCCGAGGAGCTGGAACTGCTCGACGAGGAGGTTGAGGACGCGCTTCTCGTCGACGAGGCAGCCGAGCTCCGGGCGATACGTCGCGAAGAGCTGACTCTCAACGTCGATGCCCAGCTGCAGAGATCCGACGAGTTCGTGTGCCAGTCCTGCTTCCTGGTGAAGCGGAGCAGCCAATTGGCCAACAAGAGGAAGATGCTCTGCCGAGACTGTGCCGAGTGATGCGGTCACGGTCGTAGTCCCGACATACAATGAGCGGGAGAACCTCGCCCACCTGGCGGCGGCGGTCCTGCTCCACGGCTACCGCCTGCTCATCGTCGACGACGGCTCCCCCGACGGCACCGGGGCCGTGGCCGACTCACTGGCGGCCGAGATCGAACGGGTGGCGGTGATCCACCGCACCCACAAGCAGGGCTTAGGGTCGGCGTATGTGGCGGGCTTCAATCAGGCGCTGGCCGATGGGGCCGAGATCGTCATCGAGATGGATGCGGACTTCAGTCACAATCCCGAAGACCTCCCTCGCCTGGTGACGGCCGTCCGGGGAGGTGCCGACCTGGCCATCGGCTCGAGATACGTGCCCGGCGGGGCGACACCCGACTGGCCCTGGTATCGACGCTTCGTCTCCCGGGCGGGAGGCACTTATGCCCGATTCATGCTGGACATGCCGATCCGGGATGCAACTGCCGGCTACCGGGCCTTCAACGCCCTGGCGCTGGCCCGCCTGCCTTACCGGGAGGTGGAGGCTTCGGGTTACGGGTTCCAGGTCGAGATGGCGTGGCGGGCCTGCCAGGCCGGGCTGGAGATCATCGAGGTGCCCATCGTCTTTCGCGACCGGGAGATGGGGACCTCCAAGATGGGTCCGGGAATCGTCCTGGAGGCGATGTGGCTCGTGACGCGCTGGGGCCTCGGTCGCATGTTCGGAAGGACGGACGGCCCTCGGCCATGAAGGTCGCGGCCCGTACCGCCCAACCGGCCGACCTCGAAAGCCTGGTCGCTCTCTACCGGCGCCTCGAAAAGGAGATGACCGACCTCCACCCGATGTGGCCCCGGACCGACGGGTTGGCCGAGCCCGTTCGGGAGTCCTGGGCCAAAGCCATCACCGAACCGGCCACCCAGGTCGTCGTGGGTGAGATCGACGCGGTCCCGGTCGGCTTCATTCTGGCGGTAGTCGAGGTGAGCCTCCCCCAGGCCGGGCATGAGGAGATCGGCGTGATTCGTCTCGTGTTCACCGAGCACGAGGCGCGCGAGGTGGGAGTGGCCGAGGTGATGCGCGACACAGTCTTGGAGGAGTTTCGCCGACGAGGCATCACGAAGTTCGATGCCCATGTACTCCCCGGCCATCGGCTTGCCAAGAACTTCTTCGAGGCAAGCGGCTTCTCTGCCCGCTCAATCGTCATGCATCACGACGACCACCCGACCACGAGGCCCAGCCGTGACATCCGCGGGCTCGTCTGAGCGCCCCATCCCGGGAGTCGGGGTCGCCGTGATGGACGGTGACCGCGTTTTGCTGGTGCAACGAGGTCGCCATCCCGGCCGCGGGCTGTGGGCCGTGCCGGGCGGCAAAGTCGAATTAGGAGAGCGCCTTTTCGAGGCGGCCCGGCGTGAGGTTCGGGAAGAGACCGGTCTCGATGTCGAGGTCGGAGAGGTGATATGGGTGGGTGAGAGCATCGGTCCCGGTGATCCCCCCGAGTGGCATTACGCTCTCATCGACTTCGTGGGTCGGGTGGTCGGGGGAACACTCCGCTCGGGCGACGACGCCGCCCAGGTCGGCTGGTTCACCCTGGTCGAGGCCGAGGCACTTGCCCTGACCCCGACCATGCCTCCCCTTCTGTCCGCCCTCGCCTCCCGAATCGCCAGCGAGAAACGGCCTCCTTTGAGTTCCCTCTGAGCGCAGCAAAGGGGCCCCCGGGCGGCTGAGCAGCAGCGGAGCCGGTGGGGTAGGGAGCAACGCACGTGCCCCCAAGCGGCACGCAAGGTCGGTTGCGGTAGGGGGCAACGCACGTGCGCCCAAGGGGCACGGAGCTTTGGCCCCAGTCGGACCACGCTACCGTCCCCGACGTGAACGAGACAGTTGAACTGCTCCAGCAGTTGATCCGTAACGAGTGCGTCAACGACGGCGATCCCGATTCCGGCCATGAACACCGGTCGGTGACCACGATCGCCGACTACCTGGGTGCCGAGGGCGAGATCTTCGAGCCTCACCCCGGTCGGCAATCGGTGATATACCGGATTTCTGGCTCGAAACCCGAGGCTCCCTCCCTCGCCTTGGTGCCCCACCTCGACGTCGTCCCCGTGAACCGGCAGGGTTGGTCGGTCGAGCCGTTCGCCGCCGAGATCTCAGATGGGTTCGTGTGGGGACGAGGGGCGGTCGACATGCTCAATGTGACCGCGGCCATGGTCACCGCCTTCCGGCCGTATCTCCGGGGCGAAAAGCAACTCCCCGGCGACCTCATCCTGGCGGCAGTCGCCGACGAGGAGAACTCAGGTCTGTTGGGCGCCAAACTGCTCGTCGAGGAACGTTGGGATCTGGTGGGAGCGGACTATCTCCTGACCGAAGTTGCCTATCCCGCCCTGGAATCGCCCGAAGGCAACGTCTATCCGATCTCGGTGGGGGAGAAGGGGCCCTACTGGACCACGATGCGCTCGAGCGGCACTCCCGGGCATGGCTCATCACCCTACGGGACCGAGAATGCGTTGGAGACGCTCGTGTCGGCGCTCCATGGGCTGTTCACCACACCGATGCCGGCGGCTATCACCGACGAGTGGCGCGAGTTCGTGAACGGACTCGATCTCGACAAGGACCTCGCCGATGCCCTGGTGGATCCCGACCGGGTCGACGGGGCGATCGACCGCATCGCCGTCGACGACCCCACGTTCGCCCGCTACGTCCACGCCGCCACCCATCTCACCGTGTCGCCCAACAAGGCTTGGGCGGGCGTGAAGGCCAACGTGATCCCGGACTTGGCGACGGCGGAGGTCGATCTGCGTGCCCTCCCTGGCATGGACCGGACATTCGTCGACCAGCATCTCCGCAAGGCGATGGGCGTCGGCAGCGATCACATCGAGTTGGAGCCGATGTCCGATCACCTCCCCAATACGTCGCCCCGGGGGAACGTCCTGTGGGATGCCATCGTCGACGGGATCGAGATACACACTGGTTCGAGAAGGGTGGTGCCGGCGCTGATGACGGTCGCCACGGACGCTCGCTACTTCCGAGAGCGGGGGACGATCGCCTATGGAGTCGGTTTGTTCGATGACCGCATCGACTTCGGCAAATTCCTCAGCCTGTTCCACGGCCACGACGAGAGGGTCTCGGTCGAGTCGGTGATCCGCACGACGGCGTTGCTCGGCTCGGTGCTCGACCGGTTCGCCGACCTCACGGCATGAGCGCGACCTTGGTATGCGACCTCGACGGGGTCGTCTACCTGGGGGACATCGAGATCCCGGGCGCCACCGATGCCCTCGGGCGGGCCGAGGCGGCCGGGTGGACGATCTTGTTCGCCACCAACAATTCGAGCCGGCCCCCCGCCGAGGTAGTCGACAAGTTGGCCGATGTAGCCGGTTACAAGGCCGGGGTCGGCCAGATAGTCACTTCGGCGATGGTCGCCGGCTCCCTCGTGCGCCAGGGACCGGTACTGGTCATGGCCGAACGTGGTGTCGAGGAGGCAATTGTCGAGAACGGGTTTGAGCTGACCGATGACCCGGGGGCGGCTGCCACCGTGGTAGCCGGGCTCGATCGGGGGATCTCCTACGACCGCATCCATCGGGCGGCGGCCGCAGTCAGGGCCGGTGCCGAGTTCATCGTGACGAACCGCGACCCGACGTTCCCCACCGAGCAGGGCCTCTATCCCGGCGCCGGGGCGTGTGCGGCCGCCGTCGAGTCAGCGGCGGGCGTCGTCGGCGTCACCGCCGGAAAACCCAGCGAAGCCATGCGCCGGTTCATCGAAGAGCGCAGCGCTCCCGGAACTATCTGGATGGTGGGCGACCGAGCCGACACCGACATCGCCCTGGCCGTCGGTGAGCGGTGGCGCTCGGTCCTGGTCCTGACCGGGGTCACACCTACGGCGACCGGCGTCGAGCCGCTCCCCGATCTCGTCGCCCCGGACCTTCCGACCGCCGTCGACGAGATCCTGACCTCCACGGACTGAGTGCCGCAGCGAGGGCGGCCCCGCCGCGAGATGTGATAATGGGGTCCAATGGAGGTCTCACCCGAAGAACGCCGCCGCCTCGAGGAGGCGCTGGCCGAACTGGAGAACTTGGACCCGGCCGACCTGCCGGGTCCGGCGGCGCGGCTGGCCGATCTACTCAGTCGGTTACTCGATCCGCCCGAGGAGAGCCCCTGAGCCGGCAACGTCTCGATCAGGAGCTGGTCCGCCGGCGTTTGGCCGCCACCCGCTCCGAGGCGCAGAGCATGATCGAAGCGGGCCGCTTTCAGGTCGGCGGCGTGCCGACCCCGAAAGCCGCCACCCTGGTCACCCGCGACACCCCCATCGAGCCGACCGAGCAGGGAAAGGGCTATGTGGGGCGCGGCGCCCTCAAGCTCGAAGGAGCCCTGGAGGCCTTTCCGGTCGAAGTCGAGGGGCGTCGGGTGCTCGATGTCGGCGCCTCCACCGGTGGTTTCACCGACCTGTTGCTGCGGCGGGGGGCGACCGAGGTGGTCGCACTCGACGTGGGATACGGCCAATTGGATCAGCGCCTGCGCCAGGACCCCCGCGTGCAGGTCATGGAGCGGACCAATCTTCGCCACACGACCTCCGAAGACACCGGGGGACGCTTTCCGCTCATCGTCGGCGATCTGTCTTTCATCTCCCTGTGCGCGGTGGCCGAGGCCCTAGCCGGGCTGGCGGAACCGGCCGCCGATCTGGTCCTGCTGGTAAAGCCCCAGTTCGAGGCCGAGAAGAGGGACGTGCCGAGTGGCGGTATCGTGCGGGACGAATCGGTTCGCCGACAGGCTGTCGAGAAGGTGATCGCCTGCCTGGCCGAATGGAAGCTAGGGGCGCAGGCCCTGGCCTCCTCGCCCCTGGCCGGTGTCGGCGGGAACCGTGAGGTGTTCGTCTGGTGTCGGTCGGGAGCTGACCGGGCAGCTGGATTGGAGGTCCCAGAGTGAAAGTAGGGCTGGTGGTCCACGATGGTCGCCCCGAGGTGATCGCCTTCGCCCGCGCCTTCCTGGCGACCGCAGGCAAGGCCGGACTGTCAGTCGTAGCCGATGATCGAATCCAACGAATCGTCGACGCCGCCCAGTTGGGAGAAGGCGACCCTGACATGCTGGTCGCCGTCGGGGGCGACGGCACGATGCTGGCTGCCGCTCAGGCGGCCCTCTCCCACAATGTCCCCATTTTTGGGTTCAACCTGGGGACGATCGGGTTTCTCACTGAGGTCGAGCCGGAAATGCTGGAGGGAGCGGTCGAGGCCCTGGTCGCCGGTGACTACACCACCGAAGCTCGAATGGGGATCATGGCCACCCTGGGATCGGTCGAGGCCCGCGGTCTCAACGACGTCGTCGTGGAGAAGATCGATTCGCTCCGCCTTGTGCATCTTGAAGTAGAGATCGACGGCGAGCCGTTCCTGACCTATCGGGCCGACGGCTTGATCGTCTCCACTCCCACCGGGTCTACTGCCTACAACTTCTCCGCCGGCGGTCCCCTGGTCGACCATTCGATCTCGGCCCTCTTGATGACCCCGGTGGCGTCGCATTCCCTCTTCTCCCGGACGATGGTGCTTCCCGCCGACTCTGTCATCAGGGTGACCATCCGGCGCGAACGCCCGGCTCGGGCGAGCGTCGACAAGGTGCGGCTCGGGGAGGCGGGCGAGGGCGACGTCGTCGAGATCAGACGCACCCGCGAGCCGATCCGTTTCGTCCGATTCGACGAACGTTCCTTTCCCCGCGCCGTCACCGAGAAGTTCCAGTTGGATTGAGCCATGATCGACGAGTTGGCGGTTCGCAATCTCGGGATCATCGAATCGGCCCGCCTCGAGCCAGGAGCCGCCCTCACCGTCGTCACTGGCGAGACCGGCACCGGGAAGACCCTGCTTCTGGGCGCCCTTCGTCTCTTGCTCGGCGGCGACACCCGCCCCGAGTTGGTCGGTCCGTTCGAGGAGGAGGCGGTGGTCGAGGGCCGCTTCGTCGACGTCGAGGGTGTCGAGGTCGGCGCCGGAAGGCGCCTTCCGCGAGAAGGGCGAAGCCGGGCCTATCTGGATGGTGCCATCGCCTCAGCCCGAGCCCTGGAGGAGCGGGTGGCGGGTCTGGTTGACATCGTCGGCCAGAACGATCAGCTGTCCCTGACCCGGCCGGGTGAGGCGCGCGCCCTGGTAGATAGAGCCCTCGACGGGAAGGGACGGCGGGCCCAAGCGGACTATCGAGCCGCCTGGAGCGCACTGACCGAGGCCCAGGCGGCCCGCGACCAACTGGGGGGCGATCGTCCCGCCCTCAGCCGGGAACTCGACCTCGTCCGCTTCCAAAGCGACGAGATCGCCTCCGCCGGCCTGGTCGCCGGAGACGACATCGAGTTGGAGGCCGTGGCCGGGAGGCTGCGCCACGCCGACGAGATCTCAGAGCACCTGGGCTCCGCCCTCGCGTCCCTCGACTCGGGCCGTGAAGCGCTCGGGGAGGCGGTGGCGTCGCTCCGGCAGGCCGCCCGTCGCGACGGCACCCTGGACACATTGGCCGAGTCCCTCAGTACGATCGCCGACGCGGCCGGAGATCTCGCCCACGATGTCGCCCTCGCCGCCGAGAATGTCGCCCGCGACCCCCAACGCCTCGAAGTGGTCGAGTCTCAGCTCGACCGACTGGGTGAGCTGCGTCGCAAGTACGGACGGACCATCGATGATATCGTCGCCTTTGGTGAGGCCGCGGGCCGCCGCCGTGACGAGTTGGAGGCGCTCTTGGGGAAGGCCGACGTCATCGACGAGGAGGTCACAGCCGCCGACCAGGCTGTGAGCCGGACGGCCGAGGTCCTGAGCGAGGCGCGGGGCCGAGCCGGTGAACATCTGGCCGGCAAAGCCGCCGATCACCTGCGCGACCTGGGGTTTTCGGACCCGGTCATTCGGATCGGCATCGAGTCCGTCGAGCCGGGCCCGAGCGGGGCCGATTCTGTCACCATCCTGTTCGCCTCCGATTCGCGCCTGGTCCCCGGCCCGGTGGCCACCGTGGCCTCGGGCGGGGAGCTGAGCCGGCTGGTCCTCGCCCTGCGTCTGGCGGGCGGGCGCGGGGAGGTCGAGACTCTGGTCTTCGATGAGGTCGACGCCGGAATCGGCGGCTCGACCGCCCTGGCCCTCGGACGGAAGCTGGCCGACCTCGCCGGCGAGCGTCAGGTCCTCTGTGTCACCCATCTGCCCCAGGTGGCTGCCTTCGCCGACCGCCACTACGTCGTCTCCCGCCGTGGGGCCACGGCCACCGTCGCCCGGGTGGAGGGTGGGGGCCGGGTCACGGAGCTGTCGAGGATGTTGGCGGGTCTCCCCGAATCCGATCGGGGCCGTGACGCCGCCGAGGAACTCCTGGAGTTGGCAACAAGGCAGTAATACGCCGGGCAGCTGGTCAGGTCTCAGACTCGATGAGTTGCTTGATGGTTCGAGCGCTTCGCTCCATCAGAGGGCGGATCTTCTCCGCCATCGAGTCGTCCATGCCGGGGAACTCACCCCGAAGCGTGATCGAGGTCCGGTTGGCGCCCTCGGCGACAAAGCTTGCGGAGCCGTTCGTCTCGATGGGCCCCTCTTGGGTCTTCACACTCATCACGCGCTCGGGATCGAACTCTGTGATCCTCATCGTGCCCTCGGTGGGCGTGTCGTAGCGGGTATTCCACCGCTTGATCAAGGTTCCTACCTCGAGGGGACGACCCGACACTTCTTCGAGTGCGATGTCGGGGTCCCAGCGGGGATGGTTCTGGACGTGATGCACGGCGTAGAAATCCCAGACGGTCCCCACCGGCCGATCGACCACGGTTGTGACTTCGACCTCGATCGTCGGCTCCTTCATGGGCAGATTTTCGACCCTAGCCCGTACGAGGACACGTCGATGGTCCATCCGCTACAAACAAGGGGGGGAGGCGGTAGCGTGAAGGTATGGCGTGGGATCACATCGACGTCACCCGCGAAGAAGACCGGGTGACAGTGAAGCTGGCTAGGGGGGAGCGCCGCAATGCTCTCAGCCTCGATCTCATGACCGAGGTGACCAAGGCCCTGCGTGAGATTCCGGGTGACGTACGCGCTGTCGTCATCGCCGCCGACGGTCCAGCCTTTTCCGCCGGACATGATCTCTCCGAGATGATCGACCGCCCAGGCGACTTCTACGACGACCTGTTCGCGGTGTGCACAGAGATGATGGAGACGATTCAGTCGATCCCCCAACCGGTCATCGCCCGGGTTCACGGTGTGGCGACGGCGGCCGGCTGTCAGTTGGTGGCGTCATGCGACCTCGTTGTGGCGTCAACCGATGCCTGGTTCGGTACGCCCGGGGTGAAGATCGGCCTGTTCTGCACGACTCCCGCCGTCCCGCTGGTGCGAGTCATCGGACGCAAGCGGGCGATGGAGATGCTGCTCACGGCGCGGCCGGTCGATGCCGAGACCGCCCTGGCCTGGGGTCTGGTCAACCGGGTGGTGGCACCGCAGGAGCTGGACGCCGCCATCGACGAGTACGTAGCAACGATCACCGAATTCAGCGGCCACGTCATCGGCGTGGGCAAGGACGTCTTCTACCGGCAGGCCGGGCTGAGCCAGCGGGAGGCATACGAACTCACCGAGCCTGTGATGAGCAAGAGTGCCGCCGAAGCCGCCGCCCAGGAGGGAATGTCCGCCTTCCTCGCCAAACGCTCCCCGGTGTGGCCGGACTGACCGATGACCGACCGCGTCGACGTCACACAATTGACTCCACTCCTGTTCCTCGAGCGCTCCGCCGACGTATTCACGGACAAGGTGGCGATCAGCTACGGGAGTACCGCGGTGACCTACGGCGAAATGGCCGATGCCACCCAAGAGGCTGCCGCCGGTCTGGCCGCCCTCGGCGTCGGCATAACGGACCGGGTGGCCTATCTCATGCCCAACCTGCCCGAGATGCTGATAGGTCACTTTGCGGTGCCGTTGTTGGGGGCGCTCCTGGTGGCGGTGAACACCCGCCTGGCCGGGCCTGAGATCGCCTACCTACTCCAGCACTCAGGCGCCCGGGTTCTGGTCGCCGACACCGCCCTCCTCCCTGTCGTGGGACCGCATCTGGCGGCCTGCCCCGACCTCGAGGTCGTCGTCCAGAAAGAAGATGTGGCTCCTCTCGTAGAGGTCGACGTTCGGTCGATTTCGTACGAGGAGATGGTGGCGAAGGGCGACGGTCGGACTCGTCCCTGGCGGGTGGCGGACGAGTTGGCTCCCATCTCGATCAACTACACGTCGGGCACCACCGGCCAGCCCAAGGGGGTCCAGTACACCCACCGCGGGGCGCATCTGAACTCGCTCGCCGAACTGCTGCACTCCGAGCACTCGCCTTCCACCGTGTATCTATGGACGCTGCCCATGTTCCACTGCAACGGATGGTGCACAACGTGGGCCATCACCGCTTTCGGCGGGCGTCACGTGTGCCTGCGGGCCGTCGATCCCGAGGAGATCTGGCGCCTAATCGGCACCGAGGGCGTCACCCATCTCAACGCCGCTCCCACGGTGCTCGTCGGGATGGCGAATTCCCCGTCGGCGGCTCCCTTCGGTCGCCCTTTCACCATCACGACCGCTGGGGCTCCTCCCAGCCCCACGATCATCGGCGAGATGGAGCGTCTGGGGGCGAGGATGATCCATGTCTACGGGCTCACCGAGACGTATGGCCCCTACACGGTGGGCGAGTGGCAACCGGGATGGCAGGAGCTCGAACTGGAGCAGAGGGCCGAGGTCTTGTCCCGCCAGGGGGTCGCATACATCGGCGCCGACCCCATCCGGGTCGTAGACGAGAACATGGTGGATGTCGCCCGCGACGGTGCCACTATGGGTGAGGTGGTGATGCGGGGCAACAACGTGATGCTGGGCTACTACAACGACCCCGAGGCCACCGCGGCCGCCTTCCGGGGCGGATGGTTCCACTCGGGCGATCTAGCGGTGTGGCACCCCGACGGCTACATCGAGCTGCGCGACCGCGCCAAAGACATCATCGTTTCCGGCGGAGAGAACATATCGACGATCGAGGTAGAGCAGGCGCTGGTATCGCATCCATCGGTGCTGGAAGCGGCGGTAGTGGCCGTACCCCACGACAGGTGGGGGGAGCGTCCCAAGGCTTTCGTGGTGTTGCGCACGGGCGAGTCGGCGGGGCCCGAGGACCTGATCGAGCACGTGCGCCATCGCTTGGCGCATTTCAAGGCCCCGGACGCGGTCGAGATCGTGGGTGAGCTCCCCAAGACGTCGACCGGCAAGATCCAGAAGTACGTCCTGCGCGAAGCCGAGTGGGCCGACCGGGCCAAGCGGGTCAACTGAGCCGGCAGCGGGTTATGGCGGTCCGGCGGAGTGGGCTGGCCGTGGCGGCGGCTCAGACGGAATCAACGAAGCCGCCCGCTCGACGATTGGCTGGTCCGTTCTCGGGGCGCCAGACATCGCTCAGCGGGGTCCCGAGCCCTGAGTTCGCCCCCGGCTGCACCGACGAGGCGGCAGCCCTTCGGTGATTCCGCTGGAGCCGCAACCCGACCCGCCGCTCACAGGCGCCCGACCCATCGCCGCGGCGGTACGAACCCCTCGGTACGAGGAAACGCCCTCGCCGGCAGGCCTAGGATCCTCCAGCATGACATCCTCACCGGTCTGGACCGTCGTCTCGGGGATCCCCGGCAAGCTGGCGGTGGCCATTGCCGAGGGGGTCGAAGCGGATGCCGGCACCGAGTTGGTCGGTGTCTACAACCCGGGGCGCGCCGGCGACTGGAATGGCGTCCGATATCTCAGCGAACTGCCCGAGGGCGCCCAGGTCGTGGTGGAGGCAGGACCAGATCACACCGTGATGGACAACCTGCGCCAATGGCGGCGTTCGGGAGCTGCGGTCGTGGTCGGGACTTCAGGATTCACAAGTGAGCGGATCGATGTGGTGCGGAACCTCTGGCAGGGCGCCGAGCGAGCCTGCCTGATCGTGCCCAATTTCGCGATCGGCGCCGTCCTCTCCATGCGATTCGCCGAACTCGCCGCCCGTCATTTCGTCACCACCGAGGTGATCGAACGCCATCGGGCCGGCAAGCCGGACGCCCCCTCGGGCACGGCCTTGCAGACCGCAGCCCGCATCGCTGCCGGGGGAGGGCGTTCGGCACCCAAGACGGAAGAGTTGGTGAGGGGGTCGTTGGGGGGGAGCGTCGACGGCGTCCGGGTCCATTCACTCCGCCTGGAGGGCCTTCTTTCGCATCAGGAGGTGGCGATGACCAACCCGGGCGAACAATTCTCGATCGTCCATCAGTCGACGTCATACGATTCCTTTGCCGCCGGAGCGGTGGCGGCGGTGAAGGGGGTCCTGACCATGAGCGGGGTAGCGGTGGGCCTCGACCGGGTGCTCGGTCTGGGGTGAAGACCAAGGAATCCCGAAGTACCTGCTACCGTGACCTCCCGTCATGGACGGCACCGTCAGCTTCGAGTCTTTCGCCAATCCGGCCCTGTCGACCAACGAAGCATCTGCCTTGACGCAGACCCCCAAGTATGTCTTCGTGACCGGCGGAGTCGTTTCCAGCCTTGGCAAGGGTATCGCCGCTGCCTCTCTCGGTCGCTTGCTCGAGTCGCGCGGTCTCCGGGTTGTGAACCAGAAACTCGACCCGTACATCAATGTCGATCCCGGCACGATGAACCCCCTCCAGCACGGCGAGGTGTTCGTGACAGACGACGGTGGCGAGACCGATCTCGACCTCGGGCACTACGAACGTTTTACCGGCGAGAACCTTCGCCGCCACTCGAACGTCACCGCCGGCTCGGTCTATCTGTCGGTGATCCAAAAGGAACGACGGGGTGATTACCTCGGTGACACGGTCCAGGTGATCCCGCATGTCACCAACGAGATCAAAGCCCGAATCCAGCGAGTGGGGCAGGAGTCCGACATCGACGTGGTCATCACCGAGGTGGGCGGGACCGTCGGCGACATCGAGGGTCTGCCCTTCCTGGAGGCGATCCGCCAGTTCGGTAACGAGGTCGGCAGGGCCAACGTGCTGTTCGCCCATGTCACGCTGGTGCCGTACCTCTATACCTCCGAGGAACTGAAAACCAAGCCGACCCAGCATTCGGTGGCAGAACTGCGCAGCCACGGCATCCACCCCGACGTGATCATCGTTCGATCCGACCGTGAGATCGACGACTCGGTGCGGCGCAAGATCAGCCTGTTCTGCGACGTCGAGACCCGGGCCGTGATCCCCTGCCCCGACGCTCCCGACATCTACGAGGTGCCGCTGCGGCTGCATGCCGGCGGTCTGGATGCCGTCGTTTGCGATCGTCTTGGCCTGGTGACCGGACCTGCCCGACTCGATGCCTGGCGGGACATGGTCGAGCGGGCCACGGCGGCGACCGAACCCGTCACGGTCGGGGTGGTGGGCAAGTACGTTGCTCTCCCCGACGCCTATCTGTCCGTTCTGGAAGCCCTGCGTCATGCCGCTGCCGCCAACGACGTGGCGCTCGATGTCCGTTGGATCCCCTCCGACGAGCTCACGGGGCTGCTGGCCGCCAGTTACCTCGAGGATCTCGACGCCATCGTCGTCCCCGGCGGGTTCGGCTATCGGGGGGTGGAGGGCAAGGTCCAGGCGATCCGCCACGCCCGTGAACAGGGCATGCCCTTCCTCGGGCTCTGTCTCGGGCTCCAATGTGCCGTGATCGAGTTCGCCCGTTCGGTCCTCGGCCATCAGGACGCCAACAGCACCGAGTTCGACGCTTCCACTCCGCATCCCGTGATCGATCTGATGGCCAGTCAGCACGACGTCGAGGACATGGGAGGAACGATGCGCCTCGGCCTCTACGCCGCCAAGCTCGCCGAAGGATCCCGGATCAGGGCCCTGTACGGATCGGAATTGATCTACGAGCGTCACCGGCACCGGTGGGAGGTCAACAACCGGTATCGCAAAGAGTTGGAGTCGGCCGGGCTGCGGCTGTCCGGACTGTCGCCCGACGATCATCTGGTCGAGTTCATCGAGCTCATCGACCACCCCTACTTCGTGGCCACGCAAGCCCATCCGGAGTTCCGCAGCCGGCCCGACGATCCGCATCCACTGTTTTTGGGTCTCATCGCCGCCGCCCGCGAGCGACGACGGGCCCGGGAAACCGAGGAAGTGGTCATCGAGCCCGACGCCATCGAATCGCTCGACGCCCAGAAGTGACGTCATTCGAGGTCACCTCGACTCGTCGGTTGGGGCGCGGCGTTTTCCTCGAGTTGGAGGAGGTGCGTCTTCGTTCTCCCTCGGGCGTCGAAATCGTGCGCGACATCGTGCGTCACCCGGGCGGAGTCGCGGTACTAGCGATCGACGACCAGGATGAGGTATGGCTAATCCGCCAGCACCGGGCCGCCTTGGCCCTAGTGATAGACGAGATCCCGGCCGGAAAGTTGGACCCGTCCGACCCCGACACGGCGACCGCCGCTCGTCGCGAACTGGCGGAGGAGTTGGGAGCGACCGCTCGCAGTCTGGAGCACCTGGCGACGATGGCGCCCTCGCCTGGCTACACCGACGAGGTGATAGACATCTACCTGGCGACGGGTCTGGAGTTCGGTCAACGGGAGCCCGACGGGGAAGAGGAAGTCCAGGCGACCGTGTTCTCGCTTCCGGTTGGAGAAGCCCTGGATAGGATCACACGCGGCGAGATCTGCGACGCCAAGACCCAGGTGGCCCTGCTGCAGTGGAACAGGAGACGTGTGTGATCGTCGGCGTACCGAAGGAAATCAAGACCAACGAGCAGAGAGTGGCGCTCACGCCGATCGGCGTGCGGGAATTGGTCGACGCCGGCCATCAGGTCGTGATCGAGAAGAGCGCCGGCGAGGGGTCGTCGATCCAGGACGCCGGGTACGAGGCGCAGGGGGCAACGATCCTGCCGGCGGCCGAGGAGGTGTTCGGCCAGGCCGACATGATCCTCAAAGTCAAGGAACCACAAGCCAGCGAGGTGGAGATGTTCCGCCCTGGCCAGGTCCTGTTCACCTATCTGCATCTCGCCGCCTACCCGAGCCTGGCGGCCGGCCTGCGCAACAAGGGGATCGTTGCCATCGCTTACGAGACGGTCCAGTTGCCCGACCGCAGCCTGCCGCTGCTGGCCCCGATGTCGGAGATCGCCGGACGGATGGCCACCCAGGTGGGCGCCTACTTCCTCGAGTCCGTTCAGGGGGGGCGAGGCATCCTGTTGGGAGGCGTGCCCGGTGTCCGGCCGGCCAAGGTGGTAGTGGTCGGCGCCGGAATGGCCGGTTTCAACGCGGCCGCCATCGCCGCTGGGATGCAGGCCGAGGTCGTGGTGCTCGACGTCGACCTGGCCAAGCTGCGTCATATCGACTCGCTCTATGCCGGTCGTATCGTGACCATCTCCTCGAATGTCCTCAACCTCGAAGAGCATGTCCTGGGCGCTGACCTCGTCATCGGCACCGTTCTGGTCCCGGGCGCTGCCGCTCCCAAGCTCGTCACGGCCGACATGGTGAAGGGCATGAAGAAGGGGGCTGTCATGGTCGACGTGGCCATCGATCAGGGCGGGTGCTTCGAGACCAGCCATGAGACCACGCACGAGGATCCGGTTTTCGTGGTCGACGGTGTGCTGCATTACGCCGTCGGGAACATCCCCGGTGCCGTGCCTCACACCTCTACCTACGCCCTCACCAACGCCACCCTGCGCTATGTGCTCACGGTGGCCCGGGAGGGCGCGGCCCAGGCCGTCTCGGCCCATCCGGAGTTGGCTCTGGGTGTGAACGTCGTCGGTGACCAGGTGTGCCATCCGGCGGTCGCCGACAGTCTCGGCGCGGCCTACGTCCCTCCCACGGAGGCCCTGGCCGCCCTCTGACGACGCCCGGACGTAAGGCCGACCGTTCTCATCAGGCGGTTTCGGCGGTGGCAACCCCGTGTCGCGGCGGTGGCCCACGGCCACGAGGCGCCAGCCTTCGTCGATTCCGCCCCGATGGCTCGGTTCGGTCGGACCGTGGGCCACAGACAGCCGATTCCGCGGCACGCAACCCCGGGTTCGCCACCGCGGACCAACCACGTCTCACCGGATCGGACGTAGTCTTGAGTCGATGATCCCGGAACCTGTAGCAGGCGAGAAAGTCGTCCTCCGACCCTGGGAGCCGAGCGAAGCCGAGTGCTATGTCGACCTGCGCGACGAGGTGATCTTCCGCTTCACCACCGAGAGGCCCGACCTCGACCCGGAGACCGCCCGTCACAACATCACCCTGGCCCGGACCGACCCCAATCTGGCTCCCTTTGCCGTCTGCGACCAGGCGGGCCGCCCAGCCGGCAATATCGCCGTTGGCCGGATGGGGAGGCAGGCGGCCATATCCTATTGGCTGGCGCCGGAAGCAAGGGGAAGGGGTTGGGCCTCGGATGCTCTGCGCACCGGTTCGGCCTGGGCCAACGCGACGTGGGAGGTCGAGCACCTCGAGTTGGAGATCGACCCACAGAACGAAGCCTCGATAAAGGTTGCCACCGCCGCCGGTTACCGCCGCCACGGCATCCGCCTGGAGTCAGCCTGTGGTGGCCCCGCCCTCCTCTTCCGACGCCCCTGACGGTTCCCGGGAAACACTCCGGTATCTAGGTCAGACTCCAACTAACATCACACTCATCCCATGACCGCTCTCGACATCGACGCCATCCGTGAGGACCTCGAGGCGCAACGCACTCGCCTCGTCGCCCAACTGGGCGAACTGGGTGCAACCCCCTCGGGAGACCTCCAAGCCGACCTCAACGCCGGTGAGGGCTTTGCCGACGCCGCCGCCACCACGGCCGAGCGCACAGAACGGATCGGAGTGGTCGACACGTTGAAGGGCCAACTCGACGATGTCGAGACCGCCTTGGAGCGAATCAAAGAGGGCAGCTACGGCGTTTGCTCCAACTGCGGCAATCCCATCGCGCCCGAGAGGCTCGAGGCGCGTCCCGAGTCGACGCTCTGCGTTACCTGCAAATCGCGCGGCTTCTGATTCAAACATGCCGGGACGCTGGAGCCATCTAGCCGCGAGATTCGTCGACGTCGTGACCTCACGTCCCCTGGATCACACCGAGAGGGCGGCGGTGAGGCAATGGTTGACAAAACCGACCGTGGCCGAGGGCTTCTTCGCTCAATCCGACGCCGACCAGCGCCACGGATACGCCGCCGCTTTGGCGGTGGTGGCCGAGGCTCCGGCCCGCCTGGATCTCATTCGGGCGGCCTTGCTACACGACATCGGAAAGCGCCACGCCCGGCTGGGTGCGCTGGCCCGCTCGGCGGCGTCGGTGGCCATCCGCCTCCGTCTGCCCCTGCCGGCCAGGTGGGAGCTGTATCGTGATCATGGGTCCTTGTCTGCTGCCGAGCTAGCCGGGGTGGAACCTGTCGTGACCGACTTCGCCCGTCACCATCACGGCACCCGGCCGGCGACCATCCCGCCCGAGGATTGGGACCTGTTGGTGCGGGCAGACGCCGCCCGGATCGGTCGTTGAATCCCATGCTCGATTCGACCACCATGACCGTCTGCTCGTGACCTATCACGTTTCCACCGCCGTTTTCGAGGGACCACTCGACCTGTTGTTGCAGCTGATCACCCGTCATCAGGTCGACGTGACCGCGGTCAGCCTGGCTGATCTCGTGTCGGAGTACCTGGCCCGCCTGGAGGAGCTGCACCGGCTCGATCTCGAGGTGACATCTGAGTTCCTCCTGATTGCCGCCACCCTCATTCAACTCAAGGCGCATGCGCTCATGCCCAACGATTACGCACTGGACCTCGACGAGGAGCTGGCTCTGATGGAGGAGCGTGACCGGCTCCTCGCCCGACTGCTCACCTGTGTGACCTTCAAGGATGTCGCTGTGGTGATCCGTCATCGACTTCAGGAAGCCAACCGGTATGTTCCCCGGGTATCTGGTCTGGACCAGGAGATCGCCGTGGAGCCGCCCGAGGTGATCGTGCCGACCGACGCCATCGGGCTGGCCCGGATTGCCGCCGCCGCCCTCGCCGGCGACCGAAACGAGCCCGATCTCGACCATCTTGACCTCCACCTCCCCTCTGTCCAGGCTGCCATCGATGAGCTCCGGGTGCGGATGACCGAGGAGATCACTGCCTCCTTCGACAACCTGGTCGACCATTGCCGCCGGCCGGTCGAGGTAGCGGCCTACTTTCTGGCTCTACTCGAACTCGCTCGATGGGGGCTGGTGGAGATGACGCAGACCGATTGGATGTCTGAGATTCGGGTGCGTCACACCGGCGCCGACGCGTCGGGTATGGAGTCGGAATGGGCGCTGTGATGGGCCCGACGGCCGCCCTCGAGGCGATCCTGTTCGTGACCGAGGCCCCGGTTCCCGAGTCGGAGTTGGCCGAAGTTCTCGAGATGACCCCTGACGAGGTCGCCGGGGCCCTGGCCGAGCTGTCCGACGAGTTGGACCGGCGGGAGTCGGGCCTCACGCTGCGGGCAAGCGCCGGGGGCTGGCGGCTCTACTCGCGCCCCGAGGCATATCCCTATTTGGAGCGTTTCACCGCTTCGGCCACTGCCCGCAAGCTCTCATCGGCCGCCCTGGAGGTCCTGGCCGTCGTGGCATACCGCCAGCCTGTGTCGCGGGGCCAACTCACCGAGATCCGCGGGGTGGACAGTGACTCGTCGCTACGGACGCTCACCCGCCTCGGTCTCATCGAGGAGGCCGGCCGCCTGTCGATTCCCGGCAACCCGGCGGTCTATCGCACTACCGCCCTCTTCTTGGAGAAACTCGGACTCGGCTCGCTCGACGAGCTCCCGCCGCTGGCCGACCATGTGCCGCCCGCCGACATCGTCGACGCCCTCGAGGAGACCTTCCGCCAATGAACCATTCTGTGGGTCGGAACCGTCGCTCGGAGGCGCGAAAACGACCCACAGAACGGTTGTGAGGCCGTGGATGACGATCGGCCCAAGCTGCAGAAGGCCATCGCCCACAGCGGACTGATGTCGAGGAGGGCGGCCGAGAACCTGATCGCCGCCGGCCGGGTGACGGTCGACGGCGCGGTGGCCAAGATCGGCGACCGGGTTGACCCCGCCGCCCAGAAGGTGGCTGTTGACGGTACCCAGATACCGATCCGCCCCGGACGGGTCACCTACCTGCTGTACAAGCCGGTGGGCACGATCTCCACGGCGTCCGACCCCCAAGGACGCCAGACCGTCACCGACCTCGTCCCGGCCAGCCCCCGGGTCTATCCGGTCGGTCGGTTGGATGCCGACTCGGAGGGCTTGATGCTCCTCACCAACGACGGCGACCTGGCGGAGTTGGTCATGCATCCCCGCTTCGGTGTCACCAAGACCTACACGGTGCTGGTCAACGGCGGCCCCGGTGCTTGGGTAGAACAGTTGAAGACCGGGGTGGAGTTGGACGACGGCCCAGCGGCCGCCCTTTCGGCGCGGGTGGTGGACTCCCACGGCGACCGCACCTTGGTCGAGTTGGTGATGGGAGAGGGGCGCAACCGTGAGATCCGCCGGATGTGCGACGCTCTCGGCCGCCAGGTGGTGCGTCTGGTCCGCACGGCGGTCGGCCCAATCACTGATCGTGACCTGAAGGCGGGGGAGTGGCGGGCATTGGACACCGGCGAAGTCGCCCGGCTGTACCAGGCGGGTCGAAGCGGGTAGCTTGCGGTCGTGCTCGCCGTATCGCCACTGGGCCGCCCCGTCATGGGCAAGGTCCGTCCGCCCGGCTCCAAATCTCTCACCAACCGGGCGCTGGTGGCCGCTGCCCTGGCCGAGCCGGGGGCGAGCCGGATCATCGAACCCCTGGTGGCCGACGACACCGCCGCCATGCGTGCTGCCCTGCGGGCGCTGGGCGTCCTCCTCGACGACGTCGATGAACCATGGCTGGTGCTGGGAACCGGCGGCCGCCTCACCGCTCCGGCCTATGTGGTGGATGCCGGGGCGTCGGGGACGACCGCTCGTTTCATCACTGCCGTCGCCGCTCTCGCAGATGGGGCTACCACCATCGACGGCACCGAGCGGATGCGTCAGCGACCGATCGGGCCCCTGGCGAAAGCGTTGACGGCTTTGGGCGTGCCGATTCGGTCCCAAGACGGGTACCCACCGGTGACCGTGACGGGAGGACACCTCGCCGGAGGCCGGGTCACGGTCGATTCCCGGCTGTCATCACAGTTCGCTTCGGCGCTGCTTCTCGTGTCTCCACTGGCGGCAGACCCGGTCGAAGTTAGCCTGGGCGGCCCTGTCGTGTCACGGCCGTATCTGGATGGCACCGTGGAGGTGATGGGCGCCTTCGGGGCCGAGGTCGTGGTGGATGGCGACCACTTCACGGTGGCCCCGACCGGCTACCGCAGGACCCATTTCGAAGTGGAAGCCGATGCCTCGGCCGCCGTCTACCCGGCGGTGGCGGCCGCCATCACCGGCGGCTCGGTCGTGATCCGGGGAATCCCGCGGGCCTCGATCCAGCCCGATCTCCGCGTGCTCGGCGTCCTCGAGCAGATGGGCTGCACAGTGAGCCGGGAGGGGGACACCATCGAGGTGACCGGCAGCTCGACCGGCGATCTGCAGGCCGTCGATGTCGACTTGTCCGGCGCTCCCGACGGTGCCATGGCGGTGGCGGTGGCTGCATTGTTCGCTGAGGCACCATCGCGGATCGGGGGTCTCTCGACATTGCGGCTGAAGGAGACCGATCGGCTGGCGGCGTTGGAGACAGAGATCCGGCGGGTCGGGGGCGGCGCTCGGGTCGTGGGTGACGTCCTCGAGGTGTCACCAGGCCCGCTGCGGGCAGCCGAAGTAGAGACCTACGGCGACCATCGCATAGCGATGGCCATGGCCCTAGTCGGCCTCGTTGAGCCGGGGATCGTCATCCGGAATCCGGGGACCGTCTCCAAGACATGGCCCGGGTACTTCGACATGCTGGCGGCGCTGTGACGGCGGTCGTGGTGGCAATCGACGGGCCCGGGGGGGTGGGCAAGTCCACCGTCAGTCGGCTGGTGGCCGAGCAGATCGGGGCCGCCCACCTCGACACCGGTGCCTTCTATCGGGCCGCGGCGTTGGCGGTGCTGCGGACGGGCGCCGACCCCGAGGACCCGGCGGCGGTCGTTGCCGCGGTGAGCGGGCGACGGATCGACCATGACCGGGGGCGGACGACCCTGGACGGGGCTGATGTCTCCGACGCCATTCGGACGGACGAGGTGACGGCGGCGGTATCGGCGGTGTCGGGTCATCCCGATCTGCGCAAACGCATGGTCGAGGCCCAGCAGCAGTGGGTCAACCGACGAGGCAACCGGGCCGTCGTGGAGGGCCGTGACATTGGTACGGTCGTGTTCCCCGAGGCCACCCTGAAGATCTTCTTGGACGCCGATCCAGCGGTGCGGGCGGCCCGCCGTTCGGGCGAGACGGGCACCGCTGCCTCCGCCGTGGCCGAGGCCCTGGCCCGTCGCGACCGCCTCGACTCGACCCGGCCCAATTCCCCCCTCGCCGCCGCCGATGATGCCGTCCACCTCGACACCACCGAGTTGTCCGTCGACGAGGTCGTCGCTCGTATCCTCGCCCTCCTCCCGGATGGACTGTGAACCGAATCCCGGCTTAGGCCCGAGAAAGCGTTCACAGAACGAGCCGTGGGCATCGGAATCGGTTGTTCGGTTGGAGGCGCGGCTACCTACCATTACCGGCATGGTCGAACGTGTGCTGCTGGCCGAACCGCGCGGGTTCTGTGCCGGAGTGGAGATGGCGATAAAGGCCCTCACCTGGATGGTGCGGATCTTCGAGCCACCGGTTTACTGCTACCACGAGATCGTCCACAACGAGTGGGTAGTCGGTGCCTTCGAGCGGGTCGGCGTGACCTTCGTGAACGACATCTCCGAGGTTCCCGAAGGCGCCCCGGTGATGCTGTCTGCCCACGGCTCTTCGCCGGAGGTAGTAGAAGGTGCCGGGGCCCGGGCCGCCGTGGTGATCGACGCCGTCTGCCCTCTCGTCACCAAGGTGCATCACGAGGTCAAGCGAATGGCCTCCAAAGGCTACGACATCCTCTATGTAGGTCATCAGGGCCACGACGAGGCGGTGGGGACGGTGGCCGAGGCTCCCGAGGCAATCACCCTGGTCGAACCGGAGACCGGCCTCGCCGCTTTCCAGCCGAAGGATCCCGGGAGGGTCGCCCTGCTCGCCCAGACGACCTTGGGGATGCACGAGTGGCGCCAGGTCCTGGAACAGGCGGAGTCCCAGTTTCCCGCCCTCGAAACGGCCCGTCGGTCCGACCTGTGTTACGCCACGACGAACCGCCAGGACGCCGTCGGTCAACTAGCCCAACAATGTGATCTGATTCTCGTTGTCGGTTCGGACAACTCGTCCAACACCCAGGCGCTGGTGCGGTACTCGATCGAGAACGGCACGCCCGCCTACCGTGTCGACGCCGCCGACCGGATCGACCCTGCCTGGCTCGAGGGAGTCGACGTTGTCGGGGTCACAGCCGGTGCCTCAGCT
>Ga0299907_10000213_pt1 | contig 25867 bp, 24 predicted proteins | sample RVTome_16_FD_198680 | JGI IMG/M metagenome (GOLD analysis project Ga0299907, IMG submission 198680) | Soil microbial communities from uranium-contaminated site in the Upper Colorado River Basin, Wyoming, United States - RVT152D67 (version 2) ...
ACCCCACCTCGTATTTTCTAGCGATAGGGCGGCGGGTAGTGCAGTCCGCCGTCGGTCCACAGCGAGTTGAGCAGTCGCTCCAGACCCAGGGGCGAGCCCGGACCCACATTGCGATCGTAGATCTCGGCATAGTTACCGACCTGGGTGATCACCTGGGCGGCAAAGTCCGTAGCGAGACCGAGACCCGGGTCGAATGGCGCCGTCCCTTCCTCCGTCTCCACAGGGAGCCCCAGGAAGTTCCTGATGTTGGTGTCCTCGGTGTCGGCGAAGGTGTCGACATTCGTGGAGTCGATCCCGAATTCCTCTGCCTGCATGGTGGCCAGGACGATCCAGTCCACAACCTGGGCCCACTGCGAGTCGCCGTCGAGCACAGCTGGGCCGAGGGGCTCCTTGGAGAAGGTCTCCTCCAGGATCACCAGTGCCTCGGGACCGCCCTGATCCTCGGGCCATGCCGAACGCACCCCAGCCAGCTGGGACTTGTCAGAGGTCCAGCCGTCACACTGTTGCTCGATGAAGGCCGCCTGGATCTGCGGGTTCTCATCGAATGTGAGAGGTGTGTAGGGGATGTCGGCCATCCTCGCCGTCAGGTTCAGCTCGGTCGTGGTGCCGGAGAGAACGCAGATCGTGGTATCGGTCATGTCCTCGATCGTGGTGAAACCGCTGTCGGCGCCAACCATCATCCCCTGGCCGTCGTAGAAGGTGGTGGTGAGGAAAGTCGCACCGAGACCGCCATCCCGGCTAGAGGTGTATGTGGTGTTCCGGATGAGGACATCCACCTCGTCCGACTGCAGGGCCGTAAATCGCTGCTCAGCCGTCAGGTCGACGAACTCGACCGCCTCGGCGTCACCGAGGACCCCGGCGGCGACGGCACGACAGAAGTCGATGTCGAACCCGACGTGCTCACCTGTCTCATCGACAAAACCAAATCCCGGGACCGTGTTGTTGACGCCACAGAGCAGGCTGCCGCGGGCCTGGACCTCGGCCAGTTTGCCGTCGCCAGCCGGTGCCTCCTCTCCGGCCGTGGTCGTGGTCTCCTCGCCGGCGCCGCTAGTAGTCGTCTCCTCACCGGCCGCTTCGGTCGTCTCCGGCGCCTCGCCGCTGGTGGTGGTCGTCGTGTCAGCCGCCTGGGTACAGGCGGCCAGGACCAGCATCAGGGCGGTCAAGGCGGCAAATAGCTTGCTTGCCTTCATCACTACCTCCGTTGGATCGCTTGGGGGGCGTCACGAGGCCACGTAGCGCACCGGGGTCGACCCTAGCTCCTGAGCCGTGGCGACGGGGCCGGATCGGTAGCCTGGCTCCTCTTTCCGAAAGGCCTCGTGACGGAACGCATCGTTGCCCGTATCGTCTGGGTGCTGGCTGCTCTGGCCCTCGGCGTCACCGTGTTTGCGGTCTGGTATGACCGGCAAAATGCGCTCGGCGAGGATTCATCCCTGTTCGTCGCCGCCGATGCCACTGCCTGGGCCCTGCTTCCGCGGTTCGTCCTCACCGGGGCTCGGATCCGGCTCTGGTTCGACAATTGGTCGTGGGTGTTGCTGATCTTCCCCATCTTCCACCTGATGCTGGTCTTCCCCACCCGAAAGCTGCTCTCCGCCCGCTGGTTCTCACCGCGCCTCCGCCATCAGGCGGAGAAACCGCCGGGCTCGGTCGGTCCTGGGATTGGCCAGGACCTGATCTGGAAGACCCTCCTCCACCACCCGCCCCTCGTCCATGAACAGCACACGGTCGGCGACGTCCCGGGCAAAGCCGAGCTCATGGGACACCACGATCATGGTCATCCCCTCGGCAGCCAGGGTCTTGATGGCATCGAGGACCTCTCCCACCAACTCGGGGTCGAGAGCAGAGGTCGGCTCGTCGAAGAGCATCAAAGATGGGCTCATGGCCAGGGCCCGGATGATGGCAACGCGCTGCTGCTGACCACCGGAGAGCCGATCGGGGTACTCATCCCTCTTGTCGGAGAGATCGAAGCGGGTGAGGAGATGTTGGGCCGTGATCTGGGCCTCCTCTTCGGACATCTTCACCACCTTGCGCGGGGCCAGGGTGATGTTGTCCAGGACCGTGAGATGGGGGAAGAGGTTGAAGGACTGGAACACGATGCCAATCCGGCGCCGCGCCTGATCGGCGTCGAACTCGGGGTCGGCGATGTCCACCCCCTCCAGCAGGATCTCGCCATCGTCCACCGGCTCGAGGAGGTTGATGCAGCGGAGCAGGGTCGATTTCCCCGATCCTGAAGGCCCCACGACCGCCAACACCTCGTGGGTCGAAAGGGCGAGGCTGACATCGGCGAGGACAGTCAGGTTGCCGAACTGCTTCGAGATGCCGCGAACCTCGAGAAGAGGGCTCACAAGGAGGTCCCGGTGGTTCGCTCCCGCTGGCGCCTGATCAGATAGTCGGTGAACCGGGCCAGTGGGACGGTCACGATCAGGAAGAGAAGCGCTGCGGCCAAATAGGCGGTGAAGTTGAAGGTCTCGGCGACGTAGATCTGGGATCGGCGGAATGCCTCCTGGACGCCGAGCAAGGCGAGCAAAGCGGAGTCCTTCTGCAGCGCAACGAAATCGTTGAGGAGTGGAGGGATGACCCGGCGCACGGCTTGGGGCAACACGACCCATCTCATGGACTGGGCGGAGCTGAGGCCCAGGGACCGAGCCGCGGCGGTCTGGCTCTCATGAACCGATTCGATCCCGGCCCGATAAACCTCGGCCACGTAGGCGGAATAGGAGATCACCAGGGTGGTGATGGCCCAGAACTCCTGGCTGTTGGGGACGCCCTGCAATCTCAGCGCCGGGACGCCAAAACCGAGGAGGAATAGCAAGATGATGGTGGGGATGCCACGGATCAAGTCGACGTAGGCAGTCGCGGCCAGACGCAACGGCGTGAGCACGGGAGCGCGGCTGCTGCGGATCACGGCCAACACCAGGGCGACGATGAGGATGAAGACCTCGGCGATGAGGAATATGCGGACGTTGCGGACGAACCCGGTGAGGATGTCGGGGAACGAGGCCTTGAAATCCTCCCAGCTGAAGAACGACTCGCGGACCGTGGGCCACCCCGGGGAGTTGATCACCACCAGGATCACGACCCCGAACACGACGACGGTGCTCAGCGCGCCGATGAACAACGAGCGTCGGCGCTGTCGCTTGTGAAATGCCAAGCGGCGGGCGCGGCCCGGGGAGACGCCCGGGTCCCGGTGCGGCGCCTCGGCCTCGGTCATTCAGGGGTGTTAGCCGGTCTCGATGATCGGGGCTTCGACGACATCGGAGAGCCACTCCTGCTGGATGGCGTCGAGATCCACGTTGGCCAATGCCTCGTTGACACAATCCCGCAGTGGGTTGCCCTCCTCGAACACCATGCCGAACTGCTCGCTCTCCCCGGCCGAGGGGAACTGGGCAATCACGGTCGAGCCCTCGATCTCCACCGCCGAGACGAAGAAGGCTGTCGGTAGGTCGAGGATGAGGCCATCGAGCTGGCCGGCGTCGAATGCGGCCTTGGCATCGGCGTTGGTGTCGTACACCAGCGGCTCGGTGTCGGGCTGGATCACATCGGTGATGAAGTCGAGGCTGGTGGTGCCCACTTGGGCCCCGAGACGATAGGCCTTGAGGTCCTCGATCGACGTGGCCGAGGCGATCTCAGAATCGGAGAATCCGAGGAGCGCCTGGTTGACGTCGTAGTAGCCGTCGGAGAAGTCGACAGCCTCCTCGCGCTCCTCGCTGATCGAAACCTGATTGATGTCGAAATCGAAATCCTTCTCCCCGGGCGCGAAGGCGTTGTTGAACGGCACCACGACCCAGGTCACCTCGTCCTCCGTGAAGCCGAGCTCGTCAGCTACCGCGTAGGCGACCGCGCTCTCGAACCCGGTTCCGGTCTCGGGACCGCCGTCGAAATCGAACCAAGGTGGGAAGGAAGGCTCGTCGGTGCCGATCGTCAGGACCCCTTCCTGTACCAAGGGGAGATCTTCCTTCTCGCAGGAGACGTCGCCTCCGCCACCTCCGCCTTCGGTGGCACACGCAGCCACGATGACAGCGAGGGCTGCGATGAGGGCGATGCTTCTCTTCATTGGGAGTCCTCCGAGATCTCGTGGAATTCGGGAGCGTAGTGCCCGCCGTCACCGTGCCCGCCATAGGGCGAAGTCAGATCTGCCCGATACAATCGCCCGGTCCCATGGGGACGAGACTCAGGAGGAACAAACTCAATGAAACGGCGAATCATCTGGCTCATCACTGCGATGGCTCTCATTGTCGCGGCTTGCGGCGGAGGCGACGACAGCGAAGGGACCGCAACCACAGAAGCAACAGCAACCACTGGAGCGACCGCAACCACAGAAGCGACGGCAACCACAGAAGCGACAGCAACCACAGAAGCGACCGAAGGGGATCTCCTGTCGGCCATCGAGGAGGAAGGTGTGCTGACGGTGTCGACCGACCCGGCCTACCCGCCCCAATCCTCCCTCAACGAAGACACGGGAGAGTACGAAGGCTTTGACATCGACGTGGCCAGCGAGATCGCCGAGCGCATTGGTGTCGAGGTGGCGTGGGAGGCCCCGGCCTGGGAGACGATCATCGCCGGCAACTGGAATGGTAGGTGGGACCTCAGCGTGGGATCGATGACGATCACACCGGAGCGCGAGGAGGTACTCCACTTCAGCACTCCCTACTACTTCACACCAGCAGTGGTGGCGGTGGGGGCGGACGATGACTCCATCACCGATCTGGCCACCGACCTCGACGGACAGAGCATCGGCGTGTGTGGCGGTTGTACATACGACTTCTACCTGCAGGGGAACCTGAATATCCCAGGGGAGAGTTTCGAGTTCGTGATCGACGACGCCGAGATCGTGACAGTCGACACGGACACCACCGCCATCGAGCAACTGGTCCAGGGCCGGGTGGCGGCGGTGATGTCGTCGGCGACGACGATCCAGGCTGCGATTGACGCGGGCCTCCCGATCAAGGTCGTGGGTGATCCCCTCTTCTATGAGCCCCTGGCGGCGGCGATCGACGCCAGTTCTTCGCTAGAGACGGATTCCTTCGTGGCCCGGGTCTCGGAGATCATCGAAGAGATGCACGAGGACGGGACACTCAGTGAGCTGTCGAACCAGTGGTTCGGCCTGGACCTGACAACGAAGACCTCTTGAAATCCGGCGGCGGGGGCGTGGGACCGAAGTCTCGCGCCCCCGCTCCGATCGACTAGATCAGGGGTTGATGAGAGAGCGCCTCGAGCAATGGAGCGCCGGCATCCCGTTCAAGGTGAAGCTCGGCATGGTCTGGGTCGTCATTGCCCTGATCGTGGTGTTCCTCTTCTCGTTGGCCGACTTCGACGTCGATTGGATGCTCGACCACCTCTGGTTCATCACCCAGGGTCTGCCCTGGACGATCATCATTTGCGGGCTAGCCATCATCCTCGCCGTCACCCTCGCATTGTTCGGGGCCCTGGGGCGACTCTCCAACAGCGCAGTCGCCCAGGGAATTACCGGCTTCTACACCTCCTTTTTCCGGGGCACACCACTGATCGTGCAGATGTTCCTCATCTTCCTCGCCCTGCCCCAGCTGGCCCCGCCGAACCTCCCGGGTCTGCGCGATTCACTGACCCTCACTGCGCTCCAGGCCGGGGTCATCGCACTCGGTCTCAACTACGGCGCCTACATGACCGAGATCTTCCGGGCCGGCATCCAGTCGGTGGGACATGGTCAGGTGGAGGCTGCCGAAGCCCTCGGGATGACCTATCGCCAGCGCATGAGGCGAATCGTCCTCCCCCAGGCGATTCGGGTCATCATCCCCCCCACCGGAAATGAGTTCATCGCCATGTTGAAGGACTCCGCCCTGATTTCTCTCCTCGGTTCGGTGATAGCCCAAATGGAGATCTTCCGACGCGCGCAGCTCGTGGGTAGGGCCGATTTCCGGCCTCTGGAGGCCTTCGTGGTGGCCGCTGCTCTCTACTGGTTGCTCACAACGATCTTCCAGGTCTTCCAGATGAGATTGGAGCGGCGTCTTTCTACGGGCTATGTCCGCACTCTCAGGGTCACGACGCAACCGGGTGTCGAACTGGTGGAAAGCGAGCCGGCGTGACCGAGCCGGTGGTCAGGGTGAGCCAGCTCCGCAAGTCGTTCGGAGACCACGAAGTCCTGAAGGGCATCGACCTCGATGTCACCCGGGGAGAGGTGGTTGTCATCTTCGGGCGATCGGGTTCGGGAAAGAGCACCCTTCTGCGCTGCATCAACTTCCTCGAGGAACCGACATCGGGGACCATCGAAGTTGGCGGTGTCCGTCTCGAGCCGGGCCCCCGGACTCATCGCCAGCGGGAGGCGATCCGCAGTGTGCGGATCAAGGCCGGGATGGTGTTCCAGGATTTCAATCTCTTTCCCCACTTGACCGTCCTCGAGAACCTCATCGAGGCTCCGGTCACGGTCAAGGGTCAGGACCGTGACCATGCGGTCGAGGTGGCCGTGGAACTCCTCGCCCAGGTCGGTTTGGCCGACAAGAGAGACGAGCACCCGATCCGGCTGTCCGGGGGGCAGAAGCAGCGGGTCGCCATCGCCCGTGCCCTGGCCATGGAGCCTGAGGTGATGATGTTCGACGAGCCCACCTCAGCACTCGACCCCGAGTTGATATCTGAGGTGCTCTCGGTGATGAAGAGCCTGGCGACCGAGACGCAGATGACGATGATGGTGGTCACCCATGAGATGGGCTTTGCCCGCGAGGTCGCCACCACGATGGCCTTCGTACACGAAGGGAACATCGTCGAGCAGGGCCCGCCGACCTCTGTGATCGCCGACCCCCAGCACGCTCAGACCAAGAGGTTCTTGGAAGCGGTCCTCTAGCTGAGCAAGGCGACGACTCTCGATGCGACCGAGTCGGGATCGAGACCGACCGAGTTGGCGATGTCGGACGGGGAACCGAAGGGGAGGAATCGGTCGGGGATGCCGATGCAGGTGATTTCCTTGACCTGACCCGCCTCGGCGAAGGCCTCCATCACCGCGGCGCCAAACCCTCCGGCGACGACGTTGTCCTCGACGGTGATGACATGGCGAGCCGGGGCGGCCCATTCGAGAATCCTGGGATCGAGCGGCTTCACCCATCGCGCGTTCACCACCCCCGCCGAGAATCCCTTGGTTCTGATGTCCACGGCCGCTTTCTCCGCGACCTCGACCATCCGGCCCGCCGCCACCAGGAGGACATCGGTGCCTTCTGAGAGCAACTGCGCCTCACCAACCGGCAGGGCCGCAACCGGGACCGCCGGGACCGATACCGCTGCCCCCTTTGGATAGCGGATCGCGATCGGGCCGTCGTGGTCCACCGCCGTCTCGATCATGGCGCACAGCTCCGTGGCGTCCGCGGGCACCCCGACGACCATATTCGGGATCAGGCGAAGGTAGGACAGATCGAAGACCCCGTGATGCGAGGGCCCATCGGGCCCGGTGATCCCCGACCGGTCCACGAGGAACGTCACCGGAAGGTCGTGAAGGGCGACATCGGCGATGATCTGATCGAAGGCGCGCTGGAGAAAGGCGGAGTAGACGGCCACCACCGGCCGCTTGCCGGCCAGGGCCATTCCGGCGGCGAGCGTCACGGCGTGCTGCTCGGCGATCCCGGTATCGAATACCCGGTCCGGGAACCGCTGCCACATCTGCATCAGCCCGGCAGTAGTCACCATCGCCGCGGATATCCCGACCAGATCTGGCCTGCTGGCGGCCGCCTCGGCCACGGCGTTACCGGCGACGTCGGTGAGTCTGAGCTCCTCTTTGATGGCCTTGCCGGTGGCCAGGTCGAACGAGCCCACACCGTGCAGCTTCTCCAGCTCGTCCTCGATGGCCGGCTGGTAGCCATTGCCCTTCTGAGTGACGACGTGGATCACGACCGGCCGGTCAAAGCGCTTGGCGGCTTGGAAAGTCTCCTCGAGCAGCTCGATGTCGTGTCCGTCGATCTGCCCGGTGTACTTGAGGTCGAGGGCGTCGAAAACGGTGAAGGGCTCGAGTATCTGCTTCACCGCGTCCTTCAGCCGTCCGGCCAGCTCGTCGGCCGTCTCCCCGACCAGTGGGAGCCCTCTGAGCATCCGGCCCAGGGTTCGCTTGGTCTTCTCGTAGCGGGGGTCGAAGCGGTAGTGGGCAAGGCTGGCGAGGGCGGCGAGACCACCCACCGTCGGGGCGTAAGACCGGCCGTTATCGTTGACCACGATGATCAGGCGCTTCGGCTGGGTCACCGCGATGTGGTTGAGCGCCTCGTAGGCCATGCCCCCGGTGAGGGCGCCGTCCCCGATGATGGCGACGGTGTACCCGGGATAGCCGGCGAGGGCATGACCGAGGGCGTAGGAGAGGGAGGTCGACGCGTGACTGTTTTCGACGAAATCGTGATCGGACTCCTCACGGCTCGGGTAGCCCGATAGCCCGCCAGTGTGACGGAGGTGATCGAAGCCCTCGATGCGCCCCGTGACCAACTTGTGCACATAGGCCTGGTGGCCGACGTCCCAGATGAAGCGATCGGTGGGCGAGTCGAACACGCGGTGCAGAGCAAGGGTCAGCTCGACAACGCCGAGATTCGGGGAGAGATGCCCGCCGCTCTTGGACACCTTGTCCAGGATGAAGGTGCGGATCTCTTCGGCGAGAGCGTCCAGCTCTTCCTTGCTCAGCCCACGCAGGTCCGCGGGACTCGAGATGGATTCGAGAATCGACATGGTGGGAACCGGTCCAGGCTAGTGGTCTGCCGTACTATTGATGCCGCGATCTCGCAGCCAATGGGGCGGCGGGCCACTCAATTGGATGGGGGAATTTGCCGATCGAGGATCGGCAAATGGACGATGAATGTGGAGCCGGCCCCCAGCTCGCTTTCGACAGAGACACTCCCGCCGTGACTTTCCACCACATGCTTCACGATGGCGAGCCCCAGACCGGTTCCGCCGGTGGCCCGGGCCCGGGCATTGTCCACCCGGTAGAAGCGCTCGAAGACGCGATCCAGGTCACGAGTGGGGATCCCCTCCCCGGTGTCGTTTATCCGAAGCACCGCCTCTTCCCCGACCACCTCCAGCTCGGCCCCGATGGATCCCCCGGAGGGGGTGTACCTGATCGCGTTGTCGAGCAGATTACGAACGGCGATGGCCACGTCACGACGGCTTCCCGCCACCTGGGCCGGGGCCACCTGGAGGGTGAGATCGATTCCCTGCTCATCTGCCACGGTGCGCACCCGTTCCAACTCCTCCTGAACCAGTTGATCGAGGCTCAGTGGATCCAGCTCAGGTTCGTCCCGCTCCAACCGCGACAGATCGAGTAGGTCGGCGACCAAACGATCGAGCTGGCGCGCCGAGCCCTCGATCTGGCCGGCAAAGCGCATCGCCGAGTCGTCGCCTCGCTCGACCGCCAACTGCAAGGCCTCCGAGGATGCGATGATGGCCGATACCGGCGTCTTCAGCTCATGAGAGGCGTTGGCCACGAAGTCACGTCGGACCGAGGCCGCTCGCTCTCGCTCGGTGACGTCGACCACAACGAGCAGGATCCGCTTGTCATACGCGAACGGAGTAGCGATTCCCCTCAGTTGACGCACCGGCTTCCCATGCTCGGCGAGCAACGTTGTGGAGGACCCTGTCTCTCTCGCCTCGACCAGAGCATCTTGGAAAGAGAACGGGACCAGACCGGAGAGGGTCTCGGGGATGGCGCCAAGCAGGCTCTGGGCCGATGGATTGGCATACATCACCGAGTCGTCCTCATCGAAGAGGATGGTCCCCTGCGGCATGGCGCCGAGAACCACCTCGAGGGTCGACGACGCCCTTACCGTCTCCAGCAGCCGGGAGCGGTTGCTGGCGTCGAGATCGGCAATGGCTGTCGCCAATTCGTCGATCTCGAGCACGCTGGACCGCGGCGGCCTGGGGCCGTTGTCCGACAGGGCCTTGGTGTGTTCGGTGAGCTCGACTATCGGTCGGGACATGCGCCTTGACAGCCAGGCCACGACTAGCAGCCCGACGAGCCCCGCGACGATCGAGACGAGGATCAGGGAGCTCCGGAATGGCCATGTCTCCGCGGCAACGTCATCGGCAGAAGCCGAGAGGCGGAGGATGAGCCCGTCGTCTGTGGGTGTGGCCACGTAGAGCTGATCGAACCCGGTGGTATCGCTGTCTCTCGTGTCCCGCCCGGTTTCGCCGTCGATGGCAGCGGCCACCTCGGGTCGATCGGAATGGTTGTCCATTGCTGCCGGATCCGAGTGAGAGTCGGCGAGCACCACGCCGTTCTGGTCGATGACGGTGTAGCGGTAGCCAGCGGCGTCGGCCATGGTGTCGGCCCAGGTCTGGAGCTCGGCCGTGTCCACCGGCATGCCCACTGCGGAGATTCGAGCCGCCGACTCCAATTGATCGAGCGCCCCCTCGGTGAACGCGGCGTCCACCGAGCGGGAAAGAAACCAGGCCATGACCCCGATCAAGACCAGGAAAACGACGGCGAAATGGAGCAGGAAGCGAAGAGCGAGCGGGGTCCTCCCCGGCCCTCTACTGCTCATCCACGAACTTGTAGCCCAGGCCACGCACCGTCACGATCAGTCTCGGGTGCGAGGGATCTGGCTCGAGCTTTTGACGAAGACGCTTGATATGGACGTCGAGGGTCTTGGTATCGCCGAAATAGCTCGGTCCCCAAACCTCGTCGATCAGGGAGTGACGCGCCGCCAGCCGATTCCTCCGCCGCATCAACGACTCGAGCAGCTCGAATTCCTTGGGACGCAGGTCGACCGGCTCACCGTCGAGCCGGGTCTGATGAGCATCGATATCGAGCTCAATGGGGCCGCCGCGCAGCACCTCGTTCGAGTCGGCGAGCACACCACTCTTCGCGGCTCTCCGCAGCTGTGCCCTGATCCGGGCCACCAGCTCTCGCATCGAGAACGGCTTGGTCATGTAGTCGTCGGCTCCGAGCTCGAGGCCGGCCACCTTGTCGGACTCGGCGTCCTTGGCGGTGAGCATGATGATGGGGACGTCCGATGACAGTCGGATCTGGCGGCAGACGTCCAGCCCGGACATGCCGGGCAGCATCAGGTCGAGGAGCACGAGGTCGGGTTGGTTGATCCGCGCCGACTCCAGCCCGCCAACACCAGAATCGGCCACGAGTACCTCGAAACCCTCCACATCGAGTGCGTATCGAACCGATTCGGCAAGTCCCGGCTCGTCCTCTACGACAAGGACGCTATGCCTTCGGCGCTCATCCGTCCGGGTCATCGACCGACTTGTCCAAGCCCGATTCGACGAATTCGGCTCGTTTGCCTGTGATCAGGTATGCCGTTTGCTCGGCGAAGTCCACCGCCTGGTCCCCAACCCGCTCCAGGGCTCGGGACGCCATCATTATCTTGGTTGCCCACTCCAGCATCTGCGGGTCTGCGGCGACGGCCACAATCTCCTTGAACATGTTGGCGTTGAGCCGGTCGACCGGCTGGTCCATGGCGGGCAGGAGACGTGCTTCGTCCAGGTCCTGACGCAGGTATGCCTCGATCGAGGTCCTGATCATCGGGCGAACCAGGTCGCCCATCTCCTGGATTTGATCGCAGATGCGCTCCACCCGGGGCAGACCGTCGTTTTGCTGGGTCACCCGGGCGATATTCACGCACTGATCGCCCATGCGCTCGAAGGTGGCGTTGAGCTGGAGGAGGACGCTCATCTTTCTCAGATCGGAGCCGAGTGGCTGAAATCTGGCCATCAGGGTCGTCCACATCCGGTGAACCTCGAAATAGGTCTTGTCGATGTCCGCGTCGATGGCGATCACCCGATCGGCCAGCTCCAGATTGCCGGTGGTCACCGAATCCACTGCCATCTCGACCATGTGTTCGGCGCGGTCGACCATGCCGAGGACGGTGTGCTCCAGGGCTTCCAGCTCTTGGTGAAAATGAAGATTGGTGTCTGATGCGCTGGTCATCCGAATCGTCCCGTGATGTAATCCTCGGTCTGTTTTTGGACAGGAGCCGTGAAGATCTGCTCGGTCTCGCTGAACTCTACGAGGTAGCCAGTTCGCTGCCCCTCCTCGTCGACGTTCACCGAAAAGAAGGCGGTTTGATCCGACACCCGAGCTGCCTGCTGCATGTTGTGGGTGACGATCACGATCGTGTAGTCCTGCTTCAGGTCGAGCATCAGCTCCTCGATCTTCAGCGTGGCGATGGGATCGAGGGCCGAACAGGGCTCGTCCATCAGTACGACGTCGGGGCTCGTGGCGATGGCGCGGGCGATGCAGAGACGTTGTTGCTGGCCACCCGAGAGCGCCATCCCCGATTCCTTGAGTTTGTCCTTGACCTCGTCCCACAGGGCGGCCTTGATCAGGGACTCTTCAACCAGATCGTCGTAGTTGCCCTTGAAGCCGGCGATCCGCGGCCCGTACACGATGTTCTCATAGATGCTCTTCGGGAACGGGTTCGGCTTCTGAAAGACCATGCCGATCCGGCGTCGAACCTCGACCGGATCCACTTTTTCCCCGTAGAGATCCACCCCGTGATACTCGACCCGGCCCTCGACCCGGGCCGACTCGATCAGGTCGTTCATCCGGTTGAAACAACGAAGGACGGTCGACTTGCCACAGCCGGAGGGCCCGATCAGAGCGGTGATGCGGTTCTGGTGGATCGTCATGTCGACATCGCGCACAGCCCGGAACGATCCGTAATAGACAGTCAGGCCCCCGAGCTCGAAGATCGGCGTGCGGTCCCCGGGGGACGCCATTATGGACGCGGTTTCTTCCCGGGCGGCGTGATCGGCCACGGCCACCTCGATGGGTAGCTCCGGCTTCCGGCTCGTCTCGGCTTGCGTGGTCATCGGTTCGCCTTCCTGGTCGATCATCGATATCTCCGCTCGTAGCGGTCACGAGCGAGAACCGCCGCAGCGTTCACGGTCAACAACATCACCAGAAGGACGACGATCGATGCCGCGGTGAGCGAGACGAACTCGGCCTGGGGCTGCCGGGCGAAGTTGAAAACGACGATGGGGAGAGCGGTGTAGGGCTGGGTCAGCATCAGGTCGGCGAACGAGGCATCGCTGGAGACGCTGAAGAAGAGAGACAACTGAGCCCCCGCCAACAAGAGAGGCGCCGATTCGCCGAAGGCCCGAGCGATGGTGAGGACCGAGCCGGTGAGTATGGCGGGGATGGCCACCGGGAGGACATGATGTCTGATCGTCTCCCACCGCGTCGCTCCCACCGCCAACGAAGCCTCTCGCAAACCGCCGGGCACCGCCCGCAGGGCTTCCGAGGTGGTGATGATCATTATCGGAAGTACCAGGACGGCGAGGGTGAGCCCGCCGGCGACGACATTTCGGCCGGCGATTCCCTCTGAGGCTCCGAAGACACCCCGCATCAGGATCTCGACGAACAAAAACAGACCGAGGATCCCGTAGACGATCGACGGGACCCCGGCCAGATTGCGAATGTTTGCGTTGATGAACCTGGTCACCCGATTGTCAGATGCGTACTCCTCGAGATAGACGGCGGCCGCCACTCCGAACGGGAAGGCGACCGCGATGACGAATCCGGTCAGGGCAAGCGACCCCATGATCGCCTGCCAGATCCCGGCCGAATCGGCCCGGGGCGAGAGGCTGGCGGTGACGAAGTCAAGACCCCGGGTGGCGAAGACCGGGAGGGCCGCGGCGATGGTGTCGGCGAGAAGCGTGACCAGGATGACCACCGAGGAGAGGAGGGTGAACAGCAACGCGAACGCAACCAGCGCGTTGAACGGGCTGAACCTCCTCCCCTCGATCGATTGGCGGACCAGCTCGGTAGTAGTCACGACGTCGGTGTCGGCCGTCATCTCAATACCTCTGTCGGTAACGACGCACGATCCGCCCACTGATCACGTTCAGGCCCAGGGTCAGCACGAAGAGGACGAGGCCAACGAAGAAGAGCGACTGGAACGCGGCCACATCTCCGGCAACCTGATCCGAGCCAACTGCCAGATTGGCGATGGCGCCGGTCATGGTGAGCCCACCCTCTGTCGGGTTGAAGGTCATGATGCCGTTGAGACCGGCAGCCAATGCCACAACCATGGTCTCGCCAACCGCCCGGGATATACCCAGGATCACTGCGGCGATGATGCCGGAGATTGCGGCGGGAAAGACCACCCGTAGCGCGGTGTGCCACTGTTTGGCCCCCAAGCCATACGAGGCCTCCCGCAACGAGTAGGGCACTGCCCGCATCGCATCCTCAGACACAGAGGCCACCAACGGGATGGTGAGGATCCCCACCGCGATACCGGCCGCAAGGAAGTTGGCGCTCTGTGCCCCGGGGTAGAGGCCCCGCACCACGTTCGGCGTGATGAACTGGAGGGCAAAGAAGCCCAAGACCACCGAGGGGATCCCGGCCAGGATCTCCAATGTGGGCTTCAACACCCGTCGCACCCCCGACCTGGCGTACTCGGAGAGATAGATGGCAGAGCCGAGGCCGAAAGGAACCGCCACCAGCATCGCGATGCCGGTCACCATCATGGTGTGAACCAGCAGCGCCGAAAGGTCGAAACGGCCCCGACGAGGGAACCAACCGTTGCCCCAGAGCTGGTCTAGCTCGATGGAATTGAGAAACGCCCAGGCCTTTCCGATCAGTGCGAGAACTATGGCGACGGAGATGAGGATCGAGATCGCCGCTGCCGTGAAGAACAACGCCTTGACCACAGCCTCGCGGCGCCGCCGACGGACATCGCCGGTCAGGTCGATGCGACTGTCCCGCTGTTGGTCGACTATTGCCATTCGTCTTGGTGAGAGGATAGAGACCGGGACCCCGGCGATGGCCGGCGCCCTGGGTCGGTCTCAGCCCATCGCGCCTGTCCATGCGGCGCGGGTGGCTCCGATGTCTTCTGCCGGTAGCTGGACGTACCCGGCATCGGCGACGGCAGCAAGGCCCTCGTCCGAGAGGTAATAGTCGACGAATGCCGTCAGTTCTGGCCGATTGGCCAGGTCGCTGGTATTGACGTAGATGAACAGTGGCCGCGACAACGGGTACTCGAAGCTGGCGATGGTCTCCGCCGTCGGAGTTACGCATCCCGACTCGCCGTTGTCGACCTCGAGCGCCTTCAGCACGTCCTGGTTTGCCTCGTAGAAGGCAAACCCGACCCAGCCCAGGGACGTGGGGTTCTCGGTGATTCCCTGAACGATCACGTTGTCGTTCGCCGATGCGTTGTAGTCGGCTCTGGTGAAGTCGTTGCCCTCGCCGAGACGCTCCTCAGAGATGTCGGCGATCACGAACTCCACGAAGGTGTCGTACGTGCCCGACTCCTCGCCCGGAGCTGTGATGACCAACGGCTCCTCGGGATACGGTGCGTTTGGAGCGCTCAGCTCGGCTGCCAACTCGTTGGCATCGGACCAATTGGCGAATCCCTCCGACTCGGGGCCGAGGAGGGCATAGAGATCGGTGAACCCGAGACAGCTGACGGCTTCGTTTTCGAGACTGGTCAAGACCGTCAAGCCGTCGGTGGCGATGTGGAGCTCGACATACGAGATCCCGGCACCCTCACATGTGGCGATCTCTTCCTCGGAGATCGGACGGGAAGCGTCGGAGATATCGGTCTCACCTGCGCAGAAACGGGCGAATCCGTCACCGGTCCCTGGACCCTCGACGGAAGTAGCGACACCGGGGTTCGCCCCATCGAAGGCCTCACCGACCCTTGCAGTGATGGGCTCCACGGTGGATGACCCGGATACGACGATGCTCCCGGAGAGATCAACTCCTCCACCTTCGATGGACGTGGTCGGTTCCGCGGATGGTTCGGTGGTGTCGGGGGCTGATGTGGTCCCGGCGCCTGCAACGGTCGTGGTCATGTCACCGCCACCATCGATGTCACAGGCTGCGGCTACCAGGGCAAGTACGACGGCCAGGCCCAACAGACGGACAATTCGGGATTTCATCCCTTTGTGCTCCTTGTTCGCGGAACGTTCCCCTATGGGGGCAGCAGTTCACCCCGCCGCCGAGATAAAGGTATGGGGCCTCGTTAACGGGGCGTTTGCCCGCAGGTGAACGAGGAGTGAACGTTTTGTGTGTGCGGTTAAAGCACCGCTGAGGCCCGGGCGCGGGCCAATTCCTGCAGGGCGATGTGGGCGTCGACGCCAGCCGACGGCGGGACCCGCTCCCAGGTGCCGTCGGGGCGCAAGGCCCACGCCAGGTTGTCGTCGGCGAGCAGGACGTCGAGGACCTCATCGATCCGGAACTGGAGGTCCGGGTCCGTGATGGGAGACAGTGCCTCGACCCGGCGATCGAGGTTCCGCGGCATCAGGTCGGCCGAGCCGATGTAATAGTGGCGCGTGCGTCCCCTGGACCCGAACCGATACATCCGGGAATGTTCTAGATACCTGCCGACGATCGACCTGACCCGGATGTTCTCCGACAATCCTTCGACACCAGGGCGCAGACAGCAGATCCCGCGAACGATGAGATCGATGCGGGTGCCGGCCCCGGAGGCGGCGTAGAGAGACTCGATCATGGCGGCGTCGACCAGCGAATTCATCTTCAACGTGATATGCCCGTCGGGTCGGGACGCCTCGTCTTCGATAAGTTCGGTGAGCCGGCTGCGGATCCCCGTCGGTGACACAGCGAGACGTTTGAAGGTGGTCTGACGCGAATACCCGGTCAGATAGTTGAAGAGGTCGGACAGGTCGGCGCCGATTTCGGGATCGGCGGTGAACATCCCGATGTCCTCGTAGGTCCGGGCGGTCTTCTCGTTGTAGTTCCCTGTGCCAATGTGGGCATAGCGCACGACTCCGTCCCCCTCGCGCCTGACAACCAGTGCGAGCTTGGTGTGGGTCTTGAGTCCGGCGACCCCATAGGTGACATGGACCCCCGAGTCCTCGAGTCGCTGGGCCCACTCGATGTTGCGCTCCTCGTCGAAACGCGCTTTCAGCTCGACCAGGGCCGCCACCTGTTTGCCGTTCTCTGCCGCCTTGATCAGCGAGGCCATGATCGGACTGTCGCTGGAGGTTCGGTACAGGGTGACCTTGATGGCAAGGACTCTCGGATCACGGGCGGCACGCTCGAGGAATGGCTCGACCGACGAGCTGAATGAGTCGTACGGGTGATGGACCAGGAGGTCCCCCTGTTTGACCATTTGGAACATGTCGACGAGCTCACCGGGAGCGCTGGCCAGTCGCGCCGGGGTGACTCCGGCGAAGCCTTCGAACTTCAGCCCGGGCCGATCCAGGTCGTAGAGCCCCATCAGCCCGGCGAGGTCCAGAGGGCCATCGATTCGATAGACATCGTCCTCGGAGGCGCCCATCTCCCGCATCAGCAGATCGAGGACGTCGTCGGGCATGTCGGGATGTACCTCGAGCCGAACCACCCTTCCGAATCGTCGCTGGGTGAGCTCCGACTCGAGAGCCATTAGCAGATCACCACCTTCGTCTTCCTCGACCTCGATGTCGGCGTTGCGCGTTACACGGAAGGCGTCCTGTCCGAGGACCTCCATCCCCGGGAAGAGAGCAGTCATGTGGGCTTCGATCACCTGCTCGAGGGGAACGAAACGCTCCAGGTCGGGGAGCACGACGAATCGGGGCAGGATCGGCGGGACTTTGACCCGAGCAAACCTGGTCAGGCCCGTCTCCGGATTCCTGACCACCACCGCCATGTTCAGCGATAGATTCGAGATGTAGGGGAACGGGTGGGATGGATCGACCGCCAGGGGGGTCAGCACCGGGTAAACCAGCTCGCGGAACTGGTGATCCAGGTACTCCTTGTCCTCAGGATCGAGTGTTGAATAGTCGCTGAACACGATGCCCTCGTTGGCGAGCGCCGGGGCCACCTCGGAGAGGAACTGCTTGGAGATGGCCTCGTATTGGACCTCGACCTCGCTTCGTATCGCCGCAAGCTGTTGACTCGGAGTGATACCGTCAGGTGGGGTGAGACCGACGCCATGAGCCACCTGCTCCTTGAGGCCGGCCACCCGCACCTGGTAGAACTCGTCCAGGTTCGCCGCCCAAATCGCGAGGAATTTCACCTGTTCGAGCAGAGGGAAATCGGGTCTGCCCGCCAGCGACAGAACCCGCCTGTTGAACTCGAGCCAGGAGAGCTCGCGGTTCAGGAAATGGTCTGGATTGAAGGCTTCCATCTCTGGCTCATTGCTTTAGAGCATCTGGATTACCAAATGGTTAACGGTCGAGACGAAGACCACCTAAGAGAAACTGCCGGAGGTGTCGCGTCACTATCCCGGAATGCTCCTGCGGATCGGTGGCCGAGATCACCGATTTGGCTGCTGACATGATCGTGTCCTGGATGAGCCGTCCGGCCAACTCGGCGGGCATCGGTCTGAACTCCCCTGCTTCCACCCCCTCGTAGTAGAGGCCGATCATGGCCTCCGCCAGATGGGCGTGGGCAGCACGGATCCGCTGCTGGGCCTCCAAGCCCATACGCCCGACCTCACGGTGCAGGATGAGGCCGAAGACCGGGTCTCCGGCCACGAATTCGACGGTTCGAACCGCCAGTTTGGCCAATCGCTCGCCGGCGGACCCGGACCTTGAGCTCGTTGTGATGAGATCGTCGATCACCCCGGGGAGCTCGGCTTCGACCATCGTGGCGATCAGGTCGTCCCGGTCGACGAAATAGTCATAGAGGGTGGTGCGGCCGACTCCGGAGGCGAGGGCGATCTCGCCCAGCGGGATCTCGGCCGTGCCCGCATCGGCGATCAGCGACTTTGCCGATGCCAGTAGGGAGGCTCGGGTGAGGGCCTTGTGCTCGTCGATCGACGTCGCGCGGATGCGGGGCATGCGGAGAGCGTATCCCGCCCGCCAGGAAACGGCAGTCGGCTGTCGCCGATCGGATAGGGGTAGCACGTAGATTCGCCCCCGGACAGGAGGACTCGATGGGCAACGGTCAACGGTATTCAGAGACGGTCGGCGTCAAGAAGCAAGCCCGACCCTGGAGTGGCTTCTTCCTGGGGCTCCTCCTCGGGCTCGCCGTCGCTGTCCTCCTTCAGCAGGCAGGAGTGTGGCCCATGGACAGGCTTCTCCTCTTCGGGTCGGCCGGCCTCTTCGCCTTGATCGGGATCCTGATGGGCGGGGCGGGCAGAGAACGGGCGGGGGCTTTCGCCGACATCGTTCCTCTCGTGCTGGCCGTCGCCCTCATCGGATGGGGGGCAACCGGGATCGCCGACATCAACGAGAGCGGCGAGATCATCGGCGGCTGCACCGTGCAGGCCGACTCTTCCGTGGACAGCACCGTTGTCACCGACACCAACCGCCAGGATCCGTTTCAGATCGACCCTGAAGGGAGCCTTTCCTGGGTCGCCGCGTCATCTGCTCCCATCACCAACCATCTCTGGGAGATCTATGTGGACGTTGGCGGCTTCCCGGTAGTGGTGGCCTCCAATGACGAAGCCGAGCCCAACACCGACGAGGACACCGAGAACACAGGTGAGGTCGCCGACATATCTGCCTACGTGGCCCAGGTCTCGGACTACGCCGGCCTGGAGCTGGACGGCGTGTTCGAAGTCGGTGGCAGCATCGAAGGCGACGGTGGGGCCTGCGACGGCTTCGGATTCGTCGAGCTGACCGCAGATCCGTTGACGACGCTTGTGTCTCAGATCGCCGCAGTTATCGGTGTCCTGGCGTTGATCGGTCTGATAGTCCTCGTCTTCAACCGGACCCGGGAAGCCGAAGTCGTCCCCCAGATGGTCGTCGATGATGAACTCCCACCCGAGAGCGACGAGGCCGACCCCGCCCCTTCCGTGGATGACACGACTGCCGCCACGGCCGGGGCAGCAGGTGCCGCTACCGCTGGAGCACATATCCGGCCGGACGACACCGAGGCCGAGCGTCCGACGCAGCCATCTGAGGAGCCGGTGCCGGACGACCACGCGGAGCCCGACTCCGAGAGCGAACGGTGACCAGAACATCGTCGTCTTGGCAAACAAGGGGATCAACGCGAAACTCGAGGCATGAGCACGGGCCCAGCGCAGCTAACAGAAGAGCTGGCCGCCGAGTGGAGGGAGCGGGCCGCCTGTTCGGGTTACCGCCACACGCTCTTCTTCCCCGTCGGCGACACGGATGCGGCCACGATTGATCGCGCCCTCGAGATCTGCCTCGGCTGCGCTGTGATCGATGACTGCCTCGAATACGCCCTGGAGACGAATCAGAGGGCAGGGATCTGGGGCGGCACCACCGAGGAGGAGCGGCGTTCGCTGAGACGGAAGTGGCTGGCCACGCGGCGTCGCGTCGGCTGACTCACTGAGAGGATCCCGAGCTGAACGGCACGAGAAGGGCCATTCTGGGGGTGGCCATCTTGTTCTTCGTGAACGGGGTCGTTGTCGGAAGTTGGCTTCCCCGTCTGCCCGAAATCAGAGACCGGCTCGAGATTGATCTCGGGGCCCTCGGCCTCACCCTCGCCCTGGGTGGGCTCGGGTCCCTGGTCGGGTCCTCTTTGAGTGGTCTCGTTGTGGGGCGCTTTGGCGCTCGCCACACCGCTGTTGTTGCCGGGGCGGCCGTGTACTTCGTCCTCCCCCTGATCGCGATCGCCCCGGTTGCGGTCGTGCTCGCCCTGGTCCTGGCCGTCATCGGGTTCATCGACGCCCAAGCTGACGTCGGCATGAACGCTGTCGGGGTCCGGGTCGAAGAGGCGGTTGGCCGGTCGGTGATGACCAGGCTGCACGGGTTGTGGAGTCTGGGCACGCTGATCGGGTCGGGTACGAGCGCTGTGGCCGTTCTCGTCGGCCTCGGCCTCGGACCACAACTCCTCATCGTCTCCGTGATAGGCGCCGGTGCGGCCCTGTATGCCGGGCGTCTGATCCCGGATGCGGCTCCGCGTCGTCGAGAGGGACAGCGGTCGGGCCGGCTCGCCGTCGGGCTGATGCTGGCCGGTGCGTTCGCCGTCGTCATCGAGGGAGCGCCCTTCGACTGGAGTGCCCTGTACCTCGTCGACTTCACCACCAGCGCGGAGGCCCTCGCCGGGACGGGTGTCATCGTCTTCACAGCGGGCATGTTGATCGGGCGGCTGGCCGGCGATCACGTCGTCGACCGATTCGGGGCGATTCGCACCCTCTACGCCGGAATCATGTTGTCGGTGGTCGCGCTGTTCGTCGTGATCGGCCTGCAACAGGTTGTGGCTGCACTGATCGGGTTCGCGTTCTGGGGCCTCGGTATCTCGGTCGCGCTGCCCGTCCTGTACAAGTTGGCGGGCTCGGATCGCTCCTTCGGCGAAGGCTCGGGATTGGCGGCACTCACCGTCGGGACGCGTCTCGGGTTCATGGTCGCCCCGGCGCTGATCGGTGTCGCCGCCACCGCCTGGACCCTTCCGGCGGCAATGGGCGTGATCGTGACGCTCGCTGCCGCCGCCTCGCTTCTCGCCATCCGTCTCACCATTGGCCGGCCCGCGCCGGTGGGGGATTCCCTTCCCGGACGGGGGGTCTCATAATGTGTGCTCAACCGACCCGGGAAATGGCATGAACAAGCAGGCCGAGTACGTCATGCGCACCGTCGAGGAGCGTGGGATCAGATTCATCAGGCTCTGGTTCACCGACGTCCAGGGGTTCCTCAAGTCTGTCTCGATCAGTCCTGCAGAATTGGAGGTGGCGTTCGAGGAGGGCATGACCTTCGATGGGTCGGCCATCGACGGCTACGCCCGCATTCAGGAGGCCGACATGCTGGCCAGACCCGACCCCTCGACCTTCGGCGTCCTTCCCTGGCGCACGGAGCAGCAGGTGGCCCGGATGTTTTGCGACATCGCCACCCCGGATGGCGAGCCGTTCTCGGGCGATCCGCGCATAGTCCTCAAACGAAACCTCGGCCGAGCCTCCGAGATGGGGTACAACTTCTACGCAGCCCCTGAGCTCGAGTTCTTCTACTTCAGGGACTCCGGGCCGGAGCCGGAGGTGCTCGACCACGGGGGCTATTTCGACATGACCCCGCTCGACGTGGCCCAGGACTACCGGAGGGACACGATCAATGCTCTCGAGCAGATGGGCATCCCCATCGAGCACTCCCACCACGAAGTGGCACCCAGCCAGCATGAGATCATCGCCCGGTATACCGATGCGCTGACGATGGCCGACACCATCATGACCTCGCGCCTGACGGTCAAAGAGGTCGCCCTCAAGCACGGCATCTACGCGACATTCATGCCGAAGCCACTCGAGGAGCACGACGGGTCAGGCATGCACCTGCACTTGTCGCTGTTCGAGGACGACGTCAACTCCTTCCACGAGCCGGGGACGCCCGGGGGGCTGTCCAAGATCGGCCAGGCGTTCATCGCCGGCATCCTTCGTCACGCCGCCGAGATGACCGCGATCACCAACCAGTGGGTCAATTCGTACAAACGGCTCGTCGACGGCTTCGACGCCCCGATCTACATCTCCTGGGCCCGCAACAACCAATCGGCTCTGGTGAGGGTCCCAACGGTGAAGAAGGGCAAGCCGTCGAGTGTCCGCGTCGAGTATCGGGCCGCCGACGCCGCTTGCAACCCGTACCTGACGTTATCGGTGATCCTCGCCGCCGGGCTGGCCGGCATCCGGGAGGGCTACGAGCTGCCCCCCGAGATCTCGGCCAACATCCACCTCATGACACCGGCCGAGCGTGCTGCCGCCGGAGCGAAGCGGCTTCCCGAGACTCTGTCCGAGGCCCTCGACATCATGGAGAGGTCGGAGTTGGTGGCCGAGGCACTCGGCGAGCACGTGTTCGACTGGTTCCTCCGCAACAAGCGCAAGGAGTGGGACCGCTACCAGCACCACGTCTCACGTTTCGAGCTAGAGAGCTATCTGCCGGTCCTGTGAACGTCGCCGTCCATCCAGCCATTTGTTCGGAAGGCATCCTCGACGGGTTGCTCCTGGCCGGAGCGACCCATGTCGAGGCCCCCGATCTCCTCCCCGAGGACCGAGTGATAAACGACACCGACATCCTCCTCGTCGAGCTCGGCGACCAGCCGATCCGACGTCTGCGGGAGGTGAATCGCATCATCCAAGAGATCGGGCTGCCGGTCGTCCTCGCCATCTCCCTCGATCAGCTCGCGCTCATCGAGTCGGCGAGCGGCATCTCTGATTTCATTACCACCCCGGTCGACCCGCTCGAGCTCAGATTGCGTGTCCATCGACTGACGAAGGAGGAGCCGGGTGACGACCTTGTGGTGTTCAAGGATCTGGAGCTGAACACGCTCAATTACCAGGCCACCCTGGCTTCCAAGCCCATCGACCTCACGTTCATGGAGTACGAGCTGCTCCGCTTCCTGGTGCAGAACCCGATCCGCGTCTGGTCCCGGGAACAGCTCCTCTCCAAGGTCTGGGGCTACGACTACTACGGCGGCGCCCGAACAGTCGACGTGCACATTCGCCGCCTCCGCTCCAAGCTCGGCGAAGAGCGCTCATCCTGGATCACCACCGTTCGCTCGGTGGGTTACCGCTTCGGTTGAAACCCGGAGAGATCAACCGCTCCGCTCCGGATATGAGCTCATCGCGTCAGGTTCGCCCCAACCGGTGGTGACCGACCACAATTGACGCATGGGTTTTCGCACCAAACAGGTACACGCCGGTGTCACTCCCGACCCGACCACCGGCGCAATCCTCACCCCCATCCACCAGTCGACGACCTTCGTCCAGGACTCCGTGGACGAATATATGGGCAAGGGATACTCCTACAGCCGGGGAGGCAATCCCACGGTGCGCGCCCTCGAGGAGAAGTTGACCGCTCTGGAGGAAGGGCACGACGCCACGGCATACGCGTCCGGGATGGCGGCCACAGTCGCCGTCTTCCTGGGCCTACTCCGGGCAGGTGATCACGTGGTGATCGCCGACGTGGTGTACGGGGGCACCTACCGATTCGCTGATCAGTTCCTCACGCGGTTCGGGGTCGACGTCACCTTCGCCGACGCCTCGAATCGGGGCGCGGTCCAAGAGGCGATGCGGCCCGAGACCCGTCTCGTCTTCACCGAGAGCCCGGCCAACCCGACTCTCAAGGTCACCGATTTGGCCGCCATCTCGGAGATCACACGGTCGACCGGTGCCCTACATGTGACCGACAACACCTTCCTCACCCCCTACTTCCAGAGGCCCTTCGAGCTTGGCGCCAACATCGTCATTCATTCCACGACCAAATTCCTCGATGGCCACAACGCCACCCTCGGCGGGGCTGTCGTCGTCGACAGCCAGGAGCTCCAGGAGAGGGTGTCTTTCGCCAGGCTCTCCGCCGGCCTGGTGATGTCGCCGATGGTCGCCTGGCTGACGCTGCAAGGAGTCAAGACTCTCAGCGAGAGAATGGACCGACAGTCGGCCAATGCCCTCACCATCGCGCAATGGCTCGAGGATCATCCCAAAGTGGACTACGTCAATTACCCGGGCCTGTCCTCTCACCCCCAATACGACCTCTCATCGCGTCAGGCAACAGGGTTTGGCGCCCTGGTGTGCTTCGAAGTGCATGGTGGGGCGGAGACCGGCAAGAAATTGATGAATGCCGTCGAGTTGTGGAGCCTCGCCGAGAATCTGGGCGCGGTCGAATCGCTGATCACCCACCCGGTCACCATGACCCACGCCGCAGTCCCGGCTGAGGAGCGCGCGGCGGCCGGCATCACCGACGGTCTTGTCCGGCTCTCGGTTGGGCTCGAGGACGTCGAGGACCTCATCGCCGATCTCGAATCGGCCCTCGACCGGGTCTGAACTCAGTGTGGTTTGCGAGCCCTGACCAGGGTGTCCCGGGCGTATTTGCGTCCGTCGTCGGTGTCGACGGGACGATTGACCACCTCGGCCTCGATGATGGCCATGCCGTCTAGCCAGTCGAGCACCTCGGGCACATCCCACAGGAGCTCCGGGTACTGCGGGCCTCCCCAGCCCTCTGCGAGGTTGGAAACGTCATGGCCGATCAGGAAGAGCTCGCCGCCGGGCGCCAGCCAATTCTCCGCCCGACACACCACCGTCTGGTAGTCGGGCGGTGTCAGATGCAGATAGGCGATGAGAACGAGGTCGAAACTCTGTTCGGGCTCCCACGTCCGGACATCGGCCACGATGAAGTCGACGGTCTCGGATTGGGCCCTGCCCTTGCCGACGGCCACCTCGGAGAAGTCGACTGCAGTCATCTCCCACCCCAGTGAGGCCAGCCAGATGGCATTTCGGCCCTCGCCGGCGGCCAAATCCAGGCCGCGGCCCGGTGTGGCGCCACTCAGGCGGTCGGCGACGAAGAGATTGGGCGTGATCGACCAGAGATGCTCGTGGCCGCGATAGCGCTCATCCCATTCGGCTGCTTCCACGTCAGCCGAACTCGATTCCTTGGGCCAGGGGCAGGTCGCCGCCCCAGTTGATCGTGGTGGTTTGGCGGCGCATATATGCCTTCCATGCATCGGATCCGGCCTCACGGCCCCCTCCGGTCTCTTTCTCCCCGCCGAATGCGCCACCGATCTCGGCGCCGGAGGTCCCGATGTTGACATTGGCGATGCCGCAGTCGGAGCCGGAGTCACTGAGGAACTTCTCGGCGTTCCGGATCGACTCGGTGAAGATGCCGGATGACAGGCCCTGTGTCACGCCGTTCTGGATCTCGATCGCCTCCTCGAGGGTGTCGAATTCGATCACCCATAGGATCGGGGCAAAGGTCTCCTGCTGGGTTATCGACGCCTCCTTGGGCACGACCGCGATGGCGGGCTCCACGAAGAAACCAGGCCGATCGAGGCGATTGCCTCCGGTGACGATTCTCGCCCCCTGTTCCCTCGCCGTATCGAGGGCACTCATCATCTGCTCGACGGCGCGCTCCCCGACCAGTGGGCCCATCAGAGTCCCCTCTTCGAGCGGGTCGCCGATGTTGACCTGCTTGTAGGCCTCGGTGAGACGGCTCACCATCTTGTCGGCGACGGCGCGGTGAACCAGGAGACGGCGCAGACTGGTGCATCTCTGCCCGGCGGTGCCGACGGCCGAGAACAGGGTGGCCCGGACCGCCAGATCGAGATCGGCGTCATCCATCACGATCACGGCGTTGTTGCCACCGAGCTCGAGGATCGTCCGGC
>Ga0299907_10000214_pt1 | contig 25760 bp, 21 predicted proteins | sample RVTome_16_FD_198680 | JGI IMG/M metagenome (GOLD analysis project Ga0299907, IMG submission 198680) | Soil microbial communities from uranium-contaminated site in the Upper Colorado River Basin, Wyoming, United States - RVT152D67 (version 2) ...
GCGTGACGATCTCGCCGTCCTCGAGGGCGAAGCGAGCGTCGACGGCGGGCACCGCGACCTCGCGGTACGCCTGCTCGACGAACGCATCGACGGCGCCTTCGTCCTGGACGTACTCGATTCGAAAGCCAACGTCGACCGGACGGTCGGCGATCCGGTGGTAGAGGCGCGAGAAAACGGACATGTCGCCGGCGACGCCGTAGGCCCGATCGATCGCACCGTCGACGTCCGCCTGGACACCGAGAGCGGCCGGCGTCACGGTCCACACGGCGCCGGCCGCGTGAACAGCGAGGTGGTCGGTGAGGCGAGGCTCCGCCTGCGCCTGAACGACGCGCCGCGCCTCATCGCGCGTCATCCCACTCACGTCGACGCCACCGATGCTGACCCCGGGGAGGATTCGGTCGGCGGCCGAGGCGTCGTAGCGGTAGGCGGCGTAGGCCGTCCCGCCCCCCAAGACGCCGAGCACCGTCAGCGAGACGAGCGCGATCTTGACTGCTCGCCTCGACCGTCTCCTGTGCCTCATCGCCATCCGACGTGTCCTCGCGTCCCTCGACCGCCGTCGATTTTCTACCTGATTCAACGGCGGACTATTCCACAAGCTGAAGTCGTCATCAGCCCTCTATTCCGCGGGAATCCATCGGCTGGGGATCGGGATCCCCAGCGCGACGGCATAGGTCGCGAGGCCCTCGCGACCCAGCGAATACGACGCAGACGCCGGCACGAACGTTCCACTCTCCGCGGTGGCAAGAATTGCTCCCGACGGTTCGGCCTCGAGGAAATCCTTCGGCGCGACCACGGACCGCTGGGGTGGGACAAGGATACTGACGGGTGCGCCCGTCGCGGGAGCCATATGGCTCAGCGTGACCTCGGCGGGCTCCTGCCCCGGGTTCGCGAGGACGAGGCCTGGGTGCGACGGCGAGCCGTCGACGGTCGAGAACACCACCCACGCCCCCGCCGGCGGCGCGCCCCCGGTCGACCCCTGATCCGAGACAACGCCGAAGGTTCGGCGCGCGGCGGCGATCCCGGAGCTCTCCGTCGTGAACAGCACGGATGTGGGACCGGTCGTCGTCGCCTGGTAGGTGCGACCCGACTCCCCCGGAGGCGACGAGTCGGCGAGACCGGCGAAGGGCCGGTCAGCGTCTCTCTCGAGCAACTCCCCCGCGAGGGAGACGCGTTGGAGCCCGGTGCTCATCACGGCGAGTTCGGCCCGACCGGCATCGTCGCCGCCCGGGAACACCAGCTGACTCGGCGGCCGGCCGAGGTAGCCGATGGCCGACCGGATGCCACCGGTCTGAACGACGCCGAGCGAGGCGGCGACCACCCGGCCGACGGAGGCCTCGACCAGCGCGGACACCGTCCGCTCGCGAAGCACGTAGTCGCTGACCGAGACGGCGAGGCTGCGATGCGATGGCAGCACGACGTCCGTGAGGTCGCTGTGCCTCGTCGGGACATTCCGTTCGGAGAGGAACGCGATCGAAACGACGGCGTCGCCCGAGAACGGGTTCATCACGACGACGAAATCCCGGTTCTCCTCTTCTGCGCTCGTCCCGTCGGGGACGAGCCACCGTCCGCCGGCGGCCGGCGCGCACGGCTCGGCGGCGACCCCGCCCTCGTCTCCTCCGGCGTGCGCGATCCAGCCAACGGCGACCCATTGGCCGAACCACTCGACGGTGCTCGCGCGCTCGCGCGCGTCGGCCGGGACCTCGACGCGAAGCGTCGAACCCGGCTCGACCGTGGCCGTCGTCGATTCCTCGGGGCGACGGCCGCCGAACGTTCGTAAGCGGATCGTCGCCGGCGATGCGCCGGGGTTCGCCACCTGCAGCTCGACCTCCCAATGGTCGCCGCCGCCGTGGGGGCAGAACCACTCGCCGGACGCGATGGACGAGACGGGAGCCACGTCGAGCCCTTTCGGTCCGACGTCGCGGTCCACGAACACGGCGCCCCCCACTGCGAGCGCCGCTACGAGGAGAGCCGCTACGAGCTGCACTCGGCTCATGCCGACACCGGCCGCCTGGTCACCCACAGTGCGACGAGCCACAGGAACCCCAGCACCGCCATCTCGACGGTCCGCGCCCATTGCAGCGTGTAGTCGAAGGCGAGCGATCCGGCTTCGACGTCCGTCGCTATCGCCCAGCCGAAGGCCGCGCGCGGTTCGATCTCCTCCCCGTCGTTCCGAGCGCGCCATGCGGAGTCGAACTGATCGAGCACGATCGCCTCACCGGAGGCGTCGATCGTCACCGGTTCGAACGTCTCGGGGGCCGGGAGTCGGCGCACGTGGCCGACGGCGGGTTGCTGGGCGATCTGGAGGAGGTCGGCCGACTCCGGCGCGGTCCACGCGGGGTCCGACGCGACGAACGCAGCAGGGAGCGCCGCCGAGTTCCTATAGATGGTGAGCCCACCGGCGGGCAGGCGGTCGAGATCGGCCTGGGCGTTCAACCGATCGAAGACGGCATCCGGCACGTCATCGTCGCCCGCGACCACGAATCGGACGCCGAGTGGCCCGAGAAGAGACCCGGCGTGGCCCGTCTGCCCGCCGACGAGCTCGGCCACCACGGAGCGGAGGTACGAGTACCCGGGGCCCGACGACGGACGTCCGGTGTCGAGCGCGTTCGCGCCCATCCGGTCGGTGATCGAGAAGCGCACGCTCGCGTCGCCCGCCTCGGCGATTCCGATGGGATCGCCACCCGGCGCGGGGAAGCGGTCGCCTCGCGCGTGGCCGATCCACAGGATGCGGAACTCGCCCCGGCCGCTCGAATCGACGACGGTCCAGGCCGGCGGAACCCCGTTCGGTCGCACCGCCCACTCGGCGAGCGTCACCTGGATCGCCTGTGCGCCGAGCCCGAAGCCGAGGATGATCGCGAACCCCGCCGCCGCGAGCTGCCGCGTTCCGAATGCCTGCCGGGCGAGGCCGGAGACGAGACCGGACGCGCCGTACGCGATGACGGCCGCCTCCGCAAACGCTGCGGTGATCAGGTACACGGGCGCGTTCGTCAGGGCGTCGGGGAGATATCCGGCAGCGGAAAGCCACGCGAGGGCAGTGGCCGCAACGGCGACCGACATCGCGCGCCACGATCTTCCGCGGCTCTCGCGCTCCGTAGCGGCGAAGCAGATGACCGCAGCGATCGGCAGGAACGCCGACGCCAACCACGACGTCGGTCCGTCGCCCGGAACGAGTCGGAGGACCTTCCAGGGGTCCTCACTGCCGACGAACGACGCGAGCGATGGACCGGGCGCGCCGACGAGCTCCCTCACGACGGGGAATGCGAGGACGGCCGCCGTCGCCGTCCCGAGGACCGTCAGGAGGAGGCCCCGATCGGGACGCCTCGCGGTGACGACGTGCGCGAGCGCGATCAACCCCACTCCGAGCAGCACGCCGGGGAGAAAGGACACCGCGATCGCGAGCGCGACGCCGAGCCCCACGCCGTACCTGATGGCGCGTTCGGGCCGTCTGCGCCCGAACGCGCCGTCGAACCGTTCCCACACCACCGGAAGCGCCGCCACGCCGACGAGGATCGCGATGCGTCCCTCCGAGAACGACCACAGAACGGCGCCCGACAGCACGTATGCCATCGCGGCGACGATCGCGGTGGCCGGGAGCGACGTTTGTCGAGCGAACGATCGGTACGCGAGGACGCCCGCGACAGCCGGCAACGCGCCGAGAAGGACCTTCGTCGCTACAGCCGTGCTCCCGAACGACAGCCACGACGTGGCGCCGAGCGCCGCGACGGCCGGCGACGCTGGCTGCGTGCCACCGATCACGGTCGTGCGGACACCCGACAAGAGCTCGTGGAAGAAGGCGTCAGCCGACGCGGGGAACACCGGCAATGCACCACCGCCGATCGTCTCGGGTCCGAGCAGATGACGAACGGCGGCCGCGAGCAGCGTGGCGCCGATGATCGATCCGAGGAGCACGGGATGGCCGAGCGCGATGTGGGCGGCGCGTCGACGACGCAGCTGGGGCGCATCCGGCTCCACGCCGATCGATTCCAAGTCCTCTTCGAGGAACTCCTCCGCGCGCTCGAACCACCGGGGCACGCGAAACGTCGCCGCCATGAACCGCCGGACCGATCGATCTCGAACGGCGCGGACCGATTGCGCACGGACGCGTCGACGCAGCGTTCCCGGCAGATGCACGATGTTCCAGGCCCACGCCGCGATGAGGTCGAACGCGTCCTCGAACCGGCGTGACACGGCGAGATACGCGAGCCGCGCCAGACCGAGCACCGTGTACACCGGCATCAACCACAGAAGCGTCGGTATGCCGTAGTCCTTCAGCATCGACGCGAGCGCGGCCCGTTCAGCGTAGTAGCGCGAGCTCCGGCGACGGTGCTCCTGTGAGCGCTCACCGCGCGCCCCCGCACCCCGGTGGAGCGCGACCGCCAGCGGCGTCATCAACACGCGGAATCCCGCGAGCCGGGCTCGCCAGCAGAAATCGAGATCGTCGTGGTGACCGGCGAAGCGCTCGTCGAACGCGCCGGCGCGCTTCAACGCCTCGCGCGAGATCAACATGGCGCAACTCGAGACGAACAGCACCTCGAGCACGCGGTCGTACTGACCCTGGTCGAGCTCACCGTCCTGGAGCGGCGTGTACGGGTGTCCGAATCGATCAGTCGAACGACCAACTTCCCGCAGCAGCCGCGGGTCCACCCAGTCGACGACCTTCGGACCGACGATCCCCACACGCTCCACGCCGCGGATCCCCTCGGCCGCCTCGACCATCCGCGCGACGGCGTCCGGCGCGAGCGCCGTGTCGTCGTGCATGATCAGGAGGTAGTCGGTAGCACCGACCGCGGGGAGCTCCATCGCCGAGCGGATCGCGCCCGCGAGGCCGACGTTGCGGCGGAGCCTGATCACGCGACGCTCGCCGAGCGCCTGCTGGAGCAACACCGCGGTTCCATCCGTCGACGCGTTGTCGACGGCGACGACGCCCAGTCGCGGATGGGTCTGTGCGGCGAGCGATTGAAGACTCTGGCGCAACCAGCGAGCGGCGTCGCGAGCGACCAGGACGACGAGGACGCTGGGATCTCGGGTCGCGTCGGATGAGGCGGGGCGTGCTCCAACCGTTGTCGTCATGGCAATGGGGAACGCAGAAACGCGCTTGAGGAGACTAGCATGCGACGCTCCGGATCCGTCCGGAGATGCCGCGAGAACGAGGAAGGGGGGCGATCGCCCCCCTTCCTGACCAATCGAAGGACCCCGCTATGCGGCCTTCCTTCTGGTCGTCTTGCGACGCGTCGTCTTCCTCCTCGCCGCGGGTTTGCGGGCGGAGGTTCGTTTCGACGCGGTCGACTTCTTTCTGCGAGTCGTCTTGCGGGCTGTCGACTTGCGGCCTGTCGACTTGCGCGCCGCCGTCTTGCGCTTCCTGGTCGCTGCGGCCTTCTTGCCCGCGGCGACCCGCTTCGTGCTCTTCCTGCGTGTCGACTTCTTCGCCGTCGTGGTCTTGCGCTTCCTCGTAGCTGCGGCCTTCTTGCCCGCGATGGAGCGCTTCGCGCTCTTCCGCTTCCGGGTCGCCGCCGCCTTCTTTGCGGCTGTCGAACGCTTTCTCGCCGGTGACATCGGTCACCCCCTTTCCCTTCCGTCAGGACGCCATGCGCTTCAGGCGTCTCCGTTCCCGTTCGCTCATTCCGCCCCACACCCCGTAGCGCTCGTCACGCCGAAGTGCGTAGTTCAGGCATTCGATGCGGACGGGACAGTCAGCGCAGATCCGCTTGGCCTCCCTCGATGACCCTCCCTTCTCCGGGAAGAAGATCTCGGGGTCGTGCTCTCGGCACCGCGCCCGTTCCTGCCAAGGGATGTAGTGATGCACCGCTCTCTCCCCCCAGAATCACACGCGTGTGATTCTGAGCTATCCGTTCCCCTCTTGACAAGGGGAAAACTCGAGATCCGAAGCATCCGTGCATGCATCCCCAGATGAATGGAATACGCGCAGAAGGCAGAGTGCAAGGGTTCTGAGGCAGAAATCGCCAGGTCAATCAGGTTGACAGACTAGGTCAATCACATTGACCGGATTTGGGGAAAACGCGGCTGCGAGCGCGCCGTCAGTCGTTCGCGGACGCAGCCGAACGCGTTGTGGCCGCCGGTGAACCGGCATCGACATGCTTACGCCGCAGATGCTCGTACGTCGTCGAACGCTCGACAGGGATCCGACCGATCGTGCGGATGGCGTCGTCGAACGCGCTCGGCTCCATGCGTATCCCCCATCGCGCTCCCGCCATCCGGCTGATGGTCTCCTCCATCAACGTTCCGCCGAAATCGTTCGCTCCGCCGCGAAGGATGACCTGCGACGCTTCGACGCCGAGCTTGACCCACGACACCTGCACGTTGTGGATAACTCCGTCGAGCATGATCCTCGCGATGGCGTGCATCCGACGGTTCTCGACGAACGTCGGACCGGGACGGGCCTTTCCCGCGAGATAGATGGGCGCGTTCTGATGAACGAACGGGAGCGGAACGAACTCCGTGAATCCACCCGTGTCGCGCTGGATCCTGGCCAGACGGCGGATGTGGAAAACCCAATGCGGCGGCGCATCGACGTGCCCGTACATGATCGTCGACGAGCTGCGAACCCCGAGCGCGTGCGCCGTTCGAACGATCTGCTCCCACGTGTCGGCGGGGAGCTTCCCCTTCGTCAGGAGCCACCGCACGTCGTCATCCAGGATCTCGGCGGCGGTGCCGGGGATCGTTCCGAGCCCGTGCGCCGCGCACTCCCGAAGGAAATCCTCGAACGAGATTCCGAGCCGCGTTGCTCCGTTGAGCACCTCCATCGGACTGAACGCGTGGACGTGGATGTCGGGGGCTGCTCGCTTCACCGCGTCCAGCAGGTCGAAGTAGAACTCGCCGGGCAGGTCCGGATGGATCCCGCCCTGCATGCAGATCTCCGTTGCGCCCCACTCGACGGCCTCGCGGACGCGAGCCGATACCTCCTCGAGCGTGAGCGTGTAGCTTTCCGGATCGACCTCCCGCTGCGCGAACGCGCAGAACCGGCATCCCACGTAACACACGTTCGTGAAGTTGATGTTCCGGTTCACGACGTAGGTTATCTCGTCACCGACCGCCTCCCGTCGGAGGTCGTCGGCGACGGCGCAGAGCGTCTCGAGCGCTCCTCCTTCGGCTCGGAACAGCGAGAGCGCGTCGCCGTCGTCGATGGGCTGGTGACGCGCCGCCTTGCGCAGCGCGGAGCGGATCTGCGGGTCGAGTCGCTCGGGCGCGACGCGCTCCTGGTGCCACGCGCGCGACGCAGACAACGCTTCGAAGTCGCCGTAGACCTCGTTCGCGTCGGCGCGAAGACCGGCGTCGGCGCCCTTGTCGAACGTGAGCTCCGTCGCCCTCGGCTTCCACTGCACGTCCGGGTCCTGCCAGGACATGGGCTCGGGACGCTTGCCGGGGATCGCGAGCCCCCGATCGTCCACCAGCGCTGCGACCGGCGCCCGCATCTTGCCGGAGAGGTAGGGATCCGGCTTGGAGGCGAAGGCGGGATGGATCGTCAGCCGCTCACGTAATTGCAGACCCGCTTCCTCGCACCGCTCGGTGAGTGCGTCGATCGCGGGCCACGGCCGTTCGGGGTTCACGTGGTCCGGCGTCAGCGGAGAGACCCCGCCCCAGTCGTCGATTCCGGCCGCGAGGAGGCGGCGCTGACCGTGCACGTCGGAGAGGTTCGGAGGCGCCTGCACGCTCATGCGAGGTCCCATCACGATGCGCGTCGTCGCCACCGCAGCGAGGTACTCCTCCAGTTCCGGCGGCGCCGCGTCGCGCATGGCCGTTCCCGGCTTCGGCAGGAAGTTCTGGACGATGACCTCTTGCACGTGCCCGTATCTCCGGTGCAGGTCACGTATGGCGAACAGCGACTCCGCGCGCTCGCGCGCGGTCTCCCCGATCCCGACGAGGATGCCCGTGGTGAACGGGATCGCCAGTCGCCCGGCGTCTTCGATCGTTCGCAGCCGAACTGCGGGAACCTTGTCGGGGGAGCCGAAGTGCGGGCCACCGCGTTCGGACAAGCGAGCCGAGGACGTCTCGAGCATGAGGCCCATCGACGCGCTCACGTGCTTTAGCCGCGCGAGCTCCTCGTACGACATGACTCCGGGATTGAGGTGCGGCAGGAGCCCTGTCTCCTCGATCACGCGGATGGCCGCCGCTCGGACGTACTCGAGCGTGGAGCGGAACCCCCGCTCGGTCAGCCACTCGCGCGCGACGTCGTACCGATCCTCGGGACGGTCTCCCAGGGTGAACAGCGCCTCCTTGCAGCCTCGTCCGCGACCGGCTTCAGCGATCGCCACGGCCTCCTCCGGAGTGAGGTACGGCGCATCGAGCCGCGCCGGCGGCTTGGCGAACGTGCAGTAGTGGCAGTGATCGCGGCAGAGCATCGTGAGCGGAATGAACACCTTGCGCGAGTACGTCACGGTTGTTCCGTGACCGAGCTCTCGGAGGCGGCCGGCGATCTCCGACAGCTCGACGAGCCACGGGCCGCGCGCGTCCATCAATGCGGCCGTCTCGTCGAGAGATAAGGACTTGCCGGCGCCGGCCCTCGCGATCGAGCGAGCGATCGCGCGCTCGAGAACCACGTCCGCTACCGCGCCGATGTTTCCGGGTGACCCATCGAGCGGCGAGCGTACTACGCTCGCCGCCATGGGGTGCCGCGCTGGGGCTCGCGCAGCGAGCGAAGCGAACGTCGCGCCGCGCTCGCATGTCGATGGAGCGGACACGTGAGGGTCGCAGCGCTCGCGGGTGGCATCGGCGCCGGCAAGTTCCTGCGCGGTCTCGCACGAGCCGTTCCGCCGCACGACGTCACCGTCATCGTCAACACGGGCGACGACGTCGTCATGCACGGACTTCGCGTCTGTCCCGACGTCGACTCCGTCACCTACTGGCTCGGCGGCGCGTTCGATCGGGAACGAGGGTGGGGTCGCCGGGGCGACACGTTCCGCGCGAACGAGGAGCTCGCGCGGTTCGACGCGGAACTCGCCTGGTTCAATCTGGGGGACCTCGATCTGGCGACGCACCTCTTCCGAACCGACCTGCTGGCCTCGAGAGCGACCCTGTCCGAGGTCACCAAACGAGTGACGTCGCGGTTCGGCATCGACATGCGCCTGCTTCCGATGTCGGACGATCCGGTGACGACCCGCGTCTCGGTGGTCGCCGACGGTGAGGAGGTCGATCTGCACTTCCAGGAGTACTGGGTCAGGCGCCGGGCGCTGGACGAGGTGAAGTCCGTGCGGTACGAGGGCGCCGCGTCGGCCCGGCCGGCCCCGGGCGTGCTCGAGGCGCTCCGCGATGCGAACGTGATCCTCGTGTGCCCGTCGAACCCCGTCGCGTCGATCGCGCCGATCCTCGCCGTCCCGGGGATACGAGAGGAGCTCGAGTGGCGACGCGACGTCGTCGCCGGCGTCAGCCCGATCGTCGGCGGGCGGCCCCTCGCCGGCATGGCCGACCGACTTCTCCCCGTCGCGGGGGTCGAGGTCACCGCGGCGGGTGCCGCCGAGTTCTATTCGGGGCTGCTTGGTGCGTGGGTGATCGACGACGTGGATCGGGGGATGGCCGGGCGGATCGAACGCACCGGGGTCCGCGTTGCCGCGACCGACACGGTCATGACCGACGATTCCACAGCGGAAACGGTGGCACGGATCGCGCTCGCGTTGGTCACGTGAGCGTGCGCGTCCTTCCGCTCGAGGGCCTCCCGGAGATCCGACCCGGCGACGACCTCGCGGCACTCATCGCCGTGGCGCTTCGCGAGGTCGGCCCGCAGGACGGAGACGTCGTGGCCGTGACGCAGAAGGTCGTGTCGAAGGCGGAGGGCCGCATCGTCCCCGACGACGGCTCCGCGCGAGACGCGTGGGTGCAGCGCGAGACGGTTCGCGTCGTCGCGCGGCGCGGCGATCTCGTCATCGCCGAGACGCGTCACGGGTTCGTCTGCGCGAACGCGGGCGTCGACACCTCCAACGTCGAGGCCGGGTTCCTCGCGCTGTTGCCGGAGGACCCCGACGCGTCGGCGGAGTCGCTCCGCGGAGAGCTTCGCGACCGGCTCGGCGTCGAGCTCGGTGTGGTGATCACCGACACGTTCGGACGGCCGTGGCGGCACGGGGTGGTGAACGTCGCGATCGGATGCGCCGGGATGCCCGCCGTCGTCGACCTGCGCGGCACGAAGGACCACCACGGGCGGGAGCTCGAAGCGACGATCGTCGCGCTCGCCGACGAGGTCGCCGCCGCGAGCGGACTGGTCATGGACAAGGACGCGATGGTTCCCGCGGCCGTCATTCGTGGGATCTCCGCCGATGCTCCGCTCGGCCGCGCGCGAGACCTCGTTCGCCCGCGCGAGGACGATCTGTTCCGCGAGTCGCCGCTCCTGTCACTTTCCGCGCGCCGAACGATCCGCTCCTTCGGTCAGGGCGAGGTCCCGCGCGACGTGATCGAGGAAGCGGTTCGAGCGGCCTGTACGGCGCCTGCCCCTCACCACACGCGGCCGTGGTTGTTCGCGGTCCTCACCTCGGACGCCGCGAAGCGCACGCTGCTCGGTGCGATCGCCCAGGCGTGGAGGGAGGACCTTCGCCGCGACGCCACCTCGGAGACCACGATCGAACGGCGCCTGGCCAAGAGCGATGCCGTGCTCGGCGCGGCGCCGGTGCTCGTCGTGCCGTTCGTCCGGTTCGCCGGCTCGTACCCCTACACCGACGAAGAGCGTTCGAGCGCCGAGCGAGAGATGTTCCTGCTGTCCGGCGGCGCGGCGATCCAGAACCTACTGCTCGCGTTCCACGCGCAGGGGTACGCGTCGTGCTGGATCAGCTCGACCTTGTTCTGTCAGCAGGAGACTCGTGCCGCGCTCGGCATCGGCGGTGAGTGGCACGCGCTCGGCACGGTCGCGGCGGGCAGGATGCCGGCGGGGGCCGCGGCTCCGCCGCGGCCCCCGCTCGACCTGGGTGAAGTGCTTCGCGAGCTCTGATCTACCCCAGCGGCACCAGACCCTCGATGAAGTACCAGAGGAACACCGCTGACACCACGTAGAGCAGCCAATGCACCTGGTTCCAGCGTCCCCGAAGGACCTGGATCACCGTGTAGGACAGGAACCCGGCGCCGACGCCGTTCGTGATGCTGAACGTGAACGGCATCACGATTATCGTCAGGAGGATCGGGATGCCGGCGCCCGGATCGCGCCAGTCGATGTCTTTGATCACCTGGATCATGAAGTAGCCGACGATCACAAGCACCGGCGCCGTCGCGACGAGCGGAACGACCGCGGCGAGCGGGGCAAGGAACATCGCGAGCAGGAACAGCACGCCGACGACGACCGCGGTGAGACCGGTTCGACCTCCCTCGGAGACTCCCGCGGCGCTCTCGATGTAGGTCGTGTTCGACGAGCTCGACACGGCTCCGCCGAGCGCCGCGCCCAGCGAGTCGACGAACAGGACGCGCTTGATCCCCGGCAGCTTTCCGTCGCGCGTGAGGAGTCCCGCCTGGCCTCCCACGCCGATCACGGTTCCCATCGTGTCGAAGAAGTCGGACAGCATCACCGACAAGATCAGCGCCAGCGTCGTCACCAGCGCGACCGTCTGTCCGTCGAACAGATCGAGCGAGAAGTTCCCTATCAGAGCGAAGTCGGGCGTGTCCACGACGCTCTCGGGCCACGTAGCCACGCCGGGGCCGAAGACCGCCGTGTCGGCGAACGCGTTGATGATGCTCGCCACGATCGTCGTGGCGATGATCCCGATCAGCAGCGCCCCCTTGACCCGCTGTGCGACGAGCGTCGCCGTGATCGCCAGGCCGATGGCGAACGTCAGGATCGGGAGCGTCGTCAGGTCGGACGCCAACGTCACGATCGGGGCTCCCGATTCGGGATGGACGACGATCCCTGCGTCGACGAGCCCGATGAACGCGATGAACAGGCCGATGCCGATCCCGATCGCCCGCTTCAGGTCCATGGGGATGGCGTTCAACACGGCCTCCCGGAACCCCGTCAGCACCAGCGCCGCGATGACGAGACCCTCGATCACGATGACGCCCATGGCTTGTTCCCACGACAGCCCGGCCGCGGCGACGAGGGTGAACGCGACGAACGCGTTCAGTCCGAGCCCAGCAGCCATCGCGAACGGGTAGTTCGTGAACAGCCCCATCGCGAGCGTCAGCACCCCGGCTGCGAGGGCGGTGACGGTTACGAGCTGATCGAACGGGAGGGACGTGCCGTTCGCGTCCGGGACCGACGAGAGGATCTGCGGGTTGACGACGAGGATGTACGCCATCGTCAGCCAGGTGGCCAGGCCCGCGATGACCTCGGTGCGCACGTCGGTCCCGCGCTCGCGGAGGTGGAAATAGCCCTCGAGCCCCTCCGCGGGGCGTTCCCTTGTTTCCGTTGTCGCCATGGTCCTCCCTTCCTTTCTCCTGGGGTTCGCACAACGCTCGCTACGCTCGCTGCGCTACCCCCAGGCCGCCGGACGGCGCGGTGACGCGGGCTCCCCGGCACGTCCACGGCTCATCGAAAACGGGGAAGGCGACGCGAGCATAGGAAGGGGCGCAAACCGCCGCAAGACGGCCATCGCGCAACCGCTATCCTGGATGTTCCCGCCGCTGGGGTGCTCTTGCCGCCCGGCGGGACATCGTTATGGCGAACAGAGATCCCACCGGTGGCCGCGTGACGAAGACCGAGCGCCGAACGCAGGCGCGCCTGGAGCGGGCGGCGTTGCAGCGGAAGATGGTCCGCTCCAAGCGCACGCGGCGCATCGGGATGATCGTCGCGTTGCTCGCCACGGTGACGGTCGTCGTGGTCCTCGTCCTCCGCCCCGGGCCGACGGTCGCGTCGCCGGCCGAGCTGCTGCGCCGGGCGCCCGAGGCGATGGCCGCCGCCGGATGTGGCGACGTCAGGAACGTCGGCCCGTACAACCCGAGGACCGACGACCAGAGACACATCAGCGACTCGTCACAGTTGCCCCCGCTGTCGTCGTACCCGAGCGTCCCGCCGGCGTCGGGGCCGCACAACCAGATCACGCTCGGCGCCGGCATCTACGACACGTCGCCCCCGATCGACCGGGTGATCCACTCACTGGAGCACGGCGCGGTCGTGGTGTGGTACTCGCCCGATGCGGAGGGGCCACGTCTGGATCCGCTCCGCGAGTTCTTCTCCGGTCCGGAGGGAGACAGGGTCATCGTCGCGCCCTACGACTACCCCGAGCAGGGAGCGGCCGGCCTGCTTCCCGCGGGGACGAGGATGACGCTGATCGCGTGGCACTTCGTTCAGGAGTGCGCCGACGTCAGCCTGCCCGCGGCGTTCGAGTTCGCGTCGCAGTACGGCGCGCCGGCGTTCGGGCAGCGCCGGTACCTGGGCGAGGCGCCCGAGGCGGGCCTGGCCTTCTAGCCGATCCGATGCCGAAGAAGCGACGCCGACCCCGAGCCCGACCGAGCGCGACGTCCCCCGGCTCCACCGCCGGACGTCCCGGCCGCCCCAGTGAAGCCAGCGCGCGGCCGACCGAGCGACGTGAACCCGCTCGTCCGGATCCGGGGTCTCGCTCGCGCGCAGAGAAGAAGGAACTGGCGCGTCAGGCGCGCGAACGCGCGATCAAGTCCGTTCGCCGGAGGCAGGCGACCCGCCGAGCGGTCCAGATCGGCGTCGTGGCCGCGCTTGCGGCCGGAGTGTTCCTGTTCCTGACCCGGGTCAGCGCGCCGGGCAACATCCCCGAAGGCGCGCTGCAGGCCGCGGACGCCGCCGGCTGCGGCGACGTCGAGACGCCCCTGAGCGGCACGCCGGACCGCACGCACCTCGAGCCCGGAGAGCCGTTCACCTACGATCAGCAGCCGGCGGTGGCCGGAGCGCACGACCCCTCGCCGTTGCCGCCCGAGCCGCACGTCTACGAGGGACCCGTCGAGGAGACGCGGGCGGTCCACAACCTGGAGCACGCCTACGTGCTGATCTACTACAGACCCGAGGGTCCGGACGCGCTTCCCGACGACGTGGTCCGCAACCTGCAAGGTCTCGCCCGGTCCGAGGAAAAGGTCATCATGGCCCCGTACCCGTCGCTCCAAGACGGAACGGTGCTCGCGCTCGCCGCGTGGAACAAGCTGTGGGAGTGCCCGTCGGGGATCACCGTCGAGCAGGCGCGCACCGTCGCGACCGGGTTCATCGAGGCGTACCGGGGAACGAATAACGCCCCGGAAGCGAACGTGCCGTAGCGAAGCTCGCGCGGACTACGACGTGAAGCAGCGGGTGTCACCGCAGGTGATGACGCCGCCCTCGAACCGCGCCCGAAGGTTCCCGTTCGAGAGCCGCCGAACGTCCGTGATGGGGAACCCGAACCTGCCGCCCGGTCCGCCGAGCTCGAGGTAGCGCGTGAGCACGGGGCCGTGCAGCTCGTGCGCGCCCGTTCCCTGCGAGAAATAGATGTTCGCGTCCTCGAACTTCTGACGCATGCCACCCGGCACCACCGTCTGGCGGGATCTCGGAAGCCCCGGGGAACAGTTCAACGCGTCGTACTTCTCCCTGATCTCTCCCCTGATGTGCCTGTTGGCGTTGATCCACACACGGTCGTCCCGGAGGCTGAGCGCCGACCGAAGCGCCGAGCCGCTGATCGGCTTGGACCCGTTCGAGCCCCGAACCATGATGCTGACGATCCGCCCCGAGACGCCGCGCTGGGCGTTCACGAAGTCGGTCACCGTGCCGATGCGAAGTGAGAGCTGCCTGGTGATCCGCGACGCGGTGTACGTGACGTCCCACGTCGCGCTGGGATTCGCGGGCGTGTAGTCGCCGGGATCGCACACGCCGCGCAGGTAATCGATCGGCGTTCCACCCCACACGTTCTCGTTGTCCTCGGTGAAGCCCCCCGAGGATGACATGTAGAAGGCCTGGATCGACTCGCCGCCGTCCTTCACGATGAGGCCGTCGGTATCGTCGACCGCACGGACCCACCGGTCCCCGTCGAGGCCGCCCTCCTTGTCCCACCCGGCGTACACCTGATCCGCCGAGCTCGCCATCAACGCGCAATCGCACTCGGGCCGGTGTTGCGTGATCGACGCCTTCGTGAGCGCGTACGTCCGCGCGGCGACCGCCTGCGCCTTGAGCGCGGCCATGGGCCAGCTGCTCGGCACCTCGCCCAGCCCGTAGAGGTACTCCTGCGGCGAGGTCACCAGGATCAGCCGGATCCGGCACGACGGCGAACAGTCGTTCACTCCGAACTCGATCCAGCCACGGTTGTACGTGTGTCCAGCCTCGGGGATGCGAACTCGAGCCTGCTGGGGCTCATAGACGGCGAAGATCGGCGCGCCCGGGCCACCCGCCGTGCCGACGGTGTCCCCGCGCTGGTCGATGATGCGGTACCCGCTGTCGGTCGGGCGCACCCGCCACGTTTCCCCCCTGGGTATCGTGGCCACGACGGTGCCGCGTTGATCGCCGTCCCGGATCTCGACGCCGCCGGCTTGCGCCTCCAGATGAATCGCGTTTCGTCCCTGCGTGAGTCCGATGCGCAGTTGCGCGGGCGTGGCGGCCCGATCCACCCTCGTTCCCGAGTAGAAATGGCGGAGGATCCTCGAAGCGTTCCACCCATCCTGGGCAAGGCCGTAGGCGCCCCATTGCGACATCCCAAGACCGTGGCCGAACCCGGAGCCGAAGAAGGTGAACTCGTCGTCCCCCTGCGCAAGGGCGGGCGCCGCCGGAAGGCCGGCGAGGAGCACGACGAACGTCCAGATGATCGCTCTTCGCATAGTGGAGGCTGCCGATCGGGCGCGCATCCTACTCTATCCGGCGCGGCCCGCCCGTCGGTTGCGTCGACGCCGCGACCTGCCCCGCGGAGACCCGTGCGTCGTCCACCGCGACCCCGGCCGGAACGGCCGCGCCCTCCGCGAGCACGGAACGGTTGACAACGGCGCCGCCTCCCACGCGTGAGCGCGGTCCGAGGATCGAACGGCGCACCGTCGCGCCTTCTTCGACGACGGCGTGCGGATGCACGACGCTGTCCTCGACGACCGCGTCGCGTTCGACCCGGGCACCCGCGCACACGACGGCGCGGCGTCCCAGTCGCGCACCGGCGGCCACGGCCGTATCCTCGGCCACGAACGGCGTTGCGTAGGCGGGAGCCGACCCGACCTTCCCGTCGAGCATGTCGAAGTGCGCCTGCAGGTACTTCTCGGGCGTTCCGAGATCGATCCAGTACGCATCCGAGGAGAACCCGTAGATGGGAAGGCCGTCGGCGATCAGCGCAGGGAAGACGTCGCGTTCGATCGAGAGCGATCCGGGCTCCCAACGTGAAAGTGCGGACGACTCGAGCACGTACGTGCCGGCGTTGATATCGCCGGGCCCTGGTTCCTGTGGCTTCTCCCGAAACTCCGTCACGCGCCCATCCGCTTGCGTCGCGACGAGGCCGAACGCCCGGGCATCGTCCACGTGCGCAAGGGCGATCGTCGCAGCGGCTCCGCGCGTTCTGTGCGTCGCGACCATGGCCGTGACGTCGAGATCGGTCACGATGTCGCCGTTCAGCGCGAGGAATGGCTCGTCCGTTCCGACCGAGGCGAGCGCGTTCACGATCGCGCCGCCCGTTCCCAGTGGCTCGGTCTCGGTGATCCACGTGATCGTCGGATCGCCACGGCGAGCCTCGATGAACGAGCGGAACGTTTCCTCGAGGTACGAGCTCGACAGGATGACCTCGTGCACGCCGTGCCGCGACAGATGGTCGAGCGTGTGGTGGAGGACCGCGCGGTCCATCAGCGGGAGGAGCTCCTTCTTGATCGTCTCGGTGAGCGGACGCAGGCGGGTGCCCTCGCCGCCGACCAGAACGACGGCCCTCATGCGCTCACGAATGGGGCGTTCGGGAGATCAGGAAGATCCCCAGCGCGATACAGGCGACGCCCGCCCAGCGCAGCGCCGGCACCTGCTCGTTGAGCACGAAGTGATCGAACAGCAGGATCGAGACGTACGTGAGCGCCGCAAACGGATACGCGAACGACAGCGACGCGCGAGACAGGACGACCAGCCATACGAGCGCGGATACGCCGAAGAGGAAGAGCCCGCCCCACACGAACGGCTGCCCGACGAGGACACGCAACGAGCGGCCGCTGAGCGAGAACGTCGCCGGAGCGAGCTCGTCGTTCACGTGGTTCATCCCCGTCTTCAGCGTGAGCTGCGCCACCGCGGCGAGCGCGACGGACAGGAGGATCATCGCGATGAGCATGGCGGGAGGTCCTTTCCGGATGTTCGGTTGAGATGCTTCAGCGAGCGGGTCCGTGCGCGCGGCGCTCACAGGACGTCGACCTCCACGTCCACGCGCGCGTCGACTCGCTCCTGCACGCGGGGAACGTCGACGACGTCGAACACGTACCGCTGCGTCTGCACGTGGTACAGGTGCCCCGTCGGCCGCGCGGACAATCCGACGGTGACCCAGTACTTCCCGGCCTCGTACGGGAACGATTCGATGCGGAAGCGCACGCGTCGCTTCCCATCGACGCGACCGAGATCGATACCGTTCGTCGACGCCCGCGCGTCGAGGACGGGGTGGTTCGTCGCCCCGTCCAGAATGGCGAAGTCGACGTCGAGATCGTCGACGGGGTCGTTCGTCCGGACATCCACCTGGATCGTGAGGGGATCGTGCCGCCGGACGTCGCCGTCGCCGGAGCCGTTCGCCCTGATGATCTGCACCTCCGCGATCTCCGCCTCGCGCGTCCCCTGCTCCGGCACGAACCCGGGATCCGTCACGCCGAGCAACACGTAGCGCATCTCGCGAACGACATCGTCGGGTGCGCCGATCGAGTGCACCCGCCCATGGTGGAGCATCGCCGCGCGATCGCAGACGTCGCGAACGGTGTCGAGAGCGTGTGTGACGAGGACGATGGTTCGACCTTCACGCTGGAACTGCCTGACACGCTCGATGCACTTGGCCTGGAACGCCTCGTCGCCGACCGCGAGGACCTCGTCGACGAGCAGGACGTCCGGGTCGACGTGCACGGCGACGGCGAAGCCGAGACGCACGAGCATGCCCGACGAATAGAACTTGACCTGGTTGTCCATGAACTCCTCGAGCTCGGCGAACGCCACCACGTCGTCGTACACGCGGTCGGTCTCCCTGCGCGACAGCCCGAGGAACGACGCGTTGAGGTACACGTTCTCGCGGCCGGTGAGCTCGGGATGGAACCCCGCGCCAAGCTCGAGCAGCGCGGCCAATCGACCTCGCTGCCGGATCGTCCCGGACGTCGGTCGGAGGATCCCGGCGATGCACTTCAGCAGCGTCGTCTTGCCCGACCCGTTATGACCGATGAGCCCGAACGTGGTGCCCTCCCGCACCTCGAACGAAACGTCGTGGAGCGCCCAGAGCTCTTCGGCTCGAGATCGCGCAGTGAGGACGCGCTGCTTGAGCGACGACGGCTTCTGCCTGAACAGCCGGAAGCGCTTGCTGACGCCGTCGATCTCGATCGCGTCGACGGCGGACGCGAGTGCGTTCTCCCTGGTCATCGGTGCCGTGAGGGTAGCATCGCGCCTGTCTCATCCAATGACACGGGGCTTGACGGTGAGCGAAGACGACGGCGCGCCAACCCATGACCACGTGATGGTGAACCGCGCGTCGTGGGACGACGACGCGCCGAACTGGGTGGAACGCGGTCGGACCTCGTGGGCGAGCGACCCGCGCTGGGGCATCTGGGGCGTTCCGGAATCGGAGCTCGGCCTGCTGCCCGACGACCTGGCTGGTCTCGACGGCGAGCGCCTCCCGTTCCGTGACGGCTCGTTCGACTACGCCGTCTCGGAGTACGGCGCGGCGATCTGGTGCGACCCGTACCGGTGGCCGAGGCCGCGCGCGTCCTTCGACTCGGGGGCCGCCTGCTGTTCGTCCGCGGGACGCCGCTGCTGCTGATGGCCTATCGAACGGACGACCACAACGCGCCGGCCGATGAGACGCTGCATCGCGACTACTTCGGGATGCACCGCGTCGAGTGGCACGATGACGACGAGAACGTCGACGCGATCGAGTTCAACCTGACCCACGGCGACATGATCCGGCTGCTTCGCTCGAACGGCCTGGAGATAGAGGATCTGCTCGAGGTCCGGGCTCCCGACGAGTGGGCGCCGATGAACAACGCCGACGTGTCGTGGGAGTGGGCGCGACGCTGGCCGAGCGTCGAGGCGTGGAAGGCGCGAAAGGTCCGCTCGGCCGGCTAGAGCTCCTCGGCGAAGTCGCCCGATCGTGAGAAGAAGTATCCCCACGTGATCCGGAGCAGCACGAGCGAAGCAACGAGGACGACGAGCAGCACGAGCGCGAGCCACGCCATGCTCACATCGAACAGCGCGGCGCCCTCGCCCATGCCGACCCTGCCATACAGGCTGCGGTGCAATCCCGCCACGATCGACGCGAGCGGGTTGAGGAAGTACGCCGTCCAGAGCGCGGAGCCCTTCTCGAGGAACCGCTGCGCCAATGCTTCGGCGTAGACGATCGGCGACAGCCAGAACCACACGAGCAGCGCGATGCCGATCAGGTGCCCCACGTCGCGATAGCGCACGTTCCCAGCCGCCACGACGAGCGTGAGGGCGGTCGCGCAGGCGAGAAGGGCGACGAACGCGAGCGGCAGCAGCGCGATCTCGGGAACCGGGACTCCGTATCCCGTCACGAGCATGAACAGCACGAGCACGCTCATCTGCAGCACGTAGTCCACGAGAGCGACGCCGATCGCTGCGAGGGGGAGGATCTCCCGGGGAAACGTCACCTTCTTGACCAGGTTCGCGTTGTCCACGACCGACCGTGCGCCGGCGGCGATCGACGTCGAGAACAGGTTCCACGCGAGGAGGCCGGAGAGCAGGTAGACGGGGTAGTCATCGACCGCCGTGCCCAGGACCTCGCTGACGAACGTGAACACGGCGAGGTACACGATCGGGTTCAGCAGCGACCACACGGCGCCGAGAAGCGACGCGGCGTATTTCACCTTCAGCTCGCGCCGAACGAGGTTCAGCAAGACCTCGCGCCTGGCAACGATCTCTCGGATGCGCGGCACGACGCGTAGCCGCGAGGATTCGGAGGTACGAACGACGACTTCCGCATCGGCATTCATCGGGTCGGGGCCAGGTCGTCGAGGCCGCGGACGTAGCTCAAACCGAAGTCCTCATCAAGCATGTCGCTCGTCACGCCGATCTCCGAAAGCGCCCGGGCCCATCGCGCCAGCGCGAGGCGTCGCGGATCCAACACGAGCCCGAGCGTCGACTCGATCGCCCGTTCGTAGCCCCGCGCCGTTCGGTCGCCCCCCGTGGTGGCGTGCAGGTGCGCACGGGCGCGTTCGCCAAGTCGCGCGCGTCGATCGCGGTCGGCGGCGAGCCCGTCGAACACGGTGGCGAGCTCCGCCGGGTCAGGCCTGCCCGGTGAAACGTGAACGACGACGTCGTCTGAGATGTCGAGGTACGTCCCGACTCCGCTCACGACGCACGGGCGGCCGACCTGCATGGCGCGGATCAGGGTGCCGCTCACTTCGCCGCGGTGTGGGAACCGCAGATCGACGACGACGTCCGCGGCGTGGAGCCATCCGAGGAACTCCTCGTCGGTGACGTCGGTCACGAGATGGACACGACGACCCAGACCGCTCACGGCGATCATGGTGTCCGGATCCCACGTCGGGATCCGCCGGCCGACGAGCGCGAGATACACGTTCGCCTGACATCTCGCGACGGCGTCGACGACAGCCCCGAGCTGCTTGGCCGGGTTCAGGTCTCCGGGAGCGACGACCAGGACGTCGTCGCCCGAGACGCCGAGCGTCGTGCGGAGCCGAGCGCCGGTCGCAGCGGCGGCCCGAACGTCCGCATCCTTCTCGACGACGGGATGGGGCACGACGAAGATCGGCGTTCGGCACCCGAAGTCCTCGAGATACCGGCGGGAGAACTCGGAGTGCACCACGATCCCGCGTGCGACTCGAGCGATGTGCGCGCACCATGGCCACCGGAGCGGTTCGTTCTCGCGCGCTTCCGCGAGCGTCATGCGCTCCGAGCGAAGCAGCGCCTCGCGTCCGGCTCGGAAGCCCAGCGCGTCACCGGACGCGACGAGCGCGTGCACGAGGTCGTCCAGGCCGAGGTCGTGCAGGACCACGAGTCCCGGGTGGAGCGACGCGAGGCGGTAGATGTCGCCGTGGAATTCGAAGTTGTTCCCGAGGTGATACACGCCGAGGCGATAGCGCCGGATCGTGACGTCGTGCTTTGCCTTGACCGGCCAGACGACGTCGACATCGCGACGCCGGAAGTATCCCGTGCGCTCGAGCGACCCGAGCACGCTCGCCGAGTAGGAGGCGATCCCCGTCCGGGCCGGCGGCATGGGCGACACGTACGCGACGCGAGACACCACGGGGGTCGACCGCGGCTGCGGCGTGGTCAGCCGGTCGATCAGGCGAGCAACCGTTCGACCACCTCCGGCCACTCCGGAACGGTCTCCTCGACACGCCGTCGTCCCGCCTCCCCCAGCCGGCGCGCCAGGTCGCGCTGCGCGAACAGCCGGTCGAACGTGTCGGCGACCGCCTTCGGATCCGGGGACGCAACGAGTCCGGTCTCGCCGTCCTCGACGAATTCGAGCGGACCGCCGCTGTCGGTGAGCGTGATGACCGGCCGGCGCGCCGCGAAGCCCTCGAGCGTGACGTACCCGTAGTCCTCGTCGAACGGGCCGTAGTACACGGCGAGCGCGTTCAGCATCAGCTCGCGAAGGCGTTCGTTCGGGACCGCCACCTCGATCGAGACGCGCTCGCTCAGGTCGTGCTCGCCGATCTGGCGTCGGAGGGCATCCTCGTCCGGGCCGCGCCCGACGAGGACGAGGCGCACGTCGGTCTTCACATGACGCATCGCGTCGACCACGATGCTCTGCCGCTTCAGGCTCTCGAACCGGCTGGGGAACACGATCGCGTCGCCGTACGGCCCCGGCTCGCCCCGCAGCAGGTCTGCCGTGAGCGGAGACCGGTGATACAGCGGCTCGGACGGGATCCTGAGCGAGTCCCACAACCGGCGCTGCACGTTCTTCGAGTTGGTAAACACGCGTTTGGCCTCGCCGAGCGCGACGCGATCCGCTGCGTGGATGGCGTCGCGCACGAGCACGGCGTCCTTCTGCCGTGCGAGATCCGCGTATTCGGGGTGGTCCCACAGCTCGTACGCGGTTCGGTGCTGATGGATCAGCCATACGACCTTCCGCTCGTGCTGGATCAGGTACGCCGGGAACTTCAGCGGGATCACCACGTCGATCGGAAGCCCGTTCGACTCGGACAGCTCCATGCTTCGCCATACCGCCATCTGGTGGATGAGCTCGGCCCCCGGGTACCACTTCCCGGCGACGAGAACGAGGTCCGTCTCGTGGCGGGCATCTCGAAGCGCTCCCACGAGCTGCTCGGCGTGCGTCTCCGCGCCCCCACGGACGAACGGCGTCTGCGGGTGGCACACGGCGATCCGCATCAACCCTCCCCGGAGGGCTTACGAGTGCGACGGCTGGGAGTGGCGCGTTCGCTCGGGCCGGTGGTGTCGTCGACACCGGCCAGACGCTCCCTGAGCTGCGCGATCTCCGCTTCGGCATCCGCGAGCCGCTCGGCGAGCATCCGCGTGAGCGTGGCCAGGTCGGCGAGCAGCCGGTCGTACCGGTGAGTGACCGGCCTGAGGGCCAGATAGAAGGAAACCTTCACGTTCCGCTTCCATCGCGACGCCGAACCGAGCAGCGGCTCCTGTCTCGGCACCCGGGAGCGCGAGTCCGCGCGGAGCGCCGCGGCGAAGTCGTGGAGCGCGATCCGGAGCTGTCGTGTACTTCCGCTCTCGGCCGTCGTCGGATCGCCCGCCCAGTAGAGCTCGCGCTCGAGGATTCGCCGGGCGTCGTCGTCGTTCGGCGGAACGGGCTCGGCCATGTGCGCGCGAGCCTACCAACGCGCGGAGCGCTCACGGCTCGTCGATACGATGCCAACGATGCAGGTCGTCATCGACGCGCGGTCCGCGACAGCGCCCCACCGAACCGGGGTCGGGCGCTACACGTGGCAGCTCGTTCGGCGACTCCCGCTGGTCGACCCTTCCACGCGATACGTGGCCTGGTACCTGAACGCCGGCGGCGTCTTGACCGGCCGCCGGTTCTTCTCGGACGTCGGCGCGTCGAACCTCGTCGAGCACGGCACGCCGATCCCCGCGAGGTGGTTCAACCGAGCCGTCGCCCGGCTCGGTCTTCCGCGCATGGATTGGTTCGTCCGTGGCGACGCCGTGTTCGGGCCGAACTTCGTTCCGCCGCCGACGCGGGCGCAACGCGTCGTCGTCACCGTTCACGACCTCGGGTTCCGCTTGTTGCCGTCGACGGCGCTGCACGCGGTGCCGTGGTGGCTCCGCAGCCTCGAGCGAACGCTGACCGCGGGAGCGCGGGTCATCGTCCCGTCGAACGCGACGGCGGACGACGTCCAGGAACACTACGGCGTGGAACGAGATCGCATCGAGGTGATCCCCCTCGGCGTCGACGCTGAGATCTTCCATCCGCGCGACCACGACGACGTTCGCGGCGTGCGCGATCGCTACGGGATCGACGGGCCGTATGTGCTGTTCGTCGGTCTCGACGGCCGGAAGAACTTGCAGGGGATGCTCGACGCGTTCGCTCGCGTGCGGGGCTCCGTCCGCCCGCGTCTCGTTCTTGCCGGAGCGAGGCCGTGGGATCCGAACCGGCGAGATACCGTCGCGGAGGCGTTGGCACGTGTTTCCGCCGACGTGCGCGACGACATCACGCTGACGGGATACGTGTCCGAGCGTGACGCCTCGGCGTTGCTCGCCGGCGCGGAGCTGCTGGCGTACCCCTCGCTGTACGAGGGGTTCGGGCTCCCGGTCCTGGAGGCGATGGCATCCGGCACGCCGGTGCTCGCGTCGAACGTCTCGTCGCTCCCCGAGCTCGCCGACGGCGCTGCCGTGCTCGTCGACCCCCACGATCCCGACGCGATCGCCGCGGGCATCGAGTCGCTCCTTCAGGACGCGACGCTCCGGCTGCGTCTTCGGAGCGCAGGTCTCGAACGCGCGCGTGCCTACGACTGGGACGAGACCGCGCGTCGAACGGCCGGCGTCCTCCGCTCGGCGGCTGCCGGTTAGCACCGTGAACGGAACGAACGCCGTGGGGTCCGTCGGAGACGAGAGCGGTGGTCACTGATGCGGATCCTGCTCGTGGGTCCGTACCCGCCGAGGCACTGCGGGATCGGCTCGTACGTCGCCGCGCAGGCAACGCGACTGCGCGACGAGGGTCACGACGTCGTCGTCCTCTCGCCGCCAGACGGGCACGGCGACGTGCGGCTCCGGTTCATCGGCGGTTCCGCGTTCCGTCACGCCGCGCGGATCGCGGCGGGGTTCGACCGGATCGTCGTGCACTTCGAGCCGGGTCTGTACTTCCGGCCGCGAACGCCGGTCCTGCACGTGATCACGGCGGCGTCGCTGCTGTGGCTCGTCGCCCGCCGGCCGTCCGTCGAGATCCTGGTCCACGAGGCGACGGCGCCGCCCTCTCGCCTTCGCCCCGACTACCGGCTGCTGGGACTGGCCTTCGCCCGAGCGCGGCTCCTGTTCCACACCGAGGCCGAACGCCGCGCGCTCGAGCGCGACTACGGCATCCGAACGAACGCGACGCTCGTACCGCATACGGCCTCTGTCACGGTCCACGCGGTGCTCCGACGGGACGAGGCTCGTGCGCGTCTCGATCTCGGACCGGAGCGTCCCGTGTTCGTGTGTGCGGGATTCATCCACCCGGACAAGGGGTTCGACCGCGCCGTTCGCGCGTTCGGGATCGCGGGCTCGCCGGGACGTCTGTACGTCGTCGGCTCGGTGCGAGCGCCGACGTCCGACACGCTCGGCTACGTCGACGAGCTTCGAACGCTCTGCGAACGAACCGGTGGCGTGACGATGATCGAGCGCTACGTCTCCGACGCCGAGTTCGACGAGTGGATCACCGCGGCGGATGCCGTCGTCTTCCCGTACCGGCGAGCGTGGTCGTCGGGCGCGCTGGCCCGGGCACAGCGCCTGGGGACGCAGGCGTTCGTCGCCGACGTCGGGGGCCTGGCCGAACAAGCCGGTCCCAACGACGTCGTGTTCGATTCGGAAGACGGACTGGCCAGGTTGCTGGCTCGGCCGGCAGCACCCGCGGCGACGCCGTAGGCGTTCGGCGGGCAAGTAGCATCTGGGACGGTGGAGCGGCTTCGGTACCTCGTGATGACGTCGCTCGCGCGCTTTCCGGTCGTTGCGCTTCCGTTGACACGACTCAGAGGCGAGGGCGTCGTCGTCGATGAGCGGACCGACCTCGTCGTCGAGTCGTTCCCCAGATGCGCGTCGTCGTTTGCGCTCGCGACGATCAATCTGGCACAGGCGCCACGTGTCCTAAATGTCGCCCATCACACCCACGCGCCGGCAAACGTGTTGCGCGCGATCGATCTCGCCGTGCCGGCGGTCGTGTTGATCCGATCGCCCGAGGACGTCGTCGTCTCGAACATGATCCGCCACCCGCGGCGGACGCCGAACGACGTGCTCCACGGGTTCCTGCGGTTCTACGAGCCCCTACAACCCCGGCGTTCGGGGTTCGTCGTCGGGACGTACGAGGAGGTCACCGGCGGCCAGATGGACTCGGTGATCCGTCGCGTCAACCGTCGCTTCGGGACCGACCTCGTCGAGTTCGAGTCCACGCCGGACAACGTCGAACGGATCATGCGCGAGATCGACGACGACTGGCGCCGCCGTCGCGGCGGAGGCGAGCGCCTGGAGCGCATCGTTCCCCGGCCCTCGGACCTTCGCGACCGGATGAAGGCGGACCTCCGCGAGCGCTTCCGGACCGAGGCGTCTGCCACCCTGCGCGATCGCGCCGAGCAGGTCTATG
>Ga0299907_10000215_pt1 | contig 25756 bp, 26 predicted proteins | sample RVTome_16_FD_198680 | JGI IMG/M metagenome (GOLD analysis project Ga0299907, IMG submission 198680) | Soil microbial communities from uranium-contaminated site in the Upper Colorado River Basin, Wyoming, United States - RVT152D67 (version 2) ...
CGATGTCGACCACGACGCAGACGTCGACCACGACCCCGCCCCGCTCGACCTCAGAGCTGGGGGAGGTCTTCTGCGACCAACCGACCCCCGAGCCCGGTTCCGGGGAGATGGTGGTCACCCTCTACGAGGTGTGTGAGGAGGGGGCAGGCACGGGAGAACGCCTCCTCGCCGGGCTCCAGCCGGTGGAAAGGTTGGTCCCCGCCGCCGATGTCGTCGTGGTGGCCGCCCTCGAAGCCCTGTTGGCGGGCCCCACTCCGGAGGAGGAGGCCGCGGGGTTCGGCTCATCGTTCTCATCGGCCACGGCGCAAGCCCTGCTCGACGTAGCGGTGGGGACCGACGGTGTGGCCGTCATCGATCTCGACCGAGAGTCGATAACCGGCATCGACAATGTGAGCACGACCACTGCCGGCGACTACTTCCGGGGTCAGCTCTACGGGACCGTGTTCGCCTTCGCGGACGTCACGACGGCCCGGTTCTCGCTGGATGGGAGCTCGTCGGGCTTCTGCCTGATGATGGAGCTCGTCCCCGAGTGCGTTCCGGTCACCCGGAGCCAATGGGACGCCCTCTACTCCCAGACGGTGGAGCGATGACCCGTCTCAGCTCAGCGCCGGGATGGCGTAGAGCAGGATGGCGAAGAAGTGAAAGCTGCTCCCGGCGATCACGAGGACGTGGAACAGCTCGTGGTGGGAGAAAGTCCTCGGGAACAGCTTGGGCCACCTGACCGCATAGAACACGGTGCCGATGGTGTAACAGGCACCACCAAGGACGATGAGCGCGATTGCCCCCGGGCCCAGCTCACGCCATATCCATGGGATCCATATCAGGGCCGACCAGCCCATGACCATCTGCAGGGTGACCGAGAGCGAGGTCCGCACGCCGGGCATCAGCGCCTTGAGCAGGATGCCGGTGACGGCGATGCCCCACACCACGCCGAGGGCGAGGAGAAGGATGGTCCCGTCGAGTGATGCGATCGCGATCGGGGTGAAGGTGCCGGCTACAACGAGGAAGATCATGGAGTGGTCGAGCTTCTGCAGCCTCGTCTTCAGTCGTTGCTCCCAGGGAACGGAGTGGTAGAGAGTCGAGATGGTGTACATGACGAGGAGGGCGCCCCCGAAGCTCAGCGCACCGGCCACCGCCCTCAGTCGCCCATCGGAGCGATCGAGAAGGACAACGAGCCCGATTGCCGACGCCACCGCAGCCGACCCGTGGAGGAATCCACGAATCGGGTTCTGCATCTTCCCAAGTGTCAGCCTTTCCATTCCTGATGAGAGTATCGGCACCCGGGACGAAGAGGGAAGGGCCGAATGACCCAGGCGGAGACGAGGCGGCTGTCGTGGAGACCGGTAGCATGTGGGTATCCACAATGGCTCTTGGTGTCCTCTACCGCCTCTACGAGCGAAACCTCGTCAACGGTCTCGATCGAGACCGGTTGCCCCGTCATATCGGCATAGTCCTCGACGGGCATCGTCGTCATGCTCGTGAGGAGCGGCTCCCCACCTACACCGACAGCTACCGGGTCGGCATGCGTCGCTTCGAGGAGTTCCTCGGCTGGGCCCACGAGTTGGAGGTCCCGGCGGTCACGGCCTGGGTCCTCTCCAGGGAGAACTTGTCACGGCCGGCCGAAGAGCTGGAGCCCTACTTCGAGGTCCTCGTCGAACTGTTCGGACGTCTCCCGGCACTCTGCGCCCGCTACGACATGGGGATCAGGTTCATCGGCAGTCTCGACCTTCTCCCCGACCAGTTGGTGTCGGCGGCCAAGGCGGCGGAGGAAGAGCAACCGTGGGGCTCGCGCCGACTCAACATCGCCATGGGTTACGGGGGCCGTCAGGAGATCGTCGACGCGGTCAAGGACCTGGTGGCGAAGTTGGTCGCCGACGGGGTGTCCCCCGACGAGATCGGTTCTCACATCGACGCAGGGACACTTGCCTCCCACATGTACTCGGCCGACCTCCCCGATCCGGACCTCCTCATCCGGACTTCAGGAGAGTCGCGTCTCTCCGGGTTCCTGCTCTGGCAGTCCGCCTACGCCGAGTTCGTCTTCGTCGACGTCAACTGGCCCGCCTTTCGCCGGGTCGATTTCCTCCGCGCCCTCCGCGACTTCACCACCCGGGAACGGAGATTCGGCAAGTAGCTACGAGCTACGAGCCAGAGGCTCATTGGCCATTAGTCGAGGTTGAGCACACCTGTGCTGCCCACCGCCCACTCGACGTCACGCTCCGGTAGTCCGGAGTGACGCAGTGCATCCACCGCCAGGCGGGCCTCGGCGAGGATGGCGGCCTCCTGCCCTTCCCGGTCCGCCGCCCGCACACTGATCATCAGATCGGAGAGGATCTCGACCAGGGTCTTGATGACATAGGGCTGGTCTGCAGCGGCGAGTCGGATCTCGGCGAATGCGGCGTGAACCTGGCTCGATGTCGAGAGCACCTCGGGCAAATAGACCTTCTCACCTTCGGTGCCGGTGTGGACCCTGGCCGGGGCGTCGGTGGTGAGCAGCTCGCGCATCGGCAGCTTCAGATGGTGGAGAACGTCGACCGCGGTCGTGGGGTCGTGGATTCCCGGCGAGAGGGCGCGCAGAGCGATGTCGATCAGCAGACGGATGCCAAAGGATGGATCGTTCTCGATCGACCGCTCCCGCCTGACCTCGATCCCCCGGATGAGGGCGGCTTCGTCGATCGAGCCCGGCTCCGTGCCGGCCGGCCAATAGGTCAAGAGGACGTCACCCTCTGACACCGCCTCGCCGGGACCGACCTCGACTCGGGCCATCGCTCCCGGGGAAAGTGCCGAGAGAATGCGGTCGGGGCTGATCCTCTGGACCCATCCCGTCTTCTTCGAGTTGAGCGAGACGGGTGCTCCCTCCGGGTCGCGGCTCTCGGAGTAGTTCGGGCCACGTGGGAAATCTCGGCTGTGGTGACGAATCGATGCCACCGTCTCTTCGGCGATCCGGCGAACCACCACGTCGATCTGCATGCGGCGCAGGGAGTGGTCGATGTAGGCGACGATGGCCACCGTCGACAGCACGCCGAAGGCGATGGCCAGGGTCACCGAGACACTGGAGCTGGTGGACTCCGGAGAGGGAACCACCGAGCCGAGCCCGGTCAGCACCACCAATGAGTAGCTGAAGGTACCGACCACGAAACCGATCACAATCTGTTGGAACCGGTCCTCGAAGAATCCTTTCACCGCCCGCGGCGAGTACTGGTTGGAAGCGATCTGGGTGGACAGGGCGGTGATGGAGAAGACGATGGCCGCGACGGTGATAGTGGCCCCGGCCACTGTGGACACGATGGAGCGCGCCCCGGCAACGGTCGGAGCGATTACAAAGCGCAGATCCCCGAGGAACTCGGGCACCTCGCTGTCCACGTACAGGGCGAGAGCAGCCAGCGCGATGCAAGCGGTGATCACCACCGCGGGGATGAAGAAGAGACTCTCCTGCACCCTGCGGGCGATCGACCTGATCACTCCCAATGCCGGCGCCCTCCGACCATCACTGGGTCACCATCCCTTCTTCGAGATGGGTCACATCGCCCAGTTGTCGTAACGAGAACCCCCAGCCGGTGCTGATCCGGGTCATGGTCAGGCGGGACACACCGGTGTGTGGTTGGCGGAAACGCTCCCACTCCCATGGGACCGGCTCCAGGCCGAGGAGACGGCCCAGAACCACCGCATTGGTCCCGGCGTGTGCCACGATGACCACCCGCTTTCCCGGGTCTTCGACCTGCCAGAGATGCCGATGCTTCTCGTGCATCGGGCGGATCCCGTGGGCGGCCAGGGTTTCCTCGAGGCCGGTCACCACCCGGAGATGGAAATCGCGGAACGACTCCCCGCCGGGGAGCCCGTCCCACATCTCTTCCATCGAGCGAAAGTTGGCCTCACGAAGTGCCTTCTCTATCTCGTCGGCCGGCGAGCCGTCCCAGGTCGGGGGATTCTGGATCTCCTGAAGCCAGCCGTACAACTCGGGCTCTGCGCCGATCTCGGAGCTCACCGGCTCGGAGGTCTGCAGGGCGCGTCTCATCGTGGAAACCCAGAGCTCATCGAACTCCTCGCCGTGACCGAGATGGTGGGCTACGCGCTTGGCCTGCTCGTGACCGAGCTCGGTGAGACGGGGGTCGTTGCGCGCTATCCGGTCCGGGGTCCAGTCGGGCTGGCCGTGTCTGACGAGGAACAGGTCCATGTTCGAACCGTACCGCCGTCACCGGCGTCGGCCCATATCGATTCCCCGGGCAATACGATTGCCTCGTGTCCCGTCAAGGCCTGATCGATCATCTGCGCAGCCACGCCCTCTTCACCGACGGTCCCTACACGCTGAGGTCCGGGGCGCGCTCGGCTTGGTACCTCGATGCCAGGCAGACCACCTTCAGCGGTGAAGGGGGCCTGCTGGTGGGAGCGGCCGTCCTCGACGTCGTCGAGCCCGAGGTGAGAGCGGTGGGCGGGATGACCATGGGCGCCGACCCCATTGCCCTCGCCGTGGCCTTCGTCGCTCATGGTCGGGGTCGGGCGATCGATGCCTTCTCGATCCGAAAGACGGCCAAGTCGCACGGGACCGGTGGACGTGTGGTGGGCCCGGTCACCGCCGGGATGCCGGTTGCCATCGTGGAGGACACGACCACGACCGGAGGGGCGGCAGCCGAGGCGTCCGAGGCGGCCACCGCCGCCGGGCTACGGGTTGTCCAGGCGATCGCCCTGGTCGACCGGTCCGAGGGCCGCGCCGCCGAGGCTTTTGCGGCATTGTCGATCCCCTATCTGGCCCTCGTCGTGCCAGCCGATCTCGGCTTCGAGACATGAAGGTCTTGGTCACACGCTCCGCGGTGAAGATGTGGCTGCTCGCAATCGGCGGCATCCCACTTCTGGTGATCGCGGTCGACGTGCTCACCAACCGCCGCATCACCAACTGGCTCCGGGAACTGGTCTTCCCCCCGGCCGATACCCAGATCTACGAGCCTCGTGACGTCATCTGGGCCTGGGCAATGCTCATCTTCTCCGCCTTCCTCGTGCTCTGGGGTCTGAAGGAGTTGTTCCTGCCCACCAAGGTGATCGAGGCCCGGGATGACGGGCTCGCGGTGCGGCTCCGTGGCCCCTTGCACAAGCCCGACCTGATCCCTTGGGGCAACATCGTCGACGTCGCCCCGGGTGAGATCATGGATGAGGGGGACATCCTGCTCCTCCTCCGCATCACCGTTCGCGACCGGGCCGACCTCCCCGATCACCCCTGGGCGGGACGGTGGGTCGAAACCCGTGTCCTCGGGCTCCTTGCCCAAGATTGGTCCACTCCGCCGGCCCGCGTCGCCGACCGGTTGGCCGAGTACGCCACCGAGGCCGCCCGCCGCGAGGCCCGGGCCAGGACAACCCGGATCTGGGACCCGTCTTGATCCAGGTCGGTGCCCACGTACCTTCGGTGAGCCCTCTCGACGAGGCGTTGGAGAGAAAGGCCGACCTGGTCCAGATCTTCCTCTCCAACCCGCAATCCTGGAAGAAGCCTCCCCCACGCCCCGACGCAGATGCGTTGCGAGCCTCTCCCATCCCGATCTACGTCCACGCTCCTTACCTGATCAACGTTTGCGCCGACAACAACCGGGTCAGGATCCCCTCGCGCAGGATCCTCCAGGAGACATGCGATGCGGCAGCCGACATCGCGGCGGAGGGAGTGATAGTCCACGGGGGCCATGTCACCGGCGAGGGCCCCCAGGAGGAGGGCATCGACCGGTGGAGGAAGGCACTCGACTCCATTGACTCCGTGGTCCCGGTGATGATCGAGAACACGGCCGGCGGCGACAAGGCGGTGGCGAGAAGGGTCGAGTGGATCGGCCGGCTGTTCGAGGTGGTGGGGGCCTACGACGTGGGGTTTGTCCTCGACACCTGTCATCTCTGGGCCGGCGGCGAGCCGTTCGACGAGGTGGTGCCCCGGATCATCGACGCCACCGGACGCATCGACCTGGTCCAGGCCAACGACTCGAAGGACCCCTTCGACTCACGGCGCGATCGTCACGAGAACCTGGGGAAGGGACTGATCCCGTCCGATCAGCTGGCCCGGGTCATCGTGGAGGCCGGCGCCCCGATCGTGGTCGAGACCCCCGGAGGCGCACAGGAGCAGGCGGCCGACATCGAGTGGGTGCGGGCCGTTCTCTGACCACCGGCTACTGGTCGAAGATGCGCTTCGGAGCCGCCTTCTGCTTCTGATGCGGCCGCCGCTCTCCAGCTGCTTGTTCCGGGACGGGACGGGGGAAGCGGTCTTCGAGGGCTATGGCGACGGGGGTGGCGGTGAACACCGAGGAGTAGGTGCCGACCAGGATCCCGATGAGGAGTGCCAGCGCGAAGTCGGCCAGCGTGTCGCCCCCGAGCAGATACAGGGCGACCAGGATCATGATCGCTCCCAGGCCGGTGTTGATGGTCCTCGGGACCGTCTGCAGGCACGCTTCGTTGGCGATCGGGGCCAAGGGCTCGCCGGGTCGGTCCATCTGCTTCTCCCGGATCCGGTCGAAGATCACCACCGAGTCGTTGATCGAATAGCCGATGATGGTCAGCAATGCGGCCAGGAAGACACCGTCGAGGGTCTTGCCCAGCCAGGCGAACACACCGATGACGATGGCCACGTCGTGGAACATGGAGAGGACCGCGGCGCTCCCGATGGTCCAGCGGAATCGGATCGCCAGGTAGCCCAACTGCATGAGCAAGGCGAGGCCGAGTGCGATGATCGCCCGGTTCCTTATCTCCTCCCCGAGCGTCGGGCCCACGAACTGGTCACGAACCATCGTCGCCTCACCGCCCAGCCCGGCCACGGTGTTCTCGAGGGCTAGCTCCTGATCGGGCTGCAGCGGCTCGGTCCGGATCACGATGTTGCCCTGACCGGTCTCCTGGATCACGGCTCGAGGCAGGCCCTGGTCGGCCAGGTCGTCACGCAGCGCTTCCAGGTCGATCTGCTGGGACGTGGAGAACTCGACCAGACGCCCACCGAGAAATTCGAGGCCGAAGTTGAGACCCCTGACGAGGATCCCGGCGATTGCGATGACCACGACCACCGCCGAGATCACCAGCCAGCGCCGGGGGCGGGCGAAGAGGTTGGGCGCGGAGGTGCTCAGCCATTCCTGGAACCTGCGGCCGAAAGTCATCCCCATCAGCCCCGGTCGCTCCTGGAGAGCCTTCACCGACGACAGGATCTCGAGCAGCACCCGGGTCACGACCAGCGCGGAGAACATCGAGACCAGGACGCCGATGGTCAAGGTGACACCAAACCCTCGCACTGCCCCGGAAGCGAAGAAGAAGAGGAGGATGGCGGCGATAAGGGTGGTGACGTTGCCATCGGCGATGGCGGTCCACGCCCGTTGGAAACCCGCCACTATGGACCGCCCCAAGGATGGGTCCAGCGCGTACTCCTCCTTCGCCCTCTCGTAGACCAGGACGTTGGCGTCGACGGCCATCCCGATGGCGAGGACGAAGCCGGCGATGCCCGGAAGGGTGAGGGTGGCCCCGAGACCGGCCAGGACCGAATAGGAGAGCAGACCGTAGACCCCTAGGGACAGGGCGGCGGTGAGGCCGATCAAACGGTAGAAGGCGATCATGTACAGGATCGTGAGCCCAGCCCCGATCAGGGCCGCCTCGAGGCTGGCTTCGATGGCGGCCTCACCCAGAGACGGTCCGATAGTCCCCTGCTCGATCACCTCGACCGGTACCGGCAGGGCGCCGGCCCGGACCAGCAAGGCCAGCTCTCCGGCGCTCTCCTCGTCGAAGTTGCCCGTGATCAGGGTCTCGCCGCCCGTGATCCCGATGCCGCATTGGACCGAGGGGGAGACGCTGGGGCTGGAGAGGACCGTGCCGTCGAGGACTATCGCCACCCGGCGGGCCGGATCGCCGTTCGGAGCGCAGGCGGCCTCGGCGGTGAGTTGGGCCCACTGCTCTTCGCCCTCGGGGAGGAATGCGATCGAAACCGCCCACAGGCCGGACCCCTGGCTGTCGAAGATGGCGGCGGCGCTCTCCACCTGGTCCCCGGTCACCGACGCCGGGGCCAGGACCACGTCCTCGCCGGGCTCTCCGGGGAGGATCAGGTCTGCTGTTCCCTCCGGAGCCGAACCGGCGGCGACCGAGTCGACCACCGGATGGAAGGTGAGCTGGGCGGTCCGACCGATGACCTCGAGCGCCTGGTCGGGGTCGTCGAGGCCAGGCAACTCGATGATGATGCGGCGATCACCTGACACCTGGAGTGTGGGCTCGGCCACCCCGAAGGCATCGACCCTGCGACGCAGCACCTCGAGAGTCCGGTTCGTCACCTCGCTATCAACGGTGACCTCGGGTGTGTCCTGGGCCTCGAGGAGGATCTGGGTGCCACCGCGCAGGTCCAGACCGAGATTGATCGGGTTGTTGAGGACGATATAGACGGCGGCGCCGATCGAGACCACGGTCCAGAACAGCCGCCACCGGGATACTTTGGGCATCGAGCATCCCTTCGAGTGTGCGCGGGACCCGTGCATGCTATCGGTCGTGCGTCGGGAAGACAGATCGCCCACCGGGGCCGCCCCGGCGCCCGGACCTGCAGGAGGCGTCACCCGGTATCCTTCCCCCCATGCGCGAAAAGGTCACCGTTCCCACCATCAGGGCTCGCAAGGGCGGTCCCAAGATCTCCATGGTCACCGCCTACGACTACCCGGGAGCAGTGATCGCCGACCGGGCGGGGGTGGACATCATCCTCGTCGGCGACTCGGCGGCCAATGTCGTCCACGGCATGAGCACCACGCTCGAGTTCGGCATGGATGAGGCGATCATGCACTCCCGGGCGGTGAAACGGGCAAATCCGATGTCACTGTTCGTAGTCGACATGCCATGGCTGAGCTTTCACGTCTCCCCCGAGGACACGGTCCGCAACGCCGGCCGGATCGTCCGGGAGGGTGGAGCCGAGGCGGTGAAGCTGGAGGGGGGCCGCAAACGCCTGCCCATGATCGAGCGCATCCTCGATGCCGAGATCCCGGTGATGGGCCATCTCGGTCTCACCCCGCAGTCCGTTCATGCCATGGGCGGGTTCAAGGTGCAGGGCAAGATGGTCGATGCCGCCAGGGAGATCATCGAGGACGCCCGGGCCATCGCGGACGCCGGGTGCTTCTCGATCGTGCTCGAAGGCGTCCCCGACATCCTCGGTGAGTTGATCACCAAAGAGGTCGACGTGCCCACCATCGGCATCGGGGCCGGCCCGTCCTGTGACGGCCAGGTGCTCGTGTTCCACGACGTGCTCGGCCTCGGATCGGGCAACTACCCCAAATTCGTGCGCAAGTACGCCGACCTGGCCGACGAGGCGGTGGCCGCCCTGGAGCGGTACGTGGCCGATGTCGGCTCGGGCGACTTCCCCGGTGAGGACGAGAGCTATCACGTGTCCGAGGAGATCGCCGCCGAGATGCTGAAGGGTCGGTCCTCGGACTGACTCGTCTCCTCTGCCTGGTGCTGGCTCTCGCCGCCTGCTCCGGCACCACCTCGCCCGGCCAGACCGAGCCAGTGTCCCCGGGCACCACCGCCGCTCCGGTGGCCGACACCACCGTGGTCGACACCACTGTCACCACCGTGGTCGACGGGTTGCAGTTCGACACCGCCGAGGTGGCGGTGGGCGCCAACGAGCTTCGGGTCTGGGTGGCGGACAATCCCACCGAGCGGTCTCAGGGTCTACGCCGGGTGGAGGAGCTTCCGGCGGAGATCGACGGCATGCTCTTCGTCTGGGAGACCCCGACCCCGGCCGTGTTCGGGATGAAGGACACCCTCATCCCGCTCGACGTCTGGTTCTTCGACGAGGAGGGGGCGTTGACCGGCACCCACGCGATGACACCCTGCAATGACGAGCCGTGTGTCACCTACCCGACACCGGGACCGGTGCGGTGGGCGCTGGAGACCCCGCTGGGCGTCGTGGAGCTCGGTGAGGGCGACCGTCTCTCGACTTCCCCATCGGGCTGAGTTCGCCCTACAATCATGTTCCCGCACCGACGTCTCGCGCCGTTCGGTTGCGTGAAACCCCTGCCCCACCGGGTTGGTGGGGCCTTCCATACGGATGTCCACAGGAGGTCACATGCGCGACTATGAGGTAATGACGATCCATCGGCCCGAACTGGCCGAGGACGAGGTCGAAACCAGGATCGCCGATCTGGAATCGCATCTCTCCGGGCAGGGAGCGACCGTCGATGGGCGTGATCTCTGGGGGAAGCGTCGCTTCGCCTACGAGATCGACCACATCTCCGAGGGGTACTACTCGGTGGTCACCTTCCAGGCGGAGGCGGCTGCCGTCGACTCACTCGATCGAATGCTGTCACTGGCCGACGAGGTGGTTCGGCACAAGATCGTGCGCAAGGGCGCATGACTGGAATCCGTCCCGGTGTCACGGCATGATCGACATCGGGACGTGAGAAGAGGAGATTTCACATGTCGAACAACGTCACTCTGATAGGCAACCTGGTCGACGACCCGGAGTTGCGCTTCACCCCGTCCGGGGTGGCAATGGCGAAGATCCGTCTCGCCGTCAACCGCCGCTGGCGGGGCAACGACGGCGAGTGGCAGGAGGACACCAGCTTCTTCACCGGCACCGTCTGGCGAGAGCAGGCCGAGAGCGCCGCCGAGTCGCTGCAGAAAGGGACGCGGGTGATCGTCACCGGTCGTCTCGAGCAGAGGAGTTGGGAGACCGAGCAGGGCGACAAGCGCTCCGTCGTCGAGGTTCAAATCGACGAGATCGGGCCTTCGCTGCGCTGGGCCACCGCCTCGGTGAACAAGACCCAACGTTCGGGCGGAGACTGGAGCGGCGGCGGCGGAGGTGGCGGAGGCCAGGGGGCCGACGTCCCCCCGGCGCCGGTGGCAAGAGAGACTTACGGGCCCGATGAGGCACCGTTCTGAATCAGGAGATTTGAGCTGAATGGCAAGAAAGAGCACCAACAACCCGCGTCCGAAACGGCGTCGGGCGGCGGAGACGAGACGGGGCCGTCCCAAGCCCTGTGCCTTCTGCAAGCAGAAGGTCGACTACATCGACTGGAAGGATGTCTCGGTCCTGCGCAAGTACATGTCCGATCGAGGCAAGATCCGGGGGCGACGGGTGAACGGAAACTGCCCGACTCATCAGCGTGCAGTGGCGAACGCCATCAAGAACGCCCGTGAGATGGCACTGCTCCCCTATCTGAACACGCGATGAAGCTCATCCTCATCTCCGACGTCCAGGAGCTGGGCAAGCGGGGCGATGTGGTCGACGTCGCCCAGGGCTACGCCCGCAACTACCTCCTCCCCCGCAAGAAGGCGGTGAAGGCCAATGAGGGTGCTCTGGCGCAGGCCGAGGCGGTCCGTGAGGCTCGCATCGAGGCGGAGCGCAAAGCCAAGGACGAGGCGGAGCGTCTCGCCACCCAGCTGGTCGGGAGCCGTGTGGTGATCGCGGCTCAGGCCGGGGACGAGGGCCAGCTCTACGGGTCCATAGCTGTGGCCGACGTGGTGGAGGGTGTCCGGCGTTTCACCGGCATCGAGCTGGATCGGGCGGTGGTGGAGATCCCCAAGCCGATCAGGGCCATCGGTCTCCACGAGATCCACATCAAACTCCACCCCGACGTCGAGTTCCCGCTCACCCTCGACGTGATCCCAGCCTCCTGATTCCTAATGCAGGGCGTCACGTATACGTGACGCCCTGCATTGAGAACGAGCAACCGCCGCCGAATAGTGTCGATTTCGCGAGCTTGCTGGGAATCCCTTCCACCGCGAAAACAATAAAGGCCCGCGCGAAAATCGATGAGTCCCAGGGCTTGTCCGCCTCAGTCGGGCGAGCCTATCTTCCACGTTCTTCCCCGCTGGCAGAATTGGCTTCCCCGCCCACCGGCGGGGTCTTCCGTGCAAGGCCCCCCGAGCCGCTCAGTTCTGTCACTTCGCGAAATTTGTCAGACCTCGGATGTTGGATGAGGACCAGATGAGCATGACCGACCAGGGGCAGATGAGGCCCGGATACCGAAACCCGCCCCACTCGAGGGAAGCGGAGGAGTCGGTGATCGGAGCCGTCCTCCTCTCTGAGGAGGCGGTGAACGAGGTCATGGACCGGCTCCATCCTCCCGACTTCTACATCCCGGCCCATCAGGCCATCTTCGAAGCCATGCGCGAGCTGTTCGACGGCAATCAGGCGATCGACGCGGTGACGGTCTCGGAGGCACTTCGTCGGCGGGGTGAGCTGGAGAAGGTCGGTGGCGTCTCCTATCTGGCCCGTCTCGTCGACATCGTCCCTTCCACATCCAACATCCTCTACTACTCGGGGATCGTCGAGGAGCACGCCAAGCGGCGGGAGTTGATCCGGGCCGGCGCCACGGTCACCGACGTCGCCTTCGACATCGACGAAGAGATCGCCCGGGTCCTCGACCGGGCCGAGCAGGCGGTGCTCTCGGTGGCCGAGCGCCGAAGCGCCCAGACCCTGCTCGAGGTCGGACCGTTGTTCAGCGACGTGCTCGAGCACATCGAGCTCCTCGAGCAACGGGGCTCGGAGCTGACCGGTCTCGCCACCGGCTATGTCGACCTGGACAAGAAGCTGGCCGGGCTCCAGGCGGCCAACCTGGTCGTCATCGCGGCGAGGCCGGCGATGGGAAAATCCAGCCTCGCCCTTGGCATCGCGGTGAATGCCGCCGTCCTGGGGGAGCCGGTGGCCATCTTCTCTCTGGAGATGTCGAAGGAGGAGATCGTGCAGCGGATCCTCTCATCGGTTGGCCGCGTCGACTCGATGAAGCTCCGCTCAGGACAGCTCGGGCCTTTGTGGCAGAGGGTGGTCGATGCTGCGGGCAAGATGTACCAGGCCCCGATCTTCATCGACGACTCCCCGGTGGTGACCGTCACCGACATCCGGGCGAAATGCCGCCGCCTCAAGCGAAGGAAAGGTCTCTCCCTCGTCGTCATCGACTATCTCCAGCTGATGGAGGCGTCGAGCCGGGAGAACCGGCAACAGGAGATCTCGGAGATCACCAGGAACCTGAAGAACCTTGCCCGAGAGCTCGAAGTCCCGGTCATCGCCGTATCCCAGCTCAACCGCTCATTGGAGACCAGGGAGGACAAGAGACCCCGTCTCTCCGATCTACGCGAGTCTGGTTGTCTGACCGCAGACACCCGCCTGGTCAGAGCCGACACCAACGCCGAGGTGACGCTGGGAGAGTTGGTGAGATCGGGGGCAACCGACGTTCCGGTGTGGAGTCTCGACGACAGCTACCGCTTGGTGCCGTCACGGTTGGTGAAGGCCTTTCCCAGTGGTGTAAAGCGCGTGTTCGAGCTCGAATTGGCTTCGGGGCGAAGAGTTCGGGCCTCGGGTAACCACCCCTTCCTCACCCTCGACGGATGGGCCCGCCTCGATGACCTCGACGTCGGCGATCGCATTGCCGTGAGCCGACGGCTGGGTGCGAGCGGAACTGCGCAAGCCATGTCGGAAGACGAGATCATCGTGCTTGCCCACATGATTGGCGACGGCTGCCACCTGGCGCACGATGCCCTCCGATACACCACGGTTGACCCTGAGAACGCATCGATCGTTGCCGACGTTGCAGAGCGCGCCTTTGGCGTGGTTTCGCGCCTCAAACAGGAGCGCACCTGGTTACAGCTGTATCTGGCCGCACCCAACCGTGTGGCGCGGGTCAGGCGCAACCCGCTGGCGGCGTGGCTCGACGAACTCGGTGTTTTCGACAAGCGATCCCATGAGCTCTTCATCCCGGCACCTGTCTTCACTCTGCCCCGAGAAGCTGTGGCCCTGTTTCTACGGCACCTTTGGGCAACCGATGGCTGTGTATGGACCGACGGCTCCTTGGCGACGATCTATTACGCCACCAGCAGTCGCAAGCTGGCCGAGGACGTCCAGTCGCTCCTCACCCGACTCGATATTCAAGCTCGCGTCCGACGGGTGCCTCAACGGAACGGGCGCGATCAGCATCACGTGATGGTGCAGGGACATGAGAGTCGACTCACCTTCCTCACTGATGTGGGCGTGGCGGGTGCCAGAGGAGCCATGGCCGAGCGAATGGTCTCAGTTGTCGCATCCCGGGAAGCCAACCCCAATGTCGACTCGATACCTGCCGACGTTTGGGCATACGTCCGATCCAAGGCCATGCCGGCTGCCGGCGTGTCGGCACGTGAATTGGCGCGTCGGCTGGGGATGTCCCACGCCGGATCTGCCCTGTACAAGTCCGGGGTGTCACGGGAACGCATGAAACGTCTCGCCGAGGCGCTAGACGACCCCTATCTAGAGAGTCTGGCTACATCTGACGTGTTGTGGGACAGAGTGGTGGCGATCACTCCTCGGGGCGAGGAGGAGGTCTTCGACGCCACTGTTGAGCTAACCCACAATTTCCTCGCCAACGGGATCGTCGCTCACAACAGCATCGAGCAAGACGCGGACGTGGTGATGTTCATCTACCGCCATGAGTACTACCACCCGGAGGATCAGGAGCGGAAGGGCATCGCCGAGGTGATCGTGGCCAAACACCGGGCCGGCTCCACCGGGCCGGTCGAGGTCACTTTCCAGCCCGAGTTCACCCGGTTCGCCAACCTCGGCCGCGACGTCACCTGACCCGGCCCGCCTCCACGGCTCGATCGATGGTCTCGTAGGCCTCGGGCGCCCCACGCCATCCCCTGGTGGCGGTCTTCTTGTCCTCCAGCTCCTTGTAGACGGCGAAAAAGTGCTCCAGCTCCCGAAGGAGGTGCTCGGGGACGTCGTCGAGGTCTTCGGCGTGGCGCCAGAGGGGATCCCCGTCAGGCACCGAAAGCACCTTGTGGTCGGCGTGGCCCTGGTCCTCCATCAGAAAAAGGCCTATGGGCCGTACCCTGATCCGACAGCCGGGGAAGGTCGGCTCGGTCACCAACGCCATTATGTCGAGGGGGTCGCCGTCTTCCGCGTAGGTGTCGGGGATGAACCCGTAGTCGGCCGGATATCGGGTGGCGGTAAACAGCATCCGGTCGAGGAAGATTTCGCCCGTCGCGTGGTCGGTCTCGTACTTGTTCCGGCTCCCCTTGGGGATTTCGACGATCATCGTGAGGAGCACGGTCACACTGTACCGGGCGCTACTCTCGCCAAGTTGTGCCTCAGACCGGTTCCCACACCACCAGCCAGGCTCTGCTGAGTTTGAAACTCACGACAAGGCACACCAGGGGATAGCCAACCGATGCCCGCCTCACCGATGCGCGGGAAGCGCTACCTCCTCGTCCTGTCCGTCGGTGCCCTCGGCGTCGTCTACGGCGACATCGGGACCAGCCCGTTGTACGCGTTCCGCGAGTCGTTTCACGTCGCTGAGGGGCTTGCGGTCGATCGGGCCGGCGTCTTCGGCGTGCTGTCCATCATGTTCTGGGCGCTGGTGCTCGTGGTGTCGGTCAAGTATCTGATCTTCGTGATGAGGGCTGACAACCACGGTGAGGGCGGCATCCTCGCCCTGACCGCCCTGATCGTCCCCAGACGCCAGGCGCCGACCACCGGTCTTCGTTGGGCGTTGATCCTCCTCGGCCTGTTCGGAACCGCACTGCTCTATGGCGACGGCATGATCACCCCGGCGATCTCCGTGTTGTCGGCGGTGGAGGGGCTCGAGGTGGCGGCACCTGGTCTCGCCCCGTATGTGGTTCCGATCGCGGTGGTGATCCTGATCGCGCTGTTCAGCATCCAGCGCGCCGGGACCGCCACCGTAGGGGCGATCTTCGGACCGGTCATGATCGTCTGGTTCACGGTCTTGGCAGGCCTCGGTGGCTATCACGTGCTCCAGGACCCGGGCATCCTGGCCGCGGTCAATCCGGCCCATGCCGCCCGTTTCATCGTTGAGTCTCCCCGTCTCGCCTTCCTCGCCCTGGGGGCGATCTTTCTCGTCGTCACCGGCAGCGAGGCGCTCTATGCCGACATGGGCCACTTCGGGAAACGCCCGATCCGCTTTGGCTGGTACACGGTGGTGTTCCCCGCACTCCTCCTCAATTATTTCGGGCAGGGAGCGATGCTGATCGCGACCCCCGAGAACATCGACAACCCGTTCTTTCGAATGCCGCCTGGTTGGGCGGTGCTCCCTCTCGTCGTGCTGGCGACGATGGCCACGGTGATCGCCTCGCAAGCACTGATATCAGGGGCTTACTCGCTGACCATGCAGGCGGTGCAACTCGGCTACCTGCCCAGATTCGACATCGACCACACCTCGCCCCGCGAGATCGGCCAGGTCTATATCGCCACGGTCAACTGGGGACTGATGGTCGCTTGTGTCGGCTTGGTCCTCGCCTTTCGCAGCTCGAGCAACCTTGCCGCTGCATACGGTGTCGCCGTCACTGCCACCATGCTGATCACGACGGCCCTGCTCTACCACGTGATGAAGGAGCGGTGGAACTGGTCGCCCCCACTCGCAGGATTGCTGACTGCGGTTTTCCTGGTCGTCGATCTCGCCTTCTTCGCGGCCAACATCGTCAAGGTTCCGGCCGGGGGTTGGTTTCCGCTCGTGGTGGGCGCGGCGATATTCACCGCGATGACAACGTGGAAGAACGGTCGGCGCAGCCTCACGGCCAGGCTGCGCCGAGGCGAGTTGCCCATCGAGCGTTTCATCGGCTCGATCGCGGCCCATCCCCAGCTACGTGTGCCTGGGACCGCGGTCTACCTCTTCCCCGATCCCGGGGTGACCCCGCCTGCCCTGCTCGCCAATCTCCGTCACAACGAGATAATCCATGCAACCGTGGTCCTGGTTGCGGTGCAGACCTCGAGTGTCCCGCGCGTCCCCCAGGCGCGCCGGGCGACGGTCCACCATCTGGGTGATGGTTTCTCCCAGGTCGTCCTCCACTACGGGTTCATGGACGAGCCCGACGTGCCCCGCGCCCTGGCCAATATCGTCGACCCCGAGTTCGGGTTCGATCCCTCGGACGCCACCTATCTCGTGGGTCGCGAGACGATCATCACAACCGGTCGGGGCATCGCTCGGGCTCGGACGGCCCTGTACGCGCTGATGCATCGCAACTCGTCGAGCGCCGTGCACTACTTCAGCCTTCCCCCCGGCCAGGTGATCGAGATCGGGACGCAGGTGTCCTTGTAGCCGGGCGGAGCCGATACTCTGGCGCCGGCCCGGGAACCGACACGAGGGGGACAGGCCCTATGAGGGCACTCAAAGTCTTGACACTGGTTGCCGTCATGGCTGTGGCCGCCTGTGGTGGTGGCGACACAACCGATACCACCATCTCGGCCGAGGCCACGACAACGACTGAAGGCGGCACTACCACCACCGCAGCTGAGGCCACCACCACGTCGGAGGACGACGGGGCGACGGTGAGCTTCGACGATATGCCCGCAGAGTGTGTCGATGCGCTGGTCGGGTTCCTCCAGGCGATCGAGCCGGCCTTGGAAGGGGTCGACTTCGCCACCATGACCGTTTCGGACATGGAGGCGCTGAGCACCGAGATGGAGACTCTGGGTGAGGAGTACGGCGAGACAATCGACGATCTCGACTGCCCCGATCCGGAAGGCAGCGACGAGGAGGCCTTTGCCGCCATGATCGAGATCGCGGAGAGGGACGCTCCCGGAACCGTCGCCTATCTGGAATGGATACAGGGCTTTGCCGACGTGGCCGACTCCATCGGGGAGACCTCGGGTGATTGTGAGACCGACATCGCCGCCTTCGAGACGATTATCGACGAGAACGAGTCGATGAGCACCTTGACCATGGAACAAATCGTCGAGGTCGGTGGGCTGGTCACGTCGATCAGCACGGTTTGCTCCCCTGAGCGAGCCCAAGAGTTCCTCAGCCAGCCCTCGGTGACCGACTTCCTGGACGGCTGAGAGTTCCGGAATTCGGGACGCGCGGCAACCCGAAGGTTGCCGCTGGAGGGGTTCCCACTTGCCCTGTGAAGCCGGGGAAGCTTCTAGAGGGGGGACTCAATTAGGGCACGAAGGGGACCTGGACCCGATTCTGGTCCTCCCGACCCCCCTTGGGACGGGCAGATCCGGACCCAATTCGAACTATACGCAGGCGCGCTAGTTATCGTCGTCGCCCCCTTGGAAGTCCTGATGCGATCTGCTGGCGGTGGGGCCGGTCTGGCCCTGGTACTTGGACCCGAGCTCGGCCGACCCGTAGGGAAAGTCGGCCTCGGTGGTCATTTGGTAGAAGCTGATCTGTCCGATCTTCATGCCCGGGTAGATGGCGATGGGGAGAGTGGCGACGTTGGACAGCTCGAGGGTGATGTGACCTTCGAAGCCGGGGTCGATGAATCCGGCGGTCGAATGGATGAGGAGCCCGAGCCGGCCCAGCGACGATTTTCCCTCGAGACGGGCCACGACATCGTTGCCCAGCTTGACCCGCTCCAACGTCGAGCCGAGGACGAACTCGCCCGGATGGAGCATGAACGGCTCATCCTCGCCCACCTCGACAAGTTGGGTCAGATCGGTCTGTGGGTCGCGTGGGTCGATCCGGCTGTAACGGTGGTTCACGAAGACACGGAACCCGTCGCCGACCCGGAGGTCGACGGATGACGGCTGGACATAGGACGGCTCGTAGGGGTCGATCTGGATCAGACCCGACTCGATCGCCTCCCGTATGGAACGGTCGGAGAAGATCAATGATGCTCCTGGGCGTATTGACGACAATGGTAGGGCTTGCCCCGACCAGCCGGTCTAGCGTGACGGGCTCGATCCATGTTTACGACTCCTCCGTTCCGGCGCGCTCCCTGGCTCCTGTTCCGACGCAGAGTCCTGTTGGTGGCGATCCTCGGCACCGCCATGATCCTCGGGCTGGTGGCCTCGCTGACCCCCCTGTTCGGGTCTTCGGCCGGGAGCAAGGCCCTGCAACGGGAACTGGAGGGCCGCTGTGCCACCAGGTTCGCGGCCAAGCTGCCCGTTGTTGCTGCCTTTGACAGCAACCTGGCGCGGGACCTCGGAGCCAACGAGGCGGTCCTTCGCTCGACCCTTGGTGCAGACGACTCCTTCGAACCACCGAACCTTGTCTTGCGTGGTGGCACTGCAGACCTGTCCCTCGTCGGGGGTGACGACACGACGACCGAGGTCAGGGTCTTCGGTCTAGATGACTTCCGGGACCACATCGAGCTGGTCGAAGGGGCTCACGGAGGCGGCGCCTATATCGACCGGAGGACGTCGGACTGGATCGGGGCCGGACCTGGCGACGAGGTCGTTTTCGCATACGAGACCTTCAACATCAATGGGCAGTCCGAGATCATCACTGTTCCCTTGACCGTCACTGCAGTCTACGAGGACGTCTACCACCATTACCTGGATCCGTACTGGTGCACCTTTGAGCAGGAGATCGCCCCGAGCTCGATGGGGGATCTTCCTCCGGCGCCATTGTTCCTAGACAGCAGGCTCTTCGAGGACGACCCCGAGCTGTTCCACTTCATCTACGGGGGTGGGATCGAGCCGGGCCAGTGGCACGTCCCGATCAGGATCGAGGGTCTCACGGTCACCGACGCCTATCGAGCGGCTGAGGCCATCGAGGCAACCAATGTAGACCTCGAGAGTCGTCTCGAGGAGGCGATGGACCAGGATCTGACCGGATTCGAACTGGCGCTCGATTCCGAGCTGCTCCCGGTCACGGATCGGGTCAGGTCCCAGATCGAGGCCCTGCAGACGTCGATCCTCCCCCTTGCTGCCGTGGTCCTGCTGGCCAGCGTCGGTCTGCTCGGTGCCGCCGGCTCCTACTGGGTCGAGCGACGTCGCTCGGAGCTGGAGCTGTTGTCGGCCCTGGGTGTGTCCCCCGCCGGGATCGCGGTGAAGGCCGGTCTCGAGCTCCTCCTTCCAGTGGTCGCCGGGGCATTGCTCGGATGTGGGGTGGCCAACCTGGTGATCGGATTGGTCGGCCCCTCGCCTGACGTCGAGATTCTCGCCCGCCGGGATGGACTGCTGGTGACGATTGCCGCGGCCGGGGTGGGTTTGCTCGCCGCCACACTGGTCGCCGGGGTCAAGGCCAGGGGTCTGCTCGATCGAAGAGCGAGGCGGAGCAGCGATCTGAGTCTGCGTTGGCCGCTGATCGTCCTCAGCCTCGTTGCTGCGTTCATGGTCAGAGCCCTGATCGGTGACCAGGCGGTCACGCTGGGAGAGAATGTCGTGGTCGGGTCGGTCGACCCCATGGTCCTCTTCTTTCCGGTGCTGGTCTTGCTGGCAGCGGTCCTGCTCATCTCGGAGCTGGTCACTCTTGCTCGCCCACTCATTTACCGGTTGGGCAGGGCCAGCCACTCCGGTTTCCTCGCCTCGCGACGGATGCTCTCCGCCCCCGCGGTCGCGTTGGCGCTGATAGCCGGCGCCGCGGTCCCGGTGGCCATCCTCGTCTACTCGGCCAACCTGGCTCGCTCGGCAACCGTCAGCGTCGACGCCAAGGGAAAGACCTCGATCGGCTCCGACGTCTCCACAATCATCTACCGCATCGAGGATCTGCCCCCGGCGATGGAGGGCAACTCGACGGTTGTGGTCAAGTTGGAGCGGGCCAGACTCGACGGGGAGACGGTCGACGTTATTGGTGTCGATCCCGCCACCTTCGCCGAAGGCGGCTTCTGGCTGAGCACCTACGCCGACCGGCCACTGAACCAGGTGCTGGGTGATCTGGCCGGAGAGCCCGATGACGCCGTCCTCGACGCTGTCGTGGCCAACGGGTTGGTGTCGGGAGGCGTCGTCGACAGCGACGCGATGGATTTCGAGGTCGAGGTGGTCGGCTCGGTCTCGGCGTTTCCCGGATCGGTTCGAGATAGGCCGCTGCTCGTCGTCGACAGGACCCGTCTCCAAGCACTGCTGGCTCCCGGCGAGGATCGGATACGCGGCGCCGACTACATGATCTGGAGCAAGGGACTCGAGGCCGAGGTCGACGGGATCCTGGCCGAATCCGAGATAGGGTTTGCCTTCACCACCGCCGCCGACACCACGCTCGATCAGCTCAAGTTCGCCGTGATCGTCTGGACCTTCGAGGTCCTCAGGTTGTACGCGGCGCTCGCCGGGCTCATTGTCATCGCCTCGGTGCTCATCTACACCGACACCCGGCAGCGGGCGCGAAACCTGTCCTATGCCCTCGCCCGCAGGATGGGTCTGTCCCGGAGGGACCATATCCTGGCCGGTCTCCTTGAAGTGGGCTCGTTGACCATGCTCGGGGCCCTGGGCGGGGTGGCGGTGGGCCGGTGGGCATCACGGGACTTGTATCTCGCTCTCGACCCGCTTCCTGAGACCCCACCCGCCCCGCAGTGGGTGGGCACGACCGACATCGCGTTCGTCGTGCTGGCCCTCGTGGTGCTGCTCGCCGCGGTCTCGGCCCGGATGGCACAGCGAACGGCTGACAACGCAGACGTCTCCGAACTGCTGCGTCACGGAGGCTGAACCACGGGAGGGACTAGTGGAGCGGGTGAAGGGAATCGAACCCTCGCTCCGAGCTTGGGAAGCTCGTGTTCTACCATTGAACTACACCCGCGCAGGTGGCTTTGCCTCACGCCTGTCGCTTGTCAGCCACGAGGCCCGAACCAAATAGCGCCCAACGCATTCTAGAACCGACCCGTGTTCTCCGCTTAACTGCGATCGGGGAGTCACACTGCGCACGCGGTCTGCCTTGGGGCTTGAATTGACCCCCATGAATGGAAAAAGGGTCACGGCTAAGGCATTCCATGCAGTTGACGGCGTAGAGGACTGGCGGGTTCTGTATGGAGGCGCCTTTGCCCATTTTCGGACTGCCTCGTTCGCCGAGGCAGTCAAGCTGGTGGCGGCAATCGCGGACGAAGCTGAGCAAGTGGGACATTTCCCCGACATCGATGTTCGCCCTGAGGGTGTCACCGTGAGGACATTCACCAAACCCATCGGTGCTATGGGTTCAGTTGACATCACGCTGGCCAGGAGAGTTTCGGAGGCAGCGGCGGGTATGGGTCTCGAGTCCGACCCCTCCGGGCTCACGATGGTGAACCTCGCTGTCGCCCACGACCCGGACACCCCGATAGATGAATTCTGGGCGGCAGCGCTTGGCTACGAAGAGGTCGATGGGGATGCCATGGACCCGAATCGCCGGAACCCATCGGCTGCTTTTCATCCCTTCCAAACACCCAGACCGGGGCGCGGCCGTCTCCACATCGATGTCAGCGTCCCCGCAGATGAGGCAGAGAGGAGAGTCGAAGAGGTTCTCGCCGCTGGTGGAAGACTGGTCGAGGAACACTCGCGGCCGCCGCTTTGGTGGACTCTGAGATCACCTGACAACCATGGGATCGACATCGCGGCATGGCCCGACTCCGAGGACTTCGGCGAAGAGGAGTGACGCCAACCTCGCCGTCACCACTCCTCACGGCTCGCTCCGCTCACTGGGGGGAAAAACAGGGCGGTCTTCACGCCCGAAGGCCGGCGTCTTCGAGGTCCTCAGGTGAGGAGGGTGAGAAGACCCCAAGCAGTCATCAGCAAGCCGACCACGGCCAGGAACGCCACCCGACCCGCCCGGTACTGGGGATCCTCGACCCCCTTTGGCGTCCTCCCCCGGCGATGATTCCACCAGCCCAGCCCGTTGCCCACCAACAGGGCCAACCCCAGCGCGATCACCAGCTCCGGGAAGAGATTCTCGATGTCGAACAGGTCGCCCACTCCGAGCCACGGTAACCCTGAATAGGCTTCTGGGGTGACTCAGCACTTCCAATCGGCGATGGCATCCGCCCCCGCCACCTCCGCCAACCTCGGGCCGGCCTTCGATTGCATGGCGATTGGTCTCGAGGTTCGCTGCACGGTGAAGGTGAGCCGGGCCGATGCATGGAGCATCGAGCACGTGGGCAGATACCAGCCCGGCGTCGGGGAGGGTGATGGTGTCCTAAGCGCGGCACGCCGGGTGTTGGGTGACGCACATCCGCTGTCTCTCCAGGTCGACACCGATATTCCCATCGGCAAGGGTCTCGGCTCGTCCGCAGCCGCCGCGGTGGCCGGGACCGCCGCTGCCCTTCGGGTGGTGGGTGACGAGGCAACGCCCGACCATGTCTACCGCCTCGCATCCGAGATCGAGGGTCACGCCGACAACGTCGCAGCCGCGGTCTACGGGGGGTTGGTCTTGGTTCCGGCGGAGGGAATGCCGCTCCGGCTCCCGATTCACCCGGTGCTGCAGTTGGTGATCGGCGTTCCGCAACGAAGTCTGCCCACCGATCAGGCCCGCCGTGTCATTGAAGCCGTCCATCCACAAGCTCGTGTCCAGCGGAGTCTGGCCCGGGTTGCTGCTTTGACCAGCGGGCTCCTGACCGGTGATCCTTCCCTTCTCGGCGCGGCCCATGGAGATGAGATACACGAGCAGCCACGGGATGGCATGTCACCGGAGGTAGCGGGACTGATCGATCTCGGAAAACGGGCCGGCGCGCTCCACGCCGCCAGATCGGGATCGGGCCCTTCGGTGATCGCATTCTGCACCTTGGAGACGAGGGAGCGAGTTGTCACCGCGTTCACCGAGGCTGGGGTGGAAGTCCTCACCCCCCAGCTGGCCACCACCGGCCTTGTGTAGCAGCCCTTTTCGCCAACGTCAGTGCCCCGACCATTAGCCAGACAGAAAGACTGCCAGTCGTTTCCCCTCTTCCTCGAGCTCGCGCCGGACCCCACGTGGCAATGGCGCGAAGGGATGGAGTCGCACCTCGCCTCCTTCGTGGCGCCAGCTACCGGCCACCGCGCCGTCGACGAGGAAGGTCGGCACCGAGTGCGGGTTCTTGGTGTTGAACACTGCGCTCCGGTACTCCTCGGGAAGGATCTGGGTGCGGCGGGCATGAACCAGCAGGGTGGCGTCCCAGGTGGGCAGAAACCGAACCGGAGCCGGGACCCCCGCCTCGGGGATGGGTTGACGGGAGAGGTCGAGCAACACCTCGTCTTCGCGGTCGAGGAATCGGCGCAGACTCATCGCCTCGATCACCGGTTTCAACGTGGTGATCGGCAGGCCGGCCCAAAGTGAGACGTCATTGATTGTGGCCGGTCCGAATCCACCAAGGTAACGCCGCACGAGGTGCTCGAGACCTTCCGCCTCGCTCACCGACCCGGGCGGCGCAAGCCCGTAGAGGTCGGCGCGTCTGCGTTCCCAGGTGCCAGAGGGAGGAACCCGAATCATGTCGATCCAGAGCCCTGCCCCCTCCCAGATGTCTTTGCTGAAACCGTTGGCGACGAGGATCTCGATCAGCTGGGTTCTCGTCTTCGGGCCGTCCACGAGGGCGTCGCGCAAGATCGAGGCGACTTCGATGTGACTGGCAGGGTCGAGGCCTCGGCCGCTGGCGACCCGTAGCCACCATTCCTGTCGCGAGCGCCGCACCGCCTCGGTCAGCAGCGGGTAATCGCGAGCGGAGACAATGTGGATGGTGACCCGCATCAGTGTTCCCTGAATGACCACGCCCTGCTCGAGAGCCCGGGTCAGTTGGGGTCGCGAGAAACCGTCGAGACGGGACCAGAGCCCGATGTAGGCCGAAGGGGCGTACTGCGTCTGGAGGCCTCCCACCATCTCGACGGCGCGTGCTATCGAGCGCTTGCGACGTTCGAGGAGCAGCTGACGTGCCAGTAAGGCCCGATTCAGGGTGCGGGTGTCGAGGATGCGGCCGGCCATGACCGGCCCAGGCTACGACCCGGACCAAATGAGAAGCAGGTGCGGATGGTGGGAACGCACCTGCTTCTCAGGGAGGCTCGATCGGGGGGGCCGATCGGCTTTCTTGGCACTTGGCCTTGCTGCTGCAACCTGAATCGGCCTGTGCTCACCGAATCTTCATAGGTCTGACGACCCCCATTCGTATGGGTCGGCCGACCCGGTCAGTGCTCAGGAGTCGTGCCGATCGCGCTCGTGCCGTTCGCCTTCTTCCTTGCGCTCCTCCTCGTCTTTGGCGTGGGCCTCTTTGCGCTCCCGCTCGTAGCGCTCGCCTTCTTCCTTGCGCTCCCGCTCATGGCGGTCTGCCGCCTCCCGATCCGTTTCCACAATGCACTCCAGACTGAATATCAGCTGCCAGGGTACAACGACTGCGCGCCACCCTTCGGGGCGGCCGGGTTTCGGCCACGATGGGTGACAGAATCACCTCGTTGCCGGACAGAAGTGACGTGTGAGCTCCGATTTGTCGCGGCGTCAGCACTTCGAGGCGATTGCCGCCGAGGTGTACGACCCGCTCCAACGCTATCTACGACGCCGGGCGTCTTCGGACGATGCAGGTGATCTGCTGGGAGACGTGCTGCTCACCATCTGGAGGAGGGTCGATGACGTTCCCGACGAATCTCCCCTTCCGTGGTGCTACGGGGTTGCCCGGCGCACCCTGTCCAATCACCGACGTGGGATACGACGCCGACTGCGTTTGGTGGAGCGGCTCGAGTCGGAGCCACCATCGGCAATGCTTCTCGATCCCGCCGAGGGGCTCGAGGACGACGATCTCGCCGCCGCGCTCAGCGCGCTTCCCGCCGCGGACCAGGAGATCATTCGTCTTTGGGCGTGGGAGCAGCTCGAGCCGAGAGAGATAGCCGAGACCCTGGGCAGCACGGCGAACGCGGTGAGCCTCCGGCTGAGCAGGGCCAAGAAGAAGCTTGCCGAGACCATGTCCCGACAGAGTCCTCCCGAGTCCGGACACAAAGGGGATCGACACGCCAAGGAGCAAGGACGATGACAGACGAACTTCGCGAACGCCTAGCCCGTCTCGATCCGATGCACTCCGAGGTGCCGACCGAATCAGTGACGACCCAGTCGTCCCGCCGACTCCTGGAGGACATCATGAGCACCCCTGTGATCGAACAACCCGAGACCGGGCCTACCCCGAAGAAGAGCCGATGGATGCTCGGCGTTGCCGCGGCCGCCGCTTTGGTAGTGGCAGTGGGAGGAGCGTTGGCTCTCTCCAATGGGGGGTCTGCCGATCCCAC
>Ga0299907_10000216_pt1 | contig 25678 bp, 21 predicted proteins | sample RVTome_16_FD_198680 | JGI IMG/M metagenome (GOLD analysis project Ga0299907, IMG submission 198680) | Soil microbial communities from uranium-contaminated site in the Upper Colorado River Basin, Wyoming, United States - RVT152D67 (version 2) ...
GACGTCACTCTCGAGCACCGCGAAACCGAGCGAGATGTCGAGCTCACCTCCGGCGCCTCACGCTTCCACCTGCGAATCCTTCCCGCCGACGACTTCCCGAGATTCCCCGACCTGGAGGGAGATCCGGTCGCTATTCCCGCCGACGCCCTCACGTCGACGATCGATGTCGTCGCCCGAGCCGCATCGCGCGACGACATGCGCCCCGTGCTGACCGGGGTCCTGGTCAGCGCCAGCGGCAACGAGATGACGATGGTGGCGACCGACTCCTATCGCCTCGCCGTGAAGCGGGCGAGCTTCGATCGCGAGATCTCTCGCCCGGTCGAGGCAAACGTGCCGGCCAGAGCCCTGCGCGAGCTGAGCCGCGTCGCCATCGCCGAGGCAGCGGAGCAGGTCGAGGCCTGGCTGCTCGCCAACCAGGCGGTCTTCCGGGCGGGCTCGGTGGTCCTCGCGACGCGCTTGATCGAGGGCCAGTTCCCGAATTACCGCCAGCTCCTGCCCGAGTCCTACGAGCACGATGTCAGGGTGTCGCGGGGCGAGCTGCTGGAGGTGGCGCGGCGGGTGAGCCAGCTCGCCCAGCGCAACGCGCCACTGCGCCTCGCATTCTCGAGCGGGGAGCTGACGGTGGCGGCGGAGACGCCCGACGTCGGCGATGCGCGCGAGAGCATCCCGGTCTCGTTCGAGGGGGAGCCGCTGGAGATCGGCTTCAACGCGGAGTTCCTCAAGGACGGGATCGATAGCGTCGAGGGCGACGAGCTCCTGGTTCGCTTGATCTCGCCGCTGCGCCCGGGGCTGCTGCAACCCGTGGACGGGGACGACTTCTCCTACCTGGTGATGCCGATCCGACTGAACGTCTGAGGTCTTGAATGCTCGTCTCGAGACTCGGTGCGCGCGGCTTCCGCAGCCTCGCCGACCTCGACCTCGACCTCGAGACGGGCATCACCGCCGTGGTCGGCCCGAACGGGGCCGGCAAGACAAACCTGCTCGAGTCGCTCGCCTTCGGTCTCACCGGTCGCTCCTTTCGCACCAACGACCGGCGTGAGCTGATCGCCTTCGGGGGCCCGCTGGCGCGGGTCGAGGTGCTGACCGCCACCGCTGCCGAGGTCGCACACGCCTTCGTTGCCTCCGTGTCGCGCGCCGAGGGCAGGCGTCACCTGCTCGACGGCGCTCCGCTCGACCCGTCGAGGCCGCCCGCGGCTCGCCCTCATCTCGCCATCTTCTCACCGGATCGGCTCAGCCTCGTCAAGGGACCGCCGGGGGAACGGCGTGCCGAGCTCGACCGCCTGGTGGCGGCGCTGTGGCCCGGCCGGGCCGAGCTGCGACGTCGCTACGGGCAGGCGCTGGCGCAGCGAAACGCGCTGCTCGGTCGAGTCGCCGGCGGCGTCGCCCCGGCAACCGAGCTAGATGCCTGGGACGGCGCCCTGGCCGCCGCCGCCGCCCCGTTGATCGCCGCTCGCGAGGAGGCAGCCTCCCGTCTCGCCCCAGCCTTCGCCGTGGCAGGCGACGAGCTCGGCCTCGGCGATCAGGCCTCGCTGCGCTACGCACCACGTGCCGAGGGCGACGCTGAGGCGATCCGGGAGGAGCTCGGCCATCGCCGCGAGGCCGACCTGCGGCTCGCCCGCTGCTCCTGGGGCCCCCACCTCGATGAGCTCCAGATCGCCTCCAACGGCCGCTCACTTCGCCGCTACGGATCGCAGGGCCAGCAGCGAGCCGGGCTGCTCGCGCTGCTCTTCGCCGAACGCGAGGCGCTGCTCGAATCCGGCGCGCCGGCCCCGCTGATGCTGCTCGACGACGTGATGAGCGAGCTCGACGGCGAGCGCCGCCGGCTCCTCACCGAGCGCCTATCGCTCGCGGGGCAGGCTCTGCTGACCGCCACCGATGCGACCGAGCTGCCCGCCGCCGCCGCGTCTCGGCAACTGCGCTTGCGCGACGGAGCCCTGGTTGGCCTCGCGGAGGCGGCTTGATGCGGCGCCGGGCGCCGAGATCGGCGGCGACGGCGATCGCCGCGATCCGCGAGCGCGTCGCCCCGGCTACCCCGCTGGCGGCCGCACAGGCGGTCTGGGGCGAGCTGGTCGGCGAGGCGATCGCCGCCGCCGCGCAGCCGGTCGATGAGCGCGATGGCGTCCTCACGGTGCGCTGTGAGAGCGCCGTCTGGGCGCAGGAGCTCGAGCTGATGCAGGGTGCTCTGGTCGAACGGCTGCGCGAACGGCTGGGGGAGCGGGCGCCGCGCCAGCTGCGCTGCATGATCGCCCGGGGCCCCTAGCCGGCCAGCCAGCCGGACGGTCTGGAGTTGCGCCGACAGCGGTCAACCGGGGCCGCTTTCGAGGCTCGCCTCGCGATTCCCCCGAGGCACCGACCTGGGTCTCACAAACGTGCGTAATTTGCAGGCATTTTGCTGCAAACGGCGGGCTTTTCCGGAGGGCCGAACTGATATCCTTTATGTCAACTTGGGTAATCGCCCCGACCCTGCATGACGGGCCCCACGAGGAGCTCCAGGCGGTCGGGGTTTTCTTTGGATATCCGGAAAGGACTCATTGCCAGAAAGCAAGGCGAAGGTCGCGAAGGCCAGCCCCGCGAAGGCGAAGCGCAAGCCCAGCGATAGCGGCGGCTCATACGGGGCCAAGGACATCACGGTCCTCGAGGGGATCGAGGCCGTTCGCAAGCGCCCCGGGATGTACATCGGCTCGACCGGCGCGCGCGGCCTCCACCACCTCGTCTACGAGGTCGTCGACAACTCGGTCGACGAGGCGATCGCAGGCCACTGCACCCAGGTCGAGGTGGTCCTCCACCCCGACAACAGCTGCACGGTCACCGACGATGGCCGCGGCATCCCGGTCGACGAGCACGAGAAGGAGAAGCGCCCCGCCGCCGAGGTGGTGCTGACGACGCTGCACGCAGGCGGCAAGTTCGGCGACGGCGGCGGCTACAAGGTGTCCGGCGGCCTGCACGGGGTCGGGGTCTCGGTCGTCAACGCGCTCTCCGAGCGGCTTCACCTCGAGATTCGCCGCGACGGCCATCGCTGGACCGAGGACTTCGAGCGCGGCAAGCCCGTCTCGGAGCTGAAGCGCGGCGAGAAGGCCAAGGACAGCGGCACCACGATCACCTTCCTGCCCGACCTCGAGATCTTCGAGGAGATAGAGCTCGACTTCCAGACGCTTGCCGAGCGGCTGCGCGAGACCGCGTTCCTCACCCGCGGCCTGAAGATCGACCTGGTCGACGAACGTGGCCAGACCAACAAGGTCAGCTTCCAGTACGAGGGTGGGATCGAGGACTTCGTCCGCCACCTCAACGGGAACAAGGACGCGCTGCACCGCAAGGTCGTCTACTTCGAGGGAGAGGAGGAGGAGGAGGGCCAGGTCGAGGTGGCGATGCAGTGGAACTCCTCCTATCAGGAGTCGATCTTCAGCTTCGCCAACAACATCAACACCCACGAGGGCGGCACCCACCTCTCCGGCTTTCGCGCGGCGCTGACGCGGACGCTCAACGCCTACGCTCGCGCCAAGGGCATGCTGAAGGAGAAGGATGAGAACCTCGCCGGCGAGGACGTCCGCGAGGGTCTCACGGCGGTGATCTCGGTGAAGCTCCACGATCCCCAGTTCGAGGGCCAGACGAAGACCAAGCTCGGCAATCCGCCGATCGAGGGGCTGGCCAAGGAGACCGTCAACCGCAAGCTCGGCGAGTTCCTCGAGGAGAACCCGGGCGACGCTCGCCGCATCATCACCAAGGCGGTCGACGCCTCCCGGGCACGCGAGGCGGCTCGCAAGGCGCGCGATCTGACCCGGCGTAAGTCGGCGCTCGAGAACTCGACCCTGCCCGGCAAGCTCGCCGACTGCACGGTTAAGGACCCGCGCCTGGCCGAGATCTTCGTGGTCGAGGGAGATTCGGCCGGCGGCTCGGCCAAGCAGGCGCGCGATCGCTCGACCCAGGCCGTGCTGCCGCTGCGCGGCAAGATCATCAACGTCGAGAAGAGCCGCATCGACAAGGTTCTGGCGAACACCGAGATTCAGGCGCTGATCACCGCGATCGGGACCGGTATCCACGACGAGTTCAAGCTCGAGGACGCCCGCTACCACAAGATCGTGATGGCGACCGACGCCGACGTCGACGGCGCCCACATCCGCACCCTCGTGCTCACCTTCCTCTACCGGCAGATGCCGGAGCTGATCGACGCCGGCTTCGTCTACATCGCGAAGCCGCCGCTCTACCGGGTCAAGCAGGGCAACCAGGAGACCTACCTCGAGCGCGAGTCCGAGCTGGAGGAGCTGCTGCTGCGGGACAAGCTCGAGGAATTCGAGCTCCTCGACGCCAACGACAAGTCGCGGAAGCTGACCCGCAGCCGCTGGCAGAGCTACGTGCGCCGCTCGAAGGAGTACGAGGGCTGGAGCGCCTCGCTTCAGGCCGAGTTCGGGCACGAGATGGTGCGCTTCCTGGCGGAATCGAGCCTGCTCGACGAGGAGGTCGCGACGATCGCCGGGGCGCGCAAGGTGCTGGCGCGCAAGGCCACCGAGGCCGAGCCGTTCGACACCGAGATCGTCGAGGACGGGAGCGAGCTGCTCGTCGTCAAGGCGATCGAGCGCAAGAGCGGCCTGGCGCGAACCCACCGGCTTCCCGCCGAGCTGTTCAAGCATCACGACTACCGAAAGTTCGTCGAGGTCCACGCCGTGCTGCTGAAGCAGGTGGGTCGGCCTCCCTTCCGGGTCTCCTTCGGCGGCAGGAGCAACGAGGCGCTCTCCTTCGCCGACCTCCGCCGCGCCGTTCTCGAGCTCGCTCGCCATGGCGTGCAGCTGACCCGCTTCAAGGGCCTCGGCGAGATGAACGCCGAGCAGCTGCGCGAGACGACGATGGACCCGGTTACGCGGACCCTGCAGCGGGTGACCCTCGAGGATGCGTCGGCCGCCGACCTGATCTTCTCGATGCTGATGGGTGATCAGGTCGAGCCACGGCGGAAGTTCATCGAGGACCACGCCAAGGAGGTCCGCTTCCTCGATGTCTAGGGCGGTGATTCCATGGCGCTAGAGGCGCTCACAGGACGGATCGAGGACCGCGAGCTAGAGAAGGAGATGCGGTCCTCCTACCTCGACTACGCGATGAGCGTGATCGTGGGCAGGGCGCTGCCCGACGTTCGCGACGGCCTCAAGCCGGTGCACCGCCGGGTCCTCTACGCGATGCACGACATCGGCCTGCAGCCAAACCGGTCCTACCGCAAGTGCGCGTTCATCGTCGGCGAAGTGATGGGCAAGTACCACCCACACGGCGACTCGGCGATCTACGACACGCTGGTTCGGATGGCGCAGGACTTCTCGCTGCGCTACATGCTCGTCGACGGCCAGGGCAACTTCGGCTCGATCGACGACGACCCCGCGGCGGCGATGCGCTACACCGAGGCCCGCCTCGGCCGACTGGCAACCGAGCTGCTGCGCGACATCGATTCCGACACGGTCGACTTCGGCCCGAACTACGACGAGTCGACGCAGGAGCCGCTGATCCTGCCGGCTCGCTTTCCGAATCTGCTCGTCAACGGTGCGTCGGGAATCGCCGTCGGGATGGCCACCAACATCCCGCCCCACAACCTGCGGGAGGTCGCCGCTGCGGTGACCGCTTACATCGAGGATCCGAGCACCGACCTGGCCGGACTGATGGAGCACGTCAAGGGCCCCGACTTCCCGGGCGGCGGGATCATGAGCATGGAGGGGATCCGCGACGCCTACGCCTCGGGCCGTGGCAGCGTCAAGCTGCGGGCCCGCGCTCACGTCGAGCCGCTCAAGGGCGGCAAGGAGGCGATCATCGTCACCGAGCTGCCGTTCATGGTCAAGAAGGGCGGCGACGGTGGGCTGATCACGAAGATCGCCGACCTCGTGCGGGAGAAGAAGCTCGAGGGGATCTCCGACCTGCGCGACGAGTCCGACCGCAGTGGCATGCGCCTGGTGATCGAGTTGAAGCGGGGCGGTCCCCCGGCCAAGGTCGTTCTCAACAACCTCCACAAGAAGACGACGATGCAGACCACGTTCGGGATCAACATGGTCGCCCTCGTCGACGGGGTGCCGCGCACCCTGAGCCTGCTGGAGCTGGTCCACCACTACGTCGACCACCAGCGCGAAGTCGTTACTCGCCGCACCCAGTATCAGCTCCGCCGAGCCGAGGCCCGCGCCCACATCCTCGAGGGGCTGCTGATCGCCCTCGACAACCTCGATGCGGTGATCAAGCTGATCCGAGCGTCGGCCGACCCCGACGTCGCCCGCGACGGCCTCACCTCCCAGTTCGAGCTTTCGCGCGAGCAGGCGCAGGCGATCCTCGATATGCGCCTCCAGCGCCTCACCGCGCTCGAGTCGGACAAGGTCCGCTCCGAGCACGCCGACCTGATCGAGCAGATCGGCGAGCTGCGAGCGATCCTCGGCGACGAGGCGCGGGTCCTGGGTCTGGTCAAGGAGGAGCTGGCCGAGATCGTCGGCGCCTACGGCGACGAGCGGCGCACCGAGCTCGCCCACTTCGAGGGCGACGTCGGGATCGAGGACATGATCGCCGACCAGCAGATGGTGATCTCGTTGACGGCGTCGGGCTACGTCAAGCGGCTGCCGCTCGCCACCTATCGCCAGCAGCGTCGTGGCGGCGTCGGCGTGATGGGGATGAACATGAAGGAGGACGACTACATCGAGCACCTCCACATCTGCTCGACCCACGACTTCCTGCTGTTCTTCACCAACCGCGGCAAGGTCTATCGGCTCAAGGTCTACGAGCTTCCCGAAGGCTCGCGTACGGCGAAGGGAAGCGCCCTCGTCAACCTGCTGCCGCTGCGCGAGGGCGAGCGGGTGATGGCGGTGATCCCCACCCGGGACTTCAAGGAGAACAAGTACCTCGCGTTCGCCACCGCCAAGGGCCAGGTCAAGAAGACCGAGTTCACCGCCTACAACACGCCGATCCGTGCCGACGGGATCATCGCGATCAAGATCCGCGACGGCGACGAGCTGGTCCAGGTGCGGCTGACCTCCGGCAAGGACGACCTGTTGCTGGTGTCGAAGTCCGGCCACGCGTCCCGCTTCTCGGAGAGGCTTGTCCGGCCGATGGCCCGCGACACGACCGGCGTCAAGGGGATGAACGTCGCCGGCAAGGTCAACGGCAAGCAGAACCGTGTGCTGGCGATGGACGTGGCGCGCGACGACACCGAGCTGTTCGTGGTCACCGAGAACGGCTACGGCAAGCGAACCGTCGTCTCCGAGTATCCGGTCAAGGGCCGTGGCACCAAGGGAGTCCTGACGGCGAAGCTGACCGAGAAGAAGGGCGGCCTGGCCGGAGCGCTGATCGTCCGCGAGCACCAGGAGCTGCTGTTCATCTCCCAGAACGGGATGGTTCAGCGAACCTCGGCCGGCGGCATCTCGCAGATGGGCCGGGCGACCCAAGGGGTCCGGGTGATGAACATGAGGGAGGACGACCGGGTCAGCGCCGTCGCCCTGGTGGTCGAGTCGAGCGCCGACCCGGAGACGGTGGGCGCCGACGGAGCTGCGCCGGCCCCCGAGCAGCCCACCGAGAAGAAGTAGCTCCCCTTCATCTGCTTCAATCGGATCACCGGAGAAAGGAGGTGGTCCTAACTTGAGTCACATGCTTACGGGGACACCGGAGGTGCAGGGCCGCTAGGCAGCGGTGCTTGCTGCCCGGCGGAATCCACCCCGGGCACCGGCGAGTTGAGGAGGCGGGAACCTGTCCCACCTCGCTGCCAATCCCCGGCTCGCTTCCCAAAGCACCTTGACGGAGGGCCGCCTCGATTCGGGGCGGCCCTTCGCTTTTCGTGGCAGGCCCGCTAGGCGGTCGCCAGGTACTGGCGCCAGGTGACCGGGATCGTCGGCGCGGCGATCCGGATGAAGACGGTCGGCCCGGGTGCCTTCGGGTGCCGGAGCGGATGCATGCGGATCTCGCGCGGCAGCCGGTTCCCCTTGCGCCGATTGCAGGAGGCGCAGGAGGCGACGATGTTGTCCCAGACGGACTTGCCGCCGCGGCTGCGGGGGATGACGTGATCTACCGTGAGCCTCGGCTTGCTCTCGCCGCAGTATTGGCAAGTCCACGAATCCCTGGCCAGGACCGCCTTACGGGTGATCTTGCGGCGATGGACGTCGCGCGGGATCCTGACGTAGGTGATCAGCCGGATGACGTTGGGGCGATCGAGGACGAGGTGCTCTGAGTGGAGCGGTTGACCCTCCTGCTCGAGCACGATCGCCTTCTCCTTCAGCACCAGCACGGTCGCCCTGCGCACGGTGCAGACGTTGATCGGCTCGAAGCTGGCGTTGAGGACTAGCACCCGGCCGGCAGCGCCGTTGCCGTTCAGCGAGTGCCTGTTGCGCGATACATGGGGGTCGACGGTCACCTCGTCGCCGCCCGCGCCGTTTTCGCTGGCCCGGGCTCCCGCAGCCGAAGCGCCATGCCTAGCCATAGTGGGCGCGATTGTAGAGGTCAAGCGCCGCCTCCTCCGCTTCCGCGTCCGGGGGCGGCTTGGGTTGGGTAGGAGCCGAGCACCCTTACCGACTCGGCTTTCGAGCGCAGCCCGTCGATCGCCTCGGCGACCGCCGCGTCGCCGATCGCCCCCTCGAGGTCGAGGAAGAACATGTAGCGGCCGAGCCCGCGCCGACGCGGTCGCGACTCGATCCGGGTCAGATTGATCCGGCGCCTCGAGAACTCGAGCAGCGCCTCGACCAGCGCGCCCGGGTGGTCCTCGCCGAGCTCGGAGAAGATCAGCGTCGTCTTCCACGGCGGCTCGCCCTCCGGCGCGGTGCCACCGGGCGCGATCCAGACGAATCGGGTGACGTTGTCCGGCAGGTCCTCGACCGCCTCGCGCAGGACCACGCACCCGTAGAGCTCCGCCGCCGACCGCGCTCCGAGCGCCGCCCACGCCTCGCTCACCTCGCTCACCTGGCGCACCGCCTCGGCGGTGCTGGCGGCGGACCTGACCTCGGCCCCCGGCAGCTGATCGCGGATGAAGCGGGCACACTGGGCGCTCGCCTGGGGGTGCGAGAGCACCACCGTGATCCGATCGAGGGGGAGCTCTTCCCTGGCGATCAGGCTGTGACGGACGGCGTAATCGTGCTCGCCGACTATGGTCACGTTCTCGGCATCGAAGGCGAGCGTGTCGAGCGTCGCCCGCACCGAGCCCTCGATCGCGTTCTCGAATGGGACCAGCGCACGATCGGCATCGCCGCGGGCGACCGCGAGGATCGCATCGTGCACGGAAGGCCTGGGGAGCCGCTCGAAGTCGTCGGCCGGCCGCGCCTGGCGCAGCGCGTCCTCGTTGAAGGTGCCCGCCGGCCCCAGGTAGGCGATCCGCAATCGATCGCTCCCGCCGCTCAACCGCCGCCGGCAGGGCCGGCCATGGCGCCGCGCAGCGCCTCCTGCTCCTCGGGGGAGAGCTCGAGCTCGGAGCGGCCGTTGACGATCTGTTTCGCGTAGAGCCGGGCCTGCTCGCGATGGAGGATCGAGGACATCACCACTCCGGAGCCGCTCGAGTCGAGCAGCGCCACCGAGCTCGACTGGCGGCCGCTCATCTCTCCCATCGCGTCGTAGCGCACCACCGAGCAGTGGCTGACCGCCCCATCGAGCCGCCGCGCGAGGCCCGCGTCGCCAGCCTCGAGCCGCCTGACCGATTCATCGACCTCCTCCGCCAACGCGACCAGCCGCCGCTCGAGCTCGGTGGCGTGGCTGGCGAGGTCGCGCGTTCCGCTCTCGCCGAGAACGGCGCCCTGCGCCTCCTTGACCCGGCGCAGGCGCCGCGCCAGGCCAGCGCTCCAGGCGATCGCAGCCAGGGCCAGTGCCCCGGCGGCGATCGCAACGATCCCGGCGACGTCCGCGTCCATGGCGCAAGGATATTTGCGAGGGCCGCGAGCGGTCGGCTATTCGAACGTGACCGTGTACTCGGCCTGGTTGTTGTCCTCGACCTGCTCGCCCGGGACCGGCTGAACCTCCACGGCGAGCTCAACCTGGCCGCTCGGGGCCGGTGAGATCGGAATGCTCACCGTCTGCGTCTCCCCCGCCGCGATCGTGTCGATCTGCTGCTCGATCGGGCGCCCGCCGTCGACCTCGACCGAGACCGTGACCCCGGACTCGTCCGAGTCGCCTTGGTTCTGGACCGTCACCTCCAGCTCTGGCTGGCCATCGGCGGCCACCGTTACCGGAACGCCGTCCTCGAGCGCGACCCCGTTGGCGCTCGTCGAGATCAGGCCGAGCCCGTGGATCCCGGGGGTGGCGACCTCGGCGCCGCTGACCCGGCCGAGGGCAGCCTCGACGTTGGCGCTGTCGAGCCAGCTCAGATCGGGGAGGAACTGGCTGTCGGGGATCGCTTCGTCGACCCCCTCACGTGCCAGCACCACCTCCATCTCGGGCTTCGCCCTGTCGCCATAGATGACGTCGCTCGCCAGGAGGACCTGCATCTGGTGGGTGATCACGCCGATTGCTCTATCGCGGCCCTCCTGGCCAAGCGCCCTCGCCATCCGGTCCGAGATCTGGTCGAGCGCGCCGGCGCGCAGGTCGAACGCGAGGCTGAGGGCGCGGTGCGCCTGGTCCATGTCGCCGGGGACGTCGAGGTCATCGACGCGGCCGGCAAGGGTGTCGGCGGCCTGGCGATTGGATTGGATCTGCTGCTGGTAGTCGAGCGAGCTGAGCGTCCCAGGGTCCTCGAGCAGACCGAACAGGTCACGGCCCCTCTGGTTCGACTCCTGAACGAGCGCGGCAACGTCGCGGGCGTAATCCTCGAGTCCGCGCTTCTTGCGCGCGTCGAGGCAGCCCCTGACGCCGAGGACGAGCAGGATCAGGATCAGCAGCCCAGCTCCGACCGCGATCCCGCGTCGCAGCAGGATCTGCTGCCGCGGCGGGCGCGGTGGCTTGCGGCGGCGGCGGTCCGGCGCCTCGCTTGTCGCAGTGGCGAGTGCTGGTTCCTCGTCGAGGAAGTCCAAGAAGGCCTCCCGCGGGTCGCGGGCGTGAGCCGGAAAGTATGAAGCGTCACTCGCCGCCGCCGCCGGACTGCAGCAAAGCTTGCGTGAGGGCAGGAGGGGGGAAGGCGCCGTCGAAGCCAAAGACGCTGTGGTGGGCGCACTGATCCTCAACCGGTTCCGGGTCGAGGAGCGTCTCGGAGCGGGAGGCTTCGGCACGGTCTATCGGGCCTGGGACGAGCGCCTCGAGCGCTCGGTCGCGGTCAAGGTCCTCGACGTCTCCGAGGGCGCCGGTCGCCGTGTGTTGCGCGAGGCGCAGGCGGCGGCCCGCCTCAACCATCCCGGCATCGTCACGCTCTACGAGTTCGGGGAGAACGGCGGACACGCCTACCTGGTCAGCGAGCTGGTCGATGGCGCCACCCTGCGCGAGCTGAGCGTCGCCGGCGAGCTCTCCGACCGCGATGTCGGCGAGCTCGGGGCCGACCTTTGCGAGGCGCTCGACCACGCCCACGCTCGCGACGTGATCCATCGCGACATCAAGCCCCAGAACATCCTCGTGCCGGAGCGCGAGCCCGGGGCGAAGTTGATGGACTTCGGCGTCGCCCGAGTCGTTGACGCGGCCCGCCTCACCCGCACCGGCGACGTCGCCGGCACGATCGCTTACATGGCCCCCGAGCAGGCTGAGGGCCGACCCGCCGGCCCGCAGTCCGACCTCTACTCCCTGGCGCTGACTCTGTACGAGTGCTGGAGCGGTGAGAACCCCCAGGCTCGAGCGACGCCGGCCGCCACGGCGCGGGCGATCGGCACCCGCCTGCCGTCTCTCGCCGGCCACCGCCGCGACCTGCCGGAATCATTGACCACCACCGTCGACGCCTGCCTCGATCCAGACCCGGGTCGCCGACCCTCGCTCGAGCAGCTCGGCGAGTCGATCGAGGACGTGATCGAGGAGCTCGACGAAGGCCGATCCGCTCCCGCCGCCCGCATCCCCCGGGCGCTGCTGGGCGAGCGGCTCGGCGCGGGCCTGCTTGCCGGCCTGGTCACGGCCGCCGCCGTCGGTGGCCTCACCGCAGCGGCGATGATCGCAACCGGCCCGATCGGCCCGCCATGGACCTACCTGCTCGTACCGCTGGCGGCGGCGTTGTCCCTGCCGCGCCCGCGGCTCGGCTATCTCGCCGCCGCCATCGGCCTCGTCGTCTGGCTCGCCGCCGGCGGGCGACCGGGCGGGGCTCTCGTTCTCGCCGCGCTCGCGATCCCGCCGGCCCTGCTCGTCGCCCGCTCGGAGTCCGCGCTCGTTCTTCCGGCCGCCGCCCCCGCCTTGGGCAGCGTCGGCCTCGCCCCGATTTATCCGGCGCTCGCCGGGCTGGCCGGAGGCCTCCGCGACCGGCTCGTCCTCGGCGCGGCAGGCTACGCGTGGATGGCGGTCGCGGAGATCGCCCTCGATCGCAAGCTGCTAGCTGGGGCCACGGTCTCGCCCCCTCCGGGGTGGACCCGCTCGACCGCCGAGGCCGTCACCGAGCTCCTGGTGCCGCTCGCAATCTCGCCTCGCTTCGCCGTCGGGCTCGCCGTCTCGGCGCTCGCGGCGGCCCTGCTTGGCTTCCTGACGCGGGACCTGGCGGTCGGCGTGGCGTCCGTGCGCGGGTCGGTCCGCGCTAGGCGTCAGCCAACACTTTCGTAGCATTCGACCCGCCCTGGCCGCTCATCGGCGCCCAAAGGAGCTCCGTAATTAGCGTTCTTCGCAACCTCGAAGCACGGATCGAAGGCCTGGTCGAAGGGGTGTTCAGCCGCGCCTTCAGCTCGGAGGTGCAGCCGGTCGAGCTGGCGCGAAAGCTCGCCAAGGAGATGGACGCCCACAAGACCGCCTCGGTGTCCCGCGTCTACGTTCCCAACGAGTACACGATCTACCTCTCGCGCCAGGACCGCTCGAAGCTCGAGGGTTATGAGCGCTCGCTCGAGCAGGAGCTCTCGGGCTACCTCCTCGAGCACGCCCGCCGGCGCGGCTACGACCTCCTGACCAGGCCGCAGGTCGAGTTCGCAACCGACGAACGCCTGCGCCTCGGGGAGTTCGGGATCCAGACCCGCCTGGTGAAGCCCCCGGCGCGCGAGGGCGAGAGCCCCAGCCAGGGAGAGGAGGGTCACACGATGGTCTACTCGGCAGTTCGTGAGCGCGAGGCGGCGCGCTCGAAAAAGCGACCGGCGGCGCGACTCGTGGAAACGCGCGCGGTCGTCTCCCTGGGGGATCGCCGCTACGTGCTGGATGGGCCTCGGGCGACGATCGGGCGAGGCAAGGGCTGCGAGTGCGTGCTGCGCGATCCCAACGTCTCTCGGCGTCATGCCGAGCTGCGGCGAGCTGAGTCGGGCGACTGGCAGATCGTCGATCTCGACTCGACCAACGGGATCAAGGTGAACGGCCGCAGGGTGGCCACGTCCCGGCTCTCGCCGGGGGACGAGGTCACCGTGGGCACAACTACCTTCACGTTCGACATCGAGCATTGACCACTGCCGGAAGGGGCGGAGCCCGACGATGGACTACGAACCCGTCGCTGTAGCCCTGAAGTTCGGCTTTCTCGCCGTTCTCTACGTCTTCCTGCTCTGGGTCGTTCGCAGCGCCCTGCGTGACCTGCGCGGGACCGCCCTCCCCGCCCCGGACGCCACCGGGTATCACCAGCAGGCGGCGCCCGGGCACGCCGCCCCCGCCGGCGAGGATGCCTGGCTCGTCGTTGAGCGCGGCGCCGGCCTCGAGGCGGGCGAGCGCTTCGATCTCTTCGGCGGGCTCTCGATCGGCAGATCCGCCGACGCCGACGTGCGGATCGAGGATCGCTATGCCTCCGGGCTGCACGCCAGGATCTACTCGCGGCGGGGCCGCTATTACCTCGAGGACATGAACTCCACCAACGGAACCCTCCTCAACTCGGCGACGGTCGTCGGCGAGGCGGAGCTCGCCCCGGGGGACCTGGTTCAGATCGGCGACACCGAGTTCCGGTTCGAGCCGGAGGGCTGAGCATGCTGAGGGTCGCCGAGCAGGCCTCGAGGACGGACACGGGTCGCCAGCGCCACGCAAACGAGGACGCCTATTACGCCCGCGCCCCCGTCTTCGTGGTCGCCGACGGGATGGGCGGCGCCCAGGCGGGAGAGGTGGCGTCGCGGATCGCCACCGACGCATTCGACCGCGAGCTGGGCTCGGGTCAGGGAGAGGCCGAGCTGCGCGCCGTCGTCGAGGCTGCGAACCGCGAGATCCACGAGCTGGCCAAGCGCGATGCCTCGACCGCCGGAATGGGGACGACGCTGACCGCCGCCCTGATCAAGGGAGAGGAAGTCGCATTCGCCCATGTTGGCGACAGCCGCGCCTACAGGCTGCGCGGCGGCCGGCTCGAACGCCTGACCAAGGACCACTCCCTGGTCGAGGAGCTGCGCCGGACCGGCCAGCTCACCGACGAGCAGGCCGAGGATCATCCCCAGCGGTCGATCATCACCCGCGCCCTCGGTCCCGAGGAGCGGGTCGAGATCGACACGCTCACCGTCCAGGCGAGCGCCGCGGACATCTTCCTGCTCTGCTCCGACGGGCTGACCACGATGGTCGACGAGGGGCGCATCTCCCGCATCCTTCGCGGCGCCACCAGCCTCGACGCGGCGGTCCGCTCCCTCGTAGACGAGGCCAACCGGGCGGGGGGGCGCGACAACATCACGGCGGTCGCCTTCCGCTTGGAGGAGGTCGGGATGGCCGAGGAGGCTGAGCGCCCGACTCTGGTCGGCCCGACGGCCGACGGAGAGGGGCTCGACGCCGGCGAGGTCCGCCGGGCCGCCGCCGCCGAACGGGCAGCCCGCCGCGAGCGACCTGCCCGGAGGGGGCGCGGGGCCTTGAAGGTCGGGCTGGGAGCGCTCCTGATCGCCGCGATCGGCTTCGGGGCCTGGTACGGGAATCGGCAGGTCTGGTTCCTGGGCAGCGATGACGCCGGCCGTGTGGCCCTCTATCGCGGTCTTCCCTACGAACTGCCCCTCGGCATCGAGCTCTACGAGGAGCGCTACGCGAGCCCGATCCAGACCGATTCGCTTCCCCCGCGGCGCCGCGACGCGGTCAGCGGCCACGATCTTCGCTCGCGCTCGGACGCGGTCTCCTTGGTCGAGGACATCGAGCGCAGCCAGGGCGTGCCGTGAGCCAAAGACCCGGCCGCGACGAGCAGGTGGGGGTTGTGCCCGGCACGCGGGCGGATTTGTGATGAGCGCAAGGAACCGCGAGCTCGCCGCGCTGATCCCGGTCGCTGCGCTGATCACCGCGGGCTTCACCGCGGTGTTCATCGTCGAGGACGCCCAGCTCGGCAACCTCAGCGTCCTTTACGGCGGCTATTTCCTCGCGATTTGCCTCGTCACCCACGTCTACCTCCGACTGAGCCTTCCGTTCGCGGACCCCTACCTGTTCCCGCTGATGGCGCTGCTGGCCGCCTTCGGCCTGGTGATGATCTACCGGATCGACGAGGGTCTCGCCCGCGATCAGGCCAACCTCTTCGTGCTCGGCGTGGTCCTCTTCGCGCTGACGATCCAGCTCCTTCGCGATTACGAGGTCCTCGAGCGCTACCGCTATCTGATCGCGACCGCGGGCATCCTGCTGCTGCTCGCTCCGCGGCTGCCCGGCATCTCGCAACAGGTGAACGGCGCCTATCTGGGGGTTGAGCTGGGGCCGCTGGAGTTCCAGCCGGCGGAGTTCGCGAAGATCTGCCTGGTCGTCTTTCTGGCCAGCTACCTGCGCGAGCACCGTGAGGTGCTGATCGTGGGTGCGCGGAGGGTGGCGGGGATCACCCTGCCCCCGTTGAAGCACTTCGGGCCGCTGCTCGTGGTCTGGGGCGCATCGATGTTCATGCTCGTCTTCATCCGCGACCTCGGCAGCTCGCTGATGTTCTTCGCCGCCTTTCTGGCCCTGCTCTACGTGGCCACCGGCCGACTCTCGTTCGTGGTCATCGGGATGGCGATGTTCCTGGTCGGCGCCTGGTTCTTCGCCAGCACGGTTCCGCACGTGGGCGATCGTGTCGACATCTGGCTCGACCCCTACCAGGCTCCCCAGGATGAGGGCTACCAGGTGCTGCAGTCGATCTTCGCCCAGGCCGACGGAGGGCTCTTCGGGCAGGGTTTCGGGCAGTCGCTGCTGTTCATCCCCGGCTCCGACCCCCCGGTCGCCCTCCTTCCGGAGGCGCAAAACGACACGATCTACGCGCTGATCGTCAACGAGCTCGGCCTCTTCGGCGCGTCGGCGGTTTGCCTGATCTATCTGCTGATCGCCGCGCGCGGCTTCAAGACCGCGATGCTCGCGGACGACGGCTTCTCGAAGCTGCTCGCCACCGGGCTCACCGCCGTGTTCGCGATCCAGGCCTTCGTGATCATCGGCGGGGTGACGCGGGTGATCCCACTGACCGGCGTCACCCTTCCCTTCATCAGCTCGGGCGGCAGCTCGGTCGTCGCCAACTTCGTCCTTCTGGCGCTGCTGCTGCTGGTCTCCGATCGGGCTCGGCGCGGCATCGCAACTCGGACCGAGGGCCTGCCACAGCCGGCATGAACGCCCAGATCGCAAAGCTCTACGGCCTGATCGTGCTGATGTTCGCGGTGCTGGTCGGCTTCACCTCCTACTGGTCCGTGTTCGAGGCTGAAGCGTTGAAGGACGAGCGGGTCAATCGCCGCCCCCTGCTCGAGGAGCTGCAGGTGCAGCGTGGGGCGATCCGCGCCGCCGATGGAACAGTCATCGCCCGCTCCGTCCCCCGCGGACGGGGCGACGACAGGATCTTCGTCCGCCGCTATCCGCTGGGCCCCCTGTTCGGTCATCCGATCGGCTACAGCTTCATCGACCGGGGCCAGAGCGCCTTCGAGCGCTTCCATGACGACACCCTGGTCGGCGAGAAGAGCGAGTTCCACTCGATCCTCGACGAGCTCCGCGGTCGCCGCCAGGAGGGCGACGACATCGTTTCGACCCTCGACCCGGAAGCGCAGCGAGTCGCCCTCGACGCGCTCGCCGGCCTGCGAGGCTCGGTGGTCGCGATCGAGCCCGCCACGGGGAAGGTCCGGGTGATGGCGGGCTTCCCTCCCTATGACCCCAATCGGGTCCCCGGTGACTTCGCCCAGCTCAACACCGATCAGGCGTCGCCGTTGTTGAACCGCGCGACCCAGGCGGGCTATGCCCCGGGCTCGACTATGAAGGTGGTGACCGCGACCGCGGCGCTCGACAGCGGCGAGTTCACGCCGGACTCCGTCATCGACGGCAGCTCACCGATCGAGGTCGAGGGAGTCCCCCTCTCCAACTCAGGCGGCGAGAGCTTCGGGCCGATCACCCTGACCGACGCGCTCACCAACTCGGTCAACACCGTCTGGGCCCAGGTGGGCGAGCAGCTCGGCACCGAGACGATGCTCAGCTACATGGACCGCTTCGGCTTCAACTCGAAGCCGCAGATCGACCTCCCCAGCGACGAGCTCTCGACCAGCGGCGTTTTCGACGCCGAGTCCGGGCAGCTTCTGGGGGGGGACGACCTGATCGACGTCGGGCGGATGGCGATCGGGCAGGAGCGCCTCCGAGTGACGCCGCTGCAAATGGCCGCGGTCGCAGCCGCGGTCGCCAATGGTGGCGAGCTGATGCGGCCTCGGCTCTGGGACCGCGTCGTCGATCCCGACGGGCGCGTGGTCGACCGAATGGAGCCAAAGGTGCAATCCGAGGTGATGGAGCCGGAGACCGCGGAGACGCTCAACGAGATGATGCAGAACGTCGTCAACGACGGCACCGCCGCCGGAGTCTTCTCGGCCTCGCTCCAGGTCGCGGGGAAGACAGGCACGGCCGAGCTCGGCCCCCGGCCGGGCTCCGACTGCTCGCTCCCGAACCAGGCCTGGCTGATCGCCTTTGCACCGGCCGACGATCCCCAGGTCGCCGTCGCGGCGACGATCGAGTGCACCTCGAGCTTCGGCGCCCAGGTCGCCGGCCCGATCGCCGCCGACGTGATCGAGACGCTGTTGGCGGGATGACCGAAGTCACCGAGAACCAGGTCTTCGACGGCCGCTACAGGGTCCTGACCAAGATCGGCAGCGGCGGGATGGCGGATGTGTGGAGCGCCGAGGACACTCACCTGCAGCGCCGCGTCGCATTGAAGATCCTCCACGACCGCTTCGCTCAGGACCGCGAGTTCGTCGAGCGCTTCCGCCGCGAGGCCGAGGCGGCCGCAGGGCTCCAGCACCCCAATGTGGTCGGGGTCTTCGACCGCGGCGACGTCGACGGCACCTACTACATCGCGATGGAGTATCTCGACGGGCGCTCGCTGAAGGAGCTGATCGACGCCGGCCTCAGCCCCGCCGAGTCGGTGGCGGTCGTGCGCCAGATCCTCGAGGCGGCTCGCTTTGCCCACCGTCACGGCATCATCCACCGCGACCTCAAGCCCCATAACGTGATCGTGGATGCCGAGGGCAAGGCGACGGTCACCGACTTCGGCATCGCCCGCGCCGGCGTCTCGGAGATCACCCAGACCGGTTCGGTGATGGGGACCGCCCATTACCTCTCGCCCGAGCAGGCCCAGGGGCTTGAGGTCACCGCGGCGTCGGATCTGTACTCGATCGGCGTGATCCTCTACGAGAGTCTCACCGGCAGCGTGCCGTTCGAGGCCGATAGCGCGGTCGCGATCGCTCTGAAGCAGGTTTCCCAGGTCCCGCGTCGCCCCAGCGCCCTCAACCCGGAGGTCAGTCCCGCCCTCGACGCCGTGGTCATGCGCGCCCTGGAGAAGGATCCCGCACGGCGATTCAAGGACGCCGATGCCTTCATCCACGCCCTCGATGCGGCCGAGCGTGAGCCTGATGCGCCCCAGGGAGGCGGCACCGCCGCCTTCGCGCCGCTCCCTCCTTCCGACATCGCGGAGGCGAAGGCCCCTCCCGGAGCTGCGGGCGCCCCACCGCCGAGCGCGCCTCGCCGCCGCCGCCGCCGCTGGATCTTCGTCGCCGCCGCGGTTGTCCTCGGGGTGCTCGCCGGCCTCGCGCTCAGCCGCGACTCGAGCGTCGAGGTCCGAGATGTGACTGGGGAGCAGCTGTCGGCGGCGGTCTCGATCCTTCAGGCGGAGGGGTTCGAGGTCGGCGAGATCCTCCGGGTCGAAAGGCCGAGGCCGCGGGACTTCGTCCTCGAGCAGGATCCGAGCGGGAGCACCGCGCTCGACTGCTCGTTCCTGAGCTTCTTCTGCAGCAAACCGACGGTGACGCTGACCGTCAGCGCCGGCCCCGGGCGCGCCGAGGTGCCGCGGCTCCGGGGCCTGGCGCTGGAGCAGGCCGAGACGCTGCTGGAGGAGGAGGGCTTCGGCTCCGAGGTGACGACGCAGCCCTCCGATCAGTTCGAGGAGGGGGTCGTGATCAGCAGCGATCCGTCGGCTGGGACGATGTTGACCCGGGGCAGGGCGGTCACCCTGGTCGTCTCCAGCGGTCCCGCTCAGATCCGGGTGCCAGACGTCACTGGCCAGTCGGAGGGCGATGCGATCGACGAACTCGCCGGCGCCGGTCTCCTCGCGAGCGCGACCGAGCAGGAATCGGACCAGCCCGAGGGCGAAGTGATCGGGCAGTCGCCCGATGCCGGCAGCAAGGTCGAGCGGGGCAGCACGGTGACGATCTTCGTCTCGGGTGGCGTCGGGACCGTGGCCGTGCCGGGGCTGGTCGGGCTCACCCGCGCCCAAGCGGTGGGGGCGCTCCACGATGCTGGCCTCTCGGCCAATGTCCGCGAGGTGACCGTCTCCGACCCGCTTGACGAGGACCGAGTCGTCCGCCAATCCCCGACCGGCGGGACCAGGGTCCGCAGGGGCCGCCTCGTGACCGTCGAGGTCGGCGTATTCGAGGAGCCGCCGACGCCGCCGACGCCGCCGTCCTCGCCCTGATGAGGGTGGTCGTCCTCTCCGGCGGTCGCTCCAGCGAGCATGAGATCTCGCTGCGCTCGGGCGCCGCGGTCGCCGAAGGGCTGGCCGCGGCCGGTCACGATGTCACGCCAGTGTTGATCGACCGCGAGGGGCGCTGGCTCGAGGCCGAGGAGCCCCTCTTGCTGCGGCCGGGGGGCGGCCTCCTGGGCGCCGATGTTGCCTTCCCGGTCCTCCACGGCCCCTTCGGTGAGGACGGCACAGTGCAGGGGCTGCTCGAGTGCCTCGACGTTCCCTATGTCGGCTCCGACGTGCTTGCCTCGGCCGTCTGCCTCGACAAGCTGACGTTCAAGCGGCTGCTCGGCTTCCACGGGATGCCTCAGGTCGGCTTCGTTGGGGTCGGGGAGGACTCCTGGCGCGAGCGGGCCGCCGCCCTGGGGCTGCCGCTCTGGGTGAAGCCGTCGCGGCTCGGCTCAAGCGTCGGGATCAGCAAGGTCGACTCGGCCGAGGAGCTCGATCGAGCGGTCGAGAACGCCGCTCGCCACGATCCGCGGGTGATCGTGGAGGCGTCGGCGGCGGGGAAGGAGGTCGAGTGCTCGGTGCTCGGAAACGAGCGTCCCGAGACCTCGCTTCCCGGTGAGATCGTCGCTCACGCCGATTGGTACGACTACGAGGCCAAGTACTCGGATGGGGGGATGGAGCTGATCGTGCCGGCCCGGCTGGGCGACGATGTCGTGGCGCGCGTCCGCAAGCTGGCGGCAGAGGTGTTCTTGCTGGCCGGATGCAGCGGGCTGGCTCGCTGCGACTTCTTCGTGCTCGAGGGGGGCGAGGTCCTGGTCAACGAGCTCAACACGATCCCCGGATTCACCGAGACCAGCGTCTACGCGAAGCTGTTCGAGGCGACCGGCGTGGGCTACGCGGAGCTCTGTGATCGCCTCGTGCAGCTGGCCGTCGAGCGCCATCGGCACGCCCGCGGGTACGAGTTTTGACCCAGCGTTTGCTGCTCTGGAGCGGGTTGGACGCGTGGCGGGCGGAGGTCGCCAGGGTCGAGTTGCTGCCGGGTGGACTCCGCGCCGGCGGCACCCAGCTCGGGATCGAGCCGCTCGCCTATCGCCTCGAGTACCGTCTCGAGGCGCCCGATGACTTCGTCACCCGCCGGCTCGAGCTGGAGTGCGCGGGTGAGGGGTGGTGGCGGTGCGTCACGCTCGAGCACGATGGCGCCGGCGCCTGGAGCTGCGACGCGGAGGACGAGGGCGAGGTCGACCTGGCCTCCGCGGGGGGCGAGGCCTTCGCCCTCGGGGACGCCCTCGATTGCGATCTGGGCTTCTCTCCGCTGACCAACACGATGCCGATCCGCCGCCATCGCCTCCACGAGCGGGAGGGCGCGGCCGACTTCCTGATGGCGTGGGTCTCGGTCCCCGACCTCGGCCTGCACCCCTACCGGCAGCGCTACGAGAGCCGCCGCAACGATCGCGACGGCTCGCTCGTCCGCTTCGTCGACAAGGGGCTCTCCGAGGGCTTCGTCGCCGACCTCGAGCTCGATGCCGACGGCTTCGTCGGGGTCTATCCGGGGTTGGCGCGCCGGGTCAGCCGAGCAACCGGGCGTCGCTGATCTCGACCCGGTAGTCGCCGACATCGCCGGCCAGCTTCGTGATCCAGATCAGGTAGTAGCGGTAGCCGCGCCCGCGGGTGTCGATCGCGATCGTCTGCCGCGTGTCGATGTCCTCGGCCTCGCCGACGACCGCCCAGCCCGAGATGTCTTCGGGCGGCGGCTCGTTCGCGGCCCGGATCTCCGCGTCCCAGCCCGGATCCGGGGATCGGATCTCGATCTCATCGGCGCGAACCTGCTTGCCGGAGTCGAGATAGAGCCCCACCCCGGACTTGTCCGAGAGAGCCAGGTCGGGCCCGGTGTTGTAGGTCTCCGTCGTCCACGCGCTGCCGGTCGGGTTGCCGTCGATTGCCAACCCGACCTCGTCGCCGTGTTCGCCGCTGGTCCCCTCGGGATCGAAGTCGGTCGCGGCGCGGACCTCGATCCGCCCCCCGTCCGTCTCGGCTCCTCCGCCCCCGCCAACGTCGCCGCTGACGATCACGGCTACCACGACCAGCGCCACGGCGACGGCGAACAGCAGGATCACCAGCGGGCCCCTGAAGCCGGCGCCTCGCGCGAGGCGCCGTTTTGCCGGTGGCACGGCCTCGAGCACGCTCGTCGCCTCGCCGGTGACCGACCCGGCGCGGGCCGCCTCGACCTCGAGAGCCGCCTCTAGGTCGTCGATCATCTCGCCGATCGACTGGTAGCGGGCCCCGGGGTCCTTGGTCGTTGCCCGCTCGAGGACCGCCGCAACGGCGGCTGAGACCTCGGGCCGGCGGCGCTGCACGTCCGGCAGGTCCTCGTTGACGTGCTTCATCGCTACACCAACCAGGCTGTCGGCGTGGAATGGGACGTCGCCGAGCAGCATCTCGTAGAGGACGATCCCGAGCGAGTAGATATCCGAGCGGGGGTCCACCTGCTGGCCCATCGCCTGCTCGGGCGACACGTAATCGGTCGTCCCCAGCACCCTCCCCGTGGCCGTCACGCCCGCGGTCTCGAGCTGGCGGGCGATGCCGAAGTCGGTCACCTTGGCGCGCCCCTCCGGATCGATCATCACGTTCTGGGGCTTGACGTCCCGGTGCACCATTCGGCTGGCGTGGGCGACCGATAGTCCCTGGCCAATCTCGATCGCGTAGGCGACCGCCTCGCTCACGTCGAGCCGGCCGAGCCGCCTGATCCGCTGCTTCAGCGTCTCGCCCTCGACGCACTCGAAGACGATGTAGGGATGGCCGCCGTCCTCGCCGGCGTCGATCACCCCGACGACGTTGGCGTGGGATAGCTTGGCGACCGCCCGGGCCTCGGCGCGAAAGCGCTGCAGCTGGTCGGGCTGCTCGGAGATCTCGCGGTGCATCACCTTCACCGCGACGGGCCGATCGAGGGTCTCGTCGCGGGCGAGGTAGACGGTCGACATGCCGCCGCTGCCCAACTTCGACTCGAGCCTGTAGCGGCTCGAGAGCAGGGTGCCGATCATCTGGGCGCTTGCCGAGCCCGTTTCCATCGTCGCCTCAGAGGTTCGCGCATTGCAGGGAGGGTATGTTCGGCGACCGCATGTTGGTCCAGGTTCGCTACTACACCGATCCTGCCTGCTCCTGGTCGTGGGGAGCGGAGCCGAAGCTTCGCAGGCTGATGTGGGAGTTCGGCGATGCGCTGCGGTTCGAATGGGTGATGGGCGGCCTCGCCCGCCAGTTTGGGAGCGGATACGTCGACGAGGAGGCGGGCATCGACGCCGACTCGGACCGGGACTGCTTCGCCGCCCTGATGGCGCATTGGCTCGACGTCGCGGCAGAGACCGGGATGCCGTGTGACCCGCGTATCTGGACGCGAAACCCGATCTCCTCGAGCTACCCGGCCTGCACCGCCGTGAAGGCGGCCTCCGAGCAGGGCCCGGAGGCCGGCTATCGCTACCTGCGCCGCCTGCGTGAGGGGATGCTGGTAGAGCGCCGCAAGCTCGATAACGCCGAGGCGCTGGTCGCCGAGGCGGGCCCCGCCGGGCTCGATCTCGACCGCTTCCGGATCGACCTCAGCTCTCACGCGATCACCGAGCGCTTCGCCGCCGATCTCGACGAGGTCCGGAACCCTCCTCAGGAGGCGCTGGACGCGGGCAAGGTGAAGCGCACCGAGCGGCATCAGCGGATCGCGTTTCCCTCCGCGCTCTTCGTCGGCGATGAAGCCCGCCACGGCGTCTGGGGATGGCAGCCGTACGAGGCATATCGGGATGCCGCGATCGCCGCGGGCGCGACCCCAGCCGATGCAGGGATCCTCGATCCGCTGGCCGCGGTCGAGCGCTTCGGCAGGGTGGCGACCCGCGAGCTCGAGGTGCTCAGCGATCGGTCACGCCCGCTGGTCGAGGCCGAGCTGTGGGGGCTGGCGAAGGAATGGAAGCTGAGGCCGGTGGCCGCGCTCACCGGGACGCTCTGGGAAGCTGCCTGAGCGCTGCCTAGGCGACGCTCGGCCAGTTCCGGCGTGCGAAGGCGCTGACGGCCTCAACGATCTCGGCCGGCGCCTTCTCCGGCGAGCCGGCGTCGAACGGCGGCTGCGGGTCGTATTCGATCGCCAGCTGGACCGACTGTGCCAGCTCGTCGCCATGCTCGCGGCGGACCAGCTCGAGCGCCATATCGATTCCCGAGGAAACGCCCGCCGCGGTGATCAGCTTGCCGTCGGCGACGACGCGCTCGGCGACCGGCTCGGCGCCGAACTCGCGCAGGGCCTCGCGGTAGAGCCAGTGGCTGGTCGCCCGCTTGCCCTCGAGCAGCCCCGCCGCTCCCAGCACCAGGGAGCCGGTGCAGACCGAGGTGGTCCACCGAGTCTCGGCATCGACGTCGCGCAGCCAGGACAGGACCTCCTGGTCGCGAAGCAACGGCCTGTTCCCCTCCCCGCCCGGGATCACCACAACATCGGGCGAATCGACCTCCGCGAGCGCGTAGTCGGCGGTCAGAGCCAGCGCCTTCGAGTCGGTCCGCTTCGGTCCCGCCTCCTTCGAGCAGAAGCGAACCTCGCTCCCCGGGAGTTGCGCCAGGACCTCGTAGGGGCCGATTGCGTCGAGGGCCGTCAGCCCGTCGAAGATCATGATCGCGGTCTGCATCGGCCGAAACTCTAGACGCGCCGAAGCTCGCGCCGACCCTCGACCGCCCGGCCGATGCGCTTGGTGCCGGGATAGTGGCCGCGGAGCAGGTCGAGCGCCGCCTGCTCGTCGCCCGCGGAGACGACGCAGCAGAAGCCGCAGCCCATGTTGAAGACGTCGTGCATCTCCTCGTCCCCGACGCCGCCCAGCTCCGCGATCAGCTCGAACAGGGGCGGCACCGGGAGCGGATCGTCGATCTCGTAGCCGACCTCGGCGGCGAGCCGGAGCAGGTTGCCGAGCCCGCCCGAGGTGATGTGGGCGAGGCCGCGAACCGCGAGGCCGGAGGCGAGCAGCTCGAGCACCGCGGGCACGTAGATCTCGGTCGGCTCCAGCAGGAGCTCTCCGAGCGACCGCCCGAGGCGCTCGTCTTCGAGCGGCAGGTCGGCGAGCGCCGTGCGAGCGAGCGTGTAGCCGTTGGAATGGAGCCCCGAGGAGGGCAGCCCGAGGATCGGGTCGCCGACCTCGATCGCCGCACCGTCGACGATCGCATCCAGGGGCACCGTTCCGACGCAGGTCCCGGCGATCTCGTAGCCGCGCACGAGCTCCCCGAGCTGGGCCAGCTCGCCCCCGGGGATCTCGATGCCCGCACGCTCGGCACCGCGGGCGAGCCCGACGCCGATCTGGCGACAGGTCTCGGTGTCGGCCTTGTCCGTGGCGATGAAGTCGAGCATCGCAAGGGGCTCGGCGCCGACGCAGACGACGTCGTTGACGTTCATCGCCACGCAGTCGATGCCGACCGTGTCGTAGCGCCCGAGCCGCTCGGCGATCACCATCTTCGTGCCGACGCCATCGGTGGAGAGAGCGAGGCCGATGCTGTCGTCGAGGCGGAGCACGCTCGCATAGTGCCCCGTGAGCGGCACCTGGCGCGAGGGTCGACCGATGTCTATCCCCCGCAACGACTCGACGATTGCGGCTACCGCGGCGTCGGCGGCTCCCTGGTCCACGCCCGCGCGCGCGTAGGCGTCCTCGGTCATCGGAGACTCCGCAAGGTAGACCTAACCCGCCCGCGGCGGACGCGAGAGCGAGCGAGCGAGGCAGCCAGCAATGGTGCGCGGCGCCGACCGGCGCCGCGTCGAGCAGGTGGGGTTCCGGGGGTTCGTGAGCGCGAGCGAGCGAGCCATGGTGCGCGGCGCCGACCGGCGCCGCGACGAGCAGGTGGGTGTTGTGCTCGGTACGCGGGCGGATTTTGACGTAAGCGTGAAAGTACCGTGGCGGCCAGCGCGAC
>Ga0299907_10000217_pt1 | contig 25657 bp, 28 predicted proteins | sample RVTome_16_FD_198680 | JGI IMG/M metagenome (GOLD analysis project Ga0299907, IMG submission 198680) | Soil microbial communities from uranium-contaminated site in the Upper Colorado River Basin, Wyoming, United States - RVT152D67 (version 2) ...
TGGCCCACCACGGCGGGCGCGAGCCCGACCTGGTGGTGATCGACGCCGAGGGCCACGACCACGAGATCCTGCGCTCCATCGACCTCTCGGCGCACCGGCCGCGGCTGGTCGTCTACGAGCACTTCCATCTCTCCGAGGCCGATCGCGCCGCCGCCGCCCGGCGGATGCGCGACGCCGGCTGGGAGACGATGGAGGAGGGGTTCGACACCTGGTGCCTGGACCCGGCGCCGGAGGATCGGCTGACCGCGTTCTGGCGCGGCCTGACTCCCGGCGTGGCCGGCGTCACGGTCCGCGACGAGGCGGCATGAGCCTGCGCCGGCGCGCCCGCGCCCAGCCCGGCGCGCCCTCGGACGAGGAGCTGCTGCGCCTGACCGACGAGGACCGCCGCTACATGACCACCAAGCACGACGAGTCGGTCCCGCTGCCGCCGGAGGCCGAGGCGCAGCTGCGCCCCGACAACCCGCGGCTGGTCGAGCTGCGCGAGGCCTACGCGCGCCTGGACCTGCCGGCGCTGCGGGCCTCGCGCTGGCACGCCGCCGCGGTCGACGACTTCCTCAGCCTGCGCTGGTTCCGCGGCGAGACCCTCATCACCTGGCACGACCGCGAGCTGCCGCGGATCTCGCGGCTGAAGTACCTGCTGCTGCTGCGCCACGTCGCCGCGCGCGACGAGCGGGGGCTGCTGGAGCGCCTGGGCGAGGACGGCGCCTTCGGCTGCTGGACCTTCGAGTACCCGGGCGAGCCGCGGGTGAGCCGCGACCTGCTGGAGTCGGTGGTCGAGCTGACGTTCCTGGAGCGCGAGCTTGGGCTGTCGCGGCGCGAGCGCCTGCGGGTGCTCGACGTGGGGGCCGGGTACGGGCGCCTGGCCCACCGCGCGGCCCAGGCCTACGACAACCTGGCCGACTGGTGCTGCGTGGACGCGATCCCCGAGTCGACGTTCCTCGCCGAGTGGTACCTGGGCTTCCGCGGGGTATGCCCGCCGGCGCGCGTGGTGGGCCTGGACCGCGTCGGCGAGCTGGCGCCCGGCGACTTCGACCTGGCGGTCAACGTCCACTCGTTCTCGGAGTGCACCCACGAGGCGGTGGCGTGGTGGGTGTCGCGGCTGGCGCACCTGCGCGTCCCGGCGCTGCTCGTGGTGCCCAACGACGGCGAGCGGCTGCTCACCCAGGAGCCCGACTTCTCGCGCCGCGACTTCGCGCCCCTGCTGGAGCGCGCGGGCTACCGGCGCACGCGCCTGGAGCCGGTGATCGACGATCCCGCGGTCGCCGAGCTGGTGCCGATGGGGTCCGACCGCTTCCACCTGTTCGCGCTCGAGGGCTGACGCCGTGGCGGAGCTGCACGTCTCGTGCGCCGCCGACGCGGCCTACGTGCCCCACAGCGCGGCGATGCTGCACTCGGTGCTCGCCCAGCGCGGCGACCTGCGGGTGCGCGTGCACTACCTGCACGGCCCGGGGTTCGCGGCCGGCGACGCGGCGGCGCTGTCGGAGATGGTGCGCCGCGACGGGGGGGAGATCGACTTCCACGAGGTGCCCGACGCCGACGTGGCCGGGATGCCGACCGTGGCCGGGATCACCGCGACCATGTGGTACCGCGTGCACCTCCCGCGGCTGCTGGACGGCGTGGAGCGGGTCCTCTACCTCGACGCCGACGCCATCGCCGTCGACGACCTGCGCCCGCTGTGGGAGACCGACCTGCGGGGCGCCTGGGTGGGCGCGGTGACCAACGTCTTCCAGCTCGACCACCTGCACCGTCCGTGGGCGCTGGGGATCGACCCGCGCGAGTACTTCAACAGCGGCGTGCTGCTGATGGACCTCGAGGCGATGCGCGCCGACGACGTGACCGCGGCGCTGGTGGCGCACGCGCGCGGGCTGGGGGCCGAGACGATGTGGCCCGACCAGGACACGCTCAACGTCGTGCTGGGGGAGCGGCGACTGGCGCTGCACCCGCGCTGGAACGCGATGAACAGCGTGCTGCGCTTCCCGTGGGCGGCGTACGCCTTCGATCCCCGCGAGCTGGCCGAGGCGCGGGCGCGGCCGGGGATCCGCCACTTCGAGGGGCCGTCGATCAACAAGCCCTGGCACCTGCTGTCCGCCGGCGAGGGCCGCGCCGCCTACTTCGAGCACCGGCGCCTGACGCCGTGGCCGCGGGTGCGCCGGGAGGGGGTCACGGCCGGCAACCTCGCGCGCCGGGCGTGGCGGGCGGCGCGCCGGCGCCTCAGTGCTTGACCGCGATGCGCGCCGTGTAGTCGATGCGGTTGAGCAGGAGCGGCGGGGCCTGGCTGGAGAAGTACTCGTCGACCGCCCGGCGCGCGCCCTCCCAGTGCCCGTAGTCGTCGACGATCAGCACGCCGCCCCGGCTCAGGCGCGGGTAGAGGTGCTCGAGCTCGTGGCGCGTTGACTGGTACCAGTCGGTGTCCAGGCGCAGCAGCGCCAGGCGCTCGGGGACGTGGCCGGGGATCGTCTCCTCCACCGGCCCGCGCACGAAGTGCAGGCGCTCGGCGGGGTAGCCGGTGTCCAGCAGCGTGCGGCGCACGTCGTCCTCGTTGAAGACGGCGTCGTGGAACAGGAAGTCCCAGGCGCGCTGGTCGCGCTCGCGCGCCTCGCGCCAGGTGGCGAGCGCCGGGCGCTCGAGGCGCGAGGTGTCGTGCTCGGTGGGCTCGGTCATCCCCTCGAAGGTGTCGTAGAGGTGGATGTCGCGGTCGGCGACCCCGAGGTCCTGGAGCGTGAGGATCATGGCCAGCACCGAGCCGCCGCGCCACACGCCGCACTCGGCGAAGTCGCCGGGGACGTCGCGGCGCACGCAGTGGCGCACGGCGTCGACCAGCGCCATCAGCCGCCGGGCGCCGGTCATCGTGTAGGGCATCGCGCGCTCGACGATCGAGCGGTCGCGGGGTTCCAGCGAGCGCTCGGGGGTGGTGGCGGCGGGGTCGGGCCCGTCCGCGCGCGCCGGGTCGGATTCCCCGCTGCGCAGGGCCCTCAGGGCGGCGGACAGGCGGTTTCGCGCCATCGGTCCGGCATGCTCTCATGGGAACATCCCGCACGGGCCCCCGTAGCTCAGCTGGATAGAGCGGCTGCCTTCTAAGCAGCGGGCCGCAGGTTCGAGTCCTGCCGGGGGCACCTTTCCGGTCAGTCGTGGCGGCGCCGGGCGCCGAGGTTGGCCACGATGAGCGCCACGACGGTGACGAGGTAGATCTGGCCCAGCAGCGCCTCGGTCACGGCGATCGTGCGGCCCAGCTCGCTGGCCGCGGTGAGGTCGCCGAACCCCACGGTGGAGAGCGTGACGAAGGAGAAGTACAGCTCGTCCGAGCGCGTGGCGTGGTCGGTCTGCGCGAACAGGTGGCCGGCCTCCAGGCGGTCGATCGCGCCGTAGCCGAAGGAGAAGAACATCCCGATCAGCAGGTAGATGGCCAGCACGCCGCTGAGCGTGTGCAGCGTGACCTCGCGGTCCTCGCGCAGCTGGCGCATCAGGCCGTAGGCGACGACCGTGGGCGCCACGGCGATCAGGATCACGTTGACGATCGAGCTCGCCGCCTCGGGGACCTCGCCGGCCACCAGCAGGAGCCCGAGCGCCCCGACCGTCGCCGCCACGGCCAGCGCGGCGGCTCCCTGGACGACGAGGCGGTGCACGCCGGAGGTGTAGACGGCCGCGAGCACGGTCGCCGCGCCCAGCACGACCGTGAGCAGGCGACCCACGTCGCCCTCGGGCGCGGCGACCTGGAAGGTCACGGAGAGCAGCACGAGCGCCAGGACCAGCGCGTACCCGTGCTCGCCCCGGCGCGTGCCTCGCGTCATGGCGCGCAGTGTTCCAGCCGTGCAGGCGGCTCCGGCGGGCTCTCGCTCTAGAGTCGCGCGCGTGACCCCGCTCGTCCGCCGCGGGCTGCTGCTCGGCCTCTCGGGGGTGTCGCTCTACCTGCTGGCGCCGACGCTGATCGAGGTCTTCTCGTCGGCGCCGCAGCTGGCCGACATCCGGCCGGCGTGGTTCGTCCCGATGCTCGTGCTGGAGGCGGGGAGCCTGGCCTGCATGGCCTACCTCCAGCGCATCTGCCTCGGCGCGCCGCACTTCGCGCCGGTGCTGTGGTCGCAGCTGGCGGCCAACGCGTTCGCGCGCGTGGTCCCGGGCGGAGGGGCGGCCGGCGCCGCGCTCCAGTACTCGATGCTCGTGCAGGCGGGGGAGGCCGGGGGCCGCGCGGCGAGCGCGCTGACCGCCGCGAACCTGCTGACCTTCGCGACCCTCCTCGCGCTGCCGGTGCTCGCCCTGCCGGCCATCCTGCTCGGGGTGCCGGTGGACGGCGGCCTGGAGGCGGCGGCGGCGATCGGCGCCGGCGCCTTCGTGCTGCTCGGCGCCGCGGGATCGCTGCTGCTCGCCACGACGTCGCCGCTGGTGTGGATCGCCGAGGTCGTGCAGGCCGCGCTGCTGCGGCTGCGCCGCCTGCGCGGCCGCCCGGCTCCCGGTCCGGACCCGCTCGCGGACCTCCCCGCGCGGGTGGTGGCCGAGCGCGACTTCGTCCTGGGCACGGTCGGCGCGCGCTGGCGCCTGGCCCTGCTCGCCTCGGTGGGGCGCTGGATGCTCGACTTCGGAGTCCTGCTCACCGCGCTGGCGGCGGTGGGCGCCGAGCCGTCGCCGTCGCTGGTCCTGCTCGCCTACGCCGGCGCGCAGCTGCTGGCCCTGATCCCGCTCACGCCGGGCGGGCTGGGGTTCGTGGAGGCCGGCCTGACCGGGCTCCTGGCCCTGGCCGGCGTCGGCGCCGCCAACGCCACCCTGGCCACCCTCGCCTACCGCCTCGTGTCCTACTGGCTGCCGCTGCCGGTGGGCGCCACCGCGGCCGTGGTCCACCGGCGCCGGCATGTCGGGGCGGCCGCGGGGTAGGGCGTGCGAGCCATATCGTCGCGGCCGCCGGACCGTCCGGGGCGCGGACGGTCAGGCGGGCGGGGTCCCGGGACGCGGGCGGTCAGGCGGGTCGGGCCAGCCGGTTGGCCTCGCGGTCGGCGAGGGCCGCGAGCGGCGCCGCGTGCATGCGGCGCTTGATGGTGCGCAGGGTCTCGCCGTCCTTGCCCGCGTGCGCGGCCGCGAGGGCGACCGCATCGGTCCGGACGGCCTCCTCCGGGACCGCGGCGTCCACCAGTCCCCGCTGCGCCGCCTCCGTGCCCCCGAAGCGCCGCGCCCCGATCATCGCCTCGGTCGCGGCGGCGGGCGCGAGCCTGCACTGGATCAGCGCGCTCATCCCCGGTGTGAAGGGGATGTTGATGTCCGCCTCCGGCAGGCAGAAGAACCCGCGATCCGCGCGCATCACCCGCCAGTCGTGCGCGAGCGCCAGCATCGCGCCGGCGGCGAAGGTGTGCCCCTGGAGCGCAGCCACCGTGACCATCGGGGCGGCCAGCACCTTGGCGAACAGCTCGTGGACGTCGCCGACGTAGTCGTCCACGCGCTCCTGGTTGTGCACCAGCCAGTCGAGGTCCAGCCCGTTGGACCAGAACTTCCCCGTGGCCGCGGTCACCAGCGCCCGCGGCGCCGGCGCGCCCGCGACCTCGTCCACGAAGCCCGAGACCGCCGCGACCCAGTCGGGATGGAAGCGGTTCTCGTCCCCGCCCAGGTCGAGGACGAACACGTCCCCGTCGCGCTCCAGCGTCGGCATCGCCCGCGCAAGTCTGCCCGATCGGCGCCCGACCCGCCGCTAGACTGGACCCCCCGCGGTGGGCGTAGCTCAGCTGGTAGAGCTCCTGGTTGTGGTCCAGGTGGTCGCGGGTTCGAGTCCCGTCGCTCACCTTGAGGAAAGCCCCGCTGTGGCGGGGTTTTCGTCTTTTCAGACCTGGCCCGCGCGGCCCGGCGGGTACCAATCGGGTACCAATCCCGCCACGCCATCCGGCTCTCGGTCGATGATGACCGCATGAGCGATGACTTGCCCGTGTCCGACGAGAGGTGGATTTACGTCGCCGAGACGGGCGACGTGAGGGCGTTCGGGAAGGCCTTAGATGAGAAGGTCAGACAGGCCAAGGCCGAGGGCTATACGGAGACGTTGCACCTATCCCACTCTCTCGCGTTTCGCGGAGTCAGCGAGTCGCCGCTGTGGTCAGCCATTGTGGTGGTGCGTCCTCCGCTCGAGCCACACACGTGACAGGAGGCCGATATCGCCGACGACGAGACACTCAACGCAATCGGAGAGTGGGCTCCGCGGTTGTCGCCCCTCACGCGTACATCCACGGCGGTCGTCGTTCAACGGCAGCCCCGAAGCGCGAGGTCGTCCGGCGGTTTGGCTACCGTAGGGGCACCTGGTGGGAACTAGCCGCGATGGCGGTGACCCGCCGGAGAGCCGGACACGGCGGCGGCAGAGGTCGTCACCCCCGGCGAACCTGACGGCGAGGCCGATGAGAGCCCGGTACAGCCGTTCAGAGTTGCACGAAGGGGCAGTCCCGCAGGCTTCTCCCGAGAAGTGATCACAGCCCGGTTCGGCTTCCAACCCCGGCCGGGTTTCTCGGTGTAAGGGCCCCGTTCTGCACACCGATGCAGCCCGCGCCACGGGCCCGGTCCTCTAGAAGTCTGCTACCGGGTCGTCAGTACCGCGACAAGCGGTGTAGGCGGCTACATCGTGTGCAGTGGGTAGTACGACGACGTGTCTCGACCCGTAAGGCGTGCAAGCTCGAAGCCGTAGCGCTCGCGCTGGCAGAGCCGCTCAAGCCACGGCGGTGGCCTCCCGCCCTCGAGCAGCCACAAGCTCGTGGCGATCCGGGCGCCACAGGCCGTCCAGTGGCCCTGGCGATACATCGCCAGCGTATGGCGCAGTAAGCCCCTCGCCTGACTGGCCCCCTGGTCGCGCGCGAGTTCTGCCTCGACGGCGGCGGCGTGAGCCCAGAGATAAGGGACGTCGCCCGGTACTCGTCGCTTGGCCCAGTTGCGCAGTCGCCGGATTTCGCGACGACACTCCCGCGCCTCGCCGCGGGCGCGATGGAGTTCAGCTCGCTCGAAGATGACACGTGCTTGCGCGAGAGTCATGCCGGGGCCGTAGCGCCTGATCGCCGCTTCGGCGACCGCGACGGCACACTCGGCGGCAGCGAGATCGTGGGCGCGCTCAAAGCAAGCGCGGGCGACCGCCATCCAGGCGACGCCTTGATCGTTGCCGGCGGCCTGGGCAAGCACCTCGCCTTGCGCGAGTTCGGCGAGCCCCTCATCGAGCTCGCCCATGGACGCCAGGCATGTCCCGCGGTAAAAACGCGGCCAGAACATGAAGTACGCGCGGGCGAAGAGTTCGGCGTCGGTGTAAGCCTCGTCGAGGAGGGCCAGCGCCTCGCGGTAACGCCCGCGCGAGCGCAAGGGGTCGGCGCCAAAGACGCGGGCGACGGTGGCGCCGTCGAGGGAGCGCGACTCGTCAAAGAGCCGGCGGGCGCGCGCGTAGTCGCGCATCGAGCCGCCCTCGTCGTCGGTCATCACCTTCATCCGCGCCTCGCGCTCGGCGGCGATCCCTAGCAAGCGCTTGCGCTCCCGCGTAGGCAGCCGCCGTGCGCGCCGGCGCAGCTCAGCGAGGGCCTCACGGGCAGCGCGATAGTCGGACTCGTTCTCAAGCTTGTCGGCGCGGGCGGCAAGGGCCTCGCAGACGATCCCGGCGTCTCCGTGATAGCGCTGCGCGATTCGCTGAAAGCGACGCGCGGCCTCGCGCCGGTCACCGAGGCTGGCAATCGCCTCGGCGAGTTGGAGTGCCGTCTCGGGATTACGTCCCGCTGGCCGCTGCCGCAGCCGTGCCAGCCCTGCCCGCAGCGGGACGTACTGGGCGACGTGGTCGAGGAGACGGGCGAGCGCGAGGTTGCGATCCGTCTCATCAATCGCGGCGAAGCGACGCACCACCGATGGGGCAAGCACCGCTGGAGAAGGCGAGGCGGCCCCGACTACCAGGGCGCGGGCGCGGCGAGCAGCTCGTGCGCCGATCTGCCGCTCGATCCAACCAGCCGGATCCGAACACGGCTCGATCTCAAGGCGCTCCCCGAGATCGGCCTTGAGGACCGCGAGCTCAGGCGAGAGGTCGGTAGGGGATCCGGCCGGGGCGTAGGTGAGCCAGAGGACGTGGCGGGGACGCGCGCGGACCAGCGCCGGCATGACATCGCGATCACGGCCGCTGTAGCCGATGACTACGACGTTGCGACCCGCGATAGCGCGGCGAAAGCGTTGCCACTTATGCCGTGGCAGCCCTTCCAGGTATTGGCTGATCAAAGTGACGATCGTTTGCGGCCGATCGGCGCGACCGTGGAGGTGAAAGACGGGATCGGACGGCTGTCCAAGACGCCGTCCGGCGCTCTCAAGGAGGAGGTCTTGATTCAAGGTCAGGATGTCGCGAGCGCCCGACAGCAAGAGGCCGAAGTGGTTGCGGTTGGGGGTGGCCGACGTCAGCAGGCCGAAGATGCGCACCAGGACTTGGGGGTCGATATGGCGCGCAAGGAGCTCGCAGACCAGCTCCAAGCGCAGGCTGCGGGATCCGTTTGGCTGAGGCGAAAGGGAATCAAGAACCGTGTCGAAATCTGACCGGTCATAGACCACCGGGCCGTCGAGTACGAGTTCGATGAGATGTCGCGCCAGTTCCTCGCCGCTCGGCAGGCGCGAGGGCGGAAGGAAAGAAACGCCGGCCCCCACCAGCAGAGTCTTTCCGGCCAAGGAGGACACTCAAGTGAGCGTACGGCAAGACCCGCTGCGCCGTCGATGCGCGGGCGGGGCGCCAAGCCGACCTGTCCCGACGATGCTCGCTCGGGTGAACGCCCTATTGAGCAAGCAGGGTCACGAGCACACCCAGCGCGAAGAACAAGGCGTTCGACCCAATGCCAATCCACAATGCTCGCCGCCCGTCCGCGCGCATCTCTTGGTTGAGAAGATTTGCTACTGCCTCAAGCTTCTCCTGGTCAACGTCGAGGACCTTCCGCTGTTGCTCTAGGCGCTCCACTGCTTCGCGTCGAGCAGCGATTTCGCCTTCGAGATCAGTCACCGTGTGGCTCGCTTCCTGAAGCGCCTCTGCGGCGGCAGCCACGCGCTCGTCAAAGGTGCCTTGCCGTTCCCGGCGAGCCGGTACACCAGTGAGGGCTTCCACCATGTACCGGGCGAGTTGGACCATCGCGGTTTCGAGCATGTCGCAGACCCTACGCGTGAGGCAGCCGAAGGGCGCGGGTCGTCAGCGTTTCGGCTTGCGAAGCGGTCATCCTGGGCGTACCCGGAAAGAACACCGCCAACGAAGGCAGCCAGCGCGTCATGGATTGCGAAAGAGCGCTGAAGCGGCGCGCGCCGCTAACCGATCAACCCCTCCTCCCAGTCCTTCGCATTGTCGACGCGCCCGACGTCCCGGCGAAGAAGGTCAGCGACTCTCGCACCATCCGCGCTCTGCTCGTGGCCAGTATCGCGCTGCCGAGAGGTTTACCCGACCAAGTCGTGGTCCACGCCGACCAATCGGGCGTCCAGCTAGTTCCCGAGTTCGCGAGAGCGTCGTGCAGCGCGCGTGGCGAACACGTAGTCCTCGCAGCGATGGATCAGCCCAGATCCATGAAGTCGCGCAAGGGCGTCGAGTGCGTTGATGCGCCGACCAATCTCTCGGATCACTTCCTCGACTGAGAGCGGGGTTCGCCCGGTGTCGTGGAGGAGGAGGTTGAGGACCGCCGTGTCGTCGTGGACCTCCTGCTCGGCAGGGGTCAGGTCATTACGCTGGTCGTGCATGGGAGCTCGTTCTCCTGTGCCGGGCCCCGGGCGGTGCCAGCCGCGCCGGGGCCGCTTTTCTTGTTGAGGGTGGTAGGCGGCAGGGTCGCGAAGTTCGCCCCCGGGGCCTTCTGAGCCTGGCGGACCGCCTCCTCTCTACCCGTTGACTGGCCTGTATACGGGGGTCCGAATTTTCGGCCGCACAGCACGGGTTTTGCCGCCGACCCCGCCCCCACTTCGTGAGAACGGGGTCGGCACCAAAACCCGCGAGATGCGTGGTGGGGCCGGGCAAGCAAAGGCGGGCGCCGATGGGGGAGGGCGGATAGGCGGAGCGCTGGGTTCGGTGTAAAGGGGGGCCAAATGGGTGGCTTCAGGCTCTCTAGGTCAGTGAGGAGCTCACTCGAAGCCGACTCCTTCCGCCGTGACGAGGACGAGCGAGAGCTGATCGACGCCGGGGAGGTCGCAGAGATGCTTGGCATGACGGTCGATTGGGTCTATGAGCAGTCCCGGCGCGGGCGCATTCCGACGATCACGCTCGGACGGTTTCGTCGCTATCGGCGCGCCGCGATCGAAGCGTGGCTTCTGTCCATCGAGCGCGCGAGCGCCGATGCCGGTCAGTAGCGCCCGCCGTTCCTACGGGACCGGCTCTCTCTTCGAATCTCGCGGCGCCTGGTACGGCAAGTGGCGCATCGGCGACCGCCAGGTCAAGCGCAAGGTCGGCTCGATCCGCCAGCCCGACTCACGCGACGGGCTGACCCGCAAGCAGGCTGAGGCAGAGCTGCGCCGACTCATCGCGGAGACGCGCGTCCCGGCGTCCCGCGAGCGCTTGAGTATCGTCGAGGTCGGCGAGCAGTACGTGACCTACCTCCGCGGGCGTGGGCGCAAGCGCTCGACTCTTGGGGACTACGAGTCCACGATCCGGGTTCACTTCGGGCCTGCCTTCGGCGACCGGTCGATCGATCGCATCACGGCATCTCAGGTCGAGTCCTACGTGAGCGCGAAGGTGCGTGAGGGCAAGGCCGCCAAGACGATCCGCAACCACCTCGGGCTGCTGCACTCGCTCTTCACGTTCGCGGAGAAGCGCGGATGGTCGAGCGGCAATCCGTGCAAGTACGTCGAGGCGCCGGCGGCAGACGATGGCGACGCCGACATTCGCTTTCTGGATGAAGCCGAGCTGGCAGCGCTGCTGCGCGCCGTCGATGAACTCCTCGCGCGCGTCCGCGATCCTGAGTCCGGGCGCACCATTCGCGCCGACGCGTTCCGGCGCATCTACCGGCTCGACCGAGTTCTCTACCTCACCGGGGCTCTTACGGGCCTTCGTCAAGGCGAACTGCTCGGCCTGCGCTGGCGCGACATCGACTGGACCGCCGAGCGCATCCGCGTCCGGCGCGCGTGGGTCCGCGGCGAGATGGGGACTCCGAAGTCCAAGCGCTCATCCCGCTCGATCCCGATGGCACGGTTCCTCGCAAGGGAACTGCGTGCACACCACGAGCGCTCGGCGTACCAAGCGGACGATGACCTCGTGTTCGCGCACCCGGACACGGGGGCGCCGCTGGATCGGTCCAAGCTGTTCAAGCGCTTCAAGACGGCAGCCAAGCGAGCCGGCCTGGGGCACGTTCGGTTCCACGACCTGCGACACACCTTCGGCACGCGGATGGCGGCGGCCGGAACTCCGATGCGGACCCTTCAAGAGTGGATGGGCCACCGCGACTTTAAGACCACGCTGATCTACGCCGACTATGCGCCGAGTGATCACGAGGCCGAGTTGATCGAGCGCGCCTTCGGCGAGTGAGTCGCAGCGGCAGTCTTGGCTGAGAGTCGCGGCGCGCGCAGACGTCCCGTCACAACCGGCTGTCGCGGCGCCTCACGATCGTCCGATACTCGCCTCGTCGGCAACCCGGCGCCGCTAGGGTTGGCAGCCAAAGCAAAGGCCTTTCCCTTGGCATCTCCAGAAGCCGGCGCCAGCCAGATCACAAGCGTCTTCGTGCGCAACTACAAGAGCCTCGCTGAGGCCGCCGTTGAGCTGCCGCGTTTCTGCGTGCTCGTCGGCGCCAACGGCGTAGGCAAGAGCAACTTTATCGACGCCCTTGCCTTTGTGAAAGATTCCTTGAGCGAATCCATGGACCTTGCGTTCAAGCGTCGAGGCGGTCAAGCTGCCGTGAGGCGGCGTTCTGGCGGTCACCCGACGCATCTCGGTATCCGCCTGCTCGTCAATCTGCCAGAACACGGTCAGGCGGATTACGCATTCGAGGTCGCAGCAAAGGCTAGGGGCCAGTTTGAAATCTCCCGGGAGCGATGCGTCGTCCGGCCTTTTTTTGACCATCCAGCAGAGTTCGAAGTTCAGAGCGGTCGCTTCACCAAAGAGATCCCAGGCATTAGCCCGAGGATCACCTCCGACAGACTCGCGCTGTTTGCAGCATCGAGTGTCGAGCCCTATCGCCATCTCTTTGACTTCCTAACTTCAATCGAGACGTATTCGATTGTGCCCGACTTGATGCGCGAGCCGCAGCCGGCCGACGCAGGCGATCGACTACGGCGCGACGGCTCAAATGCAGCCGCTGTTCTCAAGCGCATCAAGGATGAGGATCACGAATCGTATGGCCGCCTATGCGAACTCCTCGAAAAGACCGTCGACGGCCTCGTTGGAGTGGACTATCGGGCGATTGCTGGCCAAGACACGCTGGAGTTTCGCCAAGACGTCGGCCAGAAGCACCCGTGGCGTTTTCCCGCTTCGAACGTATCTGACGGTACGTTGCGGATGCTGGGCCTCTTGCTCGCGGTCTATCAGACCGGTCGCCCCTCTGTGATCGCGATTGAGGAGCCAGAGGCGACGGTACATCCCGGAGCGGCTGAAGTGATAACTCAGGTGCTTGTCGATGCGGCATCAGACCGCCAGGTGATCCTCACAACGCATAGCCCTGACCTCCTAGACTTTAAGTACATTCCGGACTCGTCGCTGCGCGTCGTGAGCAAGGTGCACAACTCGACCTTGATCGGTCCCATGGATGCGGCTGGGCGCACCGCGATCAAGGATGATCTCTATACGCCTGGGGAGCTCCTACGCGCACGCGAAATTGACGTCGACCGGGAAGCGGCCGGCGAACTCAATGAGCAAGCGTCTCTATTTGCGGATTTGACTCCAGCGAGCACGTAGCGACGATGGCCGCAATCGTCCCGCTCGTCGAGGGTCATGGCGAGGTCGAAGCAGTCGGCGTCCTACTACGCCGGCTGGCGGCTGACGAGGATCGCTACGACGTGACGATCGCCCGACCGTTCCTCGTCAAGCGCAACAGGGTCGTCCGAGCCGGCGAGCTGGAACGGAGCGTGGCTCAGGCTCTCCGGGCCAGAGAGGCCGATGCGGCGCTTGTTCTGCTCGATGCTGATGACGACTGCCCAGTCGAGCTTGCGGGCGATCTTGCAGCCCGTGCAGCAGCTGCGGTCGCGACCCATGTTTCTGTGGTCATCGCGTGCCGTGAGTTCGAGGGTTGGTTCTTAGCAGCCAAGCCGTCGCTCCGCGGTGTACGAGGCATTCGTCTAGATGCCGAGGTGCCCCCACAGTCCGAGGGCATACGCGACGCCAAGGGCGTGCTAACAGCAAATATGGAGGGGACTCGGCGTTATCTCGAAGTCGCCGACCAGCCAGCAATGGCTGCGGCCGTAGACCTTGCCCTAGCCGAAGCTAACTCGCGATCTTTTCGAAAGCTGTGCGAGGAGGTTCGGCGGATCTTCGCGATGTTGTGACGACGGTCAGCGCCGTGCGCGTGTCTCGAAGGCCTCCTCGACGAAGCGCTGGACCACTTGTGGAGGAATGAGCCCTCGCTCGCGGACGATTCGCTCAAGTTGGGCGAGTTGTTCCGCCGTAAACGGGACGGTGAGGGCGGTGCCCCCATCTGATGGGGCGAGCGTCGTCCCGCCTTCGAGGTCCATGTCTGAAGCCGTCTTGATTGAATCTCTGCGTTCGGGCGGAGGACGTCTGCGCCCGCCAGCGTAGGAGAGAGCACGATCAGCTCACGCTTTCCTGACTTGCCAAATGCAGCTGCGCGCTCCCAAGTCCCCGCTCGCCGGCCGCGGCGTCGGGTTCGGCGGATGAACACCTCCGCCCCCGGCTACGACAAGTCCGTTGAGCATTTGCTTAAGGGTCGCGGCCGCTTGCTGGGTACCGACGGTGAGTACATCGGCGAGACGCATCGCCTCAGACGAAGACAGCTTCTCAGGCTACGTGCTGGCGCTGGGAGGACAGCCGGACCTTCTCAGCACCCGGCCGGGCCATTGCATCGCGCAACTGCTCCGCAACGACGAGTTCGACGTCGCCGCCCGGGCCGAGTGCCCGCTGAAGATTCACGGTGCTGCTGACGGCCTTAAGGCGCGCTTGCTCAGCTTCGCGTCGAGCAGCCCTAAGCTCGCGACGCAACTCAAGAACAAGTTCGCGAAGGCTGGCAAGCTCGGCCTGGCTGCCGTCCTGGGTCGCCACGGACTGAGCCGGACCCGCAACCCGAATCACTACCGCTACGCACGCTGCGCCTGCCAGAGTAAAGAAAGTGATGATGAGAAGGGTCACGGAGATCCTTAGGGACTCTGTTGGTCCTCAGGCCTATGCGAGTAGTACACGAACACTAGTCCGATCACGATACACAGACCAGCGGCATACCCTCCACCCGTCGTGGCGATCGTGGACGAGTACTTCTCGCCGCGCATCGTCAAGACTGTCAGGAGGGCCCACAGAGCGTAACAGGGCAGGGTAAGCAAGACCAGCGCTGGCAGGACCCCGATGGCGACCTTGGCAGGGATGTCGACTCGTGATGAAGCGAACACGAGGCAGCCCGTGAACGCGGCGTTGCCACCTGCCAGATATAGCTCGCCGTGTTCAATCGTGCCAAGCATCGAACTTCCGAGCGCCGCTCGAAACAGCGCGATGAGACCGAGCGGCAGCAAGATGCCGATCATCAGGATCGGCAGCACTCCCTGCAGCCAGAACGTCTGCAGACGCGTCACCCCCTCGAGCCTCCCCGAGGCTGTCCCTGACCCTCACCGCGCGGGGTAGCGTCCTTATACAGATCGGCTTGATAGCCATCGTACGGTCTGGTGGCGGCTCCTTGGCGAACGTAGAATGTGCCTGGGTCCTCGTCGGAATACCGCGCGTAATGCCACGTCTGGCTCGGGCGGACCGAGACGACGCAGATCGCACGCGCACCGACCTTGAGCGTCTCAGCGCGAAAGTACGGCCCAGGCGCCGGCGTGAGCCAATCCAGCAGGATCTGGCTGACATCGTTGCGAAAAGCTTCCTCGTCCTTGATAGGTCCTCCATGTGCGATCAGTTCCTCGTCGATCCCAACGATCGCGTTTGGAAGACGTGCATAGTTGGCGACAGTCTCGGCCCCGGCTGGCCACTCGTAGCCCATCTCTTCGCGCAGCCACTCGAGGAGGAGACTCGGCCTTGAGTAGCTCGTGATCTCGCGCCGAACTTCGAGAACGCCAATGATCAGTCTCCCGCCCGTTTCGGAATTAAGTAGCCCGCAGACAGCCTTGGCGATGTCTTGCTTCCGCTCGCGCTTCTCGTCCCGTCTATTCGCCGTAACCAACGTACGGAAGTCGATTGCGAAGCTCGCCTTGTATTCTCGGGAGTCGCTTTCGTCCCTCATCAGGTCTTCGGCTGTGAGCTTCACGTCGGCATCGTCAAAGCGTGGAGGTCTGTACTCACGGAACTCCGAGAACATCTCGTCGGCGAGTACGTGTGTGTACGGGCGCATGTGAAAACTTCGGTCTAACCCGATGCCGTGCAAGCCAAAAACGAGGTCACGGGCAAAACGATGGAAGTAGCCGTATGGCGCGCGCGCAAGCACCAAGAACTCGTTCATGGTTCCGGTGCCGTCATAAAGCGACACTTGCGGTGCTATGCCCGCCGGATCCCTCGCGGCCCACTTTCCTCGGACCTGCTCGCACAGCTTCCGGATATCATCGAGCGCGGTCTCACGCTCAGGTGGACGAAAGGGGACATTGGGCTTGTCAAACGTGACGAAGAAGCGAACGCCTCGTGTGGAAAGTGGGATCGGTGTGAGGATCCTTTGGTCGACGAGTTCGGCAACTCCCTCCGGTGAACTCGGCGGTTCAAGGCCACTAGCGCCAGCTTGACCCGTTCCCAGCGTAGTAATGCCCGAGTCTGAGCGGGATAGCCACGCGTCAAAGCGGGCAGCCTCTTGCTCGTTGTATTTGTTCACGGCGACTACCACGCGATCGTCGATTGCGTCGAGTTGTGCCGAAGAGGGGGGGGGCGCGTCTCCGGACCAATGTGAGTAGTGCCGGACGACGAGAAAGCGCACGTTGTAAAGGTTGAGCCGTTCTCTAAACGCATCCTCGATCTCGTCAGCATTGTGGAGCTTCGGGATCCACAAGCGCAGAAGAAGATCGAAGTCGCCAAGCGTCTCGTACGCGATATGGGACTCAATGCCAAAGTCCTTGTAGAAATCTGAGAGTGTCTCTAGGACCTCGCGTCGCGGATAGTCTGGGACAAACGCCAACCTCCAAAACGACAGTCGGCATCTCTCTAGAACCTCGTGCACGTCGTCGTGCCATACGAACACTTGCCCATCGAAGGTTTCGTCGTCGCGCAACGAGATGTCGTGCTCTGGGGGGCTCATCTGGGGAGAACATACTGGAAGTCGGTGTTTCGGTTGAGGCGCGCAGCCGATGGACCGCTACCGCGGCTCTGTTGTCGCGATCACATGCTTCTCCTGTTGTGACGCGCCTCGTACAACACGCTCTGCGGATGTAGGCGTTTGGCCGATGTCTCCAACGCTTGACAGGCTCTGGGCTTGAATAACGCGCGCTCGCTGATGGTGAGACGAGTAACGGGCGCGCCTCGTAGCGTGGTTCTGCGACCTAATATGTCTGGCTGAGCGGCGCGCATCTTGATGTGGGTTTTGCGCGTGACGGGTACCAATCCGAGTACCAAGCTGACCTCAAATAGGCCCCACTGACCCGGTCTCAGCACCCCCGACCAGGCACAAAAGCTCCCCGCCACCACCCCCAAGCCCGTGTTGTGGTCCAGGTGGTCGCGGGTTCGAGTCCCGTCGCTCACCTTACGGTTGCTTGCTTGCGCGGTCGCCAGTACCGGCTTCTGCTCCTCGCGCAGAGCGAGAGCGAGCGGGACCGCCCGGCAACCGGTGCTAAGGGCCGATGAGAACCGGGCGCCGGAGGCTGTCGGCCGGCCACGTCCGTAGTCGCGACATCCCGCTCGCAGGTCGGCCGTCCTAGCCACGGGGCGAGACGGCGTGCGTTCCTCCGCCCGGCCCGACGCCGAGCTCCTCGCCTAGCGCACCGACCCTCTGCGCTGCCCTACGCGGTCAGCCGAAACGGCGGATAGCGGTCGGTGACCAGCGCGAACGCATAGCCGATGATGCGGTTGTGCCAGCGCAGCACGCCCTCGACGTAATCGAAGAGCCCACGTGGGTATCGACCGGTGAACAGGATCGCGAACCAGGCGAAGACGACGGCAAAGAGGGCGCCGATCGAGAGGAAGAAGAGGGCGATGTAGTGCGGGATCGCGAGAAACCACTTCACCAGCGGCATGCCACGTCCGAGATCGGCCTTGGCGTCCGGATACGTGTAGGCCAGGTGCACGCCCTGCTCCTCATCGGCCGAGGGATAGCGGTCGTCCATCAGCAGGAGGTAGACGCAAATGCGGTTCGAGAACCGCTGGAAGTTCAAGTTCCAGTCGAACCACCAGCGCGGGTACTTCTCCCTGAACAAGATCAAGAGCAGCGGTGGCAGGAAGAGCAGCCCGATCCCCGCGGTTGTGACGGTCACCGTCGTGTCGCCGAGGTCCTCATAGCTGGTCGAGAAGCCCGTGATCGCCGTGATCACGATTGCGATCGGGATCACCATGAAGATGCGAAAGAAGGTGGTCAGCCGATTGAGAGATCGTTCCGGGTAGTCGACCGCGAACGTGACCGGATAGGTGTCCATGCTTGCTCCCACTCCCTGCGTTCGGTTCGTCGGGCGCTGGTCCCCAGCGTAGGAGGTTAGGGCATCTCATAGGGCGTATTCCGCCGCTCCGCGGCGCGATCAGCACGGCGAGCACCCCCTCACATCCGGCGACGGCGCGCTCAATCACCTCGCGGTCGTCGGTCGCGCCTGGAATCACCGTGATGCGTTCCGCGAACGCATCGAGCTTCGCCACGCTGGCGGGCCGACAGACGCCGACCACCTCGTAGCCGCGATCCAGCGAGTGCTTGGCCATGTACTGCCCCAGTTTCCCGGAGGCTCCAACGATGCACACTTTCACGGGTAAGTCCTCTCGACCGGCCGTTGCCTACCGCACCTGAGGGGCGGGCTGGGTGGGTGCCTCAGGCTTGAGAGGTGATGGTTGGACGCGGAGGATTCGCGCGGCCCAGTCGGGGAGCCACCAGTTCCAGCGGCCGAAGAGGGCGACGGCGGCCGGAGCGAGGACGCCTCGGATGATGGTGGCGTCGATCAGGATGCCGCCGCCGAGCGCGGTGGCGAAGACCTTGGCCTCGGTGCCCGGCTGAAGTGCGAAGGCAACGAACGCGAGGAAGAGGATCAGCGCCGCGCTGGTGACGAGTCGGCCGGTGCGGCCGATCCCCTCGACCACGGCGTCTTCGGTCGAACCGGTGCGGTCGTACGCCTCCCGCATCCTGCTGATGATGAACACCTGGTAATCCATCGAGATGCCGAAGAGAAACGCGAAGATGACGACCGGCAGCTCGACGTTGATCGCCTGCGTCGCCTCGATGCCCCAGATCGCCTCGGAGCCGAAGCCCTCCTGGTAGACGAGCACGATCAGCCCCCAGGCGGCCGCGACGGAGAGCAGGTTCAGGAGGACGGCTTTCAGCGGCAGGATCAGCGACCGGAAGGCGCGCGCGAGCAGGATGAAGGTGAGGATCGAGATCAGCGCGACCATCAACGGGAAGTTGCTGTAGACGGCGTCGAGGAAGTCGGCGCCCTGCGCCGCTTCGCCACCCACCGTCACCTCGGTCGGCAGCGCCTCCGCATCGTCGCGCAGGCGGTCGAGCGTCTCTCGGCCCGCCGGCGAGTTTCCATCCGCAGTCGGAATTGCGACGACGATCGCCGTGCCTTCGCGGCGCCAGTCGGCAGGTGCTGCTGCGCTGCGGACACCATCGACCTGCGCGAACGCCCGCGCCACGTCGGCGGGGTCGCCTGAGCGGACGAGCGCGTCGAAGGGCGACAGCGGCCCGGTGCCGATGTCAGAGTCCTCCAGGTTCTCGAGGCCGGCCAGTGCGGGCCCTTCCTTTGCGAGCGAGGCGGCGAGCGGGTTTCCGAGCTGGATGTTGGCGGCCGCGACCACCAGGGCCACCAGCACGGCGGTCGAGGCCACGGCTGTGGGCCAGCGGTGGCGCACGATCAGACCCGCCCAAGCCGACCAGCCACGACTTGCCTGCGCGTCGCGTCGGTTCCGAGGCCAGTCGAACTTCGGCCCGATTGTCGCCAACACGACCGGCAGCAGCGTCACGGCCACCGCGACGCTGACCAGGGCGATCAACATCCCGGCGATGCCGATGCTGCGCATGAACGGCACCGGCAGAACGAGCAGCGCGAGCAGCGAGATCGCCACGGTGGTGCCGCTGAAGACGACGGCGGTACCGGCGTGGGTCATCGCGTTTCGGACAGCCATCTCGTTCGTCACGTCCGGTCGCTGCCTCTCTTCCCGCCAACGCACCACAACGAGCAGTGCGTAATCGATCGCGATGCCGAGCCCGATCAAGGCGACGAGGAACTGGACGATCACCGAGACGTCGGTAACGCTCGCCAGCGGCCAGACCAGAAGGAAGGTCGTCGGGATCGCGACGAGTGCCATCAGCAACGGCACAAACGCCATGAGCGAACGGAAGACGAAGGCGAGGACCAGCAGCGCGCCCAGCGCGGCCACGAGAGTTCCCAGCAAGACGCCGACGCCGGCGCCCTCGATGTCCCCGGCGGAGGCGCGGAGTGCGTCGAGCCCCGTCACCTCGACCACGGATCCGCCGACGGTGACGCCCGCCAGCGCGGCTTGCGCGGCGCGGGCCTCGTCCAGCCCTGGGTCGACTCCACCCGTGAACGGGATGTAGACCAGAGCAAAGGTGGTGCGGCCATCGTCGGAGACGAAGGCCCGGTCGCCGGTCGAGGCAAAGGAGGCGCTCATCGACTCCGGCAACGCGGCCTCCACCTTCGCCACCGCCGCATCAAGCTCCTCGCGAACGCCGGGCGTGTCAACGGTCGTCCCTTGTGGGAGTGTGACCACGGGCACGATCGGCGCGACGTCGCCGCCGGCGCCGTAGATCTCGCTGAGCTCCTTGTTCGTCTCGAAGCCCTCGCGTCCGGGAACCTTGAACTGCTGCGACAGGGAGTCGGCCGCCGGCCCGATCGCGGCGAAGGCACCAACCGTGACGGCAATCCAGACTCCAACCACCAGCCGCTTGTGGCTAAGAACCCAACTCGTCAACGTCGTCATGGCGCTCCGTGATCTAGCTTGCGGACTCGAGCGGTTCGACAGCCTCGCATGATTGCTGCACTCCGGGCCGGAAGGCGTTCCTAGGCTCCTATTCGGGCTTGACGCGTGGGAAGCTGCTGAGCGTCCGTTCGCGCGGGCGGGCCATCAGGCCGACGCCGCGTTTCGCGGGATCGGCCTGCAAGGGCTGTCGCCTGGACACCCGCACCTGAGCCCTCAACGCCCCCCGAGCGTGTCGCGATCGCGTTCCTAGCAGCATCAGAGGATCGTCCGCAGACGCCTCGTCGACCCGGACGCGGTCCCAGACAACCTGTTCGGAGAGATCGCGGGGTTGCTCTACGCCGGGCTGCTGTGCCGAGCGGAGCAGTGCCAACGGTCACTTTCCCATGCGGAATACGTGGTTTTCGCCGAGCGTCAGAGCGTCCTGGCTCCGATGACCCCGCTGCTCCCTTCGCGTGAAAGCGGAAGCCGTCCGTCCTCAGCTCTTGTCCAGGCCCAGCCTGGCGTGCAGGCTGGAGATGGCGGATCGGACGGCGGGGTTCGAGAGCCAGCGCATCAGGAACCCATGAAAAGTCTCTCATAGGGGGTCTCGAAGCGACGACCGACGGACTTGATGGCGACGATGAACCTGTCGCTCTGCCGAGGGGGGCCGGGGGTATCCGTCCGTACCTCCAAGGCATGGGCCACCCAATTCGGGTAGTTGCCCACGTTGGACACGTAGTCGAAGACTTCGTGCAAAGGCCGATTGACCTCGACGCTTCCCTGGACACGCACAGCGCAGTGGCTCCTGTCCTCACGACCCCATTCGCGCGCGATGATCGCAAACACGCCGGTCTGGGGGCGGCTCCGCGCCGGCATTACGACAGGCCCGGGAGTCCGTCTGATTTGCCGCCGCTGCACTGGTCGGACGCGAATGGGTCGCGCTGAAACCTACGAGAGGTTGAACGTAAGCGAGTTCTCGGCCGCTGTGTACTTCGAGCGGAAGCCGTACTTGCCGATCTGGAAGTAGTAGGTCGCGCCCGCGTCGGCGAAGAAGCTCAGCGCCGACGTCAGACTGCCGCCGGAGTCGTCGTCGCACAAGAGCTCCACAGGCTTGTTGTCCCGCGAACCGCCTGTAAGGCGGTAGACGGCCAGCACGGTGTCGTAGTTGCTGCCCACCGTGTTCGCGTTGAGCGTTCCGGTGGACGTCGGCGTGAAGGCGTACCAGACCGTGCCACTGACGTCGGCGCAAGTCGGCTGAAGTTCGCCGCCGACCGTCGATCCGCGGGGATCTTGGGTGGCGGTGAAGGGCAGCGAACCGGCCACGGTCGCGTTCCGAAGCGCGTTGTTGGCCGGCGGCTTGGCTAGCGCCGGAGTGGCGATCAGCGCAAGCAACGATGCCGCTGTAGGGGCGGCAACTGCGATCCTCATACGGGTCATCCTGACCTCCTCGGGAGCACTGCGTTGCGCGAGTCTCTCACAATGGGCGGGACAGTTCCCAGGGACCTTCCGCTTGGTTGCTTAGTCGCTTCTGCTTTTCGCGCGCCGCAGCACTCAGGTAGCGCCGGCTCGCACGGAAAGCAGAAGCGCAGGTGTGGCGAGTACAGCGGGGACCGCCGCCCGGTCGCGCGAAATGGCAGTACCGCACTACTTGAGCACGAGGGCAAGGACGACGGCGATCACAAAGACGCTCTGGAGCGAGTGCACGATGATCCCCATCCACGCGCTCTGGAAGCGCCGCGTGGGATAGGCCTCGAGGAAGATGCCCTCCACCAAGGTTGCCGGAATGACCCACGGCACGTGCAGGTGATAGTCGACCCCCTTCTCGGACCTAGACCTCCGCAGGGTTGGAGGGATCGCGGCGCGACGGCGCTCCCGCGTGAAAGCGGAAGCCGTTCTAGCGCTTCTTGTCGAACCCGAGGTTCCGGTGCAGTCTGGAAATGCGGTCCCTGACCTCCTGGTCGTGAAGCCACGCTAGAACCGAACCCGCGTTCGGGTTCGAGTCCCGTCCCGTCAGGGACCTTGAGGAAGGTCCCGCTGTGGCGGGGGTTTTCTGGTTCTCGGGGCGGGCGCCGACCAAGCGCGGGTACCAGTCGGGTACCGATCTCTAGTCGCGTGCGCCGAGCTGCGCGTAGGCCAGGCCCAGCCACGATCCGTCGATTCTGTCGAAGTCGAAATGGCTGAGGTGGGTCGCCGCGAAGTAGTCGAACGTCATCGCCGAGACGTGGCGCCCGCTCTCGTCGTCCCGGTACTCGAACGTCCCGCCGGGCTCTCGGGAGATGTGCTTCTTGTCGTCGGCGACGAGCCATGTCGCGTCCGCGAGTAGGGCCGTGTGAACGACGGGATCGTCGTCGCGGTCGGGCGTGTAGTTGGGAATGTCGCCGACTTCGAAGTCGTTGGTGATATCGACGCAGGCGGCCTCGACCTGGCGCCGGAACAGCGGTATGTGCTCGGCGCGGACGTCGGGATTGAGCCGGGAGCCGATCTCGGCGAGCTTGCGCTCGTACTCGTCCAGCACGGGTCGCGATGCGACGAGGCCCAGGTCGTCTGGAGCTCCCGCCGGCAGTCGCTCGGCGACTCGCGCCCGGCCCGCCTCCGCTTCGGCCGCGAGCTCCTCGATCTGGCGACCGGCGAGCTCGCCTCCGAGCTCTGCTGCCTCATGGTGGAGGAACTCGATGTCCAGGCGCGCTTGGTCGGCGCGCGCGCTGAGAGCTCCATAGGCGAGGAGAAGCCAGAGCTTGCGGCGGCGTCCGCCGCTCGAGAGCAGGGCCGGCAGAACAACGCTCGTGTCGAGGACGATGAGGCGCACCGGCTGAATCTAGGGCGCAGCCGGGACGACGGCCTTGCGTGCTAGCCGTTGGTGCGGTCAAGCTCTTCAAAGACGTCGGCTTCGTCGATCGCGCCGAAGCGCTCGTCGAGAGCCTCGAGCTCCGTGCGGAGGTCGTAGGTCCCGCTCAGGGAGGCCAAGAGACCCGAGAGAGGAAGGCGGTACTCGCCGCCAGGCAGGCGAAGGTAGGGGACCTTGTCGGCCTCGATCCAGTTCGTGACCGTACGCTGGGTCACGTTGAGAAGGGCGGCCGCCTCCTTGGTCGAGATGAGCTTCGGTTGTGAGCCGATCGCCGGCATGGCGTCTGTCCTTCCAATGCCTATATGGGACGCAATATACACCGATCTTCGACAGATTCCGGCTTTTCTTGAGATTCCGCGTAAGGAGCTGCGTTGCCAGGCAACCTGGCACCGCAAAAAAACGGCGGAAAACTTCTAGTGACCTGCTACGGTTGTGGCCATGGCAACCCGCGAGCGAACTAAGACCAATCGGGCAGCCGCGAAGGCCGGCACGAGGCGCGGCGCTCCGAAACCGCCGGCGCGAAGGCCATCCGTCGCTAGGGAGTGGGATGAGGTCGAGCGCACGCTCGACATGTTCGAGCGTCTACTGTCGATCGCCGAGCACGAGTCGCGGTTGGACACTAGCTCCGGGGCTGCTGCTGCCCTCAAGGAGCTGGCATGGGACCACGTGCGCGACGCCACGCCCATCCGCGTCAGTCACGCCGAGAACATTCTCGGCGTGTCGAATCAGACAGTTCGCTCGTGGATCGACCTGGGCATCCTCGATGGCCTCCAGGGGTCGCCGCGGCGCGTAGGGCTTGAAAGCGTGGTCAGGGCAAAGCGCATCGCTGACGAACTGCGCGAGCAAGGCCGCGACCGGGATCTCATGAGCGCCGTCCTCAGCCGGCTCGAAGCCCTCGGACTCGAGCAGGACAAGGAATTCCGCAAGTCCGTCGGACAGATGCGCCGGCGGGAACGGCGGCCGCGTCCCTACTGAACGTGCGGAACTTCGTGGTCTGGTCGACGGCGGTCGCCGACCGCCAGCTACGCGCCCTTCGCGGCCAGACGCGGAGGAACGCCAAGCTGGCGATGGACCGGCTGGAGCGGAACGGCTGCGAGCTGCCGACTACCGCCTCGAAGGCGACGAGGTCGAGCGCTTCTGCGTCATCGACCTCGGCCGGGACTGGCGAATGATCGTGGCGTTCCCGCAGGGCGCCGAGGTGGCAGTGGTACTCGTCGGCCGTCATATCGAGAGACGGCCAGAGATCAACGTATATCGCCGCCTGTACGAGATGCTCGGCATCGAGCTCCCGACAGTCGCTCAGCGGGTCGGGCACCCACCCTGTTGCCCGACCGGGGAGGCGCCTGTAGACCGCGACCTCGTCGACCGGGTCATTGCACGCGAACGCGAGTTGCGTCGCGGCAGGTGACGCAGCTCGCGGGTTCGAGTCCCGTCGCTCACCCTCCGCCGAACGCCACGCGCAGCGCGGGCGTTCAGGCTCCTCGGGCCTCGTCTCGGTGGCCGCCGTCGGTCGCCGAACCTCGTTCACGCGGCTGAACGCGGGTCGTGCGGCCGGGTTGCGCAGCCCTATGCGGGGGTGGGAGGGTGAGCCGACAACTTCCAGTCAGGAGAGTGCCGATGCCCAAGTTCCTGTTCGAGGCCTCCTACACCCTGGAGGGCGTCAAGGGCGTCCAGGGTGCCGGTGGAACAAGTAGGCGCGACGCGGTGGCCAAGGTCGCCGAGAGCGTCGGGGGACGACTCGAGAGCTTCCACTTCGCCTTTGGCGATCGCGATGCCTACGTGCTCGTCGAGCTGCCCGACAACGAGAGCGCCGCGGCCGTAGCGCTCACGGTCAACGGGACCGGAGCGGCCACGGTGAGGACCGTGGTGCTCCTGACGCCGGAAGAGGTCGACGCGGCCGCGAAGCGCTCGGTCGACTACCGCCCGCCCGGCGGCTGACGTCCACCGGCGTGGGCGCGCTGCCGGTGGCCGCCCCGTAGCGTGGTCGGCTGAGGGGACCCACACCGCCGAAGGAGGCCACGATGCAGTCGCCGCCGATCGTCAGCCCGCAGGAGTGGAGACGCTCCCGCGAGGCCCTGCTCGCCAAGGAGAAGGCGGCCACCCGCGCCCGCGACGCCCTGGCCGCCGAGCGCCGGCGCCAGCCGATGACGGAGTTCTCCGCCGAGCACGCCTTCGAGGGCCCCGGCGGCGTCCTGACCCTGCGAGACCTCTTCGAGGGGCGCCGCCAGCTGATCGTCTACCACTTCTGGCTGCCGCCGGACGGCGAGCCGTGCAGCGGCTGCTCGATGTTCGCCGACCAGGTCGGCCACCTCGCGCACATCAACGCGCGCGACACCACCTTCGCGCTCGTCTCGCGCGCGCCGCAGCCGCAGATCGAGCGGCTCAAGCGCCGGATGGGCTGGTCGTTCCCGTGGTACACGCCGGTCGGCGAGGGCTTCCAGGAGGCGTGCGGGACCACCGAGTACTTCGCGCTCGATGTCTTCCTGCACGACGGCGAGCGCGTGTTCCTCACCTACGAGACCCGGGGCCGCGGCGTCGAGGCGCTCGGCAGCGTCTGGACGTTCCTGGACCTCACGCCCCTCGGGCGCCAGGAGGAGTGGGAGGACACGCCGCCCGGGCGCCCCCAGTCGCCGCCCTACCGCTGGTGGCGCCTGCACGACGAGTACGAGCGGGGCTAGGCTGGACAGCGATGGAGCGCGTCGCCTCCGCCGACG
>Ga0299907_10000218_pt1 | contig 25652 bp, 22 predicted proteins | sample RVTome_16_FD_198680 | JGI IMG/M metagenome (GOLD analysis project Ga0299907, IMG submission 198680) | Soil microbial communities from uranium-contaminated site in the Upper Colorado River Basin, Wyoming, United States - RVT152D67 (version 2) ...
TCTCGATGAGACGTTGGTTGTCTCTCTGATGCAATCCGATCGAAGGCTCGTCGAGGATGTAGAGGACACCGACGAGACCGGAGCCGATCTGGGTGGCGAGTCTGATCCGCTGCGCCTCCCCACCGGCGAGGGTGGCCGCGGATCGCGAGAGCGTCAGATAGTCGAGACCGACGTCGAGGAGGAATTTTATCCGGGAGCTCACCTCCTTGAGCACCCTTTCGGCGATGTGGGCGTCACGCTCGCTGAGCCCCAGCGTGTCGAAGAAGTCGTACGCCTTCCCCAGGCTGAGGTCGGAGACCTCGGCGATGTTCCGGCCTTCGATGGTGACTGCCAGCGAGATGGGATTGAGCCGGCCACCGTTGCATGCGTCACACGGCACCTCGGCCATGTATTCCTGGTAGTACTCCCGGGCGGAGTCCGACTCGGCCGACTCATGCCGTCGGTTGAGGAAGGGGATGGCTCCCTCGAAGGTGGCGTCCCACCTGCGTTTCCTACCGAACCGGTTGACGTATTCCACAGTGATCTTCTCATCACCCAAGCCGTAGAGGATCTTCTCCCTGATGTCCTCCGGGAGGTCTTGCCACGGTGTCTCCATGGAGAAGCCGAGGACCTTGGCCATCCCGCCGAGCAACCGGTGGTAGTAACGCATCCGGTTGGACGACCACATGGCGATGGCTCCTTCGCCGAGAGAGAGCTCCGGGTCGGCGATGACCAGCTCGGGGTCGACCTGGTATCGGGTGCCGATGCCCGAGCATTCCGGGCAGGCGCCGTAGGGGCTGTTGAATGAGAAGTTACGGGGTTGGAGGTCCTCGAAGCTGAGCCCGCATTTGGAGCAGGCGAGATGCTGGGAGAAGGTGAGGGTGGATCCGTCGACGATCTCGATGTCGGCCACACCTTCGGCCAATGACAGCGCGGTCTCCAACGACTGGGTGAGACGCTGCTCCATCCCCTCTTTGCGCACCAGACGGTCGACGATGACCTCGATGGTGTGCTGGTAGTAGCGGTCGAGACGAATCTCCTCGGTCAGCTCTCGCACCTCACCGTCGATGCGGGCCCGGGCGAAGCCCTCTTTGGCCAGATCCGCCAGCAACGTCTCGTATTCGCCTTTACGGCCCCGCACCACTGGAGCGAGGACCTGGAACCGGGTTCCCTCGTCCAGTTCGAGGATGCGGTCGACGATCTGCTGTGGAGTCTGGCGCTCCACGACCGTCCCGTCGTTGGGACAGTGGGCGATCCCGATGCGGGCGTAGAGGAGACGGAGATAGTCGTGGACCTCGGTGACCGTCCCCACCGTGGAGCGGGGGTTCCGTGAAGCCGTCTTCTGGTCGATGGAGATCGCCGGGGACAACCCGTCGATGAAGTCGACGTCGGGTTTGTCCATCTGCCCCAGGAACTGACGGGCGTACGCCGACAGCGACTCCACATAGCGTCGCTGACCCTCGGCGTAGATGGTGTCGAAGGCGAGCGAGGACTTACCGGATCCGGAGAGGCCGGTGAAGACGATCAGTTTCTCGCGGGGCAGCTCGACCGTGAGGTTCTTGAGGTTGTGCTCGCGGGCGCCCCTGATGAGTATCGAGTCGGTGGACAAGGCCCTGCCTGGTGGGTTGAGTTACGACAGTGTAATACGCGAGTCGGTCGAACACGTGTTCGCTGGCGCGGAACCACCCGAATCTATCCGTTGCTTTTGCCGCTCACAATCCTCATCAGCTGGCTGTCCAACTCAGAGTCCTGCTGTGCAATCGTCGGAAGGACCTGATCGAGTTTGCCCCAGAAATCAGACGCATCGCGTTGGAGCGTGTCTGCCTGACGCGCCACTAGGTCGGGATCGAACCGGTAGGCGTCATGGACGTATTCGGCAAGGCCTAGGTCGCAGTATGCGCCCCACCCCTTCCTGTCGTAGCTCAGGTGGATGGCGGGCCAGCCAAGCAGCAGGGCCTGGAGCGCACCGTGGAGGCGGACCGAAACGACAACGCCGCCGGGTAATCGGCTCGCAACGGCGTCCAGGCTTCCACTGACCTCGACACCCAAGTATTCATAAAACAAGGCATCGGATTTGGGACCGACGTCCGCTTGCAGGGCGAAATGCGGTGCTTTGAGGCGCTCAAGGAGCCCTCCAAAACGACGCTCATAATCAGCGCCCGACCTCAGTCTCCGTCCTATGACTATCGAATGGGCCCCGCTGCCCCGTGTCGTCTCCCGTGAGATCCGTCGCGGTAATTCGAGGATTGCCAGGTCAGGAAATCGCCGGACGTTAGGCCGAGACCCGAGTTCCCTAAGCGACTCGTCGTCTCTGACTGCCACGAGGTGCACCCCCTGCAGGTGCTTGCGGATCAACGCTCCAATAGGCCCTCGCAGCGGTCCAATACTCTGCGGCAAATAGACAGTAGGTGCCCCGGACCTGACGGCCAGCTCGAGTTGGCCCACGTGATTGAGCCAGCAACCAATGCTCTCTACAAGACCAGATGTGTGGAGGTAGCCCCCACCCACCGCCACAACACCGTCAGCCTGTGTGAATAACTGTCCGAGAGGACTTCCCCGAAGGTTGGTCCTGTGTATCGCAGCCTTGACGACACCAAGAGAAATAGTGCTATGCGGCTCACCGGGGACTCCGACGACTTGAGGACCATTGTTAAAGGACTCCGGATCCAGGGCAGCAATGATCATTGATCCTTTGTCGTAACCGAGTCGAGCCAGGCGCTCGATCGTCAGATCAACGAGCAAGGCGTCACCGGCATTCAATCGACTGAAGGCATGAATGACGAGGATCAATGCTCCGTACCCTGCGCCGCCTCTTCGAGAAAGCCAATGTAAGCATTGGCAATTCTCGAGGCATCCAACTGGTCGATAACTTGAGCGCGGGTCGCGTCAGCGCGCTCGTCCATCTCTTCTTGATGATCCATCGCGAACCGCATGGCATCGGCGAGTTCATTGGGGTCACCCGGTGAGACCAGGCTGACCATCGTGTCGTCGACAATGTCCACGATTCCTCCGAGCCGGCTGGCGATCACCGGAGTACCCAAGGCCACCGCCTCGGCGAGAACGACAGGTGTCCCGTCCTGATCGCCCGACGCGGCGACTACCGATGGAATCAGGGCAGCATTCGCCGTCCGGAGAAATTCGCGGGCCAACCGAGCTGGTTGGGTTCCTTCGAACTGAACCCTGCTCGAGATGCCGAGCTCGCTCGCGAGCTCTTCCAACTTCCCTCGATCAGGGCCATCGCCGACAACCGTCAAATGAGCACCGGGGATTTGGGCGAGAGCTTCGAGGGCAACAGCGAGCCCTTTCTTCTCTGCAAGCCGACCGACAAACACAAAGTGGCCAGTGAGACGTTGTCGAAGTTCGGAAGGGAGAGCCCAGGAGTCGAGATCGATACCCATTGGGAGAGCCGTTCGAGGATCGAGGCCGAGGATTGATGCGATTTCTCGGCTCACCGGTATCACACGATGGGCACGTCTGATTACCCGTTCACGCAACCATCTGGTGACAGGACCCTTCAAGGCATAGGCGTCAGCACCGTGCACAGTGACGATGTAAGGAGTCCGAGTCGCGATGGAAGCCAGCCAGGCCGATAGTCCGCCTGGGAGCAGCCAATGCGCATGAATGACGTCAGGTCGCAGGTCACGGCAATAGCGAAACGTGTGCCACACAAAGGACACGACGAGTGAAACCGCTTCAAACAGCTTCCAAGGGTGTCGTCTGAGCTCGGGAAGGATCGCATCTGCCGCCAGAGACTCGAACCGCTTGGGGAAATATGGGAAACGCCTAATCTCGACCGCATCCACTCGACTTACGGCGAGCTTGACTCTGGGAGCAAGGATCATGACCACCGCTGAGTCAGCCAGCTTTAACGAAAGCGTCAGCACAAATTCAGGCGTGCCGTCTCCGGGGCGTGCCGGCAGCGTCGAAGTAAGGACCAATATCCTGAGAGCCCCAGCGTCCATTTAAGCTTTTCGAAGCTTCATGACATATGTCGGACTGATTCGAGCGAACAGACGCAACATCCAATCCGACACGCGACTTGTGAGAGGGGAGTCCGGCAGGGATTGCCGGATTGCTTCGGCTGTCAAGTCCTCGAAAGTCAGGTGGGCATTCGCTGCCATTTGGGTCAATTCCGCCCGACCAAGGAGTCGACAGTCGTAATGCGCAGCGCGCTTGGCCGTCCGAACGTAAGCGTGCTGGGCGGCGACCGGGAGCCAGGACAAGAATGGCAGCGCGAAATGCGGTTCCCAGATCCACCAGCGGTTGGGAGTAGCCAGATAACAGAAACCATCCCGACGCAGAACACGTGCAATTTCTCGCAAGTGGGCAAGTTGATCCTGAGCAGATCCCACGTGCTCGATGACGTGGTTTGACACGACGATGTCCATCGAGTCGGAGCAAACAGGGACCTCGGTCCCATCCACTTGAATGAACTCGAAGCCGTCTTTAGTGATCAATCTCTCTACGACGTCCACACCCCATACGGCACCGTCGGGCCTTGTCAGCTTGGCCAGGGCAGCCGTAATCACTCCGTTACCACAACCAATTTCGAGGATGCGCCGCCCTCGAAGCTGCTCCTGCCCTCCGATCAAAGCGATGATCTGACGCGCCTTCCCAGCACGAGACTGTTCGTCGGCGCTCTTTCGCGGTTCGTACCCTTCCGGGACATTCGCGCTCACTCGATCGCCTCGCTCTGGGGTGGAAGCTGCCGGCTGTTCCTCTCCTGGGTGGCTGCGACGACGATAGTTATGAGCCCTAACGCGATCATGGCCGCAATCCTGTCCAACACCGACCCGGCCAGCCCAAGGGCTGGCTGTATCGATACCAACGGCGCCAATAGCCCAGCCACAAGTTCTCGAATGCCAAGGCCAGCTGGAACAATCCCGACGGCCGCGGCCACTGAAACGGACAAAGCGAGCACGACCGACTGAGATGCGGTCGCTCGGACATCTAAGGCCAACAGTGCCACATGAAACCGCAGTGCGGTTGCTACCACGAAGGCGACCTCTACGGCCACAATGGCGGAGACAATCGTCCAACGAGCCTTGGCATCCGACGATCGCGACAGATACCAGAGCGTGACAGCTCCGAGGGCACCACCAAATATCATAAGAGCAAGACCTGGGAACTGTGAGTCGGCGACCCAGACGACGAGGCCGGCAACGGCAGCGGCCAAAGCGACCCGGAGGATCCCCGTTGCTACAGCAACAGACCCGGCTCGGCGCAGCTTGGAACCCCGCCGCGCCATTGCTCCGACACGGACCATTACCGCGCCGGGGATCGGAAGGTTGTTCGCAGCCGAGCCATACAAACCAACACGAAATGACTCGGCCAACGTGAAGTTCAATGAGAGGAGATGCGCCCCGAGATGGAATTCCAGCCCGTTGAGGATTGCCGTTGCCGGCACGAGTACCACAGCCGTCCAGGCGAGCCGTGTCCAGTGAACTGAACCTGCATCGTATGGGAAAGCTGCAATGGCGACGACAATCACTCCGATAAAGATCGCAGCCGCCAACCAAGTTGCGAGTGGTGTACGAACGGAAACACGGCGCTCAGAAAGCCTACGAACCAAACCGTCGAACCAGGACGGAGCGCGTCCGGGTTGTCGTATACCGTCCCCGCCGTTACCGGGATGGCTGGGAGACACGGGTTCGTTCACCGAGTGGTGGCCGGTATCACATCGTGCCGACGCTTATTCAACTGAACCAACAAGTCGGCTATGAGGCCGACGCCTGCTAGGGCAAAGGCCACGCCGAGTAGAACGATCGTGTTGGTTCCGACGCGGAAGCTCTTATCGATGAGATCGTAGAGCAGTTTCCCCACCCCGATGAGAGTCAAATACCCAGCCATAGGCCCAAAAAAACGGATTGGGTCATGCATCAGAACCATCCGAACCACTTGGAGCAAGTAGCGCTGGGTGTCCTTGCGCCAATGGAATTTGGAGACCCCCGAGCGTGCGGCGTAGTCGATCGGAACAAAGTTGATCGAATAGCCATTAGACAGGAAGGCGAGAGTGATGGTGGTCACGCACGAGAAGCCTCTCGGCAGGAGGTAGAGAAACTGATCTGCCACCTCTCGTCGAAATGCCCTGAATCCGGAGTTCAGATCCGGAATGTCGCACCGGGCGAGATACGATGCCAACCTGCGGATCACCCATTTTGCTGGAGCGCGTAACACGCGCATGCTCCCTTGCTCAGAGGTTCGAGCGCCTACCACCTGGTCATAGCCGTCAAGCGCCGACACGAGTTCCGGAATCCGATCATTGGGATAAGTCATGTCGACGTCGGTCCAGACAACGACGTTGCCTGCTGCGGACATGGTGCCGTACTTTCGAGCCGAACCAGCACCGCGGTTGGTGGCGAAGCGGATGACCCTCACTCCTTCCAACGACTGCACCAGCTCTCCTGAACCGTCCGTGGACCCGTCGTCGACAATGATGATCTCATGAGTCAAGTCTGACTCTGCCAAGGACTTCTGGATGCGTGTTACTTCTTCTTCGAGATGTTCTATTTCGTTGTATACGGGGAGTACGACTGAAACGTCCAGGCGGCTTGCCATGATCGAAGCATCGACAGTAGTCGATCGATGATTGAGTTCTATCGATCGCCTCCCGAGCATTTCTCCGGGGCACTACGGACATCTAGATGCGTGGATCAGAGGCACTCGGCTGTGAGCAAGCGTCGCTTGTGTGACCTCACCAGGAGCATCAAGGCAGACACAATAATCACGATATGGACCAACCATCCCAGCTCACCCGCGGTGAGCGTGAGGAGTGTCGGGGCAGCCTCCCCATTAAGCAGCCGCTGAAGCCATGTGTTGAGCCCGTCGGCCGTATCCCGTCGAAGGAGGGGTTCGGTGACAGTAGCCGAGGACATCGTCAGGACACTTACGCCAGCAGTGAATGCAGTAAACCGCGGCCAGCGTACCCACGCTTGCGCCACAGGGACGACCAGGAACGGCAGTGCAAGGCTCATGTACCTGGGACCCGGAGAAGCCCCACCCCACGGATTACCCCAAAGAATCGGGACCATGAGATATATGGCAAACATAGCTATGGCCATCACAACGTCGTCCTGTTTGCCACGTTTAAGGGAGGTCGAAATGGCCGCCACAACTGCAACTATCACGATCGGGGTTGCCACGAGAAGCCCCCTCCCGTCCATCAACAGCCTTGTCAAGTTCTCTAGCGTTGCCGAGGAGAACATGAAGAAAACGGAACGGCTCGTACTAGCTACTTCATGAAACGCGCTGTATTGATAGGACAATGTGAGGGGGTCTCCGAACGCGACCTTGTTGTACGCGGCCAGAGCCAGGGCCGCGGGCAGGCCACCTGCCAACCAGGCCATCGCCAGCATGCGATGCCTCCAAACTGAGTAGACAGCTAGAACTGCCACGCCGAGAGCAGCGGTGTATTCCACCCCAACGGCCAAGCCTGCCAAGGCTCCGCTTCCAACCAAGGACCAGAATCCCGGGCGTCCAGAGAGAAACATGAAAGCCCCATACAGCAAGGCAGCGGCAAGAACGTGACCGAACAACAGCGCCGAGAATGGAAGCAGGAGCGTTCCGGCGAACGTCGACCACGTGGCGAGCAAGGATCCGCGACATCTCAGACTGCTGGTGCGTCGATACATCATCACGGCGAGCGCGGCTCCGGGGAGAGCCGCAGACCAAAAAGTGATCCACCACAGACCGAGGTTTGCATTCACCCGTAGCACGGTTGCGTCCTCGACTCCTATTGCTTTGCCGACCGCAAAGAACGGAACGGCCATGAATGGCTGGCCAGGAGCTTTGTCGGAGTAGATGTGGTCTTCCCGAATCGCACGATCCCGCCCCAGGACATGGGAGTAGTCGTCCAGCACGACGGTTCTCTGTTCCACGATCGCGGCTGTCAGCGTGTATCGAGACGCCTGTTGAGCACGATATGGATGAACGAATATGCCTACGAGAAGAAGAACGGTGACAGCCAACAGCCATTCTGTCCGCGTCAGTCCCAGCCAAGCGGGTTCGACACTCTTCGCATGCCTCATCGTTCCATCCTGACCCGAGCCATCGATCACCTCTAAGGCCCAGCGAATAGGAAATCTCGTTCAGCTCGAAGCTGGAGAGCCGATTTCAACGGATGGAAAAGGCTGAGCGAGCTCGATCCAACTCGAGCCAACCATTTAGTTGCAGCCATCCCTGACTTCTCGAGCGAAACATCAAGATGCAAGAAACAGGACCCCCGACGTCGTGAACTACATTCGACCCAGTGCGGCCCGCACTTAACAACTCTTGGCTTAAACGCCTGATCATCGCGGGAGCGATTGTGGCACCGGTGGCCTATTCCTTCGTGATCAATTATGGGGAGATCGACAATCCCCCAGCTTGGGACTCCGCGGTAACAGTGGGCCCGGCGGCGTTGACAATCGTCGATCTCGACTTCGACGTTTGGGCAGTAGCCCAACTGCCATCCTCCCCCGAAGGCGGTCCTAGCACACACGCAACGTCGATCTACACGATCGCCCTTGCCATCCTCATATCGGCGATTGGTGCCTCCACCGCATTTTCTGTCGCCCACCTAATCTCAATTGCGCTGATTGGACTGCTCACTGGCGCTGCATATTTGCTCGCCAGGGAACGTGCCTCGGTTCCGGTCAGCGCACTAGTGGCCATGACTACCGGAGCACTTCCTGTCGTGGTCCAGCAAGCGGCAGACGTCTATCTCGACCTCCCGCTTGCCGTCGTCACCACTTTGGCATGTTGGACAGCATCCCGCCGCCGATTCTGGTGGACGTTCGGCTTGGCACTTGTCGGTGTGGCCATCAAGACATCTGGGGTGTTTTTGCTGCCCCTGCTGCTAATCGCGAAACCCGTTGGCCGGTCCCTCCCGCGGCACCTCCTGTATGCGGTGCCTGCTGGTCTCGTAGCCAGTGTCCCGTTCCTTCTGAGCCTGGCTACGACTCACAGATTCTCATACTCGACCAATCCGTTCACGGACCCAATTCTGATTCGCTCATCGGCGTCTCTGCTGGTGCTGACTGTTGACGTTTTCCTTGTTCTCGCGCTCTACGTCTTGATCGTGTATGGACGTGCGAGATCGGGTGGGCTCGACCGGCCGTCCCAAGCCAGCATCATCGTGGTCGTGACCTTCTTCTTGGTACATGTGGCAACGATCCTGCTCAGCGGGACCATTGCGATCCTCCCCCGTTACTACATCGCGATTCTCCCCGCAGTGCTGGCGGCTCTGGTACCTCCCTCACCCGAGCGGGGTCCCGGTCTCGAGCCCGAGCCCGAGCCTCAGCATCGTCGTTATCGCGTTGGAGTCGGTCTTGTGATCGTCCTCGCCGTTTTTTCGATCCTCAATGTCCGCGGCGACTTTTATCCCCTTCCAGATCATGATTTCTATGTGGCTGCGGAGCGTTCGACAAGAGCTCAGGACTTGCTCGAACTCCACGTAATTGGAACCCGTGAGCTCGTCGCCACCGACCTACCGCTCCTCGTGGAGCGACAGGTGTTCTTCCGCCTGGAGTACCCGGGGATGGGCTACGTAGACGAAACACCTGACAACATCACACCCGTATTCATCGAATCTGACACTGCACTGCCGGACACGTTCGCCATGCTCATCGAGCGTCGATTCACCAACCCACTGGTCGAGATTGAAGAGGCTGCTTTAGATCTCGGCTATGAGCTCGACTACCAGGATTTCAGTGTCGGGCCGTATGAGTCACAGCTAGTCGTTGCCTCGCGGTGAGGAACCGGCCACCGACGAAGAACCAATCGTCAGCTGAACCAGGCAGCCGATGACACCGATGCAAAGTCCGCCGAAAAGCAGTGTTGGGCCACCCGGCATGAATGCGGCTCCAATGGCGACGACAGCCGCGGTTCCCCATGAGCGCACGACCAACCCCCGCTGACCATCTGAGAGCACCGAAAGTGTTCGGAGAATCGATGAGCCCACCACAACCACCAGGGCGCAAAGAATTGCGTAATCAATTGGTTGAATGATGTCGGTTCGCCCAAGCATGACCTCAGATATCAGATTTCCACCCAGAAGCCCGAACGCAGCCGCTGCGAGCATTCCAGCGACGCTGAGGACCGCGATTCGTCGACCGTCGGCGAGCCAAGCACCCACGATCCCCTGGCTCTTCGCAAAAGAATGTGCGGTGAGAACCGGACCGAGACCAAGAAGAAATTGATAGGGGGCACGGAGATAGGTAAGGACAAGGAAGACTCCGGCCACGACAGCGGCGTCCTCGCCACGCAGCGCGAGGACCGATGGGGGCAACACCAAGGAAGCGTGAGCCACGAGTCCGGCCAATGCTCCCGCCGCGCCTGAGGAGAGTTGGCGGCCAACATCTGCCTTTCTCTCGATTCTGACACTCGATAGCCCGATCAGAGCCACGGCGAATCCTGCGAGAAGAGCAAGGGCAAGCAGTTGGGGACTTGCCGCCGTCCACGCCAGACCAATGGCCAAGCCGAACCTCACCAGGTTCTCCCCCGCGATAACGAACGCAAGTCGACGCCGCTCGTCCATCGCAGCCAGCGTTCCCCGTGCTACTCCAGTCAGTAGGGATCCGGCTGGGATCAAGGCGGACACGACAGGCCAGAAGAGACTCGTTGAACCGAAAAGGGGCAAGCGCCAGACGAATGTCGCCACGAATGCGACGCCGATGCCGACTAAAGCGAGCCTCGTATGGCGCACTGAGAACGGCCCACGACCCTGAAACAGTCGGTCAACGGTCTCGATCTGGGCACCGAAACCGACCGTTGCGGCTGATACCGACCAAACCGTCCAAATATGAGCCATCGGAGCGAACCCGGCAAGACCGACTGAGAACCGCCCGACCGTGAGGAAGCCCAAGGCTCCAAGACCAGCCAGCAGGCTGGCCAGTGCCGACCATGACAAAGCCTTGATCCCGGTGCCTGCGGTTAGTGGGATTACGGGTTGATCGTCACGCCAGCCCGATGGGCCGGTCACACGGTTCTTTCGACGATCGGTATCGGGCGGAGGCCAGCCACCCATTTCCATAGGTCCGCCGTCGCAGGATCGAGCGTCGGCCGCTTCTCGGGACTTGTCTTCGCCATTCCAGGGGAGTAGGTGGTGTGAAAGCGACGCACTGCGTCGTCGGTGTCGATATCGAGACCAAGAGCACCCACGAGCATGTCCAACTCGGTCCTTGGACTAGCCAATAAAGAATCCAAGTCGACAATCACCACCTTGTCAGGCAGCCTCGACCTCAGAGCTCGCATGTGGTAACGCCAGAATCGGAGTCCGAGCTTCATCGGGATGTGTTGCCTTCGACGAAGCGAATCGGCGACATCGAAAGGATGGCGGATGCAGACGACCACGGAGTCGATGTCGACGACATCTGCCCAGGCTCCCCAGGTCAGGCATAGTCTGGGATCCTTTATGGCTCCGTCTTGGGTCTGATCCCTGATCGATAGCATCACGTCGGCGTAACGTCGTCCGCGGGCCAGGATCTTGTCTAGCTCAGGCTCCGACAGGTAGACCACCTGCCCGACCAATGCGCCGAGCCGTGAACTCGTCCGCCCAAGACCGGCGATCATGCGACTGTTCACGTCCATGACGTCACGACGTTCGAAGTACCCGCGGGCGTTCCACTGATCTGCGGCGTAGAACGCGGCGTGGTCACCGAACGGCACCCCGAGTGCTTCCATGGTCATCGCCACCAGCGAAGTACCAGATCGGTGCATCCCGGTCACGAGAATCATCGTCGACCCACATGACGCACCTGCGAGGGAAGTGAATCGGTCTCTGCCGAGTGTTCTTCGCGCACAACGTAGAGAGGCCGACGTTTGGTCTCCACGTAGACCCGGCCCAGGTACTCACCGAGGATGCCGATGGCAAAAAGCTGAATTCCCCCAAGAGCGAGAATTGTCACCATGATCGCCGCGAAGCCTTCGAACGCTCGGCCGGGATCGATGAGCCGGGCGATGATGATCCACGCTCCGTAGAGAAGTGCCCCAATGGTCGTGATGGCCCCAATTTGAGAGGCGAGTCGGAGTGGCTTGTCAGTGAAACTCGTCAATCCGTCAAGTGAGAGCTTCAGAAGAGATCTAAAGGTGTATTTGCGATCGCCGGCATAGCGAGATTCCCGGACAAATGGGACTGCTTCCTGGGTGAAGCCCAGCCAGGCGACCAAGCCCCGGATATACCGGCTGGATTCACGAAGATCGACCAATTGGTCCACTACCCGCCGCGACATGAGTCGGAAGTCCCCGGTGTCCACTGGTATGTCGACGTCCGAGAGCCAACGCTGAATCCGATAGTGAACGGACGCCGCGACGCGCTTGTAGAAGACCTCACCCTGGCGGCGTTCCCGCACCGCATACACGACGTCGACTCCGTCACGCCAACGCTCGACCATCTTCGGAATCAACTCGGGTGGATCCTGGAGATCACCATCGATCACCACCACCGCGTCGCCGGTGGAACGATCGATTCCAGCCGTGATTGCGGCCTGATGTCCGAAGTTGCGAGAAAGTTCGAGAACGCGGATCGTCGGATCCGAGGCGGCCATCTTCGTGAGCAAAGCCGTCGTCCCGTCGGTGCTGCCGTCGTCGACGACTATCAACTCGAGCGACAAGGTCGGGGTTATGTCCGCCACCGTTGCCTTGATGCGAGACACCAGCTCGGGGACGGTCTCCACCTCGTTGTAGACCGGAGTGACAACGGAGAGGGCCGTTTGGATTTCCCGGTCAGCTGGTTGGCTCGGCATAGACAATCCGATCGACGTACTCGCTATGAACTTGAGCTATTCAACGCTTCCCGCCAGACACGATTCGCCCCTTGGGCATGATCTCGATCGTGGGCAAGTAAAAATTGCGACCAAGTCGGATTCTGATGTCGTTGCTCATCTCGCTTCACCTCGATTACACCATGTTCGCAGCGGCTAGTCGACGAATCGACACGAGTGGCACATCATCAAGAGCGCGGCTTACGGTTCCTAAATCTGACCGGCGGTATTCCTGCTTCCGCTACCCCTCAGATGATGAGTGTCGACGAACTTGAACTTGAGTATCAACCACACCGCCTGGACTCCGTCCCTCCAGGTTATGTGCTTACCCTCCGCGTAGGTCCTCCCGTGATAGCTGATCGGAACTTCGTATATCTTCGCCCCCGCCTTTGCGAGACGCGCGGTCAGTTCAGGCTCAAAGCCGAAGCGATCTGATGTGAGTCGGAGACTCTGCAGAAGATCGACATTGACGGCCTTGTAGCAGGTCTCCATGTCGGTGAGATTCAGGTCGGTCAGCATGTTCGACAACGTGGTCAGCACCCGGTTACCCAGGGAGTGCCAGAAGTAGAGAACGCGCCGCTCTTCGCTGGCAGCGAATCGCGAGCCGAACACTGCATCCGCTTTGCCCTCGATCAGTGGCGACAGGACCCTGAGGTAGTCATTGGGGTCGTATTCCAGATCAGCGTCTTGCACGATGGCGATATCGCCCGTTGCCTTGTCGATAGCCGTCCTCAGGGCTCGCCCCTTGCCCATATTGTGAGGTTGTTTGAAGACTCGAACTCGCTCATCCCCTGAAGCAAGCTCATCCAAGATGTCACGAGAGCCATCTGTGGAGCCGTCGTCGACGCATATCAGCTCGATCTCCATGTCTATCGGCGCAGAGAGGACGCGGTCGACGATTGTCTTGAGAGTTGAGATCTCGTTGTAAACCGGCATTAGCACCGAGAGCTTCTTGGATGTCATTTCAGGGTCTGAGGCTAACCTGTCGGCGGTCGTCTCATCAGGTCCCCTCCAAACACCTTCCTCACCGACTGTCGGGCAAGATGAGGCTATGTCCTGCCTGATACCCGCATAACGTGAGGATCGTGTGAAAAGAGGCTTGATAGCCACAGCCGCCTTTGCCGCGCTACCGATCGCGAGACTCGTGGCAAACAATCCAAGCGAGGCTCTCCCTATCGGTCGCTACGCCGTCTATTGGGTTCTAGCAGTCGGCGTCGTTGCTGTCGCATTGCTCCTTGTAGAGCGTGCAAACCCGGCATCCGCAGACCGCATTGCCATTGCCACTGCTCTGAGTGTGTTCGCAATGGGCTACCTGGCTGTCGCCCTGCAGTCGGCGCTGCACATTCCTGCGATTCTCGCCTTCGACGCATCGGTCTGGTTGGGGGTGGCCCTGGTGTTGGTCGCAACCCTCCTCAGCAGGTGGGCATTCGTACGCAACCTCGCGCCCGTGCTCGCGGTGCTCTTGTTGGTATATCCGTCCGTTGAAATCGTCCTCCACAGCCTCGAGCCCAGCGGAGACGTCGTTGATATCGACAGCCGAGCGTTGGACGTCGAGCCTGCGGTCACACCGAACATCTACTGGATTGTGACTGACGGCTACACAGGCCCCTCCGTCATGGTGCAGGATTATGGGTACCAAGCTGAGAGGGCGTTCGTTGCGAAGCTGGAGCAACACGGTTTTCAAGTCTCTGACCACGCCTTGGCGGCCTATCCAATGACCCATCTGTCGATGTCGTCGACGTTGGCAATGGACTACTTGGCGGAGTCTGGAGACGACATCTCCGACCCTCGTCCCTTCTACGAAACGGTCCAGGGAAACAATGCATTGGTCGCGACCCTCCATACCTGGGGATACAAATTCGCGCTGTATCCGGGAGGCCTCTATGCCGCCACACAATGCAGTGGTCTCGAAGATGTTTGCCTCAACGATGTGTCTCTCGACTCCGACGACTGGGCCTTGCTGTCCATGACGCCGATCGCACGCTTGATCGAAGGACCTCGCACTGCTCAAAGACATGCTGATCTGAGCAACCCCCTCTCGATATTGAGCAGTCTCAGTGACCATCCGACGCCACCTCCGAGATTCGTGGTCGCCCATTTACTGGATCCCCACCCTCCGTACTACCGGACAGGAGATGACTGCAGGGTCCGGAATGTGTCATTCAACATAGGAGCACCTTGGGAGCCGGATGATGAGTATGTGACCGCCGTTCGATGTCTCAACGAGCTTCTCGAGTCGATGATCGAGCGCGTGATCGACGCAGACCCTCAAGCTGTCATCGTCATCCAAGGGGACCATGGACCCAATCGGGGAATTGGGTTCGAACAAGGACACGATGTCTCTTCATGGACCGACGAGCAGGTGAGAATCAGGTTCAACGTCTTGAGTGCCATTCGCCTACCGGAGGGATGTCAGACGCCCGAGGTCATGAGTCTCGTCAATACCTTCCGTGTTGTGCTCGCTTGTCTATCCGGCTCTGAGATCCCTCTGCTCCCCATCCGGATTTTCGCGGTCAACTCCTATCCCGGAGACGTCCTTGAGATCAGCCCCCCGATGGAGGATGAAGCTCGCTCATAGCGTATTGCGGATCGGTCTGATCGCCGCTCGAGCTGTCAACGATCCCGCTCGCGTTGGTTCTCTGATATGCCCTTTCGCAATTTCGCTCCGCTTCTAATCTGTAGGCGTGCGTCGGGGGATTTATTCAATTGGGGTGTTCGCGGCTTTGCCTTTCTTGACGCTCGTCGCATCAAACCCCGGAAACAGCTTTCCCTGGTCACGAATGCTCGTCTACTGGGCAATCGTCGTTGGCTTGGCGACGCTGGTCGTGGCCCTGTTGCGAAGAAGGAATCGAACACTTACAGAACGACTCGCCGCTGTAATTGCCCTGGCGATCTACGCCTTCGGACAGCTTGCCGGCGACCTGGACCGCACACTCGATCTTCCTGACATTCTCGGTCTGAATGGGGCGATCTGGACTTTTGCTGCTCTCGTAATTGCCGCGATGTTGGTGAGCCGTTGGAAGGTCACACAGTCATTTGTGGCCGTTCTCGGAACTCTCCTGCTTACTACCGGAGTGCTTTCCGTCGTGGGTGGCGGCGACCTGATATCTGGAGGAACCGCACGTGCCGCAACTCCTGACGCTCTGGAATTGGATGCGGGCAACACGCCAAATGTCTACTGGTTCATTCTCGACGGATATGGGCGCGGCGATGTTCTCGAGGATCACTACGGTGATACTCGCCAGGCAGACTTCCTCCAAGCTTTGAAAACACGCGGCTTCTCGGTGTCGTCCAAGGCCTTCGCCGCATACCCAATGACGTATATATCCGTGGCTGCCACTCTTGCCGCCGACTACGTAGCCATGGAAGGCGACAACATACACGAGGAGGACACGTTCGAGAATTTGGCCCAAGGGGGAGGCTGGGTCTTGGAGACGTTTAGATCCTGGGGCTACTCATATCTCCTGTGGCCGGGCGACGGCTTCAACGGAACGAGTTGCGTTGGCGTCGAAGACACCTGCTTGAGGCCCCACTCCTGGGTTCAGGAGCCCGAGCGGGCCATTCTACGAATGACTCCGCTCGCTTCGCAGATTGAGCTAACCAGTCCTCAGGAGCATTTCACCCGGTCGGATCCCATCGCCGTAGCGGATGCAGTTCTAGAGGTGGAGGAGAACTCACCCATATTCGCTCTGATTCACCTCATCAATCCCCATCCGCCCCACTACCAGGCGGGACCAGAATGTGCGCTCCAAGACGTGCCATTTCGGTTAGGTGCGATCTACGGAGTTTCCGAATACGTCGATTCGGTCAGATGCCTCAACAGCCGGCTCCTCAAAGCAGTGAATCGGATAGTCGGGAGCGACGAGGACGCAGTCATCATCCTCCAGGGAGATCACGGCCCAAGTTGGAGTCTCGCTATTCACACGGACAGCCTTGACAAGTGGAATCGACGCGAGACCGTGATCAGACTCGGAGTTCTGAGCGCCATGCGGCTGCCCGGCGGCTGCGCTCCACCTGATACGATGAGTCTTCCCAATACGTTTCGTGTCGTCTTCGACTGCTTGTCCACCGATGATGTGCCGCTTCTACAGAACAGAACCTGGATTGCGAACCAAACTCCTGGGGATCTCAGGGAAGTGGATCCGATCGATTAGTCCCGATTAGGTCGCCCAACGGTCAACCGGTCGCGGTCCTTTTGTTCCTCTGGCCTCCTTGGATGCCCACGAGACTTCGTCCCATAGACCACCATACGCTCAGGTATCTAGCCTGCCTCAGCCACCTCACGCAGCTCCCGCTTCAGCTCGTTGACCTCGTCCCTGAGCCTCGCCGCGTACTCGAATCGCAGGTCCTTGGCCGCCTCGTGCATCTCCTCTTCGAGACTCATCACCAGACGGGCCAGATCCTCGCCCTCCAAGTCGATCGGTGCCCGTCTCTCGACTTCTCTGCGACGCCGGTCGGCGGCCGGAACCTCACTCTGCACGAGCTCGAGAATGTCTGACACCCGTTTGCGAACCGTTTGCGGGTCGATGCCATGGTCCTCGTTCCACTCTCGTTGTGCCTGGCGACGCCGATTCGTTTCATAGATGGCACGTTTCATGGAGTTAGTGATGTTGTCGGCATACATGACAACCTGTCCGTCGACGTTTCGGGCGGCACGTCCGATGATCTGAATGAGTGAGGTCTCCGATCGCAGGAACCCTTCTTTATCGGCGTCGAGGATGGCCACCAGTGACACCTCCGGCAGGTCGAGACCCTCACGGAGCAGGTTGATCCCGACGAGCACGTCGAACTCCCCCAGCCTCAGCTGACGCATGATCTGCACCCGCTCCAGGGTGTCTATCTCCGAGTGCATGTACCGGGCCCTCACCCCCATCTCGAGCAGGTAGTCGGTGAGGTCCTCGGCCATCTTCTTGGTCAGTGTGGTGACCAGGACCCGCTGTTCCCGGACCGCTCGCTCTTTGATTTCGTGGAGGAGATCGTCGATCTGGCCTTTGGTGGGCCGGATCATGACCTCAGGGTCGACCAGTCCGGTGGGTCGGATGATCTGTTCGACCACCTGCGTGGAATGGCTGATCTCGAAGTCGCTCGGTGTGGCCGACAAAAAGACCACCTGGTTGGCCCGCTCCAGCCACTCGTCGAACCGCAAGGGCCGGTTGTCCTTTGCAGACGGCAACCGGAACCCGTGGTCGACGAGCACATCTTTCCTCGACCGGTCCCCCTCGTATTGACCACCGATCTGGGGCACGGTCACATGGGACTCGTCGATGATCGTCAGGTAGTCGTCGGGGAAATAGTCGAGCAGGGTGTACGGCGCCTGGCCGGGCTCGCGTCCGTCGAGATGACGGGAGTAGTTCTCGATACCCGAGCAGAAACCCACCTCGCGCATCATCTCCAGGTCGTAGTTTGTGCGCATTCGGAGACGTTGGGCCTCCAGCATCTTCCCTTGCCCTTCCAGCTTCTTCAGACGGTCGACCAATTCGTCTTCGATGCCGGCGATGGCCTTGAGCAGACGCTCCCTCTCGGTCACATAGTGGGTGGCGGGGAAGACGAAGAGCTCGGATAGCTCCTCGACCACCTCTCCGGTAACCGGGTTGAGCCGCAGGATCCGCTCTACCTCATCGCCCCAGAACTGAACCCGGACGATGGTCTCGGCATAGGAGGGGAACACCTCGAGGGTGTCTCCACGCACCCGGAACTTGCCCCGGATGAGGTTGACCTCGTTGCGCTCGTACTGAATGTCGACGAGACGCTTGATGACGTCCTGCATGGGATATTCGACACCCTGGACCAGACGGAGCAGCTGACCGAGGTACTGCTCCGGCGAGCCGAGTCCGTAGATAGCCGAGACCGAGGCCACGATCACGACGTCGTCACGGACCAGCAAGCCGGCAGTGGCGGAGTGACGCAGCCGATCGATCTCGTCGTTGATCGTGGCGTCCTTCTCGATGAAGGTGTCGGTCTGGGGGATGTACGCCTCGGGCTGGTAGTAGTCGTAGTAGGAGACGAAGTACTCGACCCTGTTTTTGGGGAAGAACTGGCGGAACTCGTTCGCCAGCTGAGCAGCGAGTGCCTTGTTGGGGGCGAGGACGAGAGTCGGCTTCTGCACCTGTTCGATGGTCCAAGCGATAGTCGCCGATTTCCCGGAGCCGGTTATACCGAGGAGTGTCTGATACCGGTCGCCCCGAAGAATCCCCTCAGAGAGGGCTTCTATGGCCCTGGGTTGATCTCCTGCAGGCTGAAAGTCCGAGGTGACTTCGAATTGGGGCACTTACAAGATGGTACCGGGCGTCTGTGACTGATTCTCTTCGGGATCTCAGCCCGGGCTGACTCGCATGCTCGTCAGGTCCGTCACGACCTCGTAGTCCAACTCGACCATCGGGTTCACCCACATTCTTTCCGGAAGAGGCTCTAGTGGCGTGGCTGATATGCACCCCAGGACTAGGCGTAGCACGTTGGGGACGATCACCTCGTCTCCCACAGAGCATCCCTGCGGCGAACGGACAGCCAGGAAGTTGTTGAGTCTCTCCACAATCGTCTCTCGATCCCAGTCGACCAAGTCTGGGTTGGCTTGGTAGCGGCGATCGGTTCCATGATCGGACACGTAAACCACGATGTCGTTGGGCTCGACCGCATCTGCGAACTCCAACATGTTCCGGTCCATACAGTCGATCTGCTCGACCAAGTATTGGGTACGCCGCTCCACGGAGACTCCGGGAATGTTGAATCCAGTGCCGGCCCGGTCGTAGTTGAAATCGACCGAACAGTCGTTTGACAGGAGATAAGGGGCATGAGGTGATACGACGTGCATGAACACAAAGTCAGGATCAGGCGACTGCGACAAGTCAGGACCGTGATCCATGAGCCATTCGAATCCTGCCTGGGCCCCCAGCACGTACGGTCCAGGTGAGTCTTCCAGCAACGGCCAGGCAATGGTCCTCTTGAGGATTAGATACGTCGCCTCGTCGATCAGCGGAGAGGGCACACATTGATCAAACGCGTCGGTGCACGAGGCGCCACTCCAACCCGACTCGACCATATGGGTCTGGTATCCCTGTTCTTTGAGCACATCCACGAAGGCACTATTGCCGGAGAGGACACCCTGCAATTCCTTGCGTGTTTCGATGCCTCGCCAATTCTCATCCGTCACCGGGTAACTCATCTCGAGAAGGCTCGGGATCGACAGCATTGTTACCCAGTAGGACGTCCAGCTCGACGACGGCACCTCGAACTGGCGATTTCTCAGTTCGGACACGACGTCAACGACACCAACTCCGAGCCCATCCTTTTGCGAAGCGATCATTCCCGGATACCCATCGAAGACGACGAGGAAGATGTCCGGCTTCACTGTCAAATCGGCAGCAAGCGATGATCTCTCCTGCACCACGCTGGGACCACTCCCAGTCTCCAGACTGTCTGTGAATGCGATAAGAGGCCCCGTCGCTATCGCTACGGCGGTTCCCCAGACGAGAGCATTCAGGATCATGCGATTCCTGAATCTGGCGCTAACCCAGCCTGTCAGAATCGGACAGGCAATTAGGATCGTCGTCCCAATACCCGATCCGAACTCCTCGAGAATCGCGCCTCCCAACATTACAAAGATCACCGCGACGAACGCGGCGTTCTCCGACGCACCGATTGGGACACCAACGCTGTCGAGAACCGCGATGAAAAGGATTCCCAACAGCCATGCGATGGCCATGAGTCCGATCACTCTCTCGGGTCGAACAATGCCGATGACGTTGACCGCCAGGATATGTAGTGGCCACGAGGACGACGCAATGAATACCAGAATGGCACCCCGCCACCTGAGCCATCGCAACGGCCGCACACATCTCCTTGGTTGCTCTGACCTAGAGCTTCGGTATCAAGGTCATTACAGTTGAGTGGAGTTCGTTCTCGGAGCCGTGATTCGGTATGACGAGGTCAGCCGCAGCAAGCCATTCACTGCGCGAAGGTTGCCTCGCGATTCGGTCCTGAGCATCCTTCTTTGACATTCCCCGATTCATTGCCCGCTCGAGCCGAGTTTCATCCCGAGAATCGACGACGATCCGACCCCAATCTTCACCCAGTCCGTGCCTGAGCACCGGGATTTCCACGACGACGCTGCCAGCAACTTCCTCTACCCGGTGCCGGATCGTGTCGAAGATACGAGGATGCGTTATCGACTCGAGTGTGGCCAATTCCTCCGGATTCGCGAACACAACTGCGGCCAATGCCGTCCGGTCGATCTGCCCATCCCTGACGACTTCAGGCCATCGACGTGCCACCTGTGGGAAGGCCGAACCTCCGGGCGTGAGAACCAGGTGACCGACGCGGTCCGAATCGATGGTCACGATACCCAAAGACGCGAACACCCCCCGCACGGTGCTCTTCCCCGATGCAAGGCCACCACTCAGTATCCAACGATGCTGCGGAGCACTCACCGGGCGCGACGGTAGCCTACGATCATGTTGGCCACGCCCGCCCCATGGGAATCTCGTGTCCATCGCACCGTCGTCGTGGGCCAGTGGGTGGCTCTCACGGTTGGGATTTTCTCCTCGCTTGTCTCGACTGGTGGATCTTCAGCCTCCCTTCTCGCAATGGCGATCGCCGCGGCATACGTGATAGCGACGACTCTGATCTCGGAGTCGAAGTTCCGGGTTCGGTTCGGTGCAGAGACGATCACCCTGATTGGTGCCATCGCCGTTCTCATTGCCCTCACCCTCACCGGAGGCGCAGGCAGCCCTTACCTACTGTTGTCTATGGGCCCACCGGTCTTCTCCACCCTCTACGGAGGTCTCCGTTCTGGAGTCACAACTGGAGCGCTATCTGGTGCTTTGCTCGTGCTGGTGACCCTGGCTCAAGACGAACCAATCATCGACGTCGCTCCAGCTATGGCCCTCTACCTGATACTCGTGCTGCTCGTTGGCGTCATCAGACGCCTCCTCGAGGACATCCACCTCCAGGCGACGACTCTGGCGCATGAGAAAGAGTCCGCGACGCTGCAACTGGAGCGTCTCGAGGAGACTCACACTGCGCTTCTCAAACTCTCCGAGGACGTATCCACAGGACGGCTCAACGCCACCGAAGTTGCTGCAGACACCCTCGACATGATCTTGGAGCGATTCCCCGGCTCGGCGGGCAAGTTGGCAGTGCAAGGCGAAGGTGGACTGGTTGTGCTGGCAGCACGCGGCATTCCGGACGACCACGGTCATGTCTACGACCTGCCACTTTCCACATCGGACACACAAGTTGGTGAGCTCGAACTCACGACGACGGTGCCGATGTCCCCCGGACAGCTCACCGAAGTGGCAGCCATCATTCACCCCGTCAGTGTTGCCTTCGCCAACCTCAAGCTACTTCAGGACATTGTTGGTTCGGCTGTGGCAGAGGAAAGAACCCGTCTCGCCCGCGAGATGCATGACGAGATCGGCCCGTCTCTAGCCTCCCTCGGGCTGGCGCTCGATATGACCGCAATGCAACAAATCGACAACCCCGAAGTCGCATCGGACCTTCAAGTGCTGCGCTCCAATGTGACCAAACTCGTCGAGGACGTTCGTGCCTCGGTGGCCGACTTGCGTAACGCCCCTGGCCCTACACTCACGGCGCGTATCCTTCAAGCGACCTCCAGGTTCGACGCCGATCCACCGGTTGTCGTGGACCTCGAGGAGCGCCGTCCGCCACGACCTGCCCAGATCGGGGACCTGACGTCGATAATCTCCGAGGCCGCCCGGAATGCCCATACCCACTCTCGTGCATCCATGATCGTCGTGTCGGGTCAGGTGGATCGCACGTATGGGTCGTGCTCGGTGGTCGACGACGGCATTGGCTTCGACCCCCAGCACGAGCCAGAGGGTCATTATGGGTTAACAGGGATGAGAGAACGGGCAGCCAAGATCGGAGCCACGATCAAATTCGACTCAAAGCCGGGCGTAGGCACTGCTGTCACTGTTGAATGGGGGTCTCGATGATCCGTGTAATGATCGCCGACGACCACCAACTGTTTGCCGAAGGCCTCAGCCAGGCCCTGAGTATTCTTCCCGACACCCGCGTCGTGGGGGTGGTCAACTCAGGTCCAGATCTTGACGACTTTCTCCTCACCCAACCTGCCGAAGTTTCCATTGTCGACATCGAGATGCCCGGCGGGGGCGGAATCGAGACCATCGCCAGGCTCGGTCGCCGTACAAGGGCCATCGTCGTGTCGATGCACGCCTCCGACGAGCAACGACAGCGTGCCGCCGCAGCTGGAGCGGTTGGGTTCTTCTCCAAAGCAGTTCCGCTCACGACCCTTGCCGCCGCGATACGAGCCGTGGCCAATGGGAAAAACCTGCTGGAGCTCAGCGACGAGGAGCGCGACGACCTTCTCGAGACGTACCGGGAAGCCCAGTTGGACCCGGGTGCTGCTTCGCTGACCGCACGAGAGAAAGAAATTCTTCAACTCCTGGCGGTCGGCGTTTCCGCAACCGACGAGCTCGCCGACCGCCTCTATATCTCCCAGAAGACCGTTAAGAACCATCTCGCCTCCATTTTCCAGAAACTGGCTGTAAGCGACCGGACTCAGGCGGCCATCGAGGCGATTCGAATTGGCATTGCCCGACCGAGCTGACTCCCAAACCAATAAGTCCTGCGACCTATCAGAGATCACCTGGCGAGGTCTTACGCTGTCGACAGGCCAATAGGTAGGTAGGTACGTAGAGCCATGAAGAAAATCATTCAGACATTCCTGGCGGATGAGAGGGGTGCCTCGATGGTGGAGTACGCGCTTCTCGTAATTCTCATTGCGATCGTCGCGCTGGTAGCTGTACAACTGGCCGGCAATGAGCTTTCTTTGCAGTACTCAGAAATTGCCTCAAGCGTGGGCAATGCATGACCGTTGTAGAAATGTGGTTCCGAAGACCCATTGTCCCGGGACCATCGTGGGCTAATTTGCTCACTTGCAAGTCCATGAAGACGACCCAAGGAGGGGTTCAATGCTTGCTCTGTGGACCAAGGTAACAACTTGGATAAAGGAAGAGAAGGGTGCCTCCATGGTGGAGTACGCGCTTCTCGTGGTCCTGATTGCGATTATCGCACTTGTGGCCGTTTCCTTGGCTGGTGACGAAGTGTCACAGACCTTCAGCGAGATCGCTTCCGGCCTCGCCCAGTAATATCCGAACCATCTAGATAAGGGAAAGGACCCGGTCACCGGGTCCTTTTTCTATGTCCCAGGCCGAAGAAGCGTGAAGTTCTCGTCTTTGTAAACCGCCTCCCATCCAGCCTCGCCCAATTCGGAGACCAAATATGCGTCGTTCGGCAGCAGCGCCTGTCCAATGCCATCCCGTTGAAACACAGGATGCCAATCGTCCTCTCCTCGACGCACATCCACGAACTCTGCCATTCGATTTCCGTATAGTTCCGCGCGGTCGTCGATGTAGACCTTGCGCTCCGGACCCTCGGCCCAGATCAGAAAACCCCCGATGACATCGTCGTGGAATGTGGGCGTGTCGTCGAGGCTGGCCACAGCATCGACAGGAAACCGCTCCTCGGAGAGTTGGCCGTCTTCGATCAGCAAAAGGGGTAGCACCAGCACGACAAGCGCAAATACCAAGGCAAGTCGAGGGCGTAATCCTCCTCGTGAGCCGATCTCCAATCCAGACAGCGATAGGGCCAACAAGGGGATCAATGCGAGGAATGCCGGGGGAATGGCTCGCACGGAGCTCAAACCGGCCATGACAAATGGGGCTATGAGCCACACATGTCTCGGCAAGATCCGACCACGAAACGCACCGAACACGACGAACACGATCAAACCTGCGAATGGCAGAAATACCGTTTCGGAGAACTCGGGCCGCCGCCACTCGGTCAAATACTGGAGAGCATCACTGCTCTCTGTGAAATCGAGGAGAAAGGTCACCACACCAACTCCATGCGCGGTTCCAAGAGTGGCCAATCCAGCGACGAGGGCAAACTGCAGTGCCTTCCAATCCCGGCGAGATATAAGCGACAAGCCGACATAGGCCAGCCCAATGATGAAGCTGGCATGCACCGCCGCCCAGAGCCAGAAGAGAAAAGGAAGCATCCACCGGGCCTTGGGTCTATCCCACGCGAGAAGGACCAGCGTCATCACAAGATACGAGAACAGAACCGGTCTCGGGACCAGGAAGCTGATGAGGGCGAGGATGCTCAGAATCAGCACAAACGCCGTCGCCGGCACGCTCCCCGACTTGCGATAGGCAATGAGTCCGATGCCGACGAATGTCAGGCCACCGACTACAAGGATCATGACCGGGACGAAACCGAGACCGGTGAGGCTCTCGGCCCAGCCATAAAAGATCTCGACCAGCCAGCTTTGGGTGAGCCAAGGCTCGCCGATCATCGTAAACGAGAACGGGTCTGTGGTGAGTACGGCTCCCAGGTCTGACTGAACCGTCCCAGCGCGGATGTGCCAGAGGAAGGAGTTGTCAACTATCGGCTTCCAGGCATCGATGACCAGCGCCACCCATGGGACCAGGAGAGCGAGATGGGATATTGAGAAACGACGACCTTGGGGCCTCGCGGCCGCGTCACTCATGTGTTGGCGAATGCTTCCCCAATTTGGAGGGCGGCCGGTCCCAGGAGGACGATGAAGAGCGCCGGGAATATGCAGAAGACCAGCGGGAACACCAACTTCACCGGCGCCGCGAACGCCTTTTCCTGGGCACGCTGGCGCCGCCTGACCCGCATCTCATCGGCCTGGACCCGGAGGACCCGGGCAATTGTGACACCGAACGCCTCAGCTTGGATCATTGCAAGCAGGAAGGAGCGAAGCTCGTCGAGATCGGTTCGCTCCATGAGGTGACGCATCGCATCACGCCGACTCACCCCCACCCGTGTCTCCTGCAGCATTCGGAAGAACTCCTCGGAGAGCGGGCCCGGCACGGTCGACACCACTCGGGCCAGAGCCGAGTCGAAACCAAGACCCGCTTCGACGGAGAT
>Ga0299907_10000219_pt1 | contig 25623 bp, 22 predicted proteins | sample RVTome_16_FD_198680 | JGI IMG/M metagenome (GOLD analysis project Ga0299907, IMG submission 198680) | Soil microbial communities from uranium-contaminated site in the Upper Colorado River Basin, Wyoming, United States - RVT152D67 (version 2) ...
GCTCACGCTGGCGAGCTGGCAACGCGGGCTCTCCTTGTCGATGCTGGCGACCTATGCCGTTCTCACCCTGGGGATACCGATATTGGTGATGACCAGCGCCGTCGTCCGCGGCCTCGGGGCGAGCCAGGGCGTGGGATCCCTCGGCAACGAAGCCATGAGGTCCTTGAGTGTGGCCTTTTTCGCGGCAGGGGCCACCGCCCTGGTTGCGTTCCCGGTGGCCATGGTCACCACACGGAGACCGGGGCGGCTCTCGGGCTGGGTCGAGTCGGTGGTGTGGGGCACATACGCACTGCCTCACATCACCGTCGGTGTTGCCGCGGTGGGATTCGCTCTGCAATGGGCCCGGCCCCTCTATCAGACTTTGATCTTCCTCGTCATCATCTATGTGGCGATCTTTCTCCCCCAGGCGGTGGGCTCTGCCCAGGATTCACTTCGACGAGCCAGCCCTGACCTCGAAGATGCGTCACGCGGTCTCGGCCGCGGCCCGATGACAACGCTGATGCGGATCACCCTCCCGCTGGCGGTGCCGGGGCTTCTGGCGGGAGGTGCCCTGGTCTTCATGAGCGTGATGAAAGAGCTGCCGGCGACCCTCCTCCTTCGCCCCAATGGCTTCGAGACGCTGGCGATCCGCATCTGGAGCTCAACGGCCGAGGGATTCCTGACCCGGGCCTCCGCGGCCGGCCTGGTTCTCCTAGTGGTCTCGATCGTGCCACTCTTCCTCGTGATGTCCCGTGAGCTCAGCGACTGATCGACTAGCAATCCGTGCTCGTGACCTGTCCCGGTCCTTTGACGATGTGGTCGCCCTCGACCACTTCAGCCTCGACGTCTGGGAAAGCGGAGTCGTCACCTTGCTTGGACCTTCGGGGTGTGGCAAGACAACCGCGTTGCGGGTCATCGCCGGATTCGAGAATGCCCAGGGGTCGATTGAGATTCACGGGCGCAAGGTGCTCGATGAGGGAGTCTTCGTGCCCCCGGAGAAGCGCCGGGTTGGCATGGTGTTCCAGGACTACGCCCTCTTTCCGCACATGAGCGTGTCATCCAATGTGGCGTACGGCCTTCCCGGAGGAGGCGACCGGGCGCCACGAGTTGCAGAAGTGCTCGCCTTGGTGGGGTTGACCGGGCTCGAAGACCGGATGCCCAACGAGCTTTCCGGAGGCCAACAGCAACGGGTGGCCCTGGCCCGGGCCCTGGCCCCCAAGCCCGAGGTGATCCTGCTCGACGAGCCATTCTCCAATCTCGATGCCAGCCTGAGAGATCGGGTGAGACGTGAGCTCCGATTGATCCTGACCGAGGCCCGCACCACGGCGGTGTTCGTCACACACGACCAGGAAGAGGCTCTGGCCACCTCCGACATCGTCGCGGTGATGAAAGACGGGCAGATCCTCCAGGCCGATACCCCCGCCAATCTCTATACCAACCCGGCCAATCCGTGGATCGCCGAGTTCCTGGGGGATGCCGATGTCCTCGAGTCCGAAGCACGAAACGGGATTGCCGAGACCCCGGTCGGCTCTTTCAAGACCGACATTCGGGGCAGGGTTTCGGTGATTGTCAGACCGGAGAACGTGCAGATCTCTCTCGGAGAGACATCGAACGCGGTTGTCGCGGGCTCGGAGTTCTTCGGCCATGACCAACTGGTCACGGTGGCCCTTCACGAGGGCACCCGGGTCCGGGCCAGAATCGGGCCCCGCCCCATCTATCAGACGGGCCAGGCATGCCGGGTACGGGCAACCGACGCCCGCATATTCGCCCGCACCTAGCCTGACGGCAATGGACTCGGTGCTCGCGTTGCTCGCCGCCATCGCGGCCACAGCCTTCGGCGGTGATCTCTGGCTGGACCACCGAAAGCGACCCCGCCCCCACATCGCTGCCTTTGCCACCGGGATGAGCATGTTCGCCGTCGCCACCTGGGCTTTCTATTTCGGGCTGAGTTTTGGCTGGACCGGGATTGGCTACCGAGCCTTCTATCTGTTCGGGGCAATCCTCAATATTCCCTTCCTCGCCCTGGGATCGATGTTCCTGGTCGTTGGCAAACGTTCCGGGCACACCATGGCGGTAGCTCTCGGCGCGCTCATCGCAATCTCGACCACCCTCACCGCCACGGTGCCTTTCGCCAATCCCCTTCCCGCCTCAGGAGTGCCCCATGATGTCTTCGCCTCGGGTTTTGGTCCGAGGCTGTTCGCCATCATCGGTGGGGCCACCGGATCGACCATCCTGATCATCCTGGCCCTGGCCAGTGTTCTCCGATTCTGGAAGAGGAATCGCCGCATCGTCTGGGGCAACCTCCTCATCGTCGCCGGTACCTTCGCTGCGGCGTCAGGGGGAACCGGTCTAGCGCTGGGAGAAGGAAGTGCGTTTGCCCTTTCCCTGTTGGCCGCGGTGACCCTGATCTGGGCCGGCTACCGGGTCACGTCAGGCGGGCGACGGGCTACCCGTTCGCCGGAACACCGACGCCCTGACCCCTCAGCCCCCGAGATAGCCGGGTTGGCGTCTGATACCGACTGATCACAGTGTCGTTCAGGCCTGTTGAGATATCACACTGTGCTAGCATCAACGTATGGCATCGACCCGAACGACCTTTACCCTCGACGATGCTTTGGCCGAACGTGCCCGTCAGCTCGGCATCAACATCTCAGCGGCCGCTCGCGAAGGAGTGGCCGCCGCGGTGCGCGCACAGTTGGCCGCCGCCGATCGAGCGGCTTACCAGCGAGTTCCCGAGCGGCATGAGCCGCTCTGGGACGACCTCGAAGCCTGGGGCGCCGAGTGACGCGAGGCGAGATCTGGCTCGCACAAGTCGGCCGCAAGCAACGACCGGTTCTGATCCTGACCCGATCGGAAGTGATCGACGTTCGCGAATTCGTCACTGTTGCCGAGATCACGACGTCGATCCGAGGGCTGGCAGCCGAGGTCGAACTCGATCACAGTGATGTTGGACTGGACCGACTATCGGTGATCAACTGCGACGGTCTTCACACCGTCGCCCAGTCATCACTCAAACATCAGATCGGCAACCTTGGCGACGACACGATGGGCAAGGTCTGCGGTGCGGTCAACTACGCCCTCGGTTGCTGACGCCAACTCGCCGCTTCACCGTGCCCAAGGTTGACTGACAGGGTGTAGACAAACCTTCACCGAGCGGTGCCCTTCCCGCTGACCCAACCCTCCAGGAGGGTGTCGACGAGGTTTTCGGGCCCGTTGTCGGGGAAACCCAGACCGGTGATCTTTCTCAGGATCATCGCCCCCGAGAGCATGTCGAGGGCGGTCTGCACGTCGAGGTCGGCACGGAGGTCACCTCGCTCCACCGCCCTCTCCACGAGACCGAAGAGCAGCTCGCGCCTCCTCGAAATCACCGCGCCGTACCTCAGCCCCACTTCGCTGCGGGCGGCGATTTCGCCGACTAACCAGGGAAAGACCTCCCCGGCACGAGTGCCGGTGATGAATGACTGCATGCTGCGCAGTGCCGCCACCAAGTCATTGCGGATATCTCCGGTCTCGCCAATCTCAACCGTCTCGATGACGCTGGCCATCGCATCGACGAGGAGCTCGTCCTTCGAATCCCACCTCCGATAGATGGCGGCCTTGCTGACGCCGGCCCGCACGGCAATCGCCTCGATGCTCAGTCCAGCAAAGCCCTTCTCATTGAGCAGGCCGAACGTGGCATCGACCACCTTCTGCTCGACGGCCTGGTCGCGGGGCCGACCCGGGCCTTTGGCCGTCGTCAAATGGACTCCGACGATTGCTGGGCTTGATCCTCCCGGTAAAGGTGCCTCTTGTCCTCCGGGGTCAACGCATGCGCCGGCAGGTACAGCCAGGTGAGAGCTGCCCCGAGTAGGGCGATACCCGCCGCCACCCAAACCGCCGACGACATTGCATCAACGAAGGCCTGGTTCGCCGCTACCACCAGCGACGCTCCTGCCTCACCGATCTCCCCTGCCACTCTGATCGCACCGCCAACGGAGTCTCCGGCGATCTCAGCTGCCTGAGGCGGCAGGTCCTGCACGACAGGCGCCATTGCGGTGCCGTATGAGGACGCCAGGATGCTGCCGAGGATGGCGACACCCAGCGCGCCGCCGATCTGACGTGTGGTGTCGTTCATCGCCGAGCCCACTCCAGCCTTGGCCAGCGGCAACGAGCCCATGATCGACTCGGTGGCCGGAGCCATGGCCAAGCCCATCCCGAGGCCCAACAGCGACAGGGTGAGAGCAACGTGGCCATAGCCGGAGTTGATGTCAATCGTCGCCAGCCAACCCATGGCCAGCGCCACCGTGGTCAATCCGAGCGTCACCACGATCTTGGTCCCGACCTTCTCGACGACTCGAGCCGCTAGAGGAGCAGCAATGATCATCGTCGCCACCGGCATGACCCTGAATCCGGCTTCAAGAGGTGTGAACGCGAGGACGAACTGGAGATACTGGGTCAAGAGGAAGACGGTCCCGAACATGGCAAAGAAGACCAAGGTGATGGCGCCGCTCGCCGCGCTGAATCTTGGATTCTTGAAGAACTCGAGCCGGAGCATGGGATGCTCGGCACGCCATTCCCACCAGAGGAAAGCGCCGAGGAGAACCACAGCCGCACCGAAGCCACTCAGAACCAGTCCCGAGGTCCAGCCCTCGGCAGGTGCCTCGATGATGGCATAAACGAGAGTGGCCAGTCCCGCGATCGAGAGGATCGCACCCACTGGGTCGAGCGGTGTGGCCGCAGGATCCTTCGACTCGGGCACCAGCAAGAAACCGAGGACGATGGCGACGCCGACGATGAAGATGTTGATCAGGAAGATCGATCCCCACCAGAAGTTCTCGAGCAGCCAGCCACCAAGCGCAGGGCCGACCACGATCCCCAAACCAGCAACGGCGGCCCAAGCCGCGATCGCCCGGCCCCGCTCGGGACCGCTGAAGATGTTGGTGATGATCGAGAGGGTCGACGGCATGATCAGCGCCCCGCCGATTCCCATGAACGACCTTGCGATGATCAATGCGCTCGCCGTGTCGGCAAACGCGGCGAATACCGAGGCGACGCCGAAGATCACCAGCCCGGCGTTGAGAGCAAGCTTGCGCCCGAACCGGTCACCGAGCGCACCCATTGTCAGCAGAAGACCTGCGAACACCAGCACATACGAATCGACCATCCACTGCAACTCGCTCGCCGATGCGCCGAGCTCCCGGACGAGGGTGGGAAGGGCAACGTTGAGGATGGTGTTGTCGAGACCGATGATGACCAGGCTCAGCGACAGAACCGCCAGAGTGAGCCAACGTCTCCGGTAGATGGTTTCGGCGTCCATGACACTCCTTGGGATTGGTATACGAAACGAGTCGGTATCGTATTGTAATTGTGTGACGGCGTCAAACTGACAAAAACAGGGCTGCCGAACTCAACCGTCGTAGGTTCCATCGAATACCCAGAACACCGTGGCCTGCTCGATGGTGGGAACAGGCGTCTCCTCTCGCTACGTTCGTTCCGGCCACGTCAGACCGCTTCCGCGACCGACTTCACGAACCGCTTGATGGACGACCAATAAGGGTCTGGCCGATCTCTCCAGGGAAAATGGCCGGCACCTTCGATCACGTCGAGACGTGCGATGCCATCCGGCAAGCCATCCACGATGATCTCAGCGGCCCACACCGGCGTGATCGGGTCGAGTTCGCCCACGCTCACCAGCGTGGGAGCGCGAACTCGGGCCAAGTCGGAGACGAGGTCGAACTCCAACATCAGCTTGCCGCCTGCCACATTGAGAGCCTGATTGCTAGGGATCCTCGCCCTCTCCGTCTCCCCCGGCACCCAGGGCCCAAACAAAGCCCAACAGCGGGCCCAATCATCCGCAGTGACACTCGGGTCGCCGAGGTAAGACCGGCGGACAATGTCGGCAACCTCTTCTCCGTGCTCTTCTCCAAATCCGTCGACGATCCGGCCCAAGTCGAATCTCGCCATTGCAGACTGCAGAATCAGGCCTCCGGGGTGGTCGGGGTGACGCGATCCGTAGCTCATAGCCACCGGTCCCCCGAATGAGTGACCGAGCACGAACGGCTGGCTGATCTCGAGGGCTTCACAGAAGGCACGGACCAGATCCCCCGCCCACTCGAAGGTCCAGTCCTCGACTGGCCCCCAGTCGGAGCGGCCATGTCCGGGTAGATCCAGATAAACGACTTGTGCAAACTCGGTCAGACGGGTGAAGTCAGGCTTGAAGTACGAGTGGTCAAACCCTCCCGGACCCCCATGCAAAAGGACCACAGTTGGCCTGGTTCGCATGGTCCGCTGCTGGGGAATCAGCCCGGGACCATCGATATCGAACCAGAGGCCGATGCCCTCGACCTCAACTCTCATGGCGAGATCGTACAAATATCACCGCGACGAGACTGGGGACAGCCCGCAGCGGATTCCACGGACGCTCAGCCCCCGATGTAGCTCATCTCCACCTTGGAGCCGATGGTCACCGTCTGGGATGAGCGGATCTCGGAGTAGCGATCCTCTCGGGTCGACCAGACCCGATCGACGATGGCACCCACGTCGTCACCAACGCGAATCGCATCTCGCAGACTGGTGCCGGAGGACGCGAAAAGGCAGGTATAGAGCGTGCCCTCGGCCGAGACCCGGGCCCTGGTGCAAGAGCCACAGAACGGCTTGGTCACCGAGGCGATCACTCCGACCTCGCCCTCGCCATCGAGATACCGGAAACGATTGGCCACTTCTCCCGGGTAGTTGGGAGGGATCGGCTCCAAGGGAAGGACCGCGTTTATGGCTGAGATCATCTCCTCGGCGGGAACCACGTCGTCGAGACGCCAGCCGTTGGTGGTCCCGACATCCATGTACTCGATGAACCTCACAATGTGATCGGTGCCCTTGAAATGCCTGGCCATTTCGACGACTGCGTGATCGTTGACACCACGCTGGACCACGGCGTTCACCTTGATCGGGCCTAGTCCCGCCTCGGCGGCGGCCTCGATTCCCTCCAGCACCGCGGCCACCGGGAAGCCAACGTCGTTCATCCTCTGGAATGTGGGGTCGTCGAGAGCATCCAGGCTGACCGTGACCCGGTCCAGGCCGGCGGCAGCCAGGCTGCGAGCCTTTCTGGCCAGAAGAGATGCGTTGGTGGTCAAGGTCAAGTCCCGGACCCCGTCGATCGGCCGCAGCATCCCGATCAGCTTCTCCAGGTCCTTGCGCAGGAGCGGCTCCCCGCCCGTTATCCGTACCTTCTCGACCCCTCGTTCGACGAATAGGGCGACCAGCATCGAGATCTCGTCGAAGCTCAACAGCTCGCCGCGAGGAAGGAACTCGTGGTCTTTGCCGAACAGCTCCTTCGGCATGCAGTAGGTGCAACGGAAGTTGCAGCGGTCGGTGACCGACAACCGCAAATCGCGTACCGGACGTTGGAACTTGTCGGTCAGGACGGCCATCAGGGCACCCAGAGTATTTGACGTGACAGCCAATGACGATGCAGAGCCAAACGTCTCGGAGGTCCAACATGCCCGTCCTTGGCTTCCTGCAGTCGCCATCGTGGCCCCCCGGTAGTTGTCTGCTTGAGGGCATTCGGGTTTCGCTGAGAATCGAGACGCCTCGATCTGAAGGCACAGACGAACCTGTTGCGGCCCGGCTTCAAGTGTGTCTACTATCGGAAACGTTATTGAAACCGTTTTCGACAACGTTCTCTACGCTGGCAGATTGAATCGATCGACGAAGGTCACGATCGAGGATGTGGCCGCCGAGGCGAAGGTGTCCATTTCGACCGTCTCGAGAGTCGTCAACGGCCGATACGGAGTTGCCCCTGCCACCGATGCCCGGGTGAGGGCCGTGATCGCCGACCTCGGATACGAGGCGAGCTTGGTCGCCCGATCACTCAGAAATCACCGCACCAACGTCCTCGGTGTCGTCGTCACCGACTTCGAGCCTTTCAGTGCCGAGCTACTCAAGGGTGCAGCGCGCTTCATTCGCGGCACGGACTACGAGCTGATCGTTTACTCCGGCGTCCGACACGCCGACTACGAGCCCGGCTGGGAAGGGCGCTATCTATCTCGCCTGAGCGGAACCCTCACCGACGGCATCCTGATCGTCACTCCAACGGTCGTCGATATCCCTGGCAGCTCGCCAGTCGTAGCGGTCGATCCACACCTCGGGCCTTCCAGGCTGCCGACTGTCGATTCGCAGAACTTCGAGGGTGCGGTGACGGCGACTCGGCATCTTCTCGAGCTCGGCCATCGCCGCATCGGCTTCATCGCAGGCCGACCCGACCTCGAATCGGCCCGGTTGCGCCAGCAGGGTTTCCGATCGGCGCTGGACCAATCAAGCATCGACTTCGACTCTGAGCTTCTCAAGGTCGGCAAATACACCGCCGAGTCTGCCGAGGGGCCTGCCACCGAACTGCTGAGGCAGGACGATCCACCGACGGCCATCTTCGCCGCGAACGACGTCATGGCCATTCGAGCCATGGAGGTGGCGAGGGGTCTCGGCCTCCGAGTCCCCGAAGACGTCTCGATCATCGGCTTCGACAACATCCCCGAGTCCGCCTTGACCCAACCCCCGCTCACCACGATCGATCAATCGATCCAGCAGATGGGCTACGAAGCGGCTCGGCTTCTCGTAGAGCTCATCGCCAACCCCGATCAAGCGCCACAACACATCAGCGTGCCAACCAGGCTCGTCGAACGACAGACGTGCCGCGCGATCGGGTCGGTTTCTACCCGGACATGGAGGAAGGCTAGAGAAGCCCGCACCGCCGAAGGCGGGACTGCGGGCACGATTGGAAACGACGAAGGAGGAGGCAAGTGAAGACCGTATCGAGACGATTGATCGTCCTGCTGACGGTGCTCGCGGTGATTGCGGCCGCCTGCGGAGGCGGCGGCGGAGCCGCCGATACCACGGCAGCGCCGGGCACTACGACCGCGCCGGATGGCACGGAAGCACCGGACACAACGGAAGCGCCCGGGACTACCGAGGCGATGGAGCCCGTGACCATCGAGTGGTGGCATATCCAGAACGAAGAGCCGATGCTGAGCCTGTGGCAGTCGATGGCCGACGCGTTCATGGCCGAGCACCCCAACATCACGATCAACATCACCGTGATGGAGAACGAGGCATTCAAGGCGGCCCTGCAGACCAACCTGCAGGCCGGTGACGTGCCGGATCTGTTCCAGTCGTGGGGCGGTGGCGGACTGCGGGCCCAGGTCGAGGCGGGTCTGGTGAGGGACATCACCGACCTGGCCGCTCCCTGGATCGACATCATCAACCCGGGTGCGCTGCCGATCTGGCAGGTCGATGGTCTCCAGTACGCCATTCCCTACAACCTGGGCATGGTCGGGATCTGGTACAACAAGGCGCTGTTCGAAGAGGCTGGCGTCACGGCCCCCCTGGCGACCTGGGACGATCTGCTCGCCGCAGTCGACGCCCTCGAGGGAGCCGGTACCACGCCGATCGCTGTCGGCGCTGGTGACAAGTGGCCGGCACACTTCTGGTACTCCTACCTATTGGTCCGTTTCCTGGGCCAGGAGGGCATGAACCAGCTCGCCGAGGACGGCAACTTCAACGTCGATGGGGCCCTTCAGGCCTGTGAGACGATGAAGGGATTGATCGACAAGGAGCCATTCCAGGATGGCTTCCTGGCGGCGACCTGGACCGGCCCCGACAGCGAGGCGGCCGTGATGGGCACGGGCCAGGCCGCATTCGACCTCATGGGTCAGTGGGCTGCGAACTCGTTCGAGGAGAACGCCCCCGAAGGGGAGGCGGTGGCAACCGGCGACAATCTCGGCTGGTTCCCCTTCCCATCGGTCGAGGGCGGCGCCGGCGGTCCCAATGACGGTTTCGGCGGCGGCGACGGCTTCGCCGTGGGCAAGGACGCCCCGGACGAGGCAGTGCTGTTCCTCGAGTACATCAGCTCGCTGGAGAACGCCAGTCAGGTTGGTTCCGCCGGACGATCGCTTCCGGTAACGATTGGCGCAGAAGCGTCGGTCGCCGACCCCAACCACCAGCTGGTGCTGGCAGGGATGGCGGAAGCACCGTTCGTCCAGCTCTACCTCGACCAGTTCTTCTCGCCGGCGGTGGGCGCCGCGGTGAATGACGCTGTGCAGACGGTGTTCGCCGGAACCGCCACGTGTGAAGAGGCTTCGACCGCAATCACCGAGGCGTGGGCGGCTGACCAGTAACCGACCGGTAGAACGAGAGATTGTGCGGAGGGCCGGTCCAGACGGGCAGGCCCTCCGCACTCGAACGCGGCCATGATGGTCCAAACATGACGACACCCAAGGCCTATGTGATCGGGGCGCGGTCCCGGTGGCTGGGCGGCAAGAAGGAGAGCCGCACCGCGCCATGGATCATGATCGTGCTCTTCATGGTGCCCGCGTTGACGCTGTATGTGTGGTTCGTCCTCTATCCCATTGCCCAGAGCGTCCGCTACAGCGGCTTCAGTTGGAATGGGCTGGAGCAACTGACCAACTGGGTCGGTCTGGGGAACTTCAGGACAGCTTTCGCAGATCCGCAGTTCATCGAGGCGATTACCCACAACGGGATCATCGCGGGGCTGTCGCTCCTTCTCCAGGTTCCCTTCGCCCTCGCCGTGGCGGTGATGCTCAACCAGAGTCTGCGGGGGCGGGTGATCCTTCGGGTGTTCTTCTTCGCCCCCTACATCCTCTCCGAGGTGGTCACCGGCGTGGTGTGGCGCCAAATCCTCCGCCCCAATGGTTTGATCGACCAGTCGTTGGGCGCCGTTGGGGGGGAGAGCCTGATCCAGACCTGGGTCGGCGACCCCGAACTGGTCTTGTACACGCTCTTCTTTGTTATCTCGTGGAAGTACTTCGGCTTCCACATGATCCTGCTCCTGGCCGGGCTTCAGCTGATACCGAAGGAGCTCGAGGAGGCGGCGTCGATCGACGGGGCAACCTGGCGACAGACTTTCCGATATGTGACCGTGCCTCTCATCGGGCCCACATTTCGGGTATCCGTGTTCCTCTCCATCATCGGATCACTTCAGCTCTTCGACCTCGTCTGGGTGATGACCAAGGGAGGTCCGGTAAACGCATCGTCGACCATGGCCACCTATCTCGTCGACTGGGGGTTCCGACGAAGCGAGTTCGGATATGCCAGCGCCGTGTCGGTGATCGTCCTGGCTATCTCGTTGATCGTTGCCCTCATGTACAACCGATTCGTGTTGAAGCGTGATCTGGCCGGGGCCCTCACAGGCTGACATGACCACTGCCGTTTACCGCCGTCCCAGCCGTGCGACAAGAATCGCGAGCCGTGTCCTGCTCTACGCGGCGGCCTACCTCGTGCTTGCCGTCATCGTCATCCCGCTGCTCTTTGCCATCATCGGCGGCTTCCGAGATACCGGTCAGATCGCGGCCAATCCGGTTGGCTTGCCCGAGCCCTGGATATTCACCAACTACTGGGGCACTCTCACCCTCCCCGCCTTCTGGCGACAGGTCCTCAACAGCACGATCGTTGCCCTGGCGACCACGGCGCTTGCTCTGCCGGCAGCGTCCCTGGCCGCGTTCGTGATCGCCCGCTATCGATTCAAAGGGCGGGAGGTCTTCTACACCCTGTTCACCCTGGGCCTGCTCTTTCCGGTGGCGGTGGCGATCTTGCCGTTGTTCATCGTTCTCCGACAGCTCGATCTCCTCAATAACCCGATGGGCGTGGCTTTGCCCCAGGCGGCGTTCGCCCTTCCGCTCTCGATCGTGATCCTCCGCCCCTTCTTTCGCAGCATTCCCCAAGAGCTCGAGGATGCTGCGGCCATCGACGGCTGCGGGCCGTTTCGGTTCTATTGGTCGGTGATGCTCCCCCTGTCGCGGCCGGCGTTGAGCACGATTGCCATCCTTGCCATAGTGGGCAGCTGGAATGCGTTCCTCCTCCCGCTACACGTGATGTTCCAGCCCGATCAGTGGACTCTTCCCATCGGGGTCAACAACATCTCGGCCCAGTACACCTCGGACACCGCACGGGTTCTCGCCTACACCACCCTGTCGATGATCCCGGCGCTGCTCTTCTACGTCGTGGCGGAGCGTCAGATCGTCAGGGGCTTGACCGCAGGATCGGTGAAAGGATGAGCAACACGTCGCCGCCCGAGAACGCCGTCTTTCGGGATCCCTCACGCGGCGTCGAAGAACGCGTCGACGATCTCCTGGAACGGATGACCGTCGAGGAGAAGGTGACCCAGCTGGGAAGTGCGTGGGTGTTCGAGCTCATCGAGGACGGTGAGCTGCGCATGGACTGGGCGGTGGAGAAGCTTCGAGCCGGCCTCGGTCAGGTGACCCGCATCTCCGGTGCCAGCAGTCTCGGCGCCGGGGAGGCGGCGGAGGCTGCCAATGCGATCCAGCGCTTCCTCGTCGAGGAGACGAGGCTCGGGATCCCAGCGATCGTCCACGAGGAGATCAACTCCGGTTTCATGGCCAAGGGCACAACGGTCTTTCCCCAGTCGATCGGTGTCGCCAGCACCTGGGAGCCTGACCTGGCGAGAGCGATGGCCGACGTCATCCGGATCCAGATGAGGGGAGTCGGCGCTCACCAGGGTCTTTCGCCCGTGCTCGATGTCAGTCGTGACCCGCGATGGGGCCGCACCGAAGAGACTTTCGGCGAGGACCCGTACCTGGTAGCGCGCATGGGCGCTGCCTTCACTCGGGGTCTCCAGGGCGAGGACCTCTCGAAGGGCGTGATCGCCACGGCGAAGCACTTCGTCGGCTACTCAGCCTCGGAAGGAGGCCTGAACTGGGCGCCGCCGCACCTCGGCTCCGGGGAGATGAAAGAGGTCTATCTCCATCCTTTCGAGGCCGCGGTGCGAACCGCCGGGCTGCGATCGATCATGAACGCCTACAACGAGCTCGACGGTCTGCCGGCTGGGGCCGATGCTTCGCTGCTCACCACCATCCTCCGCGACGACTGGGGATTCGACGGTCTCGTCGTGTCGGACTACTTCGCGGTCCGGCAACTCACCGAATATCACCGAGTCGCTGGGGATGCGGCGGAAGCGGCGACCATGGCGCTGACGGCTGGCCTCGACGTCGAGCTGCCCGGCACCGATTGTTATGGCGAGCCGCTGCTCAAGGCACTCGAAGAGGGGTCGATCACCGAGTCGGATCTCGACACAGCGGTTACCCGGGTGCTTCATGCCAAGTTCGACCTAGGTCTCTTCGAGCAGCCGTACGTGGACGTAGGGATGGCAGCCCTCGCGATGGACCCGGCAGCACACTCGGATCTTGCGAAGACCATGGCACGCAAGAGCATCGTCCTACTTTCCAACGACGGAATACTGCCCATCTCCGCCGACGGCTTATCAATAGCCGTCATCGGACCGAACGCTCACAATGCGAGGAACCTGTTCGGGGACTACTCGTACCTGGCACACGTCGAATCTCTCAGCGAAATGCATGCCGGGGACAACGTCTTCTCGATCCCCATCCCGGACGAGTACGAGCTCGCCGGGGCGGGGACGACTGCGCCCACGGTGTTCGACGCCCTGCGAGAGCGTCTCGGGCCGAGTGTCGAATTCGCTCAGGGATGCGGTGTGAACGACAACACGACCGAGGGCTTCACCGAAGCCGTCGCGCTGGCCGCCCGGTCGGATCTCGCGGTCATGGTGATGGGCGACAAAGCGGGCCTCACCGACGACTGCACCAGTGGCGAGACCCGGGATCGGGCCTCCCTCGACTTGCCTGGGGTTCAGGAGGATCTGGTGCGCGCAGTGCTGGCGACCGGCACCCCCGTCATCGTCGTGCTCGTGGCTGGTCGGCCCTGCGGCAGTACCTGGCTGCACGAGAGTTGTCCCGCCGTGCTCATGGCATGGCTTCCTGGGCAGGAAGGGGCCGGCGCCATCGCAGATGTGCTGTGCGGGGAGGTCAGCCCCGGAGGGAAGCTCCCGATCTCGTATCCAAGGTCCGTGGGCCAGGTCCCTGTCTTCTATGGGCACAAGGTCTCGGGGGGGCGTTCCCACTGGAAGGGCGACTACGTGGACCTGCCTTCTAGCCCTCTCTACGCGTTCGGACACGGGCTGAGCTACACGACGTTCTCTGTCGACGATGTCCTCATCGAACCTGAGCGGCTCACAGCTGCCGACGTGGGGACGATCCAGGCTCGTGTCACCAACACGGGACCGGTTCCCGGTGACGAGGTCCTCCAGCTCTACGTCCGGGACATCGAGGCGACGCTCACCCGCCCCGTGCTGGAGCTGAAGAACTTCGTCCGGGTATCACTCCAGCCGGGTGAGTCGAAGACGGTGACCTTTCAGCTCCCAATCGCGCAGCTCGGCTACTACAACAGGGAAGGGGTCTACGTCGTGGAGCCTGGGTCGATCGAGGTGTTTCTCGGGACCTCGTCCGCCGATCTCACTGAGGCCGGCACCCTGATCATCGTGCCTGGGCAGGGAGACGCGAACGTCATCAAGGCGTTCGACGGAGCCGTGTCCGTAGCCTGAGCGGCACATCGCCTCAACCTGGCTATGCCGGACCGCTCAGAGAGCGTCGGATGTGGACGTGGTGCTTGCTGTCTCGGTCCGAGGTGGCGCCGTGCTCTGACGGAGCACGAACTCGGTGGGCAAGGTGACCCTGGGGGGAGGCTCGGCACCGCCGATCATGGCAATCAGCGTCTCAACCGCCCGGATTCCCATCTGCTGGATGGGCTGGGCCACTGTGGTGAGCGGGGGTGCTGAGAGCGCCGATTCTGGGATGTTGTCGAATCCGACCACGCTCAGGTCACCGGGGACCTCCAGGCCCAGCTCCACGGCAACGTGGACGATCTCCAGGGCCGACTGGTCGTTTGCCGCGAAGACTGCTGTAGGGCGATCGTGAGGCTCGAGCAGGTCGTGGGCGGGCCTGACCGAGTCCTCGGCCCGGTATCCGCCCAGCCGCACCAGCGACTCATCGACGGGGACTCCGCCTTCGGCCATGGCATCCCTGAACCCACGCTCTCGCAGGATCGACGACTCCAGGCCTTCCCGACCGGCGAGAAAGGCGATGCGACGATGACCCAACCCGACCAGATGCGCGGTAGCCGTCTTGGCTCCTGAATAGTTGTCCGAGGCGATGCAGGGGATCTTTGTCAGGCCATCGTGGGGATCGACGGCCACCACGGGCGCAGCCGCGGAGATCTCGTCCGACGCCGGGGTGACGATGATCATCCCGTCGGCGAGTGTTCCGCTGAGCCGCGATACGTATTGACGCTCCCAGCCCGGATCGCTCCGATGCCGGCCCCCCACGTAGATGAGCAGTTCGTAGTCGCTGCTGTGGATCCCCTGTGACACCCCCTTCAGAAGCTCGGCACTGAACGGTTCGATCTCGGTCACCAGAACGGCGATCACATTCGTCCTGGTGCTGCGCAGGCTCGAGGCGCCGAGACTGGCGCTATACCCCATCTCCTCGATGACGTGCCTCACCCTGGTATAGGTATCAGGGGCAACACCCCAGCGATTGTTGAGCACCTTGGACACCGTGGCCACCGATACCCCCGCTCTTTCGGCGACGTCGGCAATCGTGGTGCGGCGGTGGTTCATCCGACGAGATGATACCTGGCTGGAGCCGGGGCCTAAATCGTTATCGATAACGTTTGACAGTGTGGGCATCGGATACGACACTGCCATGGCTGGGGCCGAGCACGATCGGAGTATGTGAGGTGGTTGGGGATTGGTGTCGGTACCGGAATCTGCGCGGCCATCACCCTGATCCTGGCACACAACGGTGGGATGGTGGGGATCGGGTGGTACGTGCAGTGAGTGAGTCGAGGTGAAGCTCCTGGTCGCCCGAACTGGCGACGGACTGGTGGCGTCGTCGGGCGATGAGCACCGGAGACTGGCCGACCAGGCCGACCTTGACAGCTTGTTGACCACCGAGCACCCGTTCCGGCTCCTCGCCGAGTGGTTCGATACCGGTACTCCGTGTGGCCGGCCGCTCGATCTGCTCGCTCCGATTCAGTCACAGGAGGTGTGGGGAGCGGGTGTCACCTACTCGCGGAGTCGCGCGGCACGCATGGATGAGTCCCGTGACATCGGGGCCGAACAGTTCTACTCCATGGTCTACGAGGCCGAACGACCCGAGTTGTTCTTCAAGGCCACTCCGAACCGGGTGGTGGGGCACCACGGCGCGGTGCGGATCAGGGAAGACTCCGTCTGGAACGTCCCCGAGCCTGAGCTCACACTCGTCGTGACCTCCAAAGGAGAGATCATCGGCCACACCATCGGCAACGACATGTCGAGCCGCTCGATCGAAGGTGAGAATCCCCTGTACCTGCCCCAGGCCAAGGTGTACGCAGGGTGCGCGGCCCTCGGCCCCTGGCTGGTTGTGACCGAATCGGGACCAGATGACGGAGTGCGAATCGCGATGACGATCGCCCGATCCGGCTCGACCGTCTTCGAGGGGGCCACACGGCTCGATCAGATGAGACGCACATTCCGTGAGCTGACCGACTACCTGTTTCGGGACAACGAGTTCCCGGCCGGTGTGTTTCTCATGACCGGGACAGGGATCGTCCCCGACGATGACTTCACCCTCGCCCCCGGAGATGAGGTGGCGATCACCATCGACGGGGTCGGGACCCTGGTTAACCATGTCCAGCGCGGGGTCTGAGCTCTTCGACACCGGCGACCCGTCTCTCTACGAGATCGAGTCAACGACGGGAGGGCCCGGTGGGAGACTGCCGCTCGAGGAGAGTCGGTTGACGGGGATGTCCTCCGGCGAGCTGTTCGGATGGACCCAGAACGTGGCGATGGGCATCGATCCGGTGCGACTCGTCGACCGAGAATTCCTCATACTCTCCACGTTGGGAGGTAGACGCGGGCCGAACGGCGAGCCACTGGCCTTGGGCTACCACACCGGGCACTGGGAGCTGGGAATGCTGGTTGACGCGGCCGCCGAGACGTTCAGCCAGTTGAAAGCCACGCCTTACGCCGCCTATGTTAGCGACCCCTGCGACGGTCGGAGCAACGGCACCGCCGGGATGCTCGATTCTCTCCCCTACCGGAACGACGCTGCCGTGGTGATGCGTCGGCTGATCCGGTCCTTGCCCACCAGGGCGGGCGTGCTGGGAGTTGGCACTTGTGACAAGGGCCTCCCCGCCTTGATGATGGCGCTAGCGGGTATCCCCGAGCTTCCCTCGGTGGTGGTGCCCGGTGGGGTGATGCTGCTGACCCACGGAGCGGAGAACACCGCCGAGGTGCAGACCCTGGCGGTCCGTTTCGCCCGCGGGGAAATCAGCCTCGACTACGCCGCAGTGATGGGATGTGTGGCCTGTGGCTCGGCCGGGGGCGGATGTCAATTCATGGGGACCGCCGCCACCAACCAGGCCGTGGCCGAAGCGTTGGGCCTGACCCTGCCTCACAGCGCGCTCCATCCCTCTGGCACCGAGCTCTGGGCCGACATGGCGAGGCGGTCGGCGCGGGCACTGGTGCGTCTAGCCCGGGAGAACCGGACGACCGGTGACCTGCTGTCGGATGACGCCATCGACAATGCGATGGCAGTGCACGCTGCAATGGGCGGGTCGACCAACCTCTACCTCCACCTGCCCGCTATCGCCCACGCCGCCGGGCTGTCCCGCCCGTCGGCCCAGACCTGGGCGGAGGTCAATCGGGTCGTGCCCCGCCTGGTCGACGCCCTGCCCAATGGACCGAAGAACTACGCCACCATTCAGGTGTTTCTTGCAGGCGGTGTGCCCGAGGTGATGCTTCGTTTGGCCCAACTCGGCCACCTGAAGACGGATGTCGCCACCGCGTCCGGCCAATCGCTGGCTGACAACCTGGAGTGGTGGGAGACCAGCACGAGACGAGCCCGATTACGCAACCGACTATTCGATGTCGAGGGCATCGATCCCGATGACGTCATCCGCCCCCTCGACCGACCGCTGCCCGGAACTGTGGCCATCCTCGGGGGCAATCTGGCTCCGGAGGGTGCCCTTGTCAAGAGCACGGCGATTCAGCCGGACCTGATCGACTCTGATGGCCGCTATGTCAAGACGGGCAGTGCGCGTGTGTTCACCAGTGAGGCGTCCGCTATCGAGGCCATCAAACGTCGTGCCATCTCCCCGGGTGAGGTACTCGTCCTTATCGGTGTCGGACCTTCGTTCGGGATGCCGGAGACCTATCAGGTCACGTCGGCCCTGAAGCACATTGACCAGGGCGGCCTCATCCCACTGGTCACCGACGGGCGATTCTCAGGGGTTTCGACCGGGCCATGCATCGGCCATGTCACCCCGGAAGCCGTGGCGGGCGGACCATTGGGCCGGCTTCAGGACGGCGACCAGGTTCGCATCAACATCGACACCCTCGGTCTGTCCGGGTCGGTGACGACCTCACTGAACGACCGGGTCCTGAAGGCCCGACCGGTCCACTCCGGTCTGGGTGAGCGGTCTGACGATCTCCCCGACGACACTCGTCTGTGGGCAGCTCTACAGGCTCAAAGCGGGGGAAGCTGGGGCGGGTGTGTCTACGACACGGACGCGATCGTCGCCGCGCTGATGAGATGACCGCTCATGAATGAGACGTCCGACCTGGGGACACGGGCTCCCGGGTATGGCTCTCCGCGCTCTGTCACGATGAGCCGGTCTCCCTCTCCTGCCGGAAGCTGAGCATCCACGCCCCGAGACCGGTGGGTAGCACCACCAGGGGCACCAGCCAGCCGACGAGAGGAACCATCCAAAACAGAGCGGCGAGCGCCGAGCCGGCGAGAATCGAGCCATACATGGCGAATTTTCGCGGCAAGAGCTCCCCCAGGGCCAGCACCGACGGGACCCCGGCGACCAGTGACATCATCAGAACCAGCCCCGCCGTGACCACGACGAGAGGGCCGAAGATGGCCAGGAGCGGGAGACTTGCCGACGCCGGTGTCAAGCCTGCGACCAAGACGGCCACGCCACCGAGCAGGAACGGTGAGAGCATGACCAAGGCCCCGGAGCCGTAGGCCTTCAGCAGCTGCGTGCGAGTCTGCTCTGCGGCGCGTCGGGTGCGGTCTGGCCAACCCCAGGCTACAAGCATTGCGGCCGTGGTCAGCCCCAGGATGGCGAGAAGCCTGGCGAGAAGACCGAGAGCCCGGATCCTGATGTTGGGAGGGAGCGGGGCCTTGTGGACCGTCGCTCCGCCCACCGACGCCTGGTCCAGACCGTCGGCATCGATCTCGGATCGATACCCGAGGTCCCCCGCCACTTCGAGGGGACCGGTGACGATCAGACGACGCACGCTTATCTCGACGTCGCCGTTGACGGTACCCTCGATACGAGTCGTCCGCTGGGTGCCCTCCACGTTGGATCCGATGGTGCCCGCTGCTTCGAAGTTGACCGCCCAGACGACGACGTCGCCTCCCACCACGGAGCCCGAGCGGAGTCCCGCGCCAACCGCGGCAGCCACCAGATCGCTGCCCACCGAGCCTGACACCTCGAGGACGTTGGCCGTGGTGCGTAACGCTCCGCCAACGTCGCCGCTCACGGTCACCGTCGGAGCCACGGCGACGACACTTCCCGTGACCTCGCCCGAGATGATCACCTCGTCGGCTGCGAAGGCCGTCAAATCGCCGTTGACCACGCCTTCGATGATGATCCGAACCCCGGTGGCATAGAGGTCCTCTTCGAGGGTGTCACCTTCCCTGATGATGACGAGCTCCGAAGAGGCGGTCTCCGCCGCCGAGACCGGTGCCACAATCGCGAGCAGATAGAGCATCGAGAGCCCGGCGATCATCGCCGTTCTAGAGAGGTAGTGCATCGGCTGCCAGTTCGAGAAGCGACGTCGGGAAGATACCCCACACAATCGTCGTCCCGACAGCCACAGCCAGCACCCACCGTGTCGGCCCCAGCGAGAGCTCCGCCCCATCGATGGATTCGTCCATGTACATGACGACTATCACTCTGATGTAGAAGGCAAAAGCGACAACCGAAGCAACCACCGCCACTAACACCAGCCATTGGTAGCCACCGGCCCAGGCCTCGGTGAACACACCGAACTTGGCGATGAAACCCGACGTCAGCGGGAGCCCGCCCATGCCGAGCAGGAGCACGGTGAAGGAGGCGGCGAGCATCGGGCTCCGCCGGGCGAGCCCGCGATAGTCAGTGATTGCAGAGCCTGCGCCATCCGGCCCGGTGACGACGGCCACGACCGCAAACGAGCCAACCAGCTGGATGGCGTAAACCGCCAAATAGAAGAGGATCGCATCGAACGAGCCCCCGACCACTCCGGTCATGATGAACCCGGCGTGGGCTACGCCGGAATAGGCCAGCAAGCGTCTCAGGTCACCCTGCACCAGAGCCAGGACCGAACCGAGCAGCATCGACAGGGCCGAGATGCCGGCGACGACCGGGAGCCAGGTCAGATCCAGTTCGCCGAGGGCGGTCATCAGGACACGGGCGATGGCCGCGAAACCCGCCACCTTGGCAACCGCAGCCATGTAACCGACGAGTCCGGCAGGCGCTCCCTGGTAGACGTCGGGTGCCCAAGCATGAAACGGGGCCGCCGACACCTTGAAACCGAGACCGGCGATGACCAGCCCGATCCCGATGTAGATGACGGCCGGATCGGTGACGATGAAGTTCCCGAAAAAGCCCCTGATCTCGAGGATCTCGAACTGGCGAGTCCCCGCGTAGATGAGGGCCACCCCATAGACGAACATCGCCGACGCGAACGACCCGAGCAGGAAGTATTTGATCGCCGCCTCGTCCGACTCGGGTCGCTCCCGGGACAGCCCGGCGAGCACATATAGGGCGATCGAGCCCACCTCGAGCCCCAGGAACAACATGATCAGGTTGTTGGAGGCCACCATCAAGGAGAAGCCGGCGGTCGCCAGGAGAATCAGGGCAAGTGCCTCCGCTCCTCGCCGGCCCAGACTCACGACGAGTCGCCAGCCAGCCATCACGCCTAGTGCCGTCGCCGCCAGTAGAGCCAAACGAGCGAACACTGCGAACCCATCCATGACGATCAGGCCGGAGAAAGCGAGGCGGGTGGTCGAGTCACCGGCCAACATCGCGTCGTGGGCCTGGAACCACTGGAGGACTGCGAAGCCGATCGCCGAAGCCAGCGTCACGCCAACCACCCATCCCATGACTCGCGCAGGTGGCTTCCACTGCACGTCGACGAGCAGCACCGCCGCGGCACCAAGTGCCAGGAGCAGATCGGGAGCGATAGCGATCCATGAGATCTCAGGGGTGGCGATCACGACGAGTCTCCCGCAACCAACACGTCGTCGACCCGCCCCGGCTCGGGGATCACGAAGTCGGTCTGACCCACGATGTGATCGAGGACCGCCTCCGTCGAAGGGGTGATCCGATCCAAGAGGAAGCCGGGATAGAGGCCGATCACCACGATGAGGGCGGCCAGCGGGGCAAGCAGGCCGATCTCACGTGGCGACAAGTCGGTGAGGATCGAGTTCTCCTCCTTATCGGGCACCCCGGTGAACACCCGCTCATATGCCCACAGCAGGTAGATGGCGGCGAGGACCACGCCGGTGGCAGCCGCGATTACGAATCCGGGGAGGGTGGGAAAGCTCCCGATCAGCACCAGGAACTCTCCAACGAACCCGTTGAGACCGGGAAGCCCGATCGATGCGAACGCCATGAACAGGAAGAATCCCGCCAGGATCGGCATCACCTTCTGGAGACCCCCAAAGTCGGCGATTCTCTTGGTATGCCGTCGGTCGTAGAGCATTCCCACCAGGAGGAACAGAGCGCCGGTGGTGAGACCATGGTTGAGATTCTGTATGACGGCCCCCTGGAGGCCGCCCGAGGTCAGGGCGAAGGTCCCAAGCACGATGAACCCGAGATGGCTGACCGAGGAATAGGCCACCAACTTCTTGAGATCCGGCTGGACGATGGCGACCACAGCGCCGTAGATGATCCCGATCACTGCCAGCGTCGCCATGATCGGCACCGCATCGACTGATGCGTCGGGGAAGAGACTGAGGTTGAAGCGGAGCAAACCGTAGGTGCCCAGCTTCAGGAGCACCGCGGCCAGCAGGACCGAGCCCGCGGTTGGCGCCTCGACGTGGGCGTCGGGCAACCAGGTGTGGAATGGGAACAGTGGGACTTTGATCGCAAAGGCGATGGCGAATGCGGCGAACAGCCAGCGCTCTCCCCCGGCGGTCAGGTCTACGTTCACCAGGTCGGTGAGCGCGAAAGAGGTGAACCCAAACTCGGTGGTATGGCTGGCGGCGAGGGCGATGATGGCGGCCAGCAACAGAGCGGACCCAAATGCGGTGTAAATGAAGAACTTGACTGCGGCGTAGATCCGGCGCTCCCCACCCCAGATACCGATGATGAAGTACATCGGGATCAGGATCGCCTCGAAGAACACGAAGAAGAGGAAGAGGTCCACGGCGAGGAAGGCACCGATCAGGCCGGCCTCGAGCAACAACGTGTAGACCACGAACTCCTTGATGCGATTGGTGATCGAGGTCGAAGCAGCCAGTGAGATCGGAACCAACAGCGCGGTGAGGATCACCATCGGAAGTGAGATGCCGTCGACACCGAGGTACCAGTTGATCCCCCACGGCTCGTACCAGATGGCGCGCTCCACCTGCTGGTACGCGGCGGTCGGCTCGAACACCCAGAAGAGGTAACCGGCGAGGGCCAGGGGTATCGCCGAGAGGGCTATCCCAAGCGGAAGATGGATCTCGCGACGCTTGCCCGGGACCAGGGCCACGACGATGGCGGCAGCCACGGGTAGGACAATCAGGGCGGTGAGCATCTCAGCCTCCCCCCGCCACCAGCCAGATCACCACGATCAAGGTCCCACCAAGGAACAACACGCCATAGTTACGGACGAAACCTGTTTGCAGCGGTCGCGCCCATTGGCCGAGACTTCGCACCAGCCTGCCGATCCCGTTGACCGCACCGTCGATGAGCCGGGCATCCACGTCGAACGCGCTCACATCGGCAGCCCTCTTACCCGGCGCTACCAGGACCCGGCTGTACATGTCATCCACCCGGTAGGCCTCTTCCCAGATTCCCCACAGCGGCTCGAAGGTCTCTTCGAACCCACGCCATCTCTCCAAGGGTCGGCGATAGGTGAGGAGACCAACGCCGACTCCCACCAGGCCCGCCAGCACGGACAAACCGGCAAGCAAGGCGAACATCAACCATCCTTCGTCGGGCTGTTGCAGGCTGACCAACTCGAAGCTCGGCTCCAAGAAGTGTTCCAATGAGGTCCGGAACGGTGTGTTGACAAGGCCCCCGACGACCGACAGGGTGGCGAGCACGATCAGCGGGACGGTCATCACCCGCGGCGACTCATGGGGGTGGGCCGACTCCTCCCAGCGCGGCTCCCCGAGGAACACCAGGACCCACTGACGACTCATGTAGAAGGCGGTGAGCAGGGCCGTGATCAACCCGATGATCCATAGGAAAGAGAACCATCCGCCGCGGGCGAACGAGGAGGCCAGGATCTCATCTTTGGACCAGAAGCCGGCCAGCGGTGGGAGGCCGGCGATGGCAAGGGTGGCCACCCCCATGGTCGCCGCGGTGATCGGCATCTTCCGCCGGAGCCCCCCCATCTTGTACATGTCTTGTTCGTCGCCCATGGCGTGGATAACAGAGCCTGCACCGAGGAAGAGGAGTGCCTTGAAGAAGGCGTGGGTCATCAGGTGGAAGATCCCGGCGACATAGGCAGTGGCTCCGACCGCCAGGAACATGTAGCCGAGCTGTGAGATCGTCGAGTAGGCGAGCACCCTCTTTATGTCCCGCTGAGCGATCGCTATCGAGGCGGCCCACAGGGCGGTGAGTGCCCCGACCGTCGCCACCACCGTCGACGCAAGCGGTGTGAGCTCATATATCGCAGCCGAGCGGGCGATGACGTAGACCCCGGCGGTGACCATGGTGGCGGCATGGATCAAGGCCGAGACCGGAGTCGGGCCCTCCATCGCATCGGGCAGCCAGACGTAGAGAGGTATCTGTGCCGACTTGCCGGCCGCCCCGACCAGGATGAGCAATCCGATCGCGGTCGCGGTGCCACTGGTCAACTGTTCCCCGGCCCGCTCGAAGACCCCCGCATAGGAGAGAGTCCCGAACGTGGCGAACACCAGCATCAGGGCGATCATGAACCCGAAGTCGCCGATCCGGTTGACGATGAACGCCTTCTTGGCGGCGGCGGGTGGGGCCGGCTTGGTGAACCAGAAGCCAATCAGCAGATAGGAGCAAAGCCCGACCAACTCCCAGCCGAGGAACAACATGGCGTAATTGCCCGCCAGCACCAGGGTCAGCATCGAAGCGGCGAACAGGTTGAGATAGGTGAAGAACCGCGGAAACCGGTCGTCACCATGCATGTAGCCGATGGCGAAGATGTGGATGAGAGAGCCGACCCCGGTCACCACGAGTGTCATCAGTGCAGCCAGCGGATCCCAGTGCAGCTCGAGGTTGGCACCGATCGCCGGCATCCACTCCCACAGCAGCACGGTCACGCCATGCACCCCACCCTCGAAGAAAGGCAAGGCGGCTACCACCCCGATCACGAATGAAGCCGCGACGGCGGCGGAAGCGAGCCACCCGCTGAGCGGGCCCTTGAGGTATCGCCCGAAGAAGTGCAGGAGCAATGCCCCGCCCAGAGGTAGAGCGATCACCAACCAGAGGAACTCGGTCACGAGGTTGCCCTATCTGAAGGGGGTGCCGCCCGAGCGATGCCAATGCGAGCAGGGTTCGCCTCCCTCGACTCTCTCGCTTCGCTCGCCCGCGTCGGTCCCCCCGCGGCGCAGGGGGACAAGCCGAGGTAGATGATGCGGAGCATCATCAACCTCGCAGCTCGCTCAGCTCGTCAACCGAAGCCGAGGTCCGTCTCCGGAAGATGGCGACGATGATGGCGAGACCGACCACGACTTCGGCGGCGGCCACAACCAGGATGAAGAACACTGCTACCTGGCCGTTGATGTCGTTCATGGCACGTCCGGCGGAGATCAGTGTCAGATTCACAGCGTTCAACATCAACTCGATGCACATGAACATCACCAGCGCATTGCGACGGAGCAGCATCCCCAGGGCGCCGATGACGAACAGAGCAGCCGCCAGAGCCATGTACCAGTCGACGGGGACGATCACGACCGCTGCCTCTTGAACTGGGCGAGAACGATCGCTCCTGCTGCCGCGATGGTCAACAGCAGGGCGGTCGCTTCGAAGGCGAGCACCCAGTCGGTGAACAGCGGCTCGGCTATTGCCTGCACCGTGCCGTTGGTGGAATCCTCGGTGATCGTGGTGGCGGCGGCGGGAACCCAGTCGAAGTCACCTACGACCGTGATGACTCCCGCAGCGACGATCACCACCCCGGCCAGGGCGCCAACCATGACTCTCTGGAGAGGCAGCTCCTCCTCGCGACTCTCCTCCTTGTCGACACCGACCATCATTATCACGAACAGGAACAGGGTCATCACCGCCCCTGCATAGACGATGATCTGGACCGCGGCCACCAGGTGGGCGAGCTGGACGACGTAGAGCACGGCAACCGAGAACAGAGTGCCCAGCAGACCCATTGCCGAGTAGATCGGGTTTCGGGCAATGACCACGGTCACCGCCCCCGCCAGGGCGGAGATGCCCATGACCACGAACAGAATCGCCTCAACCATCGGAACCGCTCCTATCCCGGCTGCTCCGATCACGCTCTTCCTGGTCGGGCTCTGGATCCCACTCGGCCGGCCCCGGTGTGTCGCGCCACATCTTCAGACCCTCGTATGCGGCCACGCCGGAGGGGGCGGTTGCCCGAAGCCAGCCGTCGGC